>Ga0066699_10000390_pt1 | contig 12355 bp, 10 predicted proteins | sample GraSoiAngelo_148_FD_66455 | JGI IMG/M metagenome (GOLD analysis project Ga0066699, IMG submission 66455) | Grasslands soil microbial communities from the Angelo Coastal Reserve, California, USA - 14_1009_09_20cm | ecosystem: Environmental > Terrestrial > Soil > Grasslands | place: USA... | reverse complement strand
CGATGGGGCAGTTGATCTACGAGATGGCTGGCGGATTAAGGCCGGGCCGGAAGTTAAAAGCAGTTATCCCGGGCGGAAGCTCTGCGAAGGTTCTGCGCGCTGACGAACGATTCAAGCTCAGGCAAAGACAGCCTGACGGTTCGACGATCGAGCGGGAGATGTCGATCGATGAGATCCCGATGGATTTCGATTCACTGGCGGCGGCGGGTTCCATGGCTGGTTCCGGCGGCGTGATCGTGCTGGACGATTCCCGCGACATGGTCTGGGTACTGAACAACATCAACGAGTTCTATGCGCACGAGAGCTGCGGCCAATGCACTCCTTGCCGGGAAGGTTCGCTTTGGATGAAGAAAATTACCGACCGCATGTTGCGCGGGGGTGGAGTTGTGCAGGACCCCAAAACACTCAAGACCATTGGCGACAACATCGCCGGGCGCACGATTTGCGCCTTTGGCGAAGCATGCGCGTGGCCCACGCAAAGTTTTGTAGAAAAATTTCGAGAGGAATTTGCGGCGCGTGCCCGGAAACCACTCCCCCCACCCTTGCCGCCTGAATATACGCCGGAAGAATTAATCCAGGAAGAATCGATCCCTACAGTTCCAATGGCGCACGATCCCGGCTGGGAAAAAGCCGGAGCGAAAGGGACAATCTAAATTTCGAATCTGGAAACCAGGAAGCCAGGAATGGAAATACACAACAAAGCACTGACGGATCGAATAATCGCTGCTGCCATTCGAGTTCACAAAGAACTCGGCCCTGGATTTCTCGAGTCGATGTACGAAGAGGCTTTGGCTATCGAATTGGCTGCGGCTGGTATTAGTTTTGAAAGACAAAAGCTGCTGCCGGTGTTCTATCGTGAACACCTGATTGGCGAACACCGACTCGATTTTCTCGTCGAGCAGAAGGTCATCTTAGAACTTAAAGCGATTAGCGCGCTCGAAGACATCTACTTTGCGATTGTTCGCTCGTATCTTAAAGCAGCAAACTTGGATGATGCGCTGTTGCTAAACTTCGCAAGCACCCGGCTGACTGTGAAGCGCGTCGGTCGCGAATACCATCCAATGAACAAAAGCGAAGATGTTATTCTCTAAAATTCCTGGCTTCCTGGATTCCAGATTCAACCGTGCCTAACGACTCATCAGTTCCACTGTTCAACGTCCAGATTGATGGCGTATGGCATCAGGTTCCAAAGGGCACGCGTGTGATCGAGGCGTGCGAGCAGGTTGGCATTTATGTGCCGCGTTATTGCTATCACAAAAAGCTCAGCTCGCCGGGAAATTGCCGGATGTGTTTGATCGAAATGGGATTCCCGAGGCTTGGTCCGGACCGCAAGCCTGAGTTGGGCGCCGACGGCAAACCGATCGTCAATTGGATCCCGCGGCCGCAAATTTCCTGCGCACAGGATATTTCCGAAGGCATGGCCGTTCGCACCAACTCGCCGCTGGTGAAGGAATGTCAGCGTGGCGTCATGGAATTTCTCTTAATCAATCATCCACTCGATTGCCCAATCTGTGATCAGGCCGGGGAATGCCGTTTGCAGGAGTTCAGTGTCGATTTCGGCGATTCCAAGTCGCGGTTTCTCGAGAACAAAGTCAAGAAACCGAAAAATGTGCAGATCGGTCCGCGAGTTACACTTGATGACGAACGCTGCATCCTCTGCTCACGTTGCATCCGTTTTTGCCAAGAAATTGCGGACGACGACGTCCTCGGATTTGTCGATCGCGGCAGTCACACCGTGCTCACGGCGCATCCTGGCAAGCGGCTCGAAAACAATTACTCCCTCAACACTGTCGATATTTGTCCAGTTGGCGCGCTGACCTCGTCGGATTTTCGATTCAAAATGCGCGTCTGGTTTTTGAAAGAAACAAAAAGTATCTGCACGAGCTGTGCCACCGGGTGTAACACGATCATCGGGACCCGCGAGGACGTGATCTATCGGCAAACACCGCGCGAGAACGATCACGTCAATTCCGCATGGATGTGCGATTACGGCAGACTCAACTTCAAATATCTTGAAGCCGAAGACCGTTTGCTGGAGCCGCAAGTTCGTTTCGAAGGAAAACTCGTCGCCGTAAATTGGCCGACAGCGATCGCGCAAGCGGCGCTCCAGCTGAAACAATTCTCCGGTGCTGAAATTGCCATCATTGCTTCCGGCAGAATGACGAACGAGGAGCTTTGGCTGACGTCGCAGTTGGCGAAATCGTTAGGCACGCAAATGATCGACATCGTTCCGCGGCGTGGCCCCGGTGACCACATTTTGCTAAGCAAAGACCGCAACCCAAATACCAATGGTGCACGGCTGATCCTTGGACCCGAATCCGAACCAGGCGCGAACATGCTGGCGATTGCTGACGCGGTGAAATCCGGACAAATCAAGGCGCTGGCGGTCTTCAAAGAAAACACGATGCATTTGGGGATACCCGTCCAACGACTCACTCAACTCCCAGTATTCATGACGATGAATGTTTTGCCTAACGAGGCGACCGAGATAGCGACCGTCGTTCTTCCAGCGTGCGGTTTCTCCGAAAAACGCGGTTCGATGATTAATGGTAGAGGCCGATTGCAGCGGTTGAACCGCGCTGTGCGGCCCCCGGGCAGCGCGCGCGATGATTGGGAGATTTTGCGTGATCTGCTTCAGGCGGTCGGCGGAGGTGACTCACTGCTCTCGATAGATGATGTGTTTCTCCAGATCAGAGAAACAGTTCCGCGCTTTGCCGGGTTGAGTTTGAGCAAAATCGGAGACTTGGGTGTGCACATTCTGGACATTGAAGAGCTACCGCCGATGCATCCCAGCGACGAAGAAAAGATCGAACTAGCGGTTGCCATTCAAGCAAGGCGCCAGGCCGTCGGGCAACAAGTTGTTGAGGCGCGAAAAGCTGCGGCTCTCGAATCGCATTAGGGCTGAGAGGTCCAGATGGGTTCTTTTTTCATCATCACCTCGCTGCTGAAAATCGTCGGCATTTTGGCTGTCATTTTGACGATGGTTTCCTATGCCGTCTACGCCGAGCGCCGAGTAAGCGCGTTTATTCAAGACAGGCTCGGCCCGAATCGTGTTGGACCTGCCGGTCTTCTTCAGCCGATTGCCGACATGTTCAAGTTGCTGCTGAAAGAGGATTACACGCCGCGCAGTGTGAACACATTTTATTACTGGCTCGCGCCGTGTTTGGCTGTGATGCCGGCCATCATCACGATCGCGGTGGTACCGTTCGGCAGTACGCTCTTCGGTGTTCCGATGGTAATCGCTGATGTGAACGTAGGAATTCTCTTTGTATTCGCCATTGCCTCGCTTGGCGTTTACGGAATCGTCGTTGGCGGCTGGGCATCAAACTCCAAATATCCATTCCTTGGCGGCATCCGTTCCAGCGCGCAGATGCTTTCGTACGAGCTTTCGCTCGGGCTCGCGGTAATCCCTGTTTTTCTCGTTGTCGGAAACCTGCGCCTGACCAGCGTGGTGCGTTACCAGATCGACCACGGCTGGTTCATCGCACCCTTTGTCGGCGACTGGACGGACCCGTGGAAATGGCTGCTCGCAATTCCCATGGTCATTTCCTTTCTCGTGTTTATGATCGCAATTTTCGCCGAGACAAATCGACTGCCCTTCGATCTGCCGGAAGCGGAGCAGGAACTTGCCGGCGGTTACAACATCGAATACAGCTCGATGAAATTCGCCTTGTATTTTCTCGGCGAATACGCCGCGATGATTACCGGATCGGCAGTCATCGTCACATTGTTCTTCGGAGGCTGGCATTTCCCGGGAATTCCGGACGGGTCCCGGGGGTGGATTTTCGGCCTCATCAACGTCGCAGTCTTTTTCGCAAAAGTTGCTGTCATGATTTTTGTTTTCATGTGGGTGCGTTGGACGCTGCCGCGTTTTCGCTGGGACCAGCTTATGCGACTGGGCTGGCTCTTTTTTTTCGAGATTGCGCTTGTGAATATCTTTATTGTGGCGGGTCTAATGGCGCTTCTGCCAAAGTAAGCACGAAACCCGAATGAAGAAGGCCGAAGGAAATCCGAATACCGAAACCCGAAAGAGCGATCAATGGTGGGGCAACTTTCGTCATTCACGTTTGGTCAATGTTTCGTCATTCGTCATTTGTCACTCGTCATTCTAACCATGGCCATTACCGTTCCACGACCGAGACTGAACTGGCGCGAGCGATTGTATCTGCCCGCTATCGTCGCTGGCTTGGCCATTACCTTTAAGCACTTCAAGAACATGGTGCTCGGCCGCACCAAGGTCACCATGCAATATCCGGAGCAAAAATGGGACAGCAGTCTGCCCGATCATTACCGCGGCGCGCCCGCTCTAGTGCGGGATGAAGACGGCCGCGTCCGTTGCGTGGCGTGTCAGCTCTGCGAATTCATCTGTCCTCCACGTGCGATCAAAATCATTCCCGGCGAAATCCCCACCGCAGATCGCTTCGCCAAAGTCGAGAAATATCCGGAGCAATTCGATATCGACATGATCCGCTGCATTTTCTGCGGTATGTGCGAGGAGGTTTGCCCGGAGCAGGCGATCTTTCTGCGCAAGGATTATGCCATCACCGGCTTCACGCGCGCGGACATGGTGCATGACAAGGAGAAACTGCTCGAAATCGGCGGAATCATGCATGGCGTCGTCTTGAAATGGAACGAAAGAAAGTGAGCAGCATTGTCAATTGCCAATTCCCAATCGCTAATTGTTCCGATCGTCGTTCTTTCCGCAATCCGCAATCCGAAATCCACAATCGATGATGTCTCCGTTCCTATTTTGGACTTTCGCATCGCTCATGCTGGTGTTCGGCGCCGCCGTCGTAATTAATCGTAATCCCGTGGCAAGCGCGCTGAGCCTTGTTGTTTCGTTTCTTGGATTGGCTGCGCTATTCATGTCGCTCGACGCTTACTTTCTCGGAATCATTCAGGTGCTCGTTTATGCGGGCGCCGTGATGGTTCTTTTTCTCTTCATCATCATGCTGCTCAATATACGGGCAGAAGAGAGGCGGCGGATCAACTGGGTCACTTCGGCGGCCGGCATTGCCGTCGCACTCGCGTTTTTGATCCAGACTTTTCTGGTGATCACCCGGTTTCACCTTGCTGCGAAAACCTTCCCACCGCTGCCTTCATCGCCCATCGACGACGTTCGAAATGTCGGCGCGGCGCTTTTCACGAATTACAATCTGCCGTTTCAACTGGTCGGTGTTCTCGTGCTTGTGGCAACTATTGGCGTCGTGCTTTTAAGCAAACGGGAACCACGGAGTTAATCACGAATGTCGAATGAATGATGAAGCCCGAATGACAAATCGATCCAGCACGCGCATCGCTTTTTCGGCATTTGGCATTTGGGTTTCGTTCGTCATTCCGTCATTCGTCATTCGTCATTTCAGAGTCGCATGATCACCCTGGGCGATTATCTGCTCGTAAGCGGCATTCTTTTTTCCATCGGCTTTGCCGGGGTGATGTTGCGACGCAACCTGATCATCATTCTCATGTCATTGGAGTTGATGTTCAATGCGGCAAACTTATCGCTCGTTGCTTTCTCTCGATTCCGTCTCGATCCAAACGGCCTGCCGAATTACAACGCGCAGGTATTCGTGTTTTTCATCATCACGGTCGCAGCAGCCGAGGTCGCGGTGGGCCTTGCGATCCTCGTCGCTCTGTTTCGCGCGAGGCAGACGACGGACGTGAATGATATTAGCAGTTTGAGATTTTAACCCACGAAACGCGGAGAGAACGACGAATGTCGAATGACGAACGAAACGCAAATCACGGTGTTGCTATAGTGTCCGCTGTCCTCAGCGGACTTTTAAAATGCGTGGGAGTTATGCGCTGAGGACAGCGCACGCTACACCACGTCTAATGACGCAATGGCAAAGCAATTTCAAATGACGAATGACGAAAAAGTGCGTTCCCGCTGGGAGCGTATTCGTTATTCGGGCTTCGTCATTCCTTCGTCATTTCAAATACGATGAGCTCGCTTGTTCCCTGGCTAATCCTGATCGCGCCGCTGGTGAGCGCCATAGTCATCACGCTGTTTACCCTTCGATGGAAGGCGTTGAGCAGTACGATTTCAGTCGTCGCAGTGCTCGTGAGTTTTATCTGTAGTTGTTTGGTTTTCGCGCACTCGGCCAGCTATGCGGCCCAGATCACGTGGATCGACGTCGCCGGCGCACTCAAAGTGCCTATCGCTCTGACGCTGGACGCGCTGAGCAGGACGATGATTCTTCTGGTTTCCGGGGTCGGCGCACTCATTCACATCTATTCGCTGGGCTACATGCGAGATGACCACGGGAAATCGCGCTATTTCGCGGCACTGTCGCTCTTCATGTTTGCGATGCTCGGTATCGTGCTCGCGAGCAATTTCGTCATGCTTTTCATCTTCTGGGAACTGGTCGGTTTTACTTCCTATGTGTTGATTGGTCATTGGTTCTATCGCGACGCCGCGGCAGACGCGGCCAACAAAGCATTCATCACGACACGAATTGGCGACTTCGGCTTCATGATCGGAATTTTAATGATTTGGACGTCGACCGGCTCAATCGTCTTCGCCGAGATCGCGCCCCGGATGTCGGGCCTGACGAGTTATCCCACGTTTCTGATGATCGTCGCGCTTTTAATCTTCTGCGGAGCAGTCGGCAAGTCGGCGCAGTTTCCCCTTCACGTGTGGTTGCCTGACGCGATGGAAGGTCCAACGCCAATTTCCGCATTGATTCACGCTGCCACGATGGTCGCGGCTGGTGTTTATATGCTGGTGCGCGTTGCGTTTATCATTCAGGCTTCACAGACGGCTCTTGTGATCGTTGCCTGGATCGGCACCCTCACGGCGGTCATGGCCGCGCTAATCGCAACGCAGCAAGACGACATCAAACGGATCCTCGCTTACTCCACGCTCTCGCAACTTGGTTACATGATCATGGCCGTGGGGCTCGCATCGAGTGAAGCAGCCATGTTCCACTTGTTTACGCATGCGTTCTTCAAAGCGCTCCTCTTTCTCGCCGCCGGCTCGGTGATCGTTATGCTGCATCATGAGCAGAACATCTGGAAAATGGGAGGGCTTTCCAAAAAACTACCGATCACATTCGTGACTTTCGGTGTTGGCGCGCTCGCGTTGATCGGCTGCCCTCCGTTCAGTGGCTTTTTTAGCAAGGACGCAATTCTCGCGCTCGCGTATGAGCACAACACGCCCATTTTCGCGGTCGCGCTGTTCACAGCATTTCTCACCGCGTTCTACGTCATCCGCATGCTGGTCATCGCCTTCTTCGGAAATCCGCGGAGCGACATCGCGCGTGAAAGCCGCGAATCGCTTCCGGTGATGATCATGCCGCTAATTTTGCTCGCGCTCCTGGCGATGCTCGGCGGATTTGGGTTTTTCGCGCGAAACTTTCTCGCACTCCCGGTTGAGAACCACATCGCAAGCGTCGTTCCCGCGCTTGCAGTCATCGCGTTGATTGCGGGAAGCGGGCTGGCGGTTGCGATTTACCGCCAGCAGGAAACCGATCCCGTCGACGTCAAGCTGTTACGTCACAAGTTTTATTTCGACGAGTTTTACAGCTGGCTGATTCACTGGACTCAGGAGCTCCTCGCGCGCGTCGCAGCTTTCGTTGATCGATGGATCATTGATGCAGGCGCGGTGGGCGGAGGCAGCCGCGGAACGTGGGGCGTCGGCGCGCTCTTGCGATTGCTTCAAGTCGGCAATCTTCAAGGTTACGCATTTTTGTTCGGCCTTGGTGTTGTCGCGCTGATTTATTTCGCGCTTTTCCGCTCCTGAGAAAGGTAACCGGCAATCACGAAATCCGAATGACGAATATCGAATTAAGCTCGAATGATGAAACTCGAAACGGCAATGCGTTGCCGTGGCGCTTCGTCGTTAGTGCTTCGTCATTCCTTCGTCATTTGTCATTCGGATTTCGTCATTTTCCCTGATGGTCTTATTCGTCATTTTCTGCCCGATCGCCGCGGCCGTTTTAATCCTGGTCGGGGCGCCTGCGCGCAAGACGGCATTAGCCGCGTCCGCACTGATGTTTGCTGCGGCCCTGTTTCTGTTTGGCTCTTTCGGATATGGCCAACGCGATTTCCAACACGTCACCTCGTTCACGATATCGCCCGACTGGCGACTGAGTTTCACGACGGGTGTCGATGGCTTGAGCCTGATAATGGTGCTGCTTGCTACAATCATTACACTCGCGGCGGTTTGGTTCGCAGGCGCGATCGAGAAATATGAAAATGCATTCTATGCGTGTCTCTTGTTCATTTCCGGCGGCGCAATCGGCGCATTTGCTTCAATTGATTTGTTTTTCTTCTACGCATTTCATGAGCTTGCACTTATTCCCACCTTTTTCCTGATTGGGATTTGGGGCACTGGAAATCGGGTCGCGGCAGCATGGAAAATCACAATCTATCTCGCGATCGGCAGCTTCATACTGCTGCTTGGCCTGATCCTGCTTTACCAAAGCGTTCCACCCACTTCACGCAGCTTTGACATACGCGCCTTACAAGCTGCCGCGAGCATGGAACTGATCTCAGCGGATGCGCAGCGTCACATTTACCTGTTGTTGCTTATCGGCTTTGGAATTCTCGTTTCGCTTTTTCCGTTTCACACGTGGGCGCCGGAAGCTTATGCATCCGCTCCGGCGCCGGCCGCAATGTTGCATGCCGGCGTGCTGAAAAAATTCGGGGTATACGGGTTTTTGCGCCTCGCTATTCCTCTGCTGCCGGAAGGCGCTCGACACTGGAGCAACCTGCTCATGATTCTTCTGCTGGGGAACATCATTTACATCGGACTGGTTACGATTGCCCAGAAGCGTCTCGATTGGATGCTGGGTTATTCGAGTGTCATGCACATGGGCTACATCTTTCTTGGTATCGCCAGCGCTGGCATTCTTGGTGTGACCGGCGCGGCGGTGCTGATGTTCGCTCACGGTCTGTCAATTGCATTGCTATTTGCCCTAGCAGGTGAATTACGCCGAAGGACAGGCACGTTGGTTTTTGATGAACTTGGCGGTCTTTCCAGGCTCATGCCGTTCGCTGGCCTTGCGTTTGGATTTGGCGTATTCGCAGCGATCGGTCTTCCCGGGTTCGCAAACTTTGCGGGCGAAATCATGATCTTCTTTGGCGCATTCAAACATGGATGGAAAATGGAAGGCTTTCACAGTTTTCAAATTGCGACGGTGCTGGCCCTTTGGGGAGTAGTGATCTCGACGGTTTATATGCTGCGAGCCTATCGCAAGACGTTCATGGGCACGATGCCCGAACAGTGGAAAGATCTTGCCGATCTTCGCCCGGCGTTGCGTGTGCCGGTGACGCTGCTGGTGGGCGCGCTTCTTTGCTACGGATTTTTTCCGCAATCCTTTGTGCGAATGGTGGTGCCCACTTTCCGCACTTATCTCACCGTGAACAGATGATGAGGATCACAGCGCCAGAACTTGAGATTGCGGTGCTGGTGCTGGGGATGGCGATCCTGATGGTCGAAGCGTTTGTAACAAAAATCGACAAGCGAACTCTGGCCTTCGCTGCAATCGCCGGTCTGGCGATAGTTTTTCTCGCCAGCTTCTTCGTCGCTCCATTTCCCCCGCAAAATCAAGCGACTGGTTTCTGGAGTTTTTATAGCGCAGATCGCCTGTCGATCTTCTTCAAGCAATTCGCGTTGGTAACGACAATTTTCGTTGTGATCATGATGATCGACTACGCGCCGGTTGTGCGCAGTTCCTTTCCCACTTCGCAAGACGGACTGGGCGAATTTTTCGCGCTGCCTATCTTTACATGTGCCGGACTCATGTATCTGGTGTCGGCGATCGATTTCGTATTCATCTTCGTTTCGCTCGAGCTAGTTACGATATCCTTTTATGTGCTGGTCAGCTTTACGCGGCGCAATCCGGTGACTCTGGAAGCAGGCGCCAAATATCTCGTACTTAGCGCGCTCTCGACGGCGTTTATTGTGTATGGAATCGCCTGGATCTTCGGCGCCACCGGCCAGACAAATCTGCAACGAATCGCAGAGGCATTGGAGAATCCGAGCACTGATCGCGGCGCGGCGCTGCTGGGCATGGTGTTCGTCCTGGTCGCGCTTGGTTTCAAAATCGCGGCCGTTCCGTTTCAAATCTGGGTGCCAGATGTTTACCAAGGCGCGCCCACGCCCGTGACGGCGTATCTTTCGGTTGGTTCAAAGGCAGCGGGGTTCGTCGTGCTGCTGCGCGTGTTGCAAACCTTTGCCACGCTTCCACAGACGCAACGGCTCATTGTGTTAATCGCCCTGCTCACATTGATCTACGGCAATCTCGCGGCGTTGCCGCAGACAAATCTAAAACGATTGCTCGCTTACTCCAGCATCGCGCATGCTGGCTATCTCTTGATCGGTGTAGTGTGTTTTGACGGGCAGGCCGTGAGTTTTTACCTCGTCGCATACCTGCTGATGACGCTGTTAAGCTTTGCGGTGTTAATAATCGTTGCTCAGCAAACCGGTGAAGAGATTTCCGATTTTGACGGCCTGGGCAAGCGCTCACCATTTCTCGCATTCGCGATGTTGATCGGAATGCTTTCGCTGGCCGGTTTACCGTTCACGGCGGGATTTTTGGGGAAATTTTTCATCTTCTACGCAGCGGTTTTGCAGCGTCAGATCACGCTAATCGCTGTTGGCGTGATCGCCGTTGGCTGCGGCTTCTACTACTATCTTAAAGTCGTTCGTGCGATGTATTGGCCTGACCCCACTGCTTCGTATGGCGTTGCAGGCGGGCAGTCTGGGGATAGGATTGACACGATTCCCGTAAGCGGGTTGTCACGCCTCGCACTCAGCGTGCTGATCATTGCGACGATTTGGCTGGGCATTTATCCACAGTCGATTTTGGATGCCTTGAAAAACTTGTAGGGCGTTTCTGTGAATCCCGAAACCGCTTCCAGGGAATCGCGCTCTGGCGCAGCTCCTAAAGTGGGGACCTGCCCGCATGTGCGCGCCGAATCGAGGCATGATGAATTTACGAGCGCGCTTAGAGATAATTTGACTCGGTAGGTTTTTCTGGTAGAGACCGCAAATGTTTTTGCCTACTCGACGTAGCTGCGGCATCTGGATTGCATTAGTCTTGCTGGGTTTGATGCCGTTATCCGCAATCGCAGTTTCCCCTGCTCACAAATTTCCAAAGTGCTGCGTCTGGCGCGTCGTGAATTCTGAAGCGCCCTTCTATCTTGTGGGCTCGATTCATGCGCTCAGCACCAAGGATTATCCATTGCCAGGGGCATACGACCTGGCGTTAAAGGACAGCGCGCGATTTGTTTTTGAATTTGATCCAACGCGGGCCGACGAATTCGAAAAGAAATTTGAAGCAGCCGCCAAGTATCCGCGGGGACAGGACATCCGCTCAAAGATCGATCCAGCGCTCCTGAGTTGGCTTCGTCAAAATATTTTGACCCTACAGCCGGATTCTCCCCGCGGAAAGCATCCGCGAGTTGCAGGTTTCGACAGCGAACTCCGCTATAAGCCTTGGTGGATTGCGCAGCATCTTGCTGCTCCGGCTAGCTACAGCAAAAGTTCCGCATCACGTGGTCTGGACAATTACTTTGTGGACCACGCGAGAATAGCACGAAAAGAAATAGCAGGGCTTGAGCCGGTTGATGAGCACGTGGCGGTGATGGGTGGAATGTCGGATCGCGACGCCGAATTCATGCTGCGCGATGCGCTCAGTCAGCCTGGGGACGGAGCAAAGGAATCCAGCAGGATGTACAAAGCATGGCGCCGCGGTGACACCGAGGCGCTTTGGGCAGGCGACGCGCGACTGCGCAAAGAAGCACCGAGCATTGCGGCACGCCTCGTCGAAAACCGTAATGTGAAATGGGTTCCGCGCATCGAAGCCGAACTGAAAACCGGGAAACCAACAGCAATTGTTGCAGGTGCGCTTCATTTCTCCGGTCCGCGCAGCGTGATTGCGTTGTTGCAAAAACGCGGCTACACCATCGAGCAGCTGTAAGCTGTAGCGGCGGTCTGTGACCGCCGACGAGACGGACTTCCTTATGCGACGGCGCTCATAGGGCGCGGCTATAACGAATGCCAGCGCTGGCAGCGAGCACTCTTTCAACGGAACCGCGCTTAAAAGGTCTAATTCGCATTAAACAATCCCGGGCCATCACCAGCTTCCAAAACTATGAAGTTATTCATCCCCATTATTATTTCGCTTATTGCTCCGCTGGGCCTGCATGCTCAGCAGCCGCAGAGTGAGCAAAGCGCGCCACCGCTCGATCCCAACAATATGGATACATCGGTTAAGCCCGGTGATGATTTTTTCCGTTATGCCAACGGCGCCTGGATCAAGCGGACTGAGATCCCGCCGGAATATTCCCGATGGGGCGCGTTCAATGAGCTGATCGAGCGCAACAACGACGCACTACACGCGAT
>Ga0066699_10000381_pt1 | contig 12409 bp, 9 predicted proteins | sample GraSoiAngelo_148_FD_66455 | JGI IMG/M metagenome (GOLD analysis project Ga0066699, IMG submission 66455) | Grasslands soil microbial communities from the Angelo Coastal Reserve, California, USA - 14_1009_09_20cm | ecosystem: Environmental > Terrestrial > Soil > Grasslands | place: USA... | reverse complement strand
GCCGTCGTCGCGCAAGACCAGCGCCTGCAGGTCGGCGGGACCCGCGCTGGCGGAAATCGAATCGGACGTCACCGTCTTCGCGCCGAGGTCGGACCGCACCGACACACGAAAGCCAGCGCCCTTGAGCGCGACCTTGGCGCGGACGCCGGCCACCACGGGTGACGGGGCGACCGCATCGAGCACGAACCCACCGTCCGGCGTGTGGCGGTCGCAGACGCAGCCGCCGAACGCCAGCGCGCAGACCACCGCGGCGCGGATGCTCGTGGAAAATTTCACGTCGCATCAACGGTAACAGCGCGCGCGCGGAGGCGTCACTCGCACCTTTCAAGTCGCGGGCGCAGAAGGTAGGCGAAGGCGAAACTTTGCCCCACCCGGGGCGTCGAGCAGCTCGAGCGACCCTCCCGCCTCCTCGGCCAGGGCACGGCTGATGTAGAGCCCGAGTCCGGACCCCCCGCTGCGTGCCGTCGCCAGCCGCGCGAACAGGCGTGGCCGCAGCTCCTCGGGGACGCCCGGCCCATCGTCCTCGACGATGGCTTCGGCGGCCTTCCCGGCAGGTGCGGTCCGGATGCGGATACGCCCGCGCCGTCCGGCGACGGCCTCGAGCGCATTGCGGAGCAGATTGCCGAGGATCTCCTCGACCGCGATCTGCTCAGCGGTCACCTTCGGCAACGACGGCGCCAGCTCCCGTACCAGCACGGTGCCCTGCCGCTCCGCATCGCGCTCGAGCAGCGACCACGCCACGTCGACTGCCTGGTTCAGGTCGGCGCGCGCTTCCGGCGCCGGCGCGCCCTGCCGGCGGGCTCGGGCGAGAATGGCCTGCACCCGGTCCACCTGCTGCACGATGGTCGCCACCCGCGCCGCCACCGCCGCATCGCCGGGCCGCGCTTCGAGCAAAAGCTCGGCGCTGCTTCGAATCCCCGTGAGCGGCTGGAGCAGCTCGTGCGCCAGCTCGGCCAGGACCGACGCCTTCGGATCGTCAGCCATGCGCGCTCCTCAGGGACCCAGATCGAGCAACCATGCTTCATACCCCAGGAAGACGGATTTCCCCTCGATCTCGCCGTGCAGCGGGCTCGAATCGGGGAGGCGCGCGGTGCCCCAGCCCGCGCCGACCAAGACCCGCGAGCGGCCGAGTTTGTAATCGAGCGAAGCGCGCGCCCGGAAACCCGGGGCGAGCGACGTCTGCGTTTCCTTGCCGCTTACCTGGCTCTGCGCGCTCGCCCAGGCGAACGTCGCCAGCGGGCCCAGCTCGAGGCCGATGCCGAAGCGGCGGGCGAAGGGAAGGCGCGCCCGCGCGAGCACCGGCACGGTCAGCGCAAACAGATGCTGCGAAACGGTCATCGCCGCGCCGGCCACGTCGCCGATGATGTCGCCGCGGAACGAGATCGCGTCGGCGCCGGTGAGCAGCGCCGCCTCGATTCCGCCGAATTGACGGCGGATGCCGATCTCGACACCGAGGCGAGCCGTGCGCAACGTGCCGCCGTTCGACATTGCGCCGCCGGACGCACCGGCGAACAGCAGCCACGCGTCGGCAGGCGGCTCGAACCGAACGGTGGTGCGGGCGAGTACCTTTCCGGCAGCGGTGATCTCCGCGTCGGCCGATCGGGACCGCGGATCGGCTTTCAACGTCGCCTCGGCATGCCCCGCCGCAGTCGGCGCCAGCTCGCCCACGCTCGCGCCCCGCGCGGCCAGCGAGAAACCGGACGCACCGAGCGCATTGCCGAATCGATCGCGCACCAGCGCGCGAACGCGCGCTTCCCGCTCGCCGGCGTCGGCGGTGATTTGCGCACTGGAAGCCTCGGCGGGAAGGACTTCGATCCGCATCGCCGCCGGCGCCGCTCCGGGCGCGCGCACCGCCAGCTCCACCGGCGCGCTTCGTTCCGGCGCCTGGGCGAGGACCGCAGCGACCGCGCCGTCCCACGACACGCGCGCCGGCGCGCCGGCGAGGTGGGCCTCGAGCGGAATCCGGGTGAGCGTGTTTCCGGCTGAGTCGCGAACGCTGAGGCGAACGGCAAGCTCCTCGCCAGCGTGCACCGGCCCGGGCGGCACGAGCGACACCCGAGCGGGCGCCCCGGGGATCACATCTACCTTCAGCTCGATACGGCCGGCGCCCGCGTCGCCAGGGACCTCCACTCTGATGGTGTCGCTTCCCGGTGTGGACGGAGCGCGATATCGGGCGACCCAGAGGCCACGACCTTTGGGAGCCGGGGCCGATATCGTCCCCCGCTTTGCTTCGGCGCGCGGCGCGGTATCGGCCGGAGCTCCGTCGGCCGCGGCCACCGCGATCGCGACGCGCAATTCCTCGTCCGCTGTCACCTGCATCGCCTCCAGGACCGCTGCGATTCGCGCCAGATCCGGCGTGCCCAGATCGATCGGCAGCTCGCGCGCGTTGCCCACCCGGTCGACGGCGCGCACCACGCCTTGCCGTACGCCGGGCGGGACCTGGACCGGCAGCGTCGCCTTTCCGTCCGCTGCGCGCACCGGCCCGAACAGGGCGCCCGCCACCCGCACCGACAACGTCGCGCCGCGCTTCGACTCGAGGTGCAACTGGGTGCGGCCCGGTACGGGCAGGAACGCCGCTCCCTCGCCCCGCGCGTCGATCAAGGCGACAGCCAGCGCGCGCGGCGAGCGCCCCGGCAGCACGACGCGGCCGCCGGCGAGCTGCCCCGCGCTCACCGCTACGCGCAGCGAAGGGGGCACGGCGGCGGAGCCGTCGGGCAGAATGCGAAAGGCGCTGAGCGCGAGCTGGTGATCGAGCGAGGCGTAGAGGCCCGGACCCGGCGGTTCGGCGCGCACCGAGAACGAGACGGAATCGCCGCGGCGGTGCGCCGTGCAGGTGATCTGCCGCGCTTTTGCCGAGGCGTAAGCGAGCAGTCGCGCGGCCTGGCCTTGGGCGGGGATCACCGCGGTATCCGCGCAAGTCACCGAGCCCTGGTCGGGGAGCTCCGGCTTCTCGCCCGCCAGGAGCTCGGGCCCGCCCGACAATTCGACGGGCGCGGTCGTGCGCCCGTCGGCGGGTACGGCCTGCGGCGCCGATGCCGACAACGGCGCCGCAATGAGCAGCGCGGCGCAGATCATTGCCAGCCCTCGCTTCGCGCCTTGACCGGCGGCGGGCGTCGATCGACGCGCACGGTCTCTGCATCGTCGGCGACGCGGCCAAAGCGGTCGACGCTGCGCACAGCGATCTTGTTGGCGCCCAGCGCGAGCGGAACTTCGGTCTCGAACCTGCCGTCTTCGCCGACTGAGAGCTCGCGGCCGTTGACTGAGACGAACGCGCCAGGATCGGCCTCGCCTCGCAGCGTCACCGTCGCCTGCCGGGTCACCTTCTCTGCCGGCCATGCCACTTTCAGGAGCACCGAGCGCGGTACCGCTTCGCGCACCGGGGCGGCATCGCCCTCGACGCGAGCGCCTTGTCCGGCGGCGAGCACGGTGTCGCCACCCGCCGACGTCAGCTTCACTTCGCCCGCCTCGGCGACCACCGCGACCAGGCCCTTGCCGTCGTTGAACACCGCGAACGAGCCGGTCGACGCCTCGGCCACCGCGGTGCTGCCGGACGACTCGACCGATACCGCCACGTCGCCCTTGCCGGGCGAGGCGCCGATGCGGCCGCGCTCCAAGCGGAACCGGACGCTGCGGACGAGGAGCTGCCGCACCGATACTTCCGTGCGTTCGCGCACCTCGATCAAACCGTCGCGGCCGACTTTCAACGTCGCGGTGCCGCCGGCGCGTGTTCGCACCGCATCGTCCAGCCCGAGCCCGAACGGCACCTGCGCCGGCTGCCAGACGCCGCCGTGACGAACCTCGACGTCGCCCTGCGTCGCGGAGAGCTCGACCGTCGCCGATACTGGAGCAGGCGCCGGCGCAGCGACGACCACGGGTGCGGACGGAGAAGGAGCCACGGGCCGAGGTAGCGCCTCGGCACAAGCGCCGCAGCGCGCGCAGCTCGCGGCGAAGACAAGCAGGCCGGTCGCGAGTCGCTTCATGCCAGCGCACGATCCTGCAAGACGGGCAAGAGCACGGTGAACGTCGCGCCCTTGCCGGGCTCGCTTTCGACGGTCACGCGGCCGTGGTGCGCTTCGCAGACGCGGTGGACCATCGTGAGGCCCAAGCCCTTGGCGTTCCAGTCTGTCTTGGTGGTGAAGAAGGGCTCGAAGATGCGCCCGCGGATCTCGGCGGCGATCCCTTTTCCGGTGTCGGCGAAGTGGACCGCGGCGAGCTGGCCGTCGATCGATCGGTATCCCACGGTGAGCTGGCCGCCGCCCGGCATCGCCCGGCGCGCGTTGACCATCAGCTCTGAAAAGGCCTCGCCCAGCTTCTGCGGATCGCCGGCGACGCGCAGCGGCGGTCCGTACTCCCGGATCACTGTCACGCCCGCCTGCGAGAGCGCCGCGTCCTCTCGGGCGAGCGCGTCGTCGAGCAGCGCGCGCAGATCAACCGGCGCGTGCGCACCCTCCGCCTCGTCGGCGCTGCGCTGCAGCCGCTTGACGATTTCGTGGATGCGCCTCGCTTGCGCCTCGATGCTCTCGAGCGTCTTGCGGCGCGCCGAGTCTGCTGGCTCGTGTAGCAGGAGGAGCTGCACCAGGCCGAGCAAGCCCGTGAGCGGGTTGTTCACCTCGTGCGCCACGCCGGCGCCGAGCTGACCGACCGCCGCCAGCTTCTGTGCACGCAACAAGAGATCCTGCGCCTCGCGCGCTTCGCGCGTCTTCTCTTCCACCCGCCGCGCCAGTTCCGTGTTCCAGCGCTCGATCTCGGAGGCCATCGCGTTGAACGCGCGGGCCAGATCGCCCAGCTCGTCGCCGCGCCGATCGCCGCCGACGCGGTGGGTCAGATCGCCCCTGGCCAGCGCCGCCGCTCCGCGATGCAGCGCGCGGATCGGACGCACCAGCGCGTCGCCGGCGACCAGCGCCAGCACGACGCCGGCAGCGAGCGCGATCGCGACGGCGAGCGCCGTGCGCCGCGCGAGGACGCGCGATTCGACGAGCGCATCTTCGGCCGGCTCATCGATGGCGACGATCCAGCCGAGGTCGGGAACTTCGGCGGTCGCTCCGAGACGCGCGACGTCCGCTCGAAACGCCATTGCGCCGAGCCGGCCGGCAACGGCGGCCTGGACCAGCGGCGATGCCGAGAGGGAAGTCCGCGCGGCCACCTGCTCGCGGCTGGACGAGAGCACCACCGCGCCGGAGCGATCGACCACCGCCGCTTCGCCGCGCGCGCCGAGCCGCGACTCGGAGACGAGCGGCAGGAGCCGGGAGAGGCTGAACTCGACCGCCAGCACCGGACCGCCGCGGGCTCGCACCGCTACGGAGACGCGGGGATCGCCGGCGCGCGAGGCGTGCGCCGGACCGACGGCCGTGCCGACCTGCAATGCAGCGCGCAGAGGAATGCTTCGCGCGAACGCGGCGATGTCGGAAGGGTCGAGCACCGGCCGATCGGCGAGCGACGGATCGTCCGCGCGCGACGCGAGATAGACCGGCTCGCCTATCTGCGCGCCTTGAGGCGAGAGCAATGCCACGGCCGCGGCTCCTTCGATCTGGCGGAAGACCAGCCGCAGCGCGCCCGTGCGCTCGTGGGCCCGCAGTTCGCCGAACTCCATCGCGTTCGCCGCCAGCGCCGCCGCGTGCAGGCTCGCGCGCACCTCGGCCGACACGCGTTCGGCGAGGAAGCGTGCCACCGCCTCCTGCGAGGCGCGGGTGCGATCCTCGAGGGCGCGGCGTGAAACGTTGATCGCGCTCCACCCCGCGCCGAGAAGCGGCAGCACTGCCACCGGCACCAGGATCAGCAGCGCGCGCGTGCCGATGCGCATTGGAACGACTGTACCCTGGTGATCGTCCCGCGGCACGAAAGTTGTGACTACACGGTAGGCGCGTCTACTACTTGTCGAGATGACGGAGCAGGTCGGATCGGGATTGCGGGCCCTCGTCATCGAGGACGAGGAAGTCGTGCGCGCGGTGGTGGTCGAGGTGCTCGAAGGCATGGGCTTCGTCGTGGCCGCGGCGGTCTCGCTCGGCGATGCACGGGCGAAGCTCACGCAGGCGCAGACGGACCTTCTGGTCGTGGACAAGAACCTGCCGGACGGAAGCGGCCTTCTGCTCGCGCGCGAGCTGTCGGAAAAGGACGTCGATGCGCAGGTGGTCGTCATGAGCGCGTACGCCACGCTCTCGTCGGCGGTGGAGGCGCTGCAAGCCGGCGTGGCCGACTACGTGTTGAAGCCGTTCGACCTCGCCGATTTACGGGCGCGACTTCATCGCGCCACCGAAGCCCTCAAGCTGCGGCGAGCCAACCGGCGCCTCTTGGGCGAGTTGCGGGAGAAGAACGCGCTGCTCGAAGGTCTCGCCACCCGCGATCCGCTGACCGGCCTCGACAACCATGCCTCGTTCCAGGAGAGCGTCCGCCGCGAGATCGCGCGCGCGCGCCGGCACGGACTTTCCTGCGCGCTCTTGCTCGCCAGCATCGATCGGTTCCGCGACATCAACGCCAGCCTCGGTTTCGCCGGCGGCGACGCGCTGCTCCGGGCGCTCGGAGCGTTTCTGCTGCGCAGCGGCCGCGCTAGCGACGTGCCCGCCTACCTCGGTAGCGGCGTGATGGCGCGATTCGCCGGCGACACCTTCGCGCTGCTTCTGCCGGAAACCGATCGCACCGGCGGCGCTATCCGCGGCGAACACCTGCGCCGCGCGTTGTCCCAGGCGGTGGTCGGTCCGGGGCTGCCACCGATCACGGCGTCAGTGGGCCTGGCTGCTTTTCCCGAGCACGCGCAGACGCCGGAGGCACTGATCGCGGCCGCCTCGATCGCCCTCGACGCCGCCAAGCAGGCCGGGCGAAACCGCATCATCTGCTGGTCGCCCGAGCTGGCCAGCGGCGGACGGCTGGACGCGGGCCAGGTCCGGCACGAAGCCGATCGCCTCGCCGCGCTCGGTCGCTCGATAAGAGAAGCGGCATTCCAGCCGCTGTACCAGCCGATCGTCGATCTCGGACGACGCGTGGCGATCGCATGGGAGGCGCTGGCGCGGCCGACGGACCCGGTGTTCGGGTCGATCCTCGACGTGCTCTCCGTCGCCGAGCGCAGCGGGCAGATCGGTGAGCTGGGCCGCGTGCTGCGCGGCCTCCAGGTTGCCCGCCTCGGCGAGATGCCGGAATCGGGCCTGCTGTTCCTCAACGTGCACCCGTTCGAGTTCCTGGTGGGTGGCAGCATCGAGTCGGATCCCGTGCTGCTGCCCTGGGCGTCGCGCATCGTGCTCGAGCTCACCGAAGCCGCGGCGATCACCGACTTCGAGCATGCGCGCAGCCGCGTGGCGGCGCTGCACAGCGCCGGCTTTCGCATCGCGGTCGACGACCTCGGCTCCGGCTACTCCAGCCTGAACAGCCTGGCGTTGCTGGAACCGGATTTCGTCAAGCTCGACATGGCGATGGTGCGCGGAATCGAGGGCGGCCAACGCGCCGCGCGGTTGATCAAGCACATTCTCGAGTACTGCCGCGGCGAGGGGATGCGCGTCGTCTGCGAGGGAATCGAGACCACGCAAGAGCTGCGAGTGGTGCGCGACATCGGCGTGGAGCTGGCGCAGGGCTTCTTGTTCGCACGTCCTGGACCTGCCTTCCCTACACCCGTGCTGCCCCCCTGATGCGGCCGCCTGCCCGCCCGGCTGGCTGAAGCTCTTGCAGGTCTGCAGAGCGTGCACAAGTTCAGCGGCCGAAAGGGGGCGTGTATGCGCGCATTCCGCCTGTTCGCTGCCGCGATCGTCGTGGGTATTTCTTTGCCAGCGTTGGCCGATCCACCCACGCTGCTAATCCAGCAGCAGGCCACGCTCGACGCTGTCGGCGTGGTCGTACCGGTGGTGGTCAATTGCGGCGACGGCGCGAGCGATGCGCTGGTAGTGGTGATGGTGCGTCAGGGAAACGAGACGGGCGAGGGCGTGCTTCCGTTCGCCTCCACCGGGAACCGGCAGGTCCTCAACGTGCAGGTCGTCGGCGCGTTTGCCCCGGGCGATGCGGCAGCGACGGCGGAGCTGTCTTGCGCCGGTATGCCGGAAGGCCTGGTCACGGGCGCGTTCATCAAGATCGTCGCACCGTAAACCAAGCCATCCGGCCGCTCGAGCAGCGGTCGCCGCTGCGGGGAGAGAACGGGAGAGCGGCACCCCTCCGCAGGAAAACACGAGTAATTCCCAGTAGGAAGGTGGCGTCCCCACAGAGATTCGAACTCTGGTTACCGCCGTGAAAGGGCGGTGTCCTGGGCCTCTAGACGATGGGGACTTTTCCGAGCGGGGCCGGATACCACGACAGCGACGGAGCGTCTAGACCTGCTAGCCTTGCGCGGATGCGGCGCAGCTTCTGGGCGTGGGGATGGGAGGAGCGGCTGCCCGACGAGGACGGGCGGAATGCGCTGGGCGCGCAAATCGCCGCAGCGCTGGGCAGCGCGATGCCCGACCCCAGGCCGCTGCCGACGCTGGATCAGGCGATCGCTGGCGTCCCGCTGCCTGCCGCCGTCCCACCGACTGCGATCGCCGACCTGTGCGACGCCTCGCCCGAGGCACGGCTCCGCCACGCGTACGGCCGCGCCTACCGAGACCTCGTGCGTGGCTTCGCCTGCGACTTCTCCTCCGCGCCGGACTTCGTCTGCCTGCCGCGAACGGAGGAGGACATCGCTCGCGCGCTGGAAGCCTGCGCGCGCGGGGGCATCGCGATCGCGCCGTACGGCGGCGGGACTAGCGTGGTGGGCGGAGTCGAAGCGGGCGGGCACGCCCGGTCAGCATGCTCTCTCGACCTGGGCCGCCTCTCGCGCGTGCTCGAGGTCGACCCCGTCTCGCGCGCGGCGCGCATCCAGGCCGGCGCGCTCGGTCCCGATCTCGAATCGCAGCTCCGGCAGCACGGGCTGACGCTCCGGCATTTCCCGCAGTCCTTCGAGTTCTCCACGCTGGGCGGATGGATCGCGACCCGCGCGGGCGGGCACTTCGCGACGCTCTATACGCACATCGACGACCTGGTCGAGTCGGTCCGGATGATCACTCCCACCGGCACCTGGGCGTCGCGGCGACTGCCCGCCTCGGGCGCAGGACCGAGCCCGGATCGGCTCGCACTCGGCTCCGAGGGCATCCTCGGCGTGGTGACCGAATCGTGGGTCCGCGTCCACCCGCAGCCGCGCTACCGCGCGACCGCCACCGTCACCTTTCCCGATCTGTTCGCAGGCGCGCGCGCGGCACGGGCCATCGCGCAGGCGGCCTTGTACCCTGCGAACTGCCGCTTGCTCGATCCTGCCGAGGCCGCGCTCAACGGTGTCGCCGAAAACGGCGCGGTGCTGCTGCTCGCCTTCGAGTCGGCCGATCATCCTCTCGAAGCGTGGATGTCACGCGCGCTCGCCCTCGCCGCGGACGCGGGCGGCGCCTGCCCGCGAGAGCCGGCGTACCGCGACCGCGGCGAAAAGGCGCGGGAAGGCGAGTCGGCGCAGTGGCGCGAGGCGTTCTTCGCGGCGCCGTACCTGCAGAGCGCGCTCGTCTCGCTAGGCATCATCGCCGACACCTTCGAAACCGCCTGCACCTGGGAGCGGTTCGAGGCGCTGCACGCCCGTGTCTCGTCCGCGATGACCGATGCCCTGCGGCGCATCTGTGGGGCCGGAATCCTCACCTGCCGCTTCACTCACGTCTACCCGGACGGGCCCGCGCCGTACTTCACCTTCCTGGGACCGGCTCGCCGCGGAAGCGAGCTCTCGCAGTGGGCGGAGCTCAAGGCGGCAGCCTCGGAGGCAGTCCTCGCGGCGGGCGGCACCATCACCCACCACCACGCCGTCGGGCGCACGCACCGCCCCTGGTACGACCGCGAGCGTCCCGAACCGTTCGCCGCCGCGCTGCGCGCCGCCAAGCGCGCGCTCGACCCAGCGGGCATCCTCAATCCGGGCGTGCTGATCGATTGACTTCGCTAAACCGTGAACCGCGGGACCTGGTCCTTCTTGCGGAAGATGCGCGCCCCGATCACGCCCAGCTCGTAGCAGAGCACCATCGGGATGGCCATCAGCGCCAGGTTCACCGGGTCGCCCGTGGGCGTGATGATCGCCGCGAGGATGACGTTCAGCACGATGGCGTGGCGCCGGTACTTGGAGAGGAACTTGTGGTCGACGATCCCGACCATGGAAAGGAAGGTCAAGACCAGCGGCAGCTCGAAGATGATTCCGAAGGCGAGCAGGAGCGTCATCACCAGGCTGAGCTGCGTGTCCATCATCAGCACCGGCTTGATGTCCGGGCCCGCGCTGTTGATGAGGAAGTCGAATGCGGGGCGCAGGATCACGCCGTAGCAGAACGCCGCTCCGGCGAGGAAGAAGAGCGTCGCGGCCGCGACGAACGGCAGGATGGTCTTCCGCTCGCGGCGGTAGAGGCCCGGCGCCACGAACGCCCACACCTGCCAGAGGATCGCGGGCAGCGCGAGGAACAGCCCCGCGTACAGGCCCACCTTCAGGTAGATGAAGAAGGGCTCCACGCTGCTGGAGAAGTGGAGGGACTTCTCCCCCTCGGGCAGCGCGGCGAGCACCGGCCGCATGAGGAAATGGAAGATCTCCGTCGACCAGTGGTACGAGGCGACGAACCCGAGCCCGAGGAACAGCACGGCCCACTTGAGGCGCTTGCGCAGCTCGAGCAGGTGCTCGCGCAGCGTGAGATGGATGTCGTCCTCGGGCCCTTCGCCCGGCGCGACGGGTTTCGGTAGCGCGACGGGGCTCACTTCGCGTCCTTGACGCCCTCGGACGACGCCGGCGCCGCCGGGGTGGTGGTGTCGGGCGCGGGCGGCTCGACCAGTCCCGCCGCCTCGAGCTTCGCCGCCTCGCGCGCGACGATCCCCTCGGGCGGCACCAGCCGCAAGGCAGGCGACGGGTCACCGCTCGCCGGTACGTCGGGCGCAGCCACCGCGCCGGCAGCAGCGGCGGCGATGGCATCGGGCCCGGCGGCCGCACGCCGTGCCGCTGCGCGTGCCGACGCGGGGTCCGCCGGTGCGGCAGCGGCCGCCCGTGCGTTCGCACGCGCTGCGGCGGGATCCGCCGACACCGGCTGCAGCCGCGGAGGCTCCGGCTCGTCCAAGCGCACCATCTCCTGATCGAAGGTGCTCTTCAGATCGTCGGTCGCCTTGCGGATCTCCCGCATGCCCTTGCCGAGCGTCTTGGCGATGGACGGCAGCTGATCCGGCCCCAACAGCAGCAGGGCCAGCCCCAGGATGATGACGACCTCCGTCATCGAGAGCCCGAACATGGTGCGGTTTTAACAGACGATTGCGCCTGTGCACAGGCGCAATTTCCGCCGGCGGGCGAACTCCGACCTGCGTTCTACAGACCCTTGATCAGCGCTTCCTGCGCCGCCGTGGTGGAGGCCGGCGGCTGGCCGGTCTGCGCCGGCTGCGTCTCGTCGGGCGGCTCGCTGCCCTTGAGGTAGGCCTCGAGGACCGGCTGGCGCGTGAGGTCGGTGGCGCGCTTTCCGGTCTCGGGATCCACGCTCACCCAGACGATGTTCTCGGTAGGCGGATCGAACTGCGGCTGCGGCACGCTCTTCAACGCGCGCTGCATGTAGTCGAGCCAGATGGGCAACGCGGTGTGCCCGCCCGTCTCGTACTTGTCCATCGGCACTTCGTAGGTGTCGTAGCCGACCCACACGCCGGTCACCAGATCCTTGGTGTACCCGAGGAACCATGCATCGAAGAGGTCGTTGGTGGTGCCGGTCTTCCCCGCCACGGGCTTGCCCAGCACAACGGCGCGCCCGCCCGTCCCCGGCGGCCTGCAGACCTCCTCCATCAGGTGGTGCATGAGGAAGGCCGTGTCGGGCTGGATCACCTGCTCGACCGGCTCGAAGAGCTTCGCGTATCCCGAGGCGATGCGGTCAGGCAGCGACGTCCACGGATCGTAGAACGAGCTGTGGTCCTCGAGGACGCGGCCCTCGCGGTCGAGCACGCGCCGGGTGAAGATGGGCTTGGGCCTCTGCCCCATCCGGTTGAACAGCGTGAACACCTGCGTCAGGTCCCACAGGTACACGCACGAGGACCCCAGCGCCAGGGAGAGGTCCTCGTTGATCTTGGTGGTGATCCCGAGCTTGTGCGCCCAGGCGCCCGCGGCCTTCACGCCCACCTGCTGCAACGTGCGGATGGCCGGCGTGTTGAGCGAGTGGATCAGCGCCTTGCGCACCGGGACCTCGCCCTGGAACGTTTCCTCGTAGTTGTTCGGCTTCCAGCGCTTGCCCGTCGACTCGTCGTCGGTGACCATCGGCGCGTCGAGCAGGATGGTCGAGGCGGTGAAGGCGCGCTGCTCGATCGCCGCGCTGTAGATGACCGGCTTGAACGCCGACCCGGGCTGGCGGCAGGCCTGGAAGGCGCGGTTGAACTCGCTCTTCTCGAAGTCGTATCCGCCGATCATCGCCACCACGTAGCCGCTGTTCGGGTCGGTGCTGATCAGGGC
>Ga0066699_10000379_pt1 | contig 12434 bp, 15 predicted proteins | sample GraSoiAngelo_148_FD_66455 | JGI IMG/M metagenome (GOLD analysis project Ga0066699, IMG submission 66455) | Grasslands soil microbial communities from the Angelo Coastal Reserve, California, USA - 14_1009_09_20cm | ecosystem: Environmental > Terrestrial > Soil > Grasslands | place: USA... | reverse complement strand
GAGCGCATGCTCGTTCGCGGGGGGATCGTCCTCATCAAGTACTGGTTGTCGGTCAGCGATGACGAACAGGAGCGCCGGTTCCTCGGCCGCATCAACGACCCGAGCAAACGCTGGAAACTCAGCCCTATGGACCTGCAGGCCCGCGCCCGCTGGGTCGACTACTCGGAGGCCAAGGACCAGATGTTTGCGTACTGCGACATCAAAGAAGCGCCCTGGAACGTGGTCGAAACCGACAACAAGCGCGCGGCGCACCTCAACCTGATGAGCCACTTCCTCTCGCTCATCCCCCACGAGGAAGTGCCGCACGACGACATCAAGCTGCCGCCGCGACAGAAACGCAGCTACACCAGGCCGCCCAAGAGCTCGCAGCGCATGGTGCCGATCACGTATGAGGTGGAATAGACGGTGAAAGTCAGTGATCTGCCGCCCGGCCGCCTGCTTTCAGTCGATCCTCAGACGAGGCTCGCGGAGGTCGCGCGTGAGATGCGTGGCAACGATGCCGACTCGGTGGCTGTCATGGAGGATGGCGTCCTGGTTGGGATCATCACCGAGCGAGACCTTGTGCGGGCGATCGCGGATGGCGTGAATCCGACCCAGACAGCAGCCAGCGTGATCATGACGGCGGACCCGGCCACAGTGACCGCCGATGAGGACGTGAGCGTGGTGGCGTTGAAGATGATGCGTCTCGGCGTCCGCCATCTGCCGGTCGTGGACGGCAATGGAAAGCCGTCGGGCCTCGTCTCGGCGCGCAACCTCGTGGCACTGCTCGACCGGGCCAAATCCTAGGCGGATGCTCGACGATCCGGTCCTCGCCAACGACTGGCATCCGGTAGCGCGCGTCGAAGACCTTTCCGGCGGCGGACCGCTCCCGGCACGACTGCTCGGCGAGGACCTCGTGGTGTGGCGCTCGGGTGATGACTTCTACGCATGGCGCGACCTTTGTGTGCATCGCGGCACGCGTCTGTCCCTCGGCCGCGTCGTCGACGGCGGTCGACTCGAGTGTCCCTACCACGGATGGACATACGGAACCGATGGATGCTGCGTGCTCATGCCCGCCCACCCGGAGCAGAAGCCGCCGGCCAAAGCGAGGGTGGCGACATTTCGGGCCAAGGCCGCGCACGGAGTTGTGTGGGCGACGCTGGGCACCGGCGCAAGCGAGATTCCGCGGTTTGAGCTGTTCGAGGACGGCAAGCACCAGGTCCTGATGGCCGGGCCGTACCGCCTGCGGGCAAGCGGACCGCGCGTGGTCGAGAACTTTCTCGATGTCGGCCACTTCCCCTTCGTGCATGAGGGAATCCTGGGCGACCGGGCGCGACCTGAGATCGCCGACTACGAGGCGACGGTCGGACCTGAAGGCGTCCTGGCCACCGGCGTCAAGGTGTACCAGCCAGACCCGTATGCCACTGGCGAGGGGGCCACGGTCACGTATACATACCGCGTCCACCGGCCTCTGTCGGCGTCGTTCATCAAGCACGGCGAGCACTCCTTTGGGATGCTGCTCTCAGTGACTCCGCACGACCAGGTCGACAGCAGCGCGTGGATGTGGATGGCAATGGACTACGAGCCGACCTCTGAGATGGTCGACTTCCAGGACCGCATCTTCGCCCAGGACCGGCCTATCCTCGAGTCACAGCGGCCCGAGCTGCTGCCGCTTGACCTACAGGCCGAGCTGCATCTTCGGAGCGACCGCACGGCGATCGCCTACCGGCGATACCTGCGTGAGCTGGACGTGCGAACGGGCGCTTACTGATCATGGCGCGCTTCGTGGTCAGGATCCGGCGCGGCGGACCATGGGATTTCTCGCGGGACATGCGAGAGCAGCACGGATGGGATGACCACGCGCGCTACATGGACGAGCTCTTCGATTCGGGCTTCATCCTCTTCGCCGGCCCGCTGGAAGGCGACCAGGAGCTCCTGTGGATGGTCGAAGCGGAGTCCAAGGACGCGATCCGCGCGCGAATGGCCGAGGACCCGTGGGCGGTCAATGGAATGCTCACACCCGAACGAATCGAACGGTGGACGACCGTGCTCGATGCGATGAAGGCAAATCCAGAAAGCTGATACGCGAGCCTCAACGTTGAGCTCGTACATCGAACCGCTTGGCCAGGTCGGCCGGAAGCGTCAGCTCGGGATCAAGGTCGAGCAGAAGACCGCCTTTCTGGAGGGCGTGAACCACGACTCCAGAGCAGATCTGATGGTCTCGCCGCATCAGCCGCACAGGCCATCCGGTGAGCAGAAAGATCGCGGATCCAAGCAGCGCGAGATAGCCAAACGCCTTGCCCGCCTGTGCCTCCGCATATTCGACCGCTCGCCGGCGGCCATCCGGACTCATCTCGTTGCCAAGACGAACCAGGTGGTATTCGTTCTTCCTGTATCTGGAGATCGGGCTCCGGCGCACCCCCGTGCTCTCCGCTTCAATAAGCGACCCGTCTCCGCCGACCACCAGCGCGCAATGGCTCCAGTACGCGTAGACCGCGTCGGACCCTCGGAAGCGCCATCGTTGGCCAACCCTGATGAGCCGCGCGATCGGGTGGTGGCGGTGGGTCAGCACGAAGTCGGCAGGAGTGAAGTCGGTCGCCTCTTCGCCCGGGCCATAGCGTTCGACCCTGGCCACAGCATCACCCTACGGCAACCATCTCCTCACGAAACTTCGCTGCCTTCTCACCCCTCAGCCGTTCTCCTTTCGAACACATGGCAACAGTTCAGGCGAACGCAGGTTCCGTCAAGAGGGCAGCCGCGAATCCCGGGCTCGAGCTGCTGGAGCGGCTTGGCTACGTCGTGCGTGGGGCTCTGTACGCCGTCATGGGACTCCTCGCGCTTCGGATTGCGATGTCCAAGCCCGACGGCCAGGCAGTCGACCTGACCGGAAGCGTTGTCTACCTGATCGGCAACCCGTTTGGGAAATTCGTGTTGCTGGTGATCATCGTGGGACTTGCGGCCTATTCCATATGGGGTTTGATCCGCGCGATCTTCGATCCCCTGCACCGCGGTAGCGATCCATCTGGCTTGATCGAGAGGCTGGGATTTGTTTCGAGCGCCGTGTCGTACGGCTTGATCGTGGTCTTCGGGCTCAAGATCCTTATGGGATCGGGCGGGACATCCACGGACTCGACCCAGAAGACGATCTCATCCATCCTCGAACACCCGGAGGGCGGATGGTTGACCGTGCTCATCGGCGTCGTGGCGATCGGCATCGGCCTCGGACAATGGGTCGAGGCTTACCGTGCGGTTTTCAAGAGAGACCTCAAGGGCGCCGAGATGAGCGACGCTCAGCGCAAGGTCGCCGTGGCGCTTGGCCGCTTCGGGATGTTTGCCCGCGGCGTCGTCTTCTTGATCATCGGCTGGTTCATCGTCCAGGCCGGCCTCCACCATGATCCGGGTCAGGTGCAGGGCTTTGGTGGCGCATTCATGTTTCTGCTGGCCCAACCCTTTGGGCATCTCGTCCTGGGCGTCGTCGCCTTGGGATTCATCGCGCTGGGACTCCACTCGCTGGCGTCCGCGCGATGGATCCGGCTGATGGGCAGCTCAGCGTAGGCCTTAACACGGCGCCCAAACTGGTGGTTGTCTGATGGGCGCTGTCAGGCTGCAGACCGCGCGGGCCACGAGCTTGTTGATCGTGAGCCCGAGAGCGGGCTCGATGAACCCCGCGGTCGAGGCCAAGGTCCGCAAGGCGTTCGACGGCAGCCTGATCGTCGAATTCGATCCCAAGATGGACCTCGAGAAGCTCATCACTCCCACCGCCACGGTTGTGGTCGCCGGCGGTGACGGGACGATTGGATGGGTGGTCCGCCGGCTGGTGGAGTCAAAGCACCCGGTCGGGATCATCCCGCTGGGAACATTCAACAACTTCGCGAAGTCGTTGCATGTGCCGACCACCGTCGACGCAGCCATCCGTGTGGTCAAGCACGGCAAGCCGCGTCCCATCACGCTGGGTCGCGTGAACGGCGCGATATTTCTCGAGGCCACGGCGATCGGATTGTTCGGCGCCACCATCGCCGCCGGTGACGCAGCCAAAGACCTGGTCTTTGGCGAGTTTGCGGATGCCGCGAGGAGGGTGATCACAGCCAGGCCGTTCACGTACGTGCTGACGGGCGATATCACCGGTGATGGAAGCGCGATGTCGCTCGTCTTCACCAACACGAAGTCGATCGGATCCCAGATGCCCGTCAGCAACAAGACGCCCGAGGACCCGTTTCTCGAGCTGTCGGTTCACGCCGGCTCAAACCGGACCGACATCGTCAAGCGCGTGCTCGCCCGCGCCGTGCTGTTGAAGGAGGGCGAGCAAGGCGCCGGCCAGTTCTTCAGGTTCCGCCAGCTGCACGTCACGACCAAACCGAAGGCGCGGATCTACGCCGACAACGATCGCGTCGGCGTGACGCCCGCATCGATCACCGCAGATCTCAGCGCCTTGAAGGTCATCCTGCCGCGATGAGCGCTCAGCCCAAGCAAGCCGCGAAAGAGATCCTCGCCGGCGAGCCGGCGGCAGCGTCAAGACGGTGGTTGGGGTTCACCGCCCTTGTCATGTTCGTCCTCTTCGCCATCGACACAGTCCTGGTCATCAACGGCTTCTGGCTGCCGATCGACATCCGGGTCACGTCCTTCATCCAAGGCGTGAACTGGGGACCCATCGCGTATCCGCTCCAGCTGATCAACGTGACGGCGGGCATCTGGCAGGTGCTCGCGGGAATCGTCGCCATCGTCGCTCTGTTCGTCGTGGAGCGTCGCGCCGGGTGGTTGATGCTGATCGGCAGCATCTCGAGCCTGCTCGACAACATCATCAAGCTGCTTGTCTCACGCCACAGGCCTACGGTCGACCTCGTCCACATCCTCACGCCCGCGAGCGGCTTCAGCTATCCGAGCGGGCACGCGGTCTTCTTCACGTGGCTGAGCTTCATGCTTGCGGCTTCACTGGCGCCGCGAATCAAGCCGATGTATCGGCCTGCGCTCTGGTCGCTGGCAATCGTCGTAATCGTGCTGACCTGCATCGCCAGGGTGTGGGCTGGGGACCACTGGCCGAGCGACGTCGTCGGGGGTGTCCTTCTCGGCGCGGGCTGGTCCGCGTTCGTGCTGTGGTTGCCCGAGCGGTGGCTTCCGTCGCCGAGCCTGCGCTGGTTCAGCGGCCGGTTGCGGAGGCGATCTCCGAGCCAGTCTTAGCTTAACGATGCGGAGCGCCACGGACCCGGTGGCAGAATGCTCGCCACCACGAAATTTAGGCTCAGCGGATTGCGTTCCCTCGCTCGCTTCGGGCTCCTCGCCCTGGTGCCCGTGGTGGCGCTCGGCGCCATCCTGGCGCACGAGCTGAACGTCGATCTCCAGCAGCGATACCTGGATACCGCACGTACCAGTGCAACTCTGATCACCCAAGTAGGCATCCAACCACTGCTCAACGCTCAACAGGTGACCAACGGATTCAGCGCGGCCGACATCACGACCATGGACGAGAAGCTGCAGGGCGCCGCCCTCAGTCAGGAGGTCGACCTCGTCAAGGTGTGGAACCGCAACGGGACGATCGTGTACTCGGACAACCACGCGATCATCGGCAAGAGTTTTCCGATCGACGAGGACCTCGGCCAGGCGCTGGCCGGGCAGGCCAACGCCAACATCACCGACGGCCGCGACGCTGAAAACGTAGAAGACCATCTCACCGGTCCGCTGATCCAGGTCTACGTGCCATTGGTGTTCAATGGGAGCTCCTCCCCGAGCGGAGCGTTCGAGCTGTACCTGCCGTACGCGCCGGTCCAGGCTGCGATCGACCGCGAATCGAACCAGCTGTACCTTCTGCTGGCAGCAGGCCTGACGGTCTTCTACGCGTCCTTGTTTCCTGTCGCGGTACTGGCCGAAAGGTGGCGGCGCCGCCTGCTGCGGGAAGCTGAAACGACGGCTCTGGCCAACCTTGCTGTGCTTGAGCGGCTGAACACGCTCAAGAGCGAATTTCTCACGCGGATCAGCCATGAGTTCCGCACCGCGCTGGTCGGGATCGAGGGCTTCAGCGAGGTGATTCGAGATTCGGACCATCTCGACGCGACCGATGTGAAGGCGTTTGCAACCGATATCCACCAGGACGCCGAACGACTGGAGCGCGCGTTCGACGAGATGCTCGAGCTGGACCGGATGGAGAGCGGCCGCACGGTGCTCCAGATCGTTCGAGTGGATGTCAATCAGGTCATCCGCGACACAGTTGAAAAGATTCGTGTCGCAAATCCAAGCCGCACGGTCACGACCCGGCTGGACGATTCCTTGCCGCCACTGCCGTGCGACCGGGAGAAGGTGTCACAGGTCCTGATGAACCTTCTCGGCAACGCAATCAAATTCTCGTCCGCGCGCACCGAGATCTTGGTCGAGAGCCAGGCCGATGGGGATCAGGTGACCATCACAGTCCAAGACCATGGGCCTGGCATGCCGCACAACTTCGACGCCCGGCTGTTCGCCGGCGCGAACGGAGGCAGCGGCACCGGCCTCGGGCTGCCCATCGCCCGCCAGATCATCGAGATGCATGGCGGGCGGATCTGGTTCGACAGCACAGGCGGTCAGGGGACCTCGTTCCACTTCACTCTGCCGGTCAAGGTCAGGCCCTCGCGCGAGCTGAAGGCGGTCGCCCGAAGCTAGCGGCATCGGCCTGGCCTATAAGCCGGATCGAAACAATTGATTGGCTCTATCGCCGAAATCGGCCTAGCCTCACGTTACTTAACTAGAGATGGGTGACACCGAAGCGATCATGTACGGCTCCGCCGCATCCGGCGAGTCGACGGCGATGTTCGAGCTTCTGAACGAGCTCGGCGTCAAGTTCGAATACCGCGCGATCGACCGCGACCCCGCCGCGATGCGGGAGTGGGAACAGCTGGACGGCGACCAGGTGCCGATGCTGCGGATGGGCAACCACTCCATCCTGCGAGGCTTCGACCAGATCAAGCTGCAGCAGCTTTTCGGCTGGGTCGGCTGCTAGCCGCAGGCTCCCTCCTGGATTAGAGTTCGCGCTGGCCTAACCATGCCAGCAATTGTTCTCTTCGGGATTCAGTTCACACTCGCCCTGGCCGCTTACGCGCTCATCGCGTGGTGGTATGTGGCGCCGCGCCTCTCCGGGCTGCCGCGCGAGGTGGCGTTGGTGCCTTTGCTCTGGGTGCACGCGTTTCGTATCGTCGGCGGGACGATCCTGGCTCCGGGCGCGGCCGACGCCGCCGTGCCGGCCGAATTTCGCACGATGATCGGCTTGGGCGACATCACCACGGCCTTGCTCGCGCTGGTCGCGTTGGTCGCGCTGCGTTATCGCACGCGATGGGCCATCGCGCTGGTCTGGGTGGTGCTCGTGGTCGGGATGCTGGACACCGTGAACGCGATCATTCAGTCGATGCGTTTCAGCGTCTTCACCTATCCGCTGGGCGTGAACTGGGTGATCGTGACGATGTACGTGCCGGCGCTACTCGTGAGCAGCGTCCTGATCTTCATCCAGCTGCGCAGGCGGAGCTAGGAGACAACAGCCCGCGGCGGCCAGATCAATACGTCGAGCCGTCGCGCGAAGTGGAGCTGCGCAGGCGGGCCATCAAGCGTCACTTCGCTCGCCAGGCCCATCGTGTTTGTCCCGATATCCGCACGGGCGCGCTGCAGCGGCCACGGAGAATGATGGATCTCACCGCGGACCAGGCCACGTCGACCGTTGACGTACAGGCAATAACGCTCGGTAAGGAACTCCTCGAGCGTTCCTTCGTGCGCGAGCTCGACCGGCGCAATCGGCTCGTAGCTCGCGCGGAACTCCGCCGAAGATGCCGCCCGTTGCGTGCGGCGCGAGCGGTATGTAATCTCGCCCCCGCTCTCGACAATGTTCATCTGGGCCTCGAAGTAGGGCAGGTTGAACCAGAGTCGAGCCGCGCTCACTGCTGCCCGGCTCGCGGCGTCGAGGCTGAGAAACCACACGCCGCGCTGCTCGCCGCAACGAACGTAAGTCCTTACGTTGAGCTCGGGGAATGCGGACAGCCCTGGCAAGGGCGGCATTCCATGCAAGCGCACGCCACTCATACGGAACGCGACCACGCCCAGCCACGCCTGCCCATCGAACAGGTCGAGCTCGAGGCCCGGTGGAAGGCGCCGCCGCAAATCCTCTGCCGGCACCGGCCAGTGCGCAAACAGGAGATCGTTCCAGCGCTGGTACATCGCCCACCAGCCCCGCGGAAGCGGGCGTGACAAGCTCACGGCCGCGACGATACTCCGCATCGACTGAGGCGATGCTTGGCGATTTCTGAGCGAAATCTCAGGCGTGCGTGGTTTTGTTTCGTCAGGGGAGTTGAAAGGTCTCATCGCGCTTGTCGGCCTCGCGTGCCTTCTTGGCAGCGAGACCTGGGCCCAGCCACAGTTTCCGCCGCCTCTGGTCGGATTCAGCTTCAGTCCGATCACCTCGGAGTCGGCCGGTCGGGACGCGCGCAGCGATCTGAGCCGTCTGCTGACCGCAACGCAACCTGACCTGGTCCGCCTCCCCATTTATTGGGACGCTGTGCAGCCGGATCCCGCTGAGCTCGACTTCACCTCGGTCGACGAGCTCCTGGAGGTCGTCGCGCAGTACAACCAGACGGCCGCCGACCGGGCGCGTGTCGTGCTCACGATCGGTGCTCGCAACTTCCTGTATCCCGAACTTCATCAGCCCCAGTGGGTTGGTCCGCGTGAGCAGCCTTACATCGGCGACGCGCAATCGGGGTCGGAATATCGCACGTACTTCGACGCGAGCATCACCCGCTATCGCGACTCGCCATTGCTCTACTCGTGGCAGGTTGAGAACGAACCTCTCGACGATGTCGGCAACGACCTCACCGGCCACGACCAGATCAGCGCGGCCCAGCTCGCCTGGGAGATCGGCCGCGTGCACGAGCTCGATCCGCGACACAAGGCCGTGCTAACAACCTATGACGGGTGGAACGTGACCGTCGACATGCTGCAGCTCTATGCGGATTCCATCATGTGGCAGCTCGGTGGCCCAAGCGGCCACCCGGAGGAGGCACTCCAAGCCGGCGACGCCCTCGGCCTCGACCTGTACATCGACGGTCCGCCCGTACCGCACGGCATCACGACGGTCCAACTCCGTGCGGCATGGAAACAGCAGGCTGTCGACTTCTGGGCCAACCGGGCTCATGGGATGGGCAAGGACATCTGGATCGCGGAGATGCAGGCGGAACCCTGGAACGGCGTGACCAGCTTCACTCCTCGCGATCTGCTCGCGAGTGCGGCCGATTACCGGCAGGAGCCAGTCGACGTGGTGCTCATGTGGGGCGCGGATACGTGGCTCCAAGATCCGGCGTGGTTATCGGGCGTTACCCGCGCCATGGATCTACTACGGTCGCGCTAAGCCTCAGCAGCGCCCGCGTCGTGGATTCGATGGCAGTATGAACCGAGGCGGGTTAGTATCGCCGCGGCGATGCCCGCTTCAACCGACCAGCTATTGGACGCCGTCGAGCGGACGATGTTCGTCTATCCCGAAGTTCCCGGACTGGTGACCGACCTCCGCGTCCCGGGTGTGGTGGGCCGGGAGTCGCCCGTGTCGCATCCCGTGGCCAACATGGTTGGCTGCGCCGCCCTCGACGACGCAGACGCGGATGCAACCATCGCCGCGGTCCGTGACAGGTTTGCCGCCCAAGCCAAATCGTTCGGCTGGATCACGAGCCCGACGACACGTCCGGGCGACCTTCCGCAGCGTCTGGTCGAGGCTGGTCTCGTCAAAGCCGACGAGCTCGCCGGGATGATCCTGACCGATCTCGCCACACCGATTCGAGCCAATCCGGAGGTCGAGGTGCGTGCGGCGAGCGTTGCGGAGCAGCGCCGGGCGATACCGATGACAGCGACTGCTTATGGCCTTCCACCAGACGTCGCGGAATGGTTCGCCGAAGCTCTCATCGCAGCACCCCCACCATTCCGATTCGAGATGTACCACGCGTTCCTGCCTGGTCACGATGGTCCCGTCGCGTTCGGCAACCTCGTTTACGTCCCGGGAACGTCGATCGTGCTGCTGGGCGGCGCGGCGACTGTGAGCGACATGCGTGGGCACGGGATCTACACGTCGCTGGTCGCCCGCCGGCTGGCCGACGCGCGGGCCGCGGGCGCCGATGCGGCGGTGATCCAGGCCGTGCGCGGGACCTCGGCACCTGTATGCGCCAAGCTGGGATTCAAAGAGATCGTGCCTCTCGACTTCTATGCCTGGGTGCCACCCGGCGTCGAAATGGACGTGCACGCTTAGCGTCTAAACCGGTCGGGCCGGCGGCCTAACCTCGACGGGCTTTGTTACCCTGGCGCTGACTTCCTCGCGCTCCGGCGCGCGGAAAAGCCCAATCTGGGGGTAGCCGTTGCGAAGTTATCGCTACGCGAGCCATGCCGTGGTGCTCTTGATCGCGACGGCAATGTCGGGTTATGGCGCCGTCGATCTAACTGCGGCGCTGGCCGCCAGGGCCGGCACTGTCGACGCCAGGGCATTGAGCGAGGGAAGTTACGGCGATGTTCAGATGGGCCGTGACAGCACGATCATCAAACCGATATCGATTCCCATCGCGCCCTTGCCCAATCACAAAGCGATCCGCTATTCGGTGCAGTCTGGAGACACGCTCGACAGCATCGCGCGGGCTTACGGCATCACGTTCAGACAGGTCACCTGGTCGAATCCAGGCCTGCGCTTGCCACTCAAAGCCGGCCAAACGCTCAAGCTGCCGCCCGTCCCAGGCGAGGTCGTCGTCGTCAAGAACGGCGATTCACCCGCGAGCCTTGCCGCCGCCTATGGCGTCGACGAAGCCACCGTCCTTGGCTTCAACCACATTCGCGCTTCTGAGCTGATCCCCGGCTTGATGATCGTCATTCCGGTCGACCCGCAAACAGGTCCGAACCTCATCAACGGCGTGCGTGCCGATCCAATCAATCCCGGAGCCCTCTTTTGTCCGATCCAGGGTGCCAAGATCATCCAGAAGTTCGGACCGACGTCGTTTGCTGTGGAACCGGCGTATGGCGGTTACCTTCATTTTCATTCCGGCGTCGATTTGCTGGCTGAATACGGGACTCCGATCGTCGCCGCCGCCGGGGGAAAGGTGACGGCAGCGGGTAACGCGGACTATTTCGGCCTCCGTGTCGCGATCACGGACACTTACGGGCTGGTCGAGATATACGCCCACATGTCAGACGTGGCGGTCAGCGTTGGCGATTCGATTCAGCAGGGCACGAAGATTGGCACGGTCGGCAGCACGGGTCTTTCAGTCGGCGCGCACCTCCATCTGCAGCTCGAGGTGGCGGGTCTCCCTACCGATCCAACTCCTCTGGTGGGCTGCGCCTAACTAGCTGGAGCGGCGGGTCGAACCCTCGCCGGTACGACGCGCCAGTGTTCCAAGACTGATTCCGCCGAGCAACTCGACGTGCATGAACCTCAGCTCGGATGGTCCAGGAACGCGAGCGTTACCGCAGCGAAGAGTGGCGAGGTGCCGATGTTGTAGTGGGTTAGGCCCGGCAGGATAGCAAGCGCGTGACCGCCCGCCGGCCGGCCCTCGCCCATCCAGCCACCGTCGCGGAGTCCGCCACCGAGCAGCTTGAACACCTCGACGTAGTGGCTCGGCGGAGCCATGTCGGCGTCGGCGGCGACGATGAGCGTGGGCACCTGGAGTCCACGGACCTCGTCAGCAAAGTCGAAGTCCTTCGCCATCGACGCGCCGATCTTGTCGAGCAGCTTCGGGAAGTCCTCCGGACGAGGTGCGACCCGTTGGTATAGCTGGTACATCGGTGTATCTCTCATGAACTCAGCGGCGGCCGCATTGACCTGGCCCTGTTGCAGTCGCATCTCGGCGTAGATCGCGTCGGGCCGGATGTTCGCTGAGACTGCGACCAGCCGGCGGACCATGGCCGGGTACTTCGCCGCTGTGTGAAGGGCCACGCCACCGCCGAGCGAGTAGCCGACCACGTCCGGTTTCTCAAGCCCAAGATGGTCGATCAGCGCGGCGATATCGTCTGCCATCAGCTGAACGTCGATCGGTCGATCGATGTCAGCGGTACGGCCATGTCCCTGCAGGTCGGGGGCGATGACCTGGTGGTGCTCCGAAAGTAGCGGTAACACGGGTCCGAACGTCTCGCTCGACATGAGTCCGCCGTGCAGGAGGATCATCGGCCGCCCGGCACCGTGCGTCTCGTAGTAGAGGTTGATGCCGTTGACCTTGGCGTACTTGCCGGTGGCTTTCGTCTCTGTGGTCGAATCGGTGGTCATGGTCAAGCTCCTTGCGTGCGTTGGAATCGAATCTCGAAGATAGAGACTCAGCATCTATCTGGAATTCATCGGTGCGGAGAAACATTGTCTCGGGGGCGCCAAAGTGAATAGCATCAAATCCCCGACGTCGAAGCTCGAAGAGGATAAGCGTTGTCAAGAGGACTCGAGATCGTTCGTTCTCACCCACTACTCACGCCGCTCCTCGAGGTCTACGGAACGATCACCG
>Ga0066699_10000374_pt1 | contig 12451 bp, 11 predicted proteins | sample GraSoiAngelo_148_FD_66455 | JGI IMG/M metagenome (GOLD analysis project Ga0066699, IMG submission 66455) | Grasslands soil microbial communities from the Angelo Coastal Reserve, California, USA - 14_1009_09_20cm | ecosystem: Environmental > Terrestrial > Soil > Grasslands | place: USA... | reverse complement strand
CGGATCTCGCCGATCTTGCGCCGCGCGGGAATCGGCTCGGCGGCGAAGGCGCCGTGTCCGTCGATCGTGCTCGGCTGCACCGCGACGGCGTACTTCTGCGGATCGTTGGGCATGGCCCCATTGTGCCGCGCGACTTCGGTCACGCCGGCGCCTGTCGCCACCCCAACTGGGCTGTGCAGACCCTGCATTTCGGCGCATGGCCGGCGCGAGCGCGCGTCTAGTCTTGCCGCATCGATTCGGGAGATGACCATGCGCCCCTTGCCGACCCCTGTTGCCTGCGCCATCGTGCGCGCGCCGAACCCATCGGCCGAGCCGCGTCCGCCCGAGTCGGGCTGGCTCGGCACCGCATATGGCCTGACGATGCCGGCGCCGCTCGAGGCGACGCCGCCGTCGGAGGCGTTCAAGGAGCCGCTGCGCGGCCTGGCGGTGCGCGAGGTGCGCGAGCCCGAGGTGTTTCGCCTGTTCTTCGGCCCCAAGACCCGGCGCGTCTGAACGCGACGCGGCACGCCGCGTCAGACCAGGTTCTCGCGGACCTTCGTCAACAGCATCTGCAGCGCGATCGGGCGCCGCAAGACGACTTCGGCCGGTGCGTCGGGGCCATGCCCGGATGCGCTGCGCGCGGGCGCGGCGGCTCGTGGCATCGGCTCGGGTTGCGCCGGCGTGGGCAGCGCTGCGGCCGTGTCGGCGGCGCTCGCGTCGGACGGCGCCGGCTGAGCCGCATGGATCGGCATCCCGCCCATCAAATGAAAATTGACCGCAAGCATTTGAAGCACTCCCGTGGCACGACACCGGACCGCGAACTCGCCGTCCCCTGTGGCATCGGCTTCAGCGCGCCCAGCCAACTTCGGCAAACCACATGCCCGGTGCTGACTGGCGGCGTGTCGCGATCATCGACGGCGTGCGCGCGGCCTGTGTGAAGCCACTGTGAAGTCGGCGCAAGAAGCGCAACCCGAGGTTTGTCGGCGCGCACCATCCCGCGCAGAATCTGCCGACGCATTCACAAGGAGTCCGCGATGTCCGGCATCACTCGACGCGAGACGCTGGCGGGCTTGGGCGCCGCCGCGCTGGCCTCCGCCTTGCCGCCAGGCGCCGCGGCCGAAGGCGCGAAGATGCAGACATGGCCGCTGGCGACACCGAAGCCGACCGGCATCCATGACGTCGCCCCGGCGCCCGACGGCGGGGTCTGGTTCACGGCGCAGCGCAGCGGCCAGCTCGGCTGGTTCAACCCGAAGACGGGCCGCAGCGAGCTGATCGCGCTCGGTGGCGGCTCGGCCCCGCATGGCGTGATCCAGGGCCCCGACCACGCCGCCTGGATCACCGACGGCGGGCACAACGCGATCGTCCGGGTCGCCTGGCCGGGCCGCGAAATCCGCAGCTTTGCGCTGCCCGAAGGCTCGCCGTACGCCGACCTCAACACGGCAGCCTTCGATGGCGACGGCGACCTCTGGTTCACCGGGCAGAGCGGCATCGTTGGCAAGCTCGCCGTGAAGACCGGGCAGATGACGGTCAAGGATGCACCGCGCGGGCGCGGTCCGTACGGCATCTGCAGCACACCCTCGGGCGATGTCTGGTGGGCCTCGCTCGCCGGCTCGTTCATCGCCCGCATCGACCGCAAGACCGGCGACTCGACGGTGGTGGAGCCGCCGACCCCGCGCCAGGGCGCACGCCGCGTCTGGAGCGACAGCCAGGGCCGCATCTGGGTCAGCGAATGGCTCTCAGGGCAACTCTCGCTGTACAACCCGGCCGACAAGCGCTGGCGCAGCTGGAAGCTGCCGAGCGAAGGGCCGCGTGCCTACGCGGTGTACGTCGACGAGCGCGACAAGGTCTGGGTCAGCGACTGGGGCAGCAACGCGGTGTTCCGCTTCGACCCCGGCAACGAGCAGTTCGATCGTTTCGGCTTCCCCCGCGAAGGGGCCGGCGTGCGCCAGATCCTCGGCCGGCCCGGCGAGGTGTGGCTGCCCGAGAGCGGCACCGAGCACATCACCGTCATCCGCACCGCCCAGTAAGCAGGCACAAAGCAGGCACAGCGTTTGCCCACGTCGTGGGCGGCTCCGTATGGCGAGCCGTTGGCGAAAGGAACCGCCATGAAAAGCAAGGACGGCGACAACAGCAAGTCTGAAGCGCGCGACTCCGGCAACGACAACAAGTCGAAGGGCCAGAAACGCAGCTCCGAACGCGGCAGTGCGACGAACAACAAGAAGAGCCCCGGCAAGCGTCCTTCACAAGGCGGCAGCTCGCGCTGAGCCGTGAGCTCGTGCGGCGCGCTCCAGTGCAGCGCGCCGCACCTTCCGACATCCGCGGCGTGGCTGCCCAGACCGAACTGTTTGCCGGCGTCGACAGCGCCACGCCGATCGAAGGCTGGCAGTACCGGCCCGAGTTCATCAGCGACGCCGAGGAGATCGCCCTGCTCGGCCACATCGCCGACTTGGCGCTGCACGAAGCGCGCTACAAGAACTACACCGCGCGCCGGCGCATCGCGAGCTTCGGCAGTCAATACGACTTCGACGACAACCGGCTGCTGGCGGCCGCGTCGCTGCCCGACTTCTTGCTGCCCCTGCGCGAGCGTGCGGCCGAGTGGGTCGGTGTCGAGCCGGCGCAGTTCGCGAGCGCGCTGGTCGCCGAGTACCGCCCCGGCACGCCGCTCGGTTGGCACCGCGACGTGCCCGACTACGAGACAGTGTTCGGCCTGTCGCTTGCGAGTGCCTGCCGGATGCGCTTTCGGCGCTACCCGCCGCTGCAGCCGAAGAAGGCCGATGTGCTCGCCGTGACCCTCGCGCCGCGCTCGGCCTATGTGCTGCAAGGCATCGCCCGCTGGGGCTGGCAGCACGGCATCGCGCCGACGCCGGCGCTGCGCTACTCGGTCACGTTCCGGACGCGCCGCACTTCACGGTCGCCTTGAGCGCCATCAAGCGGACACCGCGGATCCGGCTTTGCCGGTCCGCTGGTGTCCTTCGATACCTCAGGATGAACGGGCCCCCCTTGAGGGGGAGCGCCGATGGCGCTCCGGGGGTGGTCCATCTTCACGCGAACCGCGGCAGCACCGGATGGGTCTTCTCGTAGATGTTCTGGCAATTGACGCAGCGCTTGGCGGTCGGCTGCGCCAGCAGCCGCTCGACCGCGATCTCGCGGCCGCAGGCAATGCACTCGCCGTAGCGGCCCGAGGCCATGCGGCTGCGCGCCTCGTCGATCTCGCGCAGCTCCTCGAGGTGGCGCTGCATTTCGGCATGTTCGATGCCGCTGCGAAAACGTTGCTCGCCTTCTTCGCCCGGGTCTTCGACCTGCGGGCCCTGGGCGCTCGGCCGCTCCGCGGCAGCCGCCCGTGCCTCTTGCACCGCGGCGCGCAGTTCAGCCTCGCGTGCGTCGAGTCGCTCGCGGATGAGGGGCAGTGAAGCCTCGATGCGGCTGGCCATGGTGACTGTCTCCAAGCGTGTTCCGCCGACCGGCAAGGCTCATGCCTGAGCGCCCCCACCGCTGGGCACGGGGCTTGCCGCACCGGGCTGGCGCCGCATCCCGCGGCAGGAAATTTTCCGCCGATGAACTGGAGTCTGCCCGGGTGGGCCGCGAGGGACACCGACACTGCGTGGCGCCTGAGCGCACGGCGCCTGGCGTGGCTCGCAGCCCTCGGCGCGCTGGCCATCGTCGCGCTGCTCGGCGCCTACACGCTGACGCTGCTGCCGCAAGCGCCCGGCGCGACCGAGCTGCGTCAGGTGCAGGCCGCCCGGCCGAGCGTGCTGCTGTCGGTCGACGGCCAGCCGCTCGCAAGCTTCACGCGAACCCAGCAGGAACCGGTCACGCTCGACCAGGTCTCGCCGCATGTGCTGCAGGCCTTGCTGGCCACCGAGGACCACCGCTTCTACGAGCACCGCGGCGTCGACCTGCGGCGCACCGTCAGCGCGATGTTGCGCACCCTCAGCGGCGAAACCCAGGGCGGCTCGACGATCACGCAGCAGCTCGCGCGCAACCTTTTCCCCGAAGACATCGGACGCGAGCGCAACGTCAGCCGCAAGCTCAAGGAAATGATCACCGCGCTGCGCATCGAGAAGAACTACAGCAAGCGCCAGATCCTCGAGATCTACCTGAACAGCGCACCCTTCCTCTACAACGTGGTCGGCATCGAGATGGCCGCGCGCACCTACTGCGACAAGTCGGCCGCCGAGCTCGACGTGCTCGAAAGCGCGACGCTGATCGGCATGCTCAAGGGCACCGCCTACTACAACCCGGTGCTGCACCCCGACCGCGCCAAGGCGCGGCGCAACGTGGTGCTGGCGCAGATGGCCAAGCACCGCATGCTGCCCGAGGCCCAGTACCGCAAGCTCGTCAATGCGCCACTGCAGGTCAAGCTCAATCGCCAGCCCGACGTGGCGAGCACCGCACCGCATTTTGCGAACCAGGCACGGCGCTGGCTGATCGACTGGGCCGACCAGCACGACTACAACCTCTACGCCGATGGCCTCGTGGTGCAGACCACGCTCGACTCGCGGCTGCAGGGTCTGGCCACCCGCGCCGTCGAGCGCGAGGCGAAGGCGCTGCAGGCGGTCGCCGATGTCGAATGGGCGCAGCCCGGCGCACGGGTCAGCGCCGGTTCGCCGGAAGCGTATGAGAAGGCGCGTGCCAAGGTCGATCCGTTCGGCCATTTCTGGCGCTCGCGCCGCGACCTGGTGACCGACTTCATCGCCGAAAGCCCCGAGTTCCACAACGCGCTGGCCGGCGGCGAGAAGCCGGCCGCGGCACTCCAGCGGCTCGCCGCCGACAGCACCCTGATGGGCCGGCTCAAGCACGACAAGACGCGCCTCGAAGCCGGCTTCATGGCGATCGACCCGGCCAGCGGCGAGATCCGCGCCTGGGTCGGCAGCCGCGACTTCGGAGTCGACCAGTTCGACCATGTGGTGCAGGCGGCACGCCAGCCGGGCTCGACCTTCAAGCCTTTCGTCTACGGCGCCGCGCTCGAAGCCGGCATCGGGCCCGAGCGCAGCTATGTCGACGACGATGTCGAGATCCCGCTCGGCAACGGCAAGGTCTGGCGCCCGACCGACATGGGCGGCCCGCCGAGCGGTGCGCCGATGACCCTGCGCGACGGCCTGATCTACTCGAAGAACACGATCACCGCGCAGGTCTCGCAGGACGTCGGCATTCCGCGCATCGTCGCACTGGCGCAGGCGATGGGCGTCGACCAGAGCAAGCTCGATCCGGTGCCATCGCTCGCGCTCGGCACGAGCCCGGTGACGCTGTACGAGATGGTCAGCGCCTACGCGACGATCGCGCGCCAGGGCCGGTATCACAAGCCGCTGATGATCAAGCGCATCACCGACCGGCACGGCACGGTGCTGGCCGACTTCGGCGCCGAGACGCGCCAGGCGATGTCGAGCGACAGCGCGGTCGAGCTGATCGACATGATGCGCGGCGTCGTCGCGCGCGGCACCGGCACGCTCGTCAAGTCGCGCTTCGGCATCAGCGCCGACGTGGCCGGCAAGACCGGCACGACCCAGAACAACACCGACGGCTGGTTCATCCTGATGCACCCGAAGCTCGTCGCCGGCGCCTGGGTCGGCTTCAACGACTCGCGCGTGACGATGCGCAGCAACTACTGGGGGCAGGGCGGGCACAACGCGGTGCTGCTGGTCGGCGACTTCTTCCGCGATGTGCTGAAAAGCGGGCTGCTCGAAGCGAAGGCGAGCTTCCCGCCGTCGCGCCGGCCGGTGCTGCCGCCGCCGCCGCCGTCGCAGGCGTTCCAGGCCGGCGAGTCGGGGGCGCTGTTGCCGAGCGACGAAGCGCGGCTGCGCAGCGACGATCCGACCGAGCTCGCGCCGCCCGGCGCGGTGCCGGCCGAGGTGGTGGTGCGGCGCGACGGCAGCCGCCGCATCGTCATCGGCGACCGGGCCGGCGTGCAGGCGATGCCGCCCGACGGTCCGCCGCCCAAGAGCGCCGAGGAACTCGGCCGGGTGATGAACGGCATGGGCCGCGACCCCGCCACCGGCGCGCCGCGCGGGGCGAGCAGCGGCGCCACCAACCCGCATGTGCTGCCGGCCCTGCCACCCCCACCGCCACCCCCTGCGGTGCCCGGCACCGAAGGCATCCGCAGCCCCGAAGACGGCGCCGATCCGACACCTCCACGCTGACGGTTACACGCCGCTCGTCACGCGCATGAAAAACTGCGCGAATTGGCCGGCGTTTGGCATGCTGTTCGCGAGGACGGCCAGCGCCGTTCACGGTCCAATTCGTCTCCATGTGGAAACGAGTGTTCATTGGACTGTCTTGTCTCGTCGCGGCGGCGCAGACGCTTGCCGGCGACGGCCTGACCGAGACCGAGCAGCGCTGGATCGCCGCCGGCCGCCCGGTGGTGTCGTATGCAAAGCGCCAGAACCTGCCGCTGGACGTGGTCGTGCAACCCGAGGTGCTGCCCGATGAGGCACCGCTTGCGATGGCCTTCATCGACGGCCGCTGCAAGCTCGTGCTGACGCTGCGCGGGCGCAACGCCGGCGAGACCGATCCGCAAGCGATTCCCGCTGCGCTGCGGCCGGTGCTGATCGAAGCGATGACCGCGCACGAGATCGGCCACTGCTGGCGCTATGTGCACGGCGCCTGGCACACGCTGCCGGCCGGCTTTGCCGACATGGCCAATGCCCGCGCCGACGACGACGCGGCCCGGCGCGACATGCGCGAAGCACGCCGCGAAGAAGGTTTTGCCGACCTCGTCGGCCTGGCCTGGACCCAGGCCCAGTACCCGCAGCACTACGCTGCCGTGCAAGCCTGGTTCGAGCAATTCCGCGACGACCGCCCGGGCGAACATCACGACACCCGCGCCTGGCTGCATCTGGTGCGCGACGGCACCGCATTTCCGCCGGCCGCCAGCCCGTTCGACCAGGTGCGCGGGCTGTGGCGCCAGGGCTTGATCAGCGCAGACTGAGCGTCGCCCGACCCTTCGCGAGAGCAGCGCCCGTAGCGCTGTGGTAAACCGGCGCAAACTGCCGGAGAAGCCCCGTGTCAAACCGCACCCTGAACGTCGACGACACGCTGTACGACTACCTCGTCGCGCACTCGGTGCGCGAGCACCCGGCCCAGCTGGCGCTGCGCCGGGCGACCCGCGGCCACCCGCACGCCGGCATGCAGATCTCGCCCGACCAGGGCCAGCTGATGGCGCTGCTGGTCAAGCTGATCGGCGCGCGCCGCACGCTCGAGATCGGCGTGTTCACCGGCTACAGTGCGCTCAGCGTCGCGCTCGCGCTGCCGGCCGACGGCCAGCTGCTCGCCTGCGACATCAGCGACGAGTACACCCGCGTCGGCAAGCCGTTCTGGCAGCAAGCCGGCGTGGCGCACAAGATCGACTTGCGGCTCGGCCCGGCCCTGCAAACGCTCGATGCCGAGCTGGCGCGCGGCGCTGCAGGCAGCTACGACTTCGCCTTCATCGACGCCGACAAGACGAGCTACGACAGCTACTACGAACGCTGCCTGCTTCTGGTGCGCAGCGGCGGCCTGATCACGCTCGACAACATGCTCTGGGGCGGCAGCGTCGCACGCCCGGCCGACTCGCCGGACACCGCAGCGATCCAGGCGCTGAACGACAAGCTGCATGCCGATGCGCGCGTCGATGTGTCGCTCGTGACCGTCGGTGACGGCCTGACGCTCGCCCGCAAGCGCTGATGATGCGCATGCTGCGAGCATTCAAGAGCCTGCTGGGTGCCGCGCTGTGCGGCGCCGCCCTGCTCGCCCGGGCCGACGGCCCGGCCTATCCCGAGTCGCCGCGGCGCCCGGTGACCGATGCCTTCCACGGCGTGTCGGTGACCGAGAACTACCGCTGGCTCGAAGACCTGCAGAGCCCCGCCGTCCAGTCGTGGGTCGCGCAGCAGAACGCACTGACCCGCGCCACGATCGACAAGCTGCCGACCCGCCCCGGGATCGAGCAGGAGCTCGTCGAGCTGATCGGCAAGGCGCCGGTGACACGGCGCGAGTTCCAGTACGCGGCCGGCAAGCTGTTTGCGATGAAGAAGCAGCCGCCGGCCAACCAGCCGCGGCTCATCGTGCTGACCGATCCGCTCGACACCGCGACGGAGAAGCTCGTCGTCGACCCGAATCGACTCAACGCCAAGGGCACGACGACCATCGACTGGTATGTCGCGTCGCTCGACGGCAAGACCGTGGCGGTGTCCCTGTCGGATAACGGCAGCGAAGAGGGCACGCTGCACCTGTTCGACGTCGCGAGCGGCCGCAAGCTGCCCGACACGGTGCCGCGGGTGCAGTCGGCGACGGCCGGCGGCAGCGTCGCCTGGGCGCCGGGCAACCGCGGCCTGTTCTACACCCGCTATCCGCAGGGCAGCGAACGCGCGCCGGAAGACGCCAACTTCTACCAGCAGGTGTGGTTCCACCAGCTCGGCACGCCGGCATCGAAAGACCGCTATGTCGTCGGCAAGGATTTCCCGCGCATCGCCGAAATTGCGCTGAGCGCGACCGAGGACGGGCGCTACACGCTGGCCGACGTGGCCAACGGCGACGGCGGCGACCATGCGTTCTGGCTGCGCGGCCCGGCCGGGCGCTGGCAGCGCATCGCCGACTTCGACGACGGCGTGCGCAACCTCGTGCTCGGCCGCGACCAGCGCTGGTACGCGCTCGTGCTCAAGGGCTCGCCGCGCGGGCGCATCGTGGCCGCACCGCTCGCCCAGCCGGCGCTCGCCAAAGCCCGGCTCGTCGTCGCCGAAAGCGACAAGACCATCGCCGCACTGACGCCGGCGCGCAGCCGCCTGTATGTCGAATACCTGGCCGGCGGCCCGCAGGAGCTGCATGCGTTCAGCTTGCAAGGCGAGCCGCTCGAGAGGATCGGCGACGCGGACATCGCGACGGTGGTCGTCGGCACCGCGCTGCGCGGCGATGCGCTGCTGTTCGGCAGCGAGAGCTTCGTCAAGCCCTTCGCCTGGTACCGCTATGGCCCGAGCCCGCGCGAGCCCCGCCCCAAGCCGCTGAAGACGGCGCTCAGCGAAGAGCCGACCAACGTCCGGCTCGACGACATGGTGGTGGTGCGTGAGTTCGCAACCTCGAAGGACGGCACCCCGGTGCCGCTGAACATCGTCTACCGCCAGGGCTCGCCGCTCGACGGCACGGCGCCGGCGCTGCTGACGGCCTACGGTGGCTACGGCGTCTCGATGCAGCCGCGCTTTTCGCCGCGCACCGCGTTCTGGCTGCGCCATGGCGGCGTCTACGTGCTCGCGAACACACGCGGCGGCGGCGAGTTCGGCGAAGACTGGCGCCGCGCGGGAAACCTCGTGAACAAGCAGAACGTGTTCGACGACTTCATCGCCGCCGCGCAGCACCTGGTGCGCCGCGGCTACACCGCGCCGGCGCGGCTCGCGATCGAAGGCGGCAGCAACGGCGGGCTGCTGATGGGCGCGGCGCTGGTGCAGCGGCCCGATCTGTTCAAGGCGGTCGTCAGCCACGTGGGCATGTACGACATGCTGCGCTTCGAGCTGTCGCCGAACGGCGCATTCAACGCGACCGAATTCGGCAGCGTCAAGGACCCGGCGCAGTTCAAGGCGCTCTACGCGTATTCGCCGTACCACCATGTCGTCGACGGCGGCGTCTATCCGGCGGTGATGCTCTTGACCGGCATCAACGACGGCCGCGTCGAGCCGCACCATTCGCTGAAGATGGCCGCGCGCCTGCAAGCCGCCAGCGTGTCGGGCAAGCCGGTGCTGCTGCGGGTGGCCGGCGATGCGGGCCATGGCCAGGGCATGGCACTGTCGTCGCAGATCGAGCTCGATGCGGATGTGTTCGCGTTCTTGTTCGATCAGCTGAACATCAAGTGAAGCTCAGTGCCGGAACATGTCCAGGATGCTCTTGCGATCGCTCTCGCTCGGCCCCGGCGGCGCCGGCTTGTCGTCGAGCCCGACGCTGCTGACGCCGGTGCGCCGGGTGAACTCTTCGTAGTACCACTCGCCGTTCAGGTTGACCACGCCTTCGGGGGCCACGGTCTCGGCGTTCGGCACGCCTTTCAGCGCCAGCGCCATGTAGTCGATCCAGATCGGCAGCGCCAGGCCGCTGCCGGTGTCGCGCGCCGTTTCGCCGAGCTTGCGCGGCGCGTCGTAGCCCATCCATGCGACCGCCACGCGCTGGCGCTGGTAACCCGCGAACCAGGCATCGACGGCGTCGTTGGTGGTGCCGGTCTTGCCCGCGAGATCGGCGCGCTTGAGCAGCGCCGTCGCACGCTGCGCCGAGCCGCTGCGCGCCACTTCTTCGAGCAGGCTGTTCATCACGAATGCGTTGCGCGCTTCGAGCACGCGCATCGATTCGTCGAGCTCGGGCGGCTTCGCTTCGTTGAGCACCCGACCGTTTGCATCGGTCAGCTTGCTGATCAGCATCGGGTTGACGCGGTACCCGCCGTTGGCGAACACCGCATACGCCGATGCGAGCTGCATCGGCGTCACCGACCCGGCGCCGAGCGCGAGCGTGAGGTAGGGCGGCTGGCGCTCGGCATCGAAGCCGAAGCGCGTCAGCCATTCGTGCGCATACGGCACGCCGATCGCCTGCAGGATGCGAACCGACACCAGGTTCTTCGACTTCGCGAGCGCGGTGCGCATCGTCATCGGACCGTCGAACGTGCCGTCGAAATTCTTCGGCTCCCACGGCGCGCTGCCGGTGGCGGCGGCGTCGAAGAACAGCGGCGCATCGTTGATGATCGTGCCCGGCGTGAAGCCCTTTTCGAGCGCCGCCGAATAGATGAACGGCTTGATGCTCGAGCCCGGCTGACGCCAGGCCTGCGTCACGTGGTTGAAGCGGTTCTTCGAGTAGTCGAAGCCGCCGACCATCGCGCGCACGCCGCCGGTCTGCGGGTCGAGCGAGACGAACGCACCTTCGACCTCTGGCAGCTGCGTCAGCGTCCAGTCGCGGCCGGCGCGCACGACCCGCACGACGGCGCCGCGGCGGATCTGCGTCTTCGGGGTCGCCTTGTCCGACAGGCCCGCGGCCGCCGGCTTCAGCCCTTCGCCGCTGACGGTGATGTGATCGCCGCTTTGCAGCACCGCCTCGAGCTTTTTGCTGCTCACATCGACGACGACGGCGGCCTCGAGCTCGTCGTTGTCGGGATGCTCCGCGAGCGCGTCGGCGATCGCCGTCTCGAGCTCGGCCGGGTCGGCCGGCAAGTCGACATAGTCTTCGGGGCCGCGGTAGGTCTGGCGCCGTTCGTAGTCGAGGATGCCGCGGCGCAGCGCGCGGTAGGCGGCCATCTGCTCGGCCGAATTGACGGTCAGGTAGACGTTCAGCCCGCGCCGGTAGGCATCGTCGCCGTACTGGCTGTAGATCAGCTGGCGCGCGGTCTCGGCCACGTAGTCGGCATACACCGGCACGTCGGGCGCGGCCCGAAAGCTCAGGGCCTGGCGGCGTGCCGCATCGCGCTGCGCATCGTCGATGAAATGGTTGGCGAGCATGCGCTCGAGCACATGCTGCTGGCGCGCGACGGCGCGCTCGCGGTTCACGACCGGGTTGCCGCCATGCGGCGACTGCGGCAAGCCGGCGAGCAGCGCCGCCTCGGCGAGGTTGATGTCTGCAAGCGGCTTGCCGAAATAGGTTTCACTCGCCGCCGCAAAGCCGTGCGCCCGCTGGCCCAGGTAGATCTGGTTCATGTAGATCTCGAGGATCTGGTCCTTGCTGAGCTGGTTCTCGATCTTCAGCGCGAGCAGGATCTCGTAGATCTTGCGCGTGAAGGTCTTCTTGGTCGGCAGGTAGAAGTTGCGCGCCACCTGCATCGTGATCGTCGACGCGCCCTGGCTGCGCGAGCGGCCGAGGTTGGCGATCGCAGCGCGCAGCACGCCGGTGTAGTAGACGCCCTTGTGCTCGTAGAAATGCGCGTCTTCGACCGCGAGCACCGCATCCTGCATCAGCTTCGGGATCTGCGCGATCGGCGTGAAGTGGCGCCGCTCCTCGCCGTACTCGCCCATCAGCACGCCGTCTTCGGAATAGATGCGCATCGGCAGGCGCGGCCGGTAGTCGGTGAGGCTGTCGATCTCGGGCAGGTTGGGCGCGGCGATGACGAGGCCGATCGCAGTGAGCATCGCGAGCGACAGCAGCGCCGCCAGGCCGATGCCGAGCACCCAACCCGCCGTGTGCAGCAAGCGTTGGCGGCGTGACGGCGGCGGCGTGTCGGCGGTCTTGGCGCGGCGCATCGGCAGGCCTTCAGCCGGGCACGAGCATCAGCTTGCAGCGGTCGCCCGAAGCACGCCACACGCTCACCGCCGCCAGGCCGCTCAGGCGGCCTTCGAGTTGGCGCGCGATGAAGGCGCACAGGCCTTCGAGCGTCGGCTGGCCCAGGCCCTCGACCTCGTTGAGCAGGTGGTGGTCGAGCAGGTCTTGCACTTCGGCCAGCGCACGGCGGAACTCGCCGAGGTCGATCAACATGCCGCTGGCCGCATCGGGCTGGCCGCGCAGCGTGACCTCAGCATGGTAGGTGTGGCCATGAATGCGGCGGCTGGGC
>Ga0066699_10000372_pt1 | contig 12475 bp, 9 predicted proteins | sample GraSoiAngelo_148_FD_66455 | JGI IMG/M metagenome (GOLD analysis project Ga0066699, IMG submission 66455) | Grasslands soil microbial communities from the Angelo Coastal Reserve, California, USA - 14_1009_09_20cm | ecosystem: Environmental > Terrestrial > Soil > Grasslands | place: USA... | reverse complement strand
CCGGCTTGCTCGCGTTCTGCAGGTCGATCGCGGTCGGGAAGAGCAGGCCGTAGAGAAAGCTGCCCGCGAGCAGGATGAAGGCCGCGCCATACGCCGTGACCGTCGCCGGGAGCGTTCGGTGGAACGCTGTCGAGCAGGCGAGCCCGATGATGCCGAGTGTCAGCGCGGCGACCGCCGTGACGAGGAACGCGCTCGCCAGCTGATCGAGCTCGATGCCGCCAAAGAGGAAGACCAGGCTGAAGATCGGGACTGAGAGCAGCAGGAGCAGGAGCGCGAAGGACATCGAGGCCAGCAGCTTGCCCCAGAGGATCGAGAACGGAGGGAGGCGGGTGACGAAGAGCAGGTCCATCGTCTGGCGCTCGCGCTCGCTGCTGATCGCCCCGGCGGTGAGGGCGGGCGTGATGAAGGCGAGCAGCACCATCTGGAAGATGATCAACCACAAAAAGAGGCTCTGGCCGAAGCCTGCCGCCTGTCCCGGGTTCAATGAATTCTGAGCCGACGATGCCTCGGAGCTGAAGATCGCCCAGCCGAGCCCACCGAGCAGCAAGATATAGACGGTCATTGCCGCCGGCGAGCGCCAGGTCCGCATGCGCGAGCGGTATTCCTTCTCAACGATCGGGTTCCAGAGCGCGACCGCAATCCGGTTCATCCGATGCCCTCGGTGGTCACCTTCAGGAACGCGGCTTCCAGGCCCCCTTCGAGCTGGGTGAACCCGGACACCTTGATACCGCCCGCGATCAGGGCCTGCAGAATGCCGGCGGCGGTCGCCTCATCGCCCTCGAAGGCGGCTTCCAGGGAGCCGTTGCTGACGTCGACCTCGCGCACCGACGCCAAGCCCTTGAGCAGGGCGATCGCTTCCTCGCGCTGTCCGAGCACCGTGATGCGCAGCCGGCGGCCGGCGGTCAGCTGCCGAATGACGTCCTGAACCCGGCCGGTTGCCCGGAGCTGCCCGTGGTCGATGATGCCGATCATGGTGCAGAGCTCGGTGAGCTCCGGCAGGATATGGCTCGAGATGACGATCGTCTTGCCCATCTGCTGCAGCTCTTTGAGGATCTCGCGCATTTCGACCCGCGCCCTCGGGTCCAGCCCCGAAGCGGGCTCATCAAGCAGCAGGACGGCCGGATCATGAACCAGCGAGCGGGCCAGGCAGAGGCGCTGCTTCATGCCACGGGACAGCGTGTCCACCGACTGGTCACGCCGGTCCGCCAGTCCCACCAGCTCCAGCAGATCGTCGGCAATCTTCCGGCGCCGCAGCTTCGGCTGCCGGTAGCAGGCGGCGTAGAAATCCAGATACTCGCCGGCCGTGAGCTGGTCGTAGACGCCGAAGAAGTCCGGCATGTAGCCCAAGCGGTCGTGAACGCGGTCGGGATGCTGGACGACGTCTGCGCCATCGATGAAGGCGCGACCGGCCGTCGGGTCGAGGAGGGCCGCCAGAATGCGAAGCGTCGTCGTTTTTCCCGCCCCGTTCGGACCGACGAAGCCGAAGATCTCGCCCTTCGGCACCTCGAATGACACCGCGTCAAGCGCCCGGCGGTGCCCGTAGATCTTGGTCAGCCCTTCGACGGCGATCATTTGACCGTCCCCGAAACCGTCAACGAACCGGCCAGGAAGCCGCCGTTGGTGGTATTGATACGCAGCCGGATGAGTCCGGTGCTGGGGTTGACCGCAGCGTCCGGCAGCGTCGTGATGCCGTTGTCCTGGTAGTTGATGTTCGTCCAGGTCGAGGCGGTCCAGTCCCAAGCCTGTCCCTGGATGCCCGGGCTCGTCGAGGCGGAGCCGCTCGGTCCGACGAACTTGGCACTGTAAGGGTTCTGTGAGGTGACCGACACCCCGCTCAGCTGCGCCCCTGGTGCCAGCGGCGCAGCGAACTCAAAGGTGACGCTGCCGTTTTGCAGCACGAGCATGCCGGGAGGTCCATTTCCCTGGCTGTCACCCACGACATCAACGATGCGCGAGTTGACCACACCGGCCGGCAACGAGCCGGTTCCAATCTGGTCGACCGGAAGCGACAGCACCACGGCGGAAAGTGCCGTCGATCGCGGTTGGCTGCCATCGATGGTCACCGGCTGGAAGGTTTGGTGGGTCCAGGCGACCAGCGTCGGATTGACGTAGTTGGCCGAGCCTTTGAAGCTCTGCCCGGTCGGCAGCAGTGAGAGCACCTGTGACTTGGTGGTCGATTCACGGTCCGCGGTCGATCCGTTTGAGGGGCCGCCGTACTGACTGTTGGCATAGATGCGGGTGAAGAGCGGCTGGCCGAAGGGATTGGCCGGCTTCGGCGCCAGGCTGACACTGGTCGTTCCGCCCGGCTTCAGTGCGCGGAAGATCTCAAAATTGTCGCCGGCGATCAGGACCGCATCGCTGAAGGTCAGGTTCGAATGGTTTTCGATCGTGCCGATGAGCGTGCCGTTGACCAGGCGGAGCTGCGCGGTCAGCTGCGGCGCGCTGGTCATGCCCTCGGTGGCAAAGCCCCCGAGCGAAAAGGCCGTCATTCCGCTGAGCGTCACCGCGTTGCTGGCGAGGTCCACCTGCATGCCGGTGTTGCCACTGCTCGGGCCGTAGCTGTTCACGATCGGGCTGATCAGGAGCCGCTCTCCGCCGACCGTCGCGACATAGTCGCCGCGGCCAGGGGGAATCACGCCCGTATAGATCTCCTGGTAGGCGCGGTCCCATCCGGGCTGCGCGTGCACGATTGCGACCTGGTTGATCTGCACCGACCGGCCCTTGGTGATGAGGCCGGTGCCATAGGCACCTCCGGCGGCCAGCAGGGCGATCAGTGGAATCGTGACCCAGGCGAGCGCCCGCCGGTGGATCGCGCCGAGAACGAAGTAGTTCACCGGGCCGACGAGCACCACGTAGAGGATCACAAGCGCCGCGGTCAGTTGCAGCGACGGCAGGTTCAGGCCGGGAAGGTTGCCAAGCACCGGCGTCAGGGATCCGCTCTTGGTGGCGACCGACGATTGACTGCCGGCCGGGAAGGGACCCCCCGGCCCGCCGCCCAGATACGTCACATTCTGGCCGCCGCCTCCCGCGTCGAAGACCGAGCGGGCCATCACTTGCCGTAAGACCGTATGGGTATTGCTGCCCACGGCAACGGGCTGCTGATTCCAGTCGAACGTGGCCAGCGTGACCGTGCCCTGGCCCACGGAGCGATCGATCAACAGGGGCCGCGCGTCCGGGCCGAGCCAGACGTGGCCGCCGGTGAGCTGGCCGGACGCGATCTCGACCGCGGACGCGCCGAGCGCCGTCGTGTCGATCACGTTGGTGCCCGTGACGGCCATCGGCAGGATGGACGGTGGCAGCCCGGCGAGCGTCTTGTGCCATGCGGCGCCCGTTCCGATCAGGAGATTCCCGCCGGCATTGACGAAATCCGTGATTGCCGCTCGCTGTGCCGCCGTGAGACTGTCCGTGGCGAAATCGTCGATCGCCAGGATGTCGAACGCGCGCAGTGGTACGGCGGCGTCGGGTAGGTCCTCGCCTCGCAGATGCACCACCCGCGCCGCGACGCTGCCGGGATGGATCGCGGCAAAATCATCGAGCGTCGTCGACTGGTCGGAGAGGACGCCGATCAGATAGCCGGTGCTGCCCCCCGAAACGGAGTCCCGGGAGGCGATGACGTGGCCGTTCTGGACGATGCGGGCATTGACCGTCGCCGCCGTATTGTCGATCTCGACGAAGATGCGCACGCGCTTGCTCGCCCCACTGGCAAGGCTGATTGGCTGCCGATAAAGCGTTAGTCCGGTGACGCCCGGCTGGGCGTTGAGTGACTCCTGGACTTGCAGGACTCCATCGATGGAGACGCCGCTGTTCCGGGCATCGATGGTGACCGGCATCCACTGGCCCGCTTTGATCACGTCCTCGTAGCCCGCGTGCACTGTCAGGGCGACCCCGCCGGCCGCGTCAGCGGTAACAGCCAGCAGGGGCAAGGCCAGCGCGGCGACGATCCCGGCCAGGAAACAGCGAGCGGGCAGGCGGAAGGAGGGCCGCATCTACCTCTCTAAGACGCCTGGCGCGATGAAAAGTTCCGTTCTTGCCTCTGAATGGACGGAGAGTGGCAAATTGCCGGAGGAGGGACTCGAACCCACACGGACTTACGCCCAGGCGCTTTTGAGGCGCCCTCGTCTACCATTCCGACACTCCGGCGTGCCGGGCGAGTATATCCAAGGCAGGGCGTTGGGAACTTATGAGAAATGGTTGCGTCTAAAGGCAGGAAGCGCTGAATGAGCGATCGCGACCTGGTGGCGCGAGCCCGCCAGGGCGATTCGGAGGCGTTTACCCAATTGATCATGCAGTATCAAGTGCCGCTCTTCAACATGGCGCTCCGGATGGTCGGCGAGCGGGAGGACGCCGCCGACATCGTCCAGGAGGCGTTCGTTCGCGCCTGGGAGAAGATCCGGACATTACGCGACGCGCCGTTCAAGTCCTGGCTTTTCCAGATCGCCGCCAACCTTTGTTACGACCACTTTCGTCGTGGTCGGCGGCTGGGCGTGATGCCCGAGGAAGATCGGGGCGGCAACGTCGTGGCGCTCGGCATCGCCACCCCTGATCCGCAAGATCGCGCCGAGGCGAACGAGCGTCATTCGATCATTCGGGCCGCGATCGCGGCGCTCGAGCATGACTTACGAATGGCGATCATTCTTCGAGACGTGAACGGGATGGCGTACGAGGAGATCGCAGCCGTGTTGCGTCTGCCGCTCGGCACCGTCAAATCACGGATCGCGCGGGCCCGCGCCGCCATGCAGGAGAAGCTCGGCCGTCATCCCGATCTGTTTCCAGCGGCTCGCCGGGAGGATGCCCATGCCGAGTGAGCCGAGGACCGAGCCGACGCTCGAGGAACTGTCCGCCTACGTCGACAATGAGCTCGACGCCACCACCCAGGGACGCCTCGCCCAGCACGTCGCGGGCTGCCAGGCGTGCCGGCAGCAGCTCGAGGGCCTCCGCCAGGCGGCCTCGGCCATCCGGGAGCTCCCAATGGAGACGCCGCCACGGCGCTTTACCATCCCCGAGCGCCGCCGCCAGGCATGGCGCTGGGCGCCGATCGGTTGGGTCGCGAGCGCCGCCGTGGCCGTGCTGGTTGTGGGCGTCGGCGTGTCGCATCTGTTTGGCGGCGGCGGCGCAAGCATGACGGCGGGCACCGCCAGCCTGAGCCGAACCAGCAACGCCTACGCGCCGCAGGCGGGCTCCGGCGCGGATGCGGCCGGGAAGCTTTACGCACAAAAGGCGGCCGCGCCGTTTTCCCACGGTGCCGCGGTTAGCGATCCACACAACAGCGCCCGCACGCTGGTGCTCGGTTCCGACTCGTCGGTGTACGCATCGACGGGAACAATCCGGGTGCGAATCATCCTGCAGGGCTCTCCCGCTTCGGTGACGAGCGCCAGTGGCCAGGGCCTGTCAGTCGTGCTGGTGCGAAGCGGTTCCGGGGTCGCGCTCGGCAGCCTGACCGGGGTCAGTAGCTCGGATGGAACACCGGTTTTTGGCGGCACCTACGCGATTGCGGCCTTGCCGCTGAGCGATCCGCGTCCCGGCGATTACACGCTCGTGGCGAGCTGGGCGATTCCGGATGGCTCGGGACGGGTGCTGCAGGCGAGCATCCCGATCAAGATCACCGGCTGACCGGTCGGGTCAGCTTTTTTCCGGCGGCGGTCCTTCGAGGTCGGGGAGGTCCATGCTGTTGATCAACTCTTTGAAGATCGACAGTTTCTCGTCTTCCTCCTCTTCTTTTTCGGGAAACACGCCCGCCTTGTCCAGGACGTCCTGGGAAACCATGATCGGACAGGTCATGCGCACGGCGAGCGCGATCGCGTCGCTGGGCCGGGAGTCGATCTCGACGTCCTTGCCGTTGACGCCCAGGAACAACCGCGCGAAGAACACCTCGTTGGTCAGTGAGGTCACCTGGATTTTCTTCAAGCGCATGTCGGCGCTCTGCAGGATGTTGGCCACCAGGTCATGCGTGATCGGGCGCTCCGGCGTGATGCCGGTGATCTTCAAGGCGATTGCGTTGGCTTCGTAGATGCCGATCCAGATGGGCAGGTAACGATCGGTCTCTTTCTCTTTGAGGATCACGACGTGCTGGCCGCTGGGCATGTGCACGCGGATGGAATCGACCTGCATCTCCACGAATTTAGCCATGCCGAATTCCTGCCCATCTTACCATCGGATTCTCGACGGACGGCCCAGTTTTCTGCGCGTTCTGCTGCCTGCTGCATCGATACACTTTGATGGTGAGCGCGCCCGAAAAGAAGGAGCGGCTCGTCCTCATCGACGGCCACTCCCTCGTCTACCGGGCCTTCTTCGCGCTGCCCTCGCTGACGGATCGGGAAGGTCGTGTCGTGAACGCCGCCTACGGCTTCACCTCGATGTTGCTGCTCGCCCTGCAGGAGCATCCGGATTACGTGCTGGCTTCGTTCGATCTCGGCGGCCGGACATTCCGCCATGAAGAGCTGGAGCAGTACAAGGCGACGAGGCGGCCGACGCCGCCCGAGCTGTCACCCCAGTTTCCACTGACCAGAGAGATCGTGCGCGCCTTCGGCATCCCGATCTACGAGGTCCAGGGCGTCGAGGCCGACGACGTCATCGGCACGCTCGCAACCCAGGCGCGGGCTCGCGGCTTGCACAGCACCATCGTCACGGGTGACCTGGACGCGCTGCAACTGGTCAACGAGGACGTGTTCGTCCTGACGAGTAAGCGCGGGGTTTCGGAAACCGTGCTCTATACGCCGGAGCGTGTGCGTGAGCGCTACGGGCTGGAGCCGGTGCAGACGGTCGACCTCAAGGGCTTGATCGGCGATGTTTCCGACAACATCCCCGGCATTCGCGGCATCGGCGAGAAGACCGCCATCAAGCTCATCCAGGAGTTCGGGTCCGTTGAGAATCTCGTCGACAATCCATCGAAGGTGGCGCCGCCAAAGGTCAAGAAGCTCGTCGAGGAGTTCGGCGAGCAGGCGTTGCTCAGCAAAAGGATGGCAACGATCGTGCGCGACGTCGACATCACGCTGGATTTGAGCCACGGCTCGGCGAAGGACTACAGGCCGGATGCCGCCCGAACGATGCTGGCCGACCTCGGCTTCCGCAGTCTGGCGGCTCGGGTCCCGACCACCTGGCGCGATGCCAGCGCCATGTCGGCGCCGCCGATCTTCGCCCCGCTCGGCAACGGCTCGACTCGAGAGCCGACCCAATCGACGCTCCCCCTCGAATCAGCCTCCTCCGACGCCGTGACCATCGTTCGAACCGAGGCGGATCTCGAGCGCGCCATCACGGCGATCGCCGGCGCGGCGGTCGCCGGCCTGCAGATTGTCACCGTCGACGAGGTGCCGCGGCACGGACGGATCGCCGCCCTCGTTGTCGGGCTTGATCAGCGCCAGGTCTGGTACGTGCCGGTCGTGCACGAGCAAGAGGCGTGTCTCCAGCTCAAGGACGTCCTGAACCGCTTCAAGGGATTCTTTGAGGCCGCGCGCCCGTCGAAGATCGGGTTCAACCAGAAGGCGGACTACCTGGCGCTGGCGGCCCACGGCATCCAGCTGCAGGGGATCGACTGGGATCTGCTGGTGGCCGCCTACCTGCTCAATTCCGGCGTGCGCTCGCCGAGCCTCGAGGCGCTCGCCTCCGATGTCATGCATCGGACCATCGAAGGGAGGGAGGCGCTCTTTGGCACCGGGAAGACGGCGATGACCTGCGACCAGGTCGAGATCGCCAGGGCGGCCGCCTTCTTCGGCGAACGGATGCGCGTCACCCTGGAGCTGCAGCCGCTGCTCCAGGCCCAGCTGGTGCGTCTCGGCAATGCCGAGCTCTTCCGGGACCTCGAGATGCCGCTCGTGCCGGTGCTCGCCGAAATCGAAATGGCCGGCGTCGCCGTCGACCTGCCCTACCTGCAGCAGGTCTCGCGCGAGCTGTACGACCAGCTCAGGCGGCTCGACCAGGAGATCGAAGACGTCGCCCACGGGCCGATCAATGTGAATTCCCCGCAGCAACTGGCGCGATTCCTGTTCGAGGATCTGAACCTGCCGGGCGGCCGCAAGACGAAAAGCGGCTACTCGACCGACGCGACCGTGCTCGAGGGACTGCGCGAACAGCATCCGGTGGTCGGCAAGATCCTCGAATACCGGCAGCTCAGCAAGTTGAAGGGCACGTATGTCGATGCGCTGCCGCTGCTCGTGGATTCCAGGACGCACCGGGTCCACACGTCGTTCAACCAGACGGTGGCGGCGACCGGCCGCCTCTCGTCGTCGGACCCGAACCTGCAGAACATCCCGATCCGGACGGAGGTTGGGCAGAAGGTCCGGCGCGCCTTCATTCCCGGCCGGACCGGTGACCTCCTGCTTTCCGCCGACTACTCCCAGATCGAGCTGCGGGTCCTGGCGCACATGACGGATGATCCGGTGCTGGTCGACGCCTTCGCGCGAGGCGAGGACATCCACGCGCGGACCGCCGCCGAAGTCTTCGGCATTCCCCAGCCCGAGGTCACCGCGAACCAGCGGCGGCTGGCCAAGGTCGTCAACTTCGGGCTCTTCTACGGGCTGAGCGACTTCGGGCTGGCGCGCGATACCGGGATGTCGACCGAGGAGGCCCGGGTCTTCATCGACGCCTACTTCCGCGCCTATAGCCGGGTCCGCGAGTTCCTGGAGGGCATCAAGATCCAGGCGCGCGAGCAAGGCTACGTCGAGACGGTGCTCCACCGCCGCCGCTACATCCAGGACATCCGCTCGCCCAACCGGATGCTGCGCCAGGCCGCCGAGCGGATCGCGATCAACATGCCGGTGCAGGGGTCGGCCGCCGACATCATGAAGCTGGCGATGATCCGACTGCAGCGCTACCTCCAGGAGCAGCACCTGGAGAGCCGCATGATCCTCACGGTGCACGACGAGCTGGTCTTCGAGGTGCCGCCTGCCGAGCGCGACCACTTAATAGAGGTTGTTCCTGACCAGATGGCGACCGCCTACCCGCTGACCGTGCCCGTCCAGGTCGACCTGAAGCTGGGTCCGAACTGGCAGGACATGGAGCGCGTTCGGCTGGTGGCGGCGAAGGCCTAGCGGCGCCCGATGCCGGAACTTCCGGAAGTTGAGACCGTCGTTCGTGATCTCCGCCCACAGCTCAGCGGTCGCCGGATCGTGGCCGTCGAGCTCGGGCGTGATCCGGCGGCGCTGGCCAGGGTGATCCGCTATCCCGCGCCGCGGGCCTTCGGCCGGCGACTGCGCGGGCAGACGATCGCCGCCGTCGAGCGGCGCGGCAAGTACATCGTGATGCCGCTCGGACAGAACGGCCGGCGCTTCATCGTCCACCTCGGTATGACCGGGCATCTTCGCGCCTGGGAGCCGGAGGAAGCCCCGGTCAAGCACACGCATTTCCGGGCTCGGCTCGACAGCGGGCTCGAGCTTCGCTACGACGATTCGCGGCAGTTTGGGCGCCTGTTGCTCGGAACCCATGAGGAATTGGTGGCCGCCCGGGCGTTTCCCGCGCGGCTGGGACCCGAGCCGATCCACGGCGATCTCACCGAAGCCGAGTTCGAACGGCTGGTCAGGGCGCGGCGCCGCCCCGTCAAATCGGCGCTATTGGATCAATCGTTTCTCGCCGGCGTCGGCAACATCTACGCCGACGAGGCATGTTTTCGGGCGGGAATCCGTCCTAGCCGGTGGACGCACCGCCTCACCGTCCGTGAACGGCGGGCGCTCTACGCCTCGATCCAGGAGGTGCTGGAAAACAGCATTGCGGCGCGCGGCTCGTCGATCATCAATTACGTCGACGCCTTCGGGTTGCGCGGCGGCAACCAGGAGAAGCTGCTCGTCTACGGCCGCGGTGGGGAGCCCTGTCTGAGATGCGGGACGCCCTTGCAAGCCACCCGTCTGGCCGGCCGCGGCACGGTGTACTGCCGCAAATGCCAGCGCTAGCCCGACCACGCTGGCCGCGCCTGAGCCGGCGGCTGATGATCACCGCGGGCATCTTCCTGGCGGCGTTTATCCTCCTGACGATCCTGGTGCTTGCCGGCGCCTTTACCACGCTCGATCTGCGGCTGACGGACTACCTCCAGCATCGCGGGAGTTATGGTCAGGACCTCGGCCTCGGCCTGTTTGCGTACCTGGGCAGCATCGAAGTCACGCTGCTGGTCGCCGTCCTGCTTGGGTTCGCCCTTTTTCGAGGGCTGCGCCTGCTCGCCGTCCTCCCGGTCGCCTTCATCCTGGTGGCATCAGGCCTCGAGGCGCTCGGCAAGCAGCTGCTGCCGATCCCAGCACCGCCCCACGCACTGAACCGGTTTCCCGAGATCCTTCCAGCGTTGACGCACAATGTGGGCTTCTATTCCTACCCGAGCGGGCACGTGCTGCGCGCGACGGTGGCCTACGGCCTGGTGCTCTACCTGGCCGAGCGGTGGGACCTCTTCGGCGAAAACAGCTCACGGCTGAGTCCGGTGCTGGTTGTGGCCACCTTCTTGATCGGCTATGGCGTCGTCTACCTCGGTTGGCACTGGTTTTCCGACGCCGTCGGCGGCCTTCTCCTCGGCCTGACCCTGCTCTTCGGCTTGATCGCCTATCTCGAACGCAAACGGACCGTCAATCCCGGTCACACCCAAGCCTTGGACTGAGGACTGGCGCTGAGCGCAAGCGGTCAGCCATCGTCGGTGGTCAGCTGGCAACCGAGCCGGCGGTTTGTCGTGGTGATCTCCATACTGGCTGTGCTTCTCTTTTTCGTCGGATTGTTTCTCTACGGGCTGGCGGCCGCCCTGACACACGGCTCCGCTCCTAGGATGACCGTCGGCCTGTTCGATCTGGCGGTGACCCTCGGGCTGCTCGCGGCCCTGATGGTGGGCCACGAGGGAATCCACGCGCTGGCGATGGGCGCGCTTGGCGCGAAACCACGGTTTGGCGCAGCAGTCGCGGGCCGATCCCTCCCGGTTCTGTACGTCGCGGCGCCAGGACACCGCTTCACCAGAGCGCAGTCCTCAGTGCTTGTCGCTGCACCCGGGATCCTGATTTCACTGCTGGGCCTCGCCGGTGTCAGCGCCCAATGGGGAACAATCCTCGTGGTCCCGCTCGCGGCACATCTCGCCGGCTGCTGTGGGGACGCCGGACTTATCTGGCGCGTCGCCCGACAGCCACGCGGAACGATGGTTGAACATCGCGGGGAATGGCTGGTTTTCCATCCGACTTCCGCGACTCAAGGACCGCCGCTCAGCCCGTAGGCGACGTAGTCGTCGGCTCCCACCTTGAGATAGACGCCCATGTCGCAGGGTAGTGGAGCGCCGGAATACCTGTGCCGAACACTGTCCGGAAGTGGCCTGGCGAAGATGGGCTTGCCGTCCGCGGTGTTGCCAACCTGCCGGAACGCGAAGACGCCAAAGGCATTGCCGATGGCCTCGATCTGGGCTCGGTTCACGTGGGGACCCGGCAAGTACGTCCGATCGCAGTAGGGGATCCGCGTTGGCAGCGCCCTGGGATCCCAGGTCCCAAAGGCGGCCCGGCTGTAGACCGAGCGGCCGAAGAGCAGGGCGACAGCGACGAAGAGGGTCGCGGTCACGACCGCCGTTAGTCCGGGCCACAACCAGCGCCGCATACCCGTACAACGGCGCCCGCCCGCAACCCGTTCCGCTCGCCAGCCGGCCTGGACCCTGTAAATTTCCGGCTTTCCAAACCTACAATTGGGGCATGCCCAGGTTCGCGTTCACGGCTGGTTTCTCGCCCGCGGGAGGCCAGCCGGAGGCCATCAAAAAGCTGGCCCAGGGAGCCCAGAATGGCCTGAAACATCAGGTCCTGCTTGGCGTGACCGGCTCGGGCAAGACGATGGTCGTCGCCCAGATGATCCAGGAGATCCAGCGTCCGACCCTGGTCATGTCGCCGAACAAGACGCTCGCGGCCCAGCTCTGCAGCGAGTTCCGCTCGTTCTTCCCCAACAACGCGGTCGAGTACTTCGTCAGCTACTACGACTACTACCAGCCCGAGGCCTACATTCCCCGAACCGATACCTACATCGAGAAAGACTCCTCGCGCAACGACGAGATCGATCGCTTGCGGCAGTCGGCGACCCGGGCGCTGCTGACCCGGCGGGACGTCATCGTGGTCGCGAGCGTCTCCTGCATTTACGGCGTCGGCTCGCCCGAGGACTACCTCGGCGAGTCCGTCGAAATCCACACCGGTGAAGGCTTCCGGCGCGACATCTTTCTGCGCAAGCTGACCAATCTCCAGTACCAGCGCAATGACGTCGACTTCGGCCGCTCCCGGTTCCGCGTCCGCGGCGACACGGTCGACGTGCAGCCGTCCTACGATCAGATCGCGACCCGCGTCCAGTTCAACGGGGATGAGGTCGAGCGCATCGTCCAGCTCGATCCATTGACCGGCGAGATGATTGGCGACCTCGAGATCTTCCAGGTCTTCCCCGCGACGCACTACGTCACCCCGCGCCAGAAGCTGCTGCGCGCGCTCGACGCGATCAGCGATGAGCTAGAAGAACGGGTGGCCTGGTTCGAGTCGCAGGGCAAGCTGCTCGAGGCCCAGCG
>Ga0066699_10000371_pt1 | contig 12475 bp, 14 predicted proteins | sample GraSoiAngelo_148_FD_66455 | JGI IMG/M metagenome (GOLD analysis project Ga0066699, IMG submission 66455) | Grasslands soil microbial communities from the Angelo Coastal Reserve, California, USA - 14_1009_09_20cm | ecosystem: Environmental > Terrestrial > Soil > Grasslands | place: USA... | reverse complement strand
GCCTCTTCCACGGCGAACAGGGCATCCATCAGCTTCGCGATGCCAACCTTGACCTTGATATTCGCCAGCTGGTCGGGGATCGATTGGATCGGTCCCACCAGGGCGAGGATCTCGTCGAGCCGCGGCTCATACGAGATCGGGACCCGCTTCATGCCCTTCAGGTTCAGCTCCTCGAGCTCCTGCAGCAAGCGGTCGATCAGCTGAACCGGCCGCCGCAGCCGGTCCTGGCGGGCCTTCAGGTCGCGGTACTCCCGCTCGGCGTCCCGGATATGCGCATTAGTCTTCGCAAGTAATCCTGTCATGAGCGGACCCTCGTTTCATGCGGCCGTGATTGCTTCTACACGGTGCCAAATCGAATTGACCCGGCATTTATTCCCGCCCGGCCCGACCAGTTTTTGGCCGGACCGATCGAAAGCCGGGCCGTACACTTTCGATCACATGCCGCTGCTCAGAGTCGACCGGCTCAGCCTGGTTTATGGCGCGACCGACGTGGTGACCGATCTGACGTTCCAGGTCGAGCCGCGCCAGCGGCTCGGGATCGTGGGCGCCAACGGCAGCGGCAAATCGAGCCTGTTGAAGGCGATCTCGGGCGAGCTGACCCCGGCCGGAGGCTCCCTGGCGCTCGCTGCTCGGGCCCGCACCGCCTACCTGGCCCAGGAGCTGGAAGCCGGGCCGCACGAGAGCGTGTACGCGGATGCGCTACACAGCCGGCCCGACATCATCCGGTTGCGCGAACGGCTGACGGGACTGGAGGCGGCCATGACCGGCGCCGCCGGCAGCGAACTCGGCGCGCTGGTCGAGGAATATGGCGACGTCCAGCACGAGTACGAACGCCTCGATGGCTACGCCTACGACAACCGCGTCGCCGAGGTCCTCCACGGCGTCGGCCTCACCGAATCCGATCAACAGCTTCCGCCAAGCGCGCTCAGCGGTGGCCAGCGGCGGCGGCTGGCGTTGGCCCGGCTGCTGCTTCAGGACGCCGACCTGTTCCTGCTCGACGAACCAACCAACCACCTCGACCTCGAGGCCATCGAGTGGCTGGAAGGCTTCCTGCGGCTGTCGCGTGCCGGCATGCTGATCGTGTCCCACGATCGTCGATTCCTCGAGCACACCGCGGACGACATCCTCGAGCTGCAGGCGGGGGCGGGCGAGTGGTACCCCGGCAACTACCGCCAATACCTCCGCTTGCGTCGCGAGCGGCGCGCCGTCCGGCAGAAGGAGTACGAGGCGCAGCAGGAATACATCGCGCGCACCGAAGAATTCATCCGCCGTTACAAGGCCGGGCAGCGCGCCCGCGAGGCCCGCGGCCGCCAGACCAAGCTCGATCGGCTGGCGCGGGTGGCGCCGCCGGCTGACGATGAGCAGATCCGTATCCGGCTTCGCGCCTCCAGCACCAGCGAGCTCATCTTCCAAAGCGACGGCCTCCGGCTCGGCTATGGCAAGCGCGACCTTCTGACCACGCCGGCGTTCACCATCAGCGCCGGCGAACGCGTCGCCATCGTCGGGCCGAATGGGTCCGGAAAGACCAGCCTGCTGAAGGCCCTGCTGGGCGAGTTGCGGCCCCGCTCCGGACGGGTGAAGACCGGCCCGCGCGTCACGATGCGGTATTACGACCAGCATCTCGCCGACCTCGATCCGAACAAGACCGTCTTGACCGAACTGCAGGACGCCTTCGGCCTACCGGAAGAGACGCTTCGGACCTTTCTCGGCCGTCTGCTCTTCAGCGGTGACGATGCGTTCAAGACGATCCGCTCATTGAGCGGCGGTGAGAAGAGCCGGGTGGCGCTGGCAAAGTTGATGCTCGACGACGCCGGCCTGCTGTTGCTCGACGAACCGACGAACCACCTCGACATTCCCGCCCAGGAAATGCTCGAGGAGGCGCTCCAGGATTTCGAAGGCACGATCGTCTTCGTATCTCACGATCGCTATTTCATCGATGCCATCGCGACCACGCTGTGGGTCGTGGAGGATGGCGCGCTGACCATGCACCTGGGCAACTACAGCGATTTCGAGCGCCGGCGGCAGCGGGCGGCCCGCCCGGTCGCCACCCGGGAGCCAGGCGTGCCGAGCCGGGACCGCTCGAGAAAGGGAACGGCCGCGTCGCTGGCGGGGACGTCGCTCAACGGTGTCGAGGATCGTATCGATCAACTCGAAGCGGAAGTTGCGCGGATCGAGGCGGAATTGGCCGACCATCAAACCTACGACGACCCCGCCCGGGTGGCGGAGCTGGCGCAGGCACACGAGGACGCCGCGGGTCGGTTGCGAGCGCTCTACCAGGAGTGGGAGCAAGCCGCCGGCGCATAGACCGGGGTCTGAGCCGGTCCCCCGCGCCGCTCGCCCCGGTGGCGATGCGACAGCGCGCGCTGCTTCTGCCGGCGGTCTCGATCGCCTATGCGATCGCGTTCGCCGCCGCGCTGCTCGCCATCGATCAGCTCGCCGAATACATGCCGGGGTCCTGGTTCGAGGTGCTGGGCGCGGCGGTGCTGGTCCTGTGTCTGATGACCGTGGCGTTACTTCTCCGAACCGCCTGGCGCCGGCATCGGGAAGGACTCGATCGCCGCGGTGTGTTCTGGGCCGGTGGCGCGGCCGGCGCCGCGGTGGTCGGCATCGTGGCCGTCCTGGGCCTGTTCGAAAACGCCCAGATCGCGTCAGTCATCAGCGGGGCCGACACCCACTTTACGAAGCCGATCATCGAAGCGCTGCCGAGGCCGGCAGGCACAACGCTGCTCGACGAACAACCCGGTCTCGCCGACACCGAGAGCATCTCGGAGGACTTCACCGCGAAGGACCTCAACAGCATTGTCCCGTTCTACGAGGCTGCCCTGGCCAAGGACGGGTGGGTCGAGGACAAGACCTCCGCAACGACCCCTATCGTGCGTTTCACCAAAGATCCGTTCGTCCTTTCGGTCGCGATCGACCAGCCCTCGAGTGGCTACACCCTGACCGTCGACCGGGTGCTGACGTCCCCCTCGGCATCACTCTCACCGGGCATCAGTCCGTAGCCCTTTAGGCGCCCCGCACAAAAAGCCGTAGCGGAACTCGTCCCTCTGGCCCGATGACCGCCGCAGCGCTCGCCCCTAGGATCGAGGCAGTCGGATCACCGTGTTCAACGGAGGGAATGTATCTATGGCGATCGACCAGGGCGTGCGCTCGAAAAGGGAAACCAGGGCGGATGCCCAGTCTGTCATCGACCTGGCCCACAAGCAGGGGCTCAAGATCGTCGACCTCAAGTTCATCGACCTGATCGGGACCTGGCAGCATTTCTCGATTCCGGTCCAGGAACTGACCAAGAGTCTCTTCAGTGAGGGCATCGGCTTCGACGGCTCGAGCATTCGGGGCTTCCAGCAGATCCACGAGAGCGACATGCTGCTGATTCCGGATCCGTCGACGGCGATCGTCGACCCGGTCCTGCGGGTGCCGACCCTCAGCATCAGCTGCGACGTGATCGACCCGATCACCCGCCAGCCCTACTCGCGCGATCCGCGCTATGTGGGCAAGAAGGCCGAAGCTTTTTTGCTCTCAACCGGCATCGCCGACACCAGCTTCTTCGGGCCGGAGTGTGAGTTCTACATCTTCAACAGCATGCGCTTCGACCAGAACCAGTTTTCGGGCATGTATGAGATCGATTCGGTCGAAGGCGTCTGGAACTCGGGCAAGAATTCCGAGCCGAACCAGGCCTACCGGCCGCGCTACAAAGAAGGGTATTTCCCGGTGCCGCCCACCGACAAGCTCCAGGACCTCCGCTCCCAGATCGTCCTCAAGCTGATCGAGGCGGGCATCGACGTCGAGGTCCACCACCACGAGGTCGGCACTGCGGGCCAGACCGAGATCGACATGCGCTACGACACCCTGGTGAGCATGGCTGACAAAGTGATGATGTACAAGTACGTCGTCAAGAACGTCTGCGCCCAGAACGGGTTTGTGGCGACCTTCATGCCCAAGCCCCTCTTCATGGACAACGGGTCGGGCATGCACACCCATCAGAGCCTCTGGAAAGACGGCGTCCCCCTCTTCTATGACAAGGCGGGCTACGCGGGGATCAGTGAGATGTGCCGCTGGTACATCGGCGGCCTGCTGAAGCATGCGCCGTCGTTGCTGGCCTTCGCCGCGCCAACGACCAATTCCTACCGCCGCCTGGTGCCCGGGTACGAGGCGCCGATCAACCTGATCTATTCGAAGCGCAACCGCAGCGCCTGCGTGCGCATCCCGATGTACTTCGACAATCCCAAGGCCAAGCGGCTCGAGTTCCGGACCCCGGACCCGTCGTGCAACCCCTACCTGTCATTCGCTGCCTGCCTGATGGCCGGTTTGGACGGCGTCATCAACAAGATCGAGCCGCCCAAGCCGATCGACGAAGACCTGTACGAGCTCGAACCTGAGTTGAAGCGCCAGGTCAAGAGCACCCCGGGTTCGCTGCCCGAAGTGCTGGACGCGCTGGAGATCGACAACGAATATCTCACCCGGGGCGACGTCTTCACCAGCGACCTGATCGAGACCTGGATCGACTACAAGCGCGTACGCGAATACGACCAGGTCGCGCTGCGGCCCCACCCCTGGGAGTTCTACCTCTACCACGACATCTAGTTCGTCGCTCGATCCGTTTACGCCGTTCGTCGTTGTGGCGGCTGCCACTCGCCCTGGCAGCCGCCTTCGTGACGTCTGAGAATCCGCCAACCCGAGGAACAGAAGAGGACGAACCTATGGACGATGCGTTAGAGCGAGACAAGCCCTGGCGACCCGCTGATCATCCGCGGCCCGGCCCGTCCTGGGATCACGTCGATCCTCCGGCGGCCTCCGAGCACAAAGGAGTACCTGACGGCGAAGACTGAGACGGCGACCGGCCGCGCGGCGAGCCCGACCGTCGAGCGCGCGCTCGAGCGGCTATCGGAGCGCGGCATCCGCTTCCTGGACCTGCGCTTCGTGGACGTGCTCGGCACCGTCAAGAGCATCACGATTCCGGCCCAGCGACTTCCGCATGCGGTGCGCAGCGGCGAGTGGTTCGACGGATCGTCGGTGGAGGGCTTCGCCCGCATCTTCGAGAGCGACATGTTCCTGCGGCCTGACCTGGACACGCTCACCATCGGCGAGGCCGACGGCGTCAAGAGCGCCCAGGTGATCTGCGACCTGCTGACCCCTGACGGTGAGCGGTTCGCCGGCGATCCGCGGGGTGTGCTGGCACGCGCGCTGGCCGATGCGGGGGCGCTCGGCTTCGACTACGCGGTCGCCATGGAGCTCGAGTTCTTCCTGCTCAACCCGGACCCCGCCGGCGGTGGCGTGCGGCCGGGGCGGCATGACCGCGCGAGCTACTTCGACCATCCGGTCGACGTCGCTAGCGAGGTCCGGCAGGAAATCGTCGAAGCGCTCGATCGTCTCGGCATCACGATCGACGCGAGTCACCACGAGGTGGCCGCCGGCCAGTACGAGCTGGACCTGGCGCTGAGCAATGCGCTGAAGAGTGCCGACCAGCTGGTCACGCTCAAGCACGCCGTCAAGGCCGTCGCGCAACGGCGTGGGTTGCTGGCGACATTCATGCCAAAGCCGATCTTCGGCGCGGCCGGCTCCGGCATGCACACGCACCAGGTGCTCACCGACCCTGGGAAAGAGACGAATGCTTTCTATGATCGCGCCGACCAGTACCATCTCTCGTCGGTCGCCAAGCATTTCATCGCCGGCCAGCTGGCGCATGCTCGCGCCCTGTGCGCCCTGGTTGCCCCCCTCGTCAACTCGTACAAACGGTTCGTGCCCGGGTTCGAGGCCCCGGTCGCGATCAGCTGGGCGCAGATGAATCGCTCCGCGCTGATTCGAGTGCCGAGGGCCGGGAGCAGCGACCGGGCCGCGATCCGGATCGAATTTCGCGCCCCGGATCCTTCCTGCAATCCGTATCTAGCCTTTGCGGCGATGTTGCACGCCGGCCTGTCAGGCATTCGCCAGAAACTGCCCCTGCCGCCACCGGTCGAGGAGAACCTCTACGCCTTCGATCCCGAACGCCTGGCCCGGCACCAGCTCGGCCAACTCCCCGGTTCCCTCGCCGAGGCGCTCAAGGATCTTCGCCAGGACGAGGTGATGCGCGACGCGCTGGGTGTCCACCTCCTCGAGCGTTTTATCGAGACGAAGGAGATGGAGTGGCAGAGCTATGAGAAGCAAGTCAGCGCCTGGGAACTCGACGCCTACCTCGAGACGTACTAACAACCTTCCCAGTCCCCTCCTGATCGCGGTCGCCGTCGTCATCATCGCCCTGGCAGGTTTCTACGTCATCGAGGCGTTCATCGCGCCGTACCCGCTGATCCGGATTGTGCTGCGCAGCCTGCCGGTGCTTCCCGTCGCCATCTGGACGCTGTGGTATGAGAAATCCCGGCCGCTCAAACGACATCGGCCGCTGATTCGTGCCGCCGGGCGGATCCTGCTGCTGGTGGTGGTGATGGCCTTCGCCATCGCCATTCTCGGTTTCGGCCTCAACTGGCTCTATGATCCAAACCGAGTCATCTGATGCAGGAGCCAATCCCGAGCGAGCTGCAGGACCTTGCGACCCGAATCACAGCGCTGTCGCCCAGCCTTCAGGTGATCGGGGTCAAGCGACCAGGCTGGCAAAAAGGTTCGAGCACGCCCATCTACATGAGCGCCTATTCGCTCGAAGTTCGGGACCGGGACACTTCGGAGACCTACATCATCACGACCGAGACACTCTTCACCGCCGGCGTCTCGACGGTGGACCAGACTCAGACCAAGTATCTTGCAAGCGCTCGAGGACGCTACTTTGGAATGTTGATCCTGCTCCTGGGCGCGATCGTTTTAGCTCTCGGATCGTTGATTAACGGCCTCGCCTGGATACCCGCTCTCGTGCTGCTTGCGGTTGGCCTCTGGATCTGGATTCAAGCTCGCCGCGCAGTGCCGCAGGGCTGGCCAACACCACGGGACAGCATCGTGATGATGATCACCGGGCGATTCAAGCGCCGGGCTTGAGATGCGGCGTTCGCCTGGGTTTAGGTCAATTACAATGGCGCCTGATCCGCCCATCTGAGGAGTAGGAGGTCGGCAAATGGCACACCATCTGAAGGATCTGACGATCGAGCTCGACGAGAAAGTCGGCACCGTCGCGGCGGCGGCTGAGGCGCTGGGCAAGGCGGGCATCAATATCGAGGGCATCTGCGGGTTCGTCGTCGGTGGCAAGGGTGTCGGCCACGTCCTGGTGGCGGACCCGGCGAAGGCGCGCCAAGCGTTGCAAAGCGCCGGTGCCCGAGTGACCGGCGAGCAGGACGCCCTCGTGCTGGACATCGAGGACAAGCCCGGCGCGCTCGGCAAGGTGACCCGCAAGATCGCCGACGCCGGCGTCAGCCTGAGCGCGGTCTACCTGGCCACGAAGACTCGCATCGTCATCGGCGCGCGCGACCTGGAGAAGGCGCGCGGCGCCGTTGGGGAAGGCGCCGCCAGTCATCGATGAGGATCGCCCAGCGCTGGTGGTCGCGCCAACGGCCGGCGACCTTCAGATAGCGGGGTGAGAAGCCCTCGAGCCGGAAACCGGAGCGTTTGACGAGGGCGATCGAGGCGACGTTCTCCGGCTGGACGTTCGCCTCGACTCGATGGAGTTTCATCGCGATGAAGGCGTGTCGCAACACCAGTTGCATCCCTTCGCCCATGTAACCCTGACGGACGTACGGCTGCGCGGCGTAATAGCCGAGGTACGCGCTGTGAAACATTCCGCGGACGATCTCGCCCAGGGTAAAGATGCCGACGATGGCGCCGTCGGCGAGCCGGCAGATGAGGAGGCACCGCACGTTCGGCCGGCGGCAACGCGACATCCACCGGCCGAACGCCGCCGAATCGGTCGGCGGCCTGACCCAGCCTCGATGGAGGGCCCGGCTGGCGCGGTTCATGGCGACGATCGACGGGCCGTCGCGGCTGGTCGGCGTGCGCGCAAAGACACGCTCCCCGACCTCGAGCCTGCGAGCCGGTTGCCTGTGGGAGGCCCGGCCAGAATCAGCCCTGGGCACTCCGTGCCCATCCCGCGAGCACGCGGCGGACCGCCCAGCCGGCGACGGAATTGGCCGCCAGGGCGAGCCGATCGGGAACGAACGAGATGTAGACCGACGTCTGGTTTCGCTCGACCGCACGCGCGACGCGACGCGCCACCTTCTCGGCGGTGACCGGCGGGACCCGCTGGTGCGCAGCAGGCCCCCGGATCCCCAGCCGGTTATCGCCGAAGGCCGAGCGCGTGGTGCCGGGAAAGACATTCATGACCCTGATGCCACGAGGGCCCTCTTCCATCCGGAGCGCGTCGCCAATCGCGGTCAACGCGAACTTGCTCGCCGAGTAGTAACCGATCCGGGGGATGACGATGCGGCCGGCCATCGACGAGATGTTGATGATCATCCCGGCACGCTGTGCCCGCATGGTCGGGATGACGGCGCGGATCGCCGCGGACGCCGCCAGCACGTTGAGGCGGAACAACCTCTCGACGTCGTCGGCCGAGGCGTCGCCGATGGGCGCGTGCAAGCCCACCCCCGCGTTGTTGACCAGAATGTCGATGCCGCCGAGCTGGCGGATGGTCTCCTTCGCCATTTGGTCAACGGCGCCGTCCTGGGTGACGTCGGTCGGAATGACGACCGCCCGACCGCCGTTCGTCTGGATCGCACCCGCCAGCTCGTCGAGGGCCGTCTGTGTTCTCGCGGCGAGGGCCAGCAAGGCCCCACGCCCGGCAAACTCGAGCGCGATCGCGCGGCCGATACCGCTGGAGGCGCCGGTGACGATGACGCGCGCCTGGTTCAGCCGCACGCGTTAATGCTGACAGCCGCGACAGAAATCCGTGGCTTCGCCGCGCGCGGTCAGCTCGGAGATGCGATGTCCGCAGCGGGGGCACTTCTCTTTCGCTTTCCCATGGACCGCCATGAAGCTTCGATCCTGCTTGTGTGGCTCGTACTTGGGCTGCCCCTTGATGGAATCGATGGCGGATCGCAAGACCCTTCCGGTCGCGGCATGCAGCCTGGTCACCTCGTCCGACTTGAGTGTCGTTCGCTTTCGTAGCGGCAGCAGCTGGGCCTCGTGCAGGATCTCGTCCGAGTAGGCATTGCCCACGCCGGAGATGAAGGCCTGGTTCCGCAGCAGGTTCTTCAGCTCACCCGGGTGACGGCGAATCCGCTGCGCAAATTCGGACTGGCCGACCGTCAACGCATCCGGCCCCAGCTCCGCCCATCCCGGGATGGTCGGCAGCGCGCCGGGAGCGACCCAGTACACCCGACCCATTTTGACCGTGTCGAGGAATCGCAATTCGTCTGCGCCCTCGAGTGTGATGCGAAACACGGTGGCCGCCCCGACTTTCTCGGAGCGGGTCGTCCACTGGAAGCGGCCTCCCAGCATCGGGTTGACGACGAGGTGCTGTCCGCTGATGTCGAAGATCAAGAACTTGCCGCGGCGCCAGGTTCGCTCGAAGACCCCACCGGTCAGCTGCCGTGCAAACTCGTCTGGCGGTGTGCGCAGCAGGAAGCTGAGTTTCGGCGAGGTCCAGACCTCGCTGATCCGCTTTCCCTCCAGGCGCGGGCCCAGGTATTCACGCAGAACTTCGAGTTCAGGCAATTCGGGCATCGCGCCATAGGCTACCGAACGTTCGCCCAGATTGCCCGGGGCGCATAACACTTGACAAGACTGGACGTCTCATCTAGTATCGTCCCAACCAAACTGGTGGCAGAATCACGGTCGCGCAAGGAGCGGATCATGCGAGAGGCCGCGCGTCTTTACGAAGCGGGTGAACCACCCTCCGTGGACGCGATCGCGGAGGCCGCGGGCGTCTCTCGGACCACGCTGTATCGCATCTTTCCCTCGCGCGCGGCGCTGCTCGATACGCTGGCGATCGCGCCGGAACCCGGTACCCGGCAGCGCATTCTGGAGGCGGCCTTGCGACTGCTGACCAGCCGATCGCTGTCGGATCTGTCCATGGATGAGCTCGCTGCCGAGGCCGGCGTGTCCCGGGCCAATCTCTATCGGCTCTTCCCCGGTAAGTCCGCCCTCTTCCGAGCGATCCTCCTCGCTTACTCACCCTTCGAGCCGGTGATGGCGTTGCTCGCGCGCGCCGCAGGCCGCCCGCCCGACGAGGTGATTCCCCAGGTGGTGCTGGCAGCGTATCGGACCGTGGCTCGACACCGGGGCATCGTGCGGACGCTCCTTCTGGAGATCACGTCCATGGCGCCGGAGACGCAGCAGGTTTTCGCCGAAACCGGGGTACGCGCCTTTGCCACATTTGGCGGATACCTCGCCACCCAGATGACCGCCGGCCGGCTCCGACGGATGCATCCCATGCTGGCCCTTCAAGGTCTGGTCGGCAGCGTGATCCTGCACCTGCTTGCCGAACCCGTCTTCGGTCAGGCGGGCATGGACGCCCCCAGCGGAGAAGAGGCTATCCTCCAGCTCGCGCAGCTCTGGCTGCGCGGCATGCGTCCGGAGGCGTGAGGCATGGCCACCGGGGAGCCGTACGCGGTTGAGGCGTTGCAGGTCAGCAAACGATTTGGCGCGCAACGCGCGCTCGATGGCGTCACCCTGCGGGTCCGCCGCGGCGAGGTCTACGGGATCCTGGGCCCAAACGGTGCCGGGAAGACGACGCTGATCCGCTCTCTCGTCGGGCTGATCGTTCCCGACGGTGGGACCGTCGCCGTTCTCGGCCGGCGGATGCCGTCTCTCGACATCCTGGCTCGGGTTGGGTACATGACCCAGCAGGCGGCCCTCTATCCCGATCTCTCGGCGGCGGAGAACGTCCGCTTCTTCGCCGAGATCTACGGCGCTGACGGTGGCGTGCGCGAAGCCCTCGAGTTCGTCGACCTCTGGGATCGCCGGGACTCCGTCGTGAGCAACCTGAGCGGCGGCATGCGTACGCGGTGCTCGCTGGCATGCGCGCTCGTCCACAAGCCCGACCTGCTCCTGCTCGACGAACCGACCGTCGGCGTCGATCCGCAATTGCGGGTTCAACTGTGGGATCGCTTCCAACGGATGGCGCGCGAAGGCGCAGCCATCCTCGTCTCCAGCCACGTGATGGACGAGGCCGAGCGATGCGACCGGCTCGGACTGATCCGCTTCGGCCGTCTGCTCGCCGAGGGGACGGTGGCCGAACTCAAACGCCAGGCGGGGGTCGAGCGTCTGGAGGACGCCTTCCTCAAGCTCTCGGAGTCATCCGCCGCATGAGCCGGCGGCGGGTCGCGGCGATCACGCGGCGGCTGTTGCAGCAATTTCGGCGAGACCGGCGGACCCTGGCCCTCCTCTTCTTTGCGCCGCTGGTGATCCTGGCGCTCCTCGGCTACCTGCTGCGCGGCGGCGGAAGCGTCCCGACCATGGGCGTGGCCAATCTAGACACCGGCCCGCTCGGTGGCGTGGTGGCCTCACAGCTCGAGCGCTCCAACACGGTCTCCGCCACCAACATGTCCCAGGCCGACGCCGAGACCAAATTGCACAATGGCGACCTCGCCGGATACGTCGTGCTCCCGCCGGACTTTTCCGCGCAGGCCCAGCAGGCTCGTGTCGTCGCCCCCGACGTGCGCCTCGAGGGCAGCCAGCCGGGGCTCTCGGGCTCGATCCTGCAGGCGGTGAGCCAGTCCTTCACCGCGCTCGCCAGCACCGCAGGGGTCCACTTCGAGCCCAGGGTGACGTATCTGTACGGCGGACCGAACTTCGACACGCTCGATTACTTTGGCGCCGCCTTCGTCGGCCTCGTCGTGTTCTTCCTGGTTTTCGTGATCACCGCGGTGGCCTTCCTGCGTGAGCGAGGCCAGGGAACCCTCGAACGGCTGATGGCCAGCCCCCTTCGCCGTCCCGAGATCGTGCTCGGCTACATGCTCGGCTTCACGGTCTTAGCCCTCATCCAGTCTGCGGAGGTGCTCGCCTTCAGCCTGCTCGTGCTGCACGTCCACAACAGCGGCAACGTCGCGCTGATCTTCATCCTGGAAGCGCTGATGGCGATCGCCGCGGTCAACCTCGGCATCTTCCTCAGCATGTTTGCTCGCACCGAGTTCCAGGCGGTGCAATTCATCCCGCTCGTCATCGTGCCGCAGATCCTCCTCGCCGGCATCATCTTCCCGGTGAGCACGGAGCCGCGACTGCTGCAGGTGCTGTCGCACGTCCTGCCACTGACCTATGCCGTCGAGGGCATGCGCAACATCATGATCAAGGGCGCCGACCTCGGCTGGTCGTCACTTCAGCTCGACTTCGGCGTGGTGCTGGGCTTCGCGGTCCTGGTCATCCTCGCCGGCGCCACGACGCTTCGGCGCCGCATCGCTTGACCTGAGCAACCGCTCGCGTTACAGTGATAATGGGCGGAAACGTTACAGTATAAATAGCGATGGAGGTCCGGCATGCCAGGAAAGCGGAAGAGCTCGTCGATCAAGAACCCGAAGACCTACGAGGGGCTGAAGAAGAAGGGCATGCCGAAGGCTCGCGCGGCCGCGATCAGCAACGCCCAGGCTCGCAAGAAGAAGAAAAAGAAGTAGCGCCCGGCCGGACC
>Ga0066699_10000370_pt1 | contig 12479 bp, 6 predicted proteins | sample GraSoiAngelo_148_FD_66455 | JGI IMG/M metagenome (GOLD analysis project Ga0066699, IMG submission 66455) | Grasslands soil microbial communities from the Angelo Coastal Reserve, California, USA - 14_1009_09_20cm | ecosystem: Environmental > Terrestrial > Soil > Grasslands | place: USA... | reverse complement strand
GAAGACGGCGTCGATCCGCTCCGAGGTCAGGTTCTCCTCGAAGCGGTGGTCCACCTGCATCATCGGCGCGCCGCCGCAGGCTCCCAGGCACTCCGGCGTGGAGCGCAGGGTGATCGCGCCGTCCTGGGTGGTCTGGCCGGCGCGGATTCCCAGCGTGCGCTCGCTGTAGGCCAGCATCTCGTCGGCGCCCCGAAGGCCGCAGGGAGCATTGACGCAGATCACCACGTCGTGCCGTCCCTCGGGACGGGTCAGGAACATGGAGTAGAAGGATGAGGTCGACTCGATCAGCGAGGGCGGCAGCTCGAGATGGGTTGCGATCTCAGCCAGCGACTCCGCCGTCACGTAGCCCTGCTCGTGCTGCACCGCCCACAACGCCGGGATGATCGCCGACTGCGCCGAGGGGTAGCGGCGGGCGTACTCCCGGATCATCGCCACCGTCTCTTTACGCAGGCTCATCGGTCCACGTCTCCCAGGATGATGTCGATCGATCCCAGGATGGCGACCACGTCCGCCACCAGCCTGCCCTGCACCATCTTCCCGATCGCCTGCAGGTTGCAGAAGGACGGCGGGCGCACCTTCATCCGGTAGGGCTTGTTGGTCCCGTCCGAGACCAGGTAGTAGCCGAGTTCGCCGCGCGGACTCTCGACGAAGGCGTAGACCTCGCCCACCGGTCCTTTGAAGCCCTCGCTCACCAGCCGGAAATGATGGATCACCGCCTCCATGCTGGTCGACAGCTCGGTGCGGGGCGGCAGGGCGACCTTGCGGTCGTTGGACTGCACCGGTCCTCCGGGTAGGGTGCGGATCGCCTGCTGCAGGATCCTGATACTCTCCCGCATCTCCAGGATCCGCATCAGGTAGCGTTCATAGCTGTCCCCCGCGGTGCCGACCGGCACCTCGAAGTCGTACTGCTCGTAACCACAGTAGGGAAACGCCTTGCGCACGTCGTAGTCGACACCCGATGCCCGGAGCACCGGCCCCGTGACACCCCACTCGATCGCCTCCTCCGCGGTGAGCACCCCCAGTCCCTTGGTCCGCTCGAGCCAGATCGGGTTGCGGGTGAACAAGCCCTCGTAGTCGTCGATGCGCGAGGGCAGCACGTCGAGCAGGCGCTGCAGCTCCTCGAGCCAGCCGTCGGGAAGGTCCCAGGCGACTCCACCGACCCGGGTGAAAGAGGTCATCATGCGCACCCCGGAGTAGGCCTCGTTGAGGTCGAGGATCTTCTCCCGATCGCGCCAGGCGTAGAAGAAACCGGAGTACACGCCCAGGTCCAGCCCGGTGGTACCGAGCCAGAGCGCGTGGCTTCCGATCCGGGCCAGCTCCATCATCATCACCCGGATCGCCTGGGCCCGGGGCGGCACCTCGATCTCCATCAGCTTCTCGACCGCCATGACGAAGCCGACGTTGTTGATCGGCGGCGCCAGGTAGTCCATCCGATCGCTGAAGGTGATCCCCTGGGTGTAGGTCTTGTCCTCGAAGGACTTCTCGAAGCCGGTGTGCAGGTAGCCGATGTCACATTCGGCGTCGCGGGCGACCTCCCCGTCCAGCTTCAGCTTGACCCGAAGCACACCGTGGGTGCTGGGGTGCTGGGGACCCATGTTCAGCTCCATCCACTCCTCCGGCGGTTCGGCGCCGGGGTCGCGGAGGAGATCCTGCTCGACGGTGGTGTCAGCCACGGATGGCGTCGGGCTCCAGACCCTCGAGCTTCTGGTCGCTGAAGATCACCGGTTCTCCGAAGGACACGTAATCCTTGCGCAGAGGATGACCCTCCCAGGTGTCGGGCATCAGGAGCCGGCGCAGGTCGGGATGGCCGTCGAAGCGGATGCCAAGCAGGTCGTAGGTCTCGCGCTCGTGCCAGTTCGCCGCCGGCCACACACTGGTCAGGCTCGGAACCCGGCAGTCGGGCATGGCCGCCTGCGCCTTGAGGCGCACCCGGGTGCCGCTGCGCAGGTTGCGGACCTCCCACACGACGTCGAAGCGCGGCTGCCGGGCCGGCCAGTCCACGGCGGTGTTGTAGAGCAGGTAGGTGAAGCCGAGCTCTGGGTCCTCCTTGAGGAAGCGGGCCACCTCCAGCAGCCGCCCCGCGTCGACCAGGAGGGTGAGGTCGCCGCGAAACTCGCGGTGGTCCATGAGCGCGCCCGGGAATCGCTCCTGGACCCGCTGTACGAGCGTCGTCGTGGCGCTCTCGCTCATTCCTCCTCCCTCACCGTCGGCGGGCTACCGCGGGACCAGCGGTAGGCCCTTGATCTTGCGCTGCAGCTTGATGACCGCGTCGATCAGGGCCTCCGGCCGCGGCGGGCAGCCCGGGACGTAGATGTCCACCGGCACGATCTTGTCGACGCTCTGCACGATGGCGTAGTTGTTGAACATACCCGCGCAGGAGGCGCAGGCCCCCATCGCGATCACCCATTTGGGCTCGGGCATCTGGTCGTAGATCTGGCGGAGCACGGGGGCCATCTTGATCGAGACCCGGCCGGCCACAATCATCAGGTCAGCCTGCCGAGGTGAGGCCCGGAACAGCTCCGAGCCGAAGCGCGAGAGGTCGTGGCGGGGGCCGACCGTTCCCATCATCTCGATGGCGCAGCAGGCCAGCCCGAAGAGCGCGGGCCAGATGGCGCCCGCGCGCCCCCAGTTGATGACCTTGTCCAGCGTGGTCGTGAAGAGGTTGTCGCCGAGCGCGTTGAGCGGGGTCGGACCGGCAGCCCTCCCGGTGACGAAGGGACGGCTACGGACTCCTAACTCCCCCACTCCAGGGCTCCCTTCTTCCAGATGTAGGCCAGGGCCACCAGCAGGATGGCGACGAAGATCCCCATCTCGGCGATCCCGAACCAGCGGAGGCCGTGCAGGATCACCGCCCAGGGATAGATGAAGATCGCCTCCACGTCGAAGATGATGAAGAGCATGGCGGTGAGGTAGAAGCTGACCGAGAAGCGGCGCCTCGCCGTCGAGCGAGGGACGATCCCGCACTCGTAGGGCAGGTCCTTGGCGGCGGACTGGCGGCTGCCGGCCAGGAAGGCGGGGAGGAAGAGAGCCAGCAACCCGAAGAGAACCACCGCGCCGAGGAAAATGAGCAGCGGAAAATAGTCGCTGAGCAACGCGGTCAGTCTAACTTATCGCGCATTTGCGCCGTCCAGGCTGACGAGCCTGGGCGCCGGGCGGCTCGGCGGCCCAGCCTGGACTCCCCAACTCGTGATGCTCTGGACGGCGCTTTCATGAATGGGCCGCTCGCCGTCCGCCGCCCCGACCCATCGGGTCAAGACCCGATCTGCGGCCGTCGGCGAGCCGCAAATGCGCCCGGTTAGGGTCTCAGGTCTTCCAGCTCCCAGAGGGCGCCAGGATGATGCGGGGGCGGGAAGCGACCGTCCGGATTCTCCTCCAGGAACTGGCTTGAGTGCCGGCGGAAGCGGCAGACCGTGCACATGTACTGGCCCGGCAGCGGAATGCGATCGCCGGGCTGGAACCGGTCGCCGATCCGCAGCTGCCGCCCCGGCTCGGGTCTTGGAGCCATCTCACCAGGCTGCCAGGTTCCCAGCTCAACGCGTGGGCGCGGCGGGACCACGACCTCGCCGGCGGCGGTACGCCGCTCCACCGCCGCCCGGCCGTCGAGCGGGCGCCGGGGCCGAAACGGAGGTGCCGGCAGGGAGGGGTTGCGGGGATCCCCGGTCCAGCGGAGGGCGTCGATCTCCCGGAGCCAGCGGCGCAGGTAGACGGTCCCCTTGACCTCGGAGACGTCGACGACCTCGCTCAGAGGCACGTTGAGGTCCGGTTGTCCGCTCGAGGAGACTCTCACGTACGGCTCGGAGTCGACGAACATCGAGCGCGGGGGGCCGTTGAAGATCTCCCGCACCACCCCCAGCTCGCCGTCGCGGGCCTCCACCCGATACCCGGTCCGGACCTCGAATGGGACTACCGGCATATCAGGACGCTCGCATTCGGCATGAGACCCGGCGTATTCTAGTGGACCACCGCCCAATGGCAGAGTCCCGGTTCGGTCCCAACAGCAAAGAGGTCGAGCGGTTCCTCGACCGGCTCGGCCGCCTCGAGCGTAAGCAGTGGCAGGCGATCCAGGAGGCGGCGCCCGAGGCGGGAGCGGTGCCCGAGCACGACGTCACGGCGGCACCAGAGTACTTCTCGGCCCTTTCCCGAGCCGCCCGGCTGGCCAAGAGTGGCGTCTTTCGCGGCTCCGAGAGCGCCTTCTACGACGCCATGCGGGTCACTCACCATCAGGCTGAGACCCTGGTCGCGGGCCTCGGCGGGACGGCGCGGCTGCACCCGGCCGGCTCCAGCGCCCAGGTCGAGGGCGACGACCCGGAGGCCATCCTGCGCCTGATGGCGGAGGAGTTCGAGAACGAGACCTGGGAGCGTGCGGTCAACGCCTGCATGATCGCGGCCGGCGCGCTGGTCGTCCGCCGCGTGCTATCGCACCGCGACTTCAGCGTGCTCTACGGACCGCTCGCAGAGGTCGCTCCACTCGAATCCGCTGTGCGCGGCGCCATCTAGGGCGCGGTATCGCTCCCGTCGCTCGAGCTGAAGGAGGCCGTCGCGGCCGGCAGGTAGATCGCGTACAGTACGGTACTGGTCGCGAGCGCCGGACTCGGTGTGCAGCTGGCGCTGCCGCTCGAGAGCGGCGCCGGGCTGGAGCATCCCGGGACGGGCGCGCCGCCGGTCACGAAGATCACGCTTCCGTCGCTGCTTGCGCTCGGGCCACCGCCGACGGTCGCCACGAACGTCGCCGGTGATCCGCTGTCCGAAACGCTGACCGTCGTCGCTGTCAGCGAGCCGCTGGCGCTGGAGTCGTACGTCACACCACCGGCGCTACCACCCGAGTAATCGGCAGTCAGGCTCTTGTTGTTGACCAGGCTGTAATCCGCGGCGCATGAGGCCTGGCCGGCGGTCACGGTGGCCGCGTCACACGCCGAGCTGATGCTGGCGCCTGCGGCCTTGAAGTCGACCGTCCCGGTCGCGGGAGCCGCGGCACCCGTGGCGGTGAGGGTCGCGGTGAGGGTCACGGTCGGTGGGTCCGGATACGTGTCGGGCGCGGTCGTCGTCGGCGCGCTGCCGAGGCTGGTCGTGGTGGGCGCATCGACGTTGAAGGCGCTGCTGTCCTCCTCCAGGCTGCCCGATGTGGCCCGCAGCTGGTAGCTGTTTCCGGCCTTGTCGATCTGGCAGTTGCCGAAGGCCGCGACCCCGTTGGTGTCCGTCGATACGGTGGTATCCGTGCAGGTCAGGGCGGCCCCGCTCGTCCCGGTCGTGGGCGTGATGCTGAGGACGACGCTGGCGGCGCTGACCTCGTTGCCGCCGGCGTCCACCGCCAGTACCTTCGGCTGGGTCGGGAACGCCGCTCCGGCGCTCGGGCTCCCGCCCGGCTGCTGGCTGAAGCTCAGGGTGGCCGCCGGCCCTACCGCGACGTCGAAGGCGCTGCTGTCCGGCTGCAGGCTGGCAGCCGTGGCCCGCAGCTGGTAGCCGGTCCCGGCCTTGTCGATATTGCAGCCGCTGAAGCTGGCCGTCCCGGCGCCACCGGTCGTCACGGTAGTGCTGGCGCAGCTGAGGGTCGCTCCGCTGCTGCCGGTGCTGGGGGTGATCGTCAGAGCGATGGAGATTGATCCGACGCCGTTGCTGTACAGATCCTGAGCCAGGACGATCGGCTGCGCCGGGAACGCGGTCCCGCCGGTCGGGCTCCCGCCCGGCTGCTGGCTGAAGGCCAGGTTATCGAGGGAGGCGGGACCGACGTCGAAGGTGTTGCTCGTCCCCTGATGCGTCCCGTCGGCGACCGTGAGGCTTCGGCTCTGCTCGGCCGCGTAGAGGGTGACACTGGCGGAGGCCACCCCGCTGGCCCAGGTGCCGAAGGCCCCGTAGGCCGGTGCGCAGCTCCCGCCGCAGCCGGTGGGCGCGGTCCCGGGCGCCGCCGAGGCCGAGCCCGCTATCGCCGCCCCTCCGGCATAGTCGGTCTTGACGTTGTTCATCGCGTCGTAGGCCGTGGCTTCCACGGTGAAGGGGGCGCCCGCGATCTGATCGCCGATCGTGGTCACGGCGAAGTGGTCCACCGCTGCCGGCGTGATCGTGAAGGAGCCGCTGGCGACCGCAGTGAGCGACGGTGTCGCGGCTGGAGTCAGGGTGTAGCTCGCGGTCTTGTTCACGCTCAGTCCGCTGAAGCCGGCCACTCCGTCGACCACCGATTGGGTCAGCGTTCCTGAAAGGGTTGCCCCGGCTGCGGTGGTGAGGCCGACGGTGACGCTGCCGGAGAAGTCGGCGACGACGTCGCCGGACGGGTCCTCGGCCGAGACCGCTGCGGAGAAGAAGGAACCGGCGCCGGTCGACGACGCGGGATCGGCGGTGAAGACCGCCTTGGAAGCCGGCGCGGTCGTCGTCACGGTGTCGCTGGTCGACTCGGTAGCGGTGGCGTTCACGCTGGGCACGTTCAGGTGGATGGAGTACGTCGCCGAGGAGTCGAGGCCGCCGGCGACCACCGTGACGTTGGCGGCGGTGCTCTTGTCCCCCAGCGGCTGCGTCGCGTAGCTGTGGACGTCGAATGGAAGGGCCGTGTTGGTCAACACGAACAGGCCGGAATGGACGGTGCCCGTGGCCCAGCCGTTGGGAACGACATGGCCGTGCAGACGAACGCTGCCGGCGCCGATCAGGTCCGCTGCGCTGATGGTGACGGTGGGCAGGCTGCTGGTGTCGGCCTGGAAGGTCTGAGGCGAGGGCGGCGTCATCAGGTTGTTCAGCGTCAGCTGTGGATCAGGCACGCAGCTGTGGGCTCCGCTCGCCGAGGCGCTGTGCGAGCCGGTGGAGGCCAGCGTGGAGTCGATGGGGGCGTCGCCGACCCAGGTGTTGGGGTGCGTGCCGGGATTCCAGGCGCCGGTGAAGGGGACCGGAGTGCTGGCATAGGTCACGTTGGGCTGCGTCGCCTCGGGGTTCATATCCCGGCTGAAGGTGACCGTGGCCTCGACCAGGCCGGTGCCCAGGGCGCCGCCGGAATTGACCGGGTCCAGGGTCTGGGTCGCGCTCGGCTTTCCGGTCACGGAGATCGTGGCGGTCGGTCGCTGGGAGCCGAGGTGCGCGCTGACGGTAACGCCGCCGGAGAGCTGCCCGCTGGGACCACCGGTCTGGCCCCACCAGTTGTTCTCGAGATTGGCGCCCGCCGGAGCCGAGACTCCCACGCCCGGCGCGAAGTCGCTCTGGTTGACGGTCAGATGGGCGTCGCCGTTGAGCCCTCCCGCCTGGATGCTGGAGCAGGTGATCGTGACCGCCGCACCGCTGGTCTTCACCGTCGGGCTGCCGCCGTTGGTGTAGACGTTGCGGTCGAGGTGATCGCTGGGAGCGTTCGTCAGGTTGATCGCGATCCCGCCGACGTGGTCGAACTGGTCGTCGGTGATCACGTCCTTGGTACCGCTGTTGGTGCTGTCGATCCCATCTCCACCCACCTGGCTGAAGGCGACGTTGGTGACCGAGAGCGGCGAGCCGGCCACGACGATGGCGTTGCCGGCGATGTGGTGCATCGAGGCGCCGGCGAAGTCCAGGCCGAAGCCGCTCGGGGTCCGGGCCGAGCCGGCGTTGACGGTGAGGCCGTCGTCGTAGCTGATGGTGGCGTTGGTCAACGAGGCGTAGCCGTTGACCACCAGGCCTCCCCAGTCACCGGCCGCCGGCGTGCAGCCCGCCAGCTTGATGATCGGCGAGGGACAGGCCGCCGGGTTGAGCGCTTCGCGCAGGCTGGTGAAGCTCTTCGTCCCCACGCCGCCCGCCAGCAGGTTGCCGTTGACGGTGATCGCTCCGGCCGCCGTCCGGACCACGCTGGCGTCGGGTACCGTGAAGTTCCCGCCGATCGTGAGGGAGCCGTCGACCAGGTAGCCGAGAGGATCGGTCGCCGCACCGTTCACCTGCACGGTGAGCCAGCTGAGCGGGCCGGTCGACCCGTGGAAGGCGATCGCGTCCAGGTTGTTGCCGAAGCCCTTGTTGCCGGTGATATTGGTGACGAAGTCGCCGCCGCTGACGCCGTTCAGGTAAGCAGCCGGGAAATGCGTGCCGGCACTGGTGCCGGTGAAGCCCGTGGTCAGCAGGATGTTGTTCTTGACCACCGGGCTTACCGCGCCGATCAGCTGGATGCCGTAGGTCCCGGCATTGCTGATCGTGTTCCCGGTGATGCCGACCGCCTGGCCGCTGATCACGTTGGCCAGGATCGCTTCCTTGCCCGACTGGTTGAAGCTGGCGTTGGACACCGTGACGCCGCCTGCGGCCGTGGTGCCGGTGAAGCTGGCATTGATCCCGCGCGCGCCCACGTTGTGGATGCTCGAATGAACCGCGCTCCAGTCGCCGACGGTGACCGCGGTGTCCTGAGCGGTGATCCCATCGGCGTTGGTCGGCCCGATTTCGGTCCCTTGCAGCAACAGGCCGGCCGGTGCCCCGTTGTCGATCGCGATCCCCGTCAGCGCGTACTTGACGTGGCTGTTGACCAGGGTGGCACTGCCGGCGTGGCCGCTCTCGTCGTTCGTGACTGTGATCCCGCCCCAGTTGTCAGCCCGCGGCGCCTGGCCGCAGACCAGGAACGGCGAGGGCGAGGATGCGGTCGGGCAGAGGTTGACGTTCCCGGCGGGACCGTCGGCCAGGCTGGTGAAGGTCGCGTTGCTCGCGTCCAGGGTACCGCCGTTCAGGGTGATCCCGCCACCCAGGGCTTTGACCGTGGCGTCGTGCACGGTCAGAGTCAGGCTCCCATTCATGGTCAGGCTGGCGTCGAGCAGGTAGCCGAGGGCGTGCGGGCTGGAGCTGTTGCTGGGATCGATCCAGTTCAGGCTGGTGGTGACCGTGCCGTGCATCACGATGGCGTCCAGGCCGTTGTTCTGGCCCACGTTGCCGCGAACGTCATGGATGAAGTCGGCAGTCACCCCGTTGAGGTAGACGGCGGGATAGGCCGCGCCCGCCGCGCATCCGCTGGCCTGGCCGGCCGCGGCGCCGCTGCCGCAGATGAAGTTGTTGCGCAGGACCAGCCGGTCGGCGTCCTTGACATGGAGACCGTAGCTGCCTGCGTTCCGGATCCGGCTGTCAGCGATCCAGACGGGACGGCCTGTCAGCGAGCTGGCGCTGAAGCCGTCGGCGCCGGTGTTGGCGACGTCCAGGTTGCGCACCAGGATGCCGGCCCCGGCCGGAGCGCCCAGCAGGTCGACGCTGACCCCGTGGCCGCCGGCGCTGCTGATACTGTCGGACGTCAGCGCCACAGGTGTGTCCTGGGAGATGATCCCGTCACCGGTGGTCTGGCCGATCCGGCTGTGGTCGAGGACCAGGCCGTAGGACGAGCTTCCCGGCGCCGAGCTGGCGCCGCTCGAGATGCTGATCCCGTTCACCGCGTAGCGCACGATCGCGTTGGAGAGCGAGGCGCTCGCCTGGTCGTGGCCGCTGTCCTCGGTCAGGATCAGGCCGCCCCAATCACCGGCTCGCGGCTGCCTCGGGCAGGGGGCGAGCAGCGACGAGGGGCAGGCGAGCAGGCCGACGCTGTTGTCACTCAAGCTGGTGAAGACCCTGGGCGCCGGCGAGGGCGCGCCCGCCCCGTTGAGGGACCCGTTGCCGGCCAGCACTCCGCCGTTGAGATGGATGGCGCCGCCTTCCACCTTGACCACGTCGCCGGCGTGGACCGTCAGTGATTGCCCCGAGCCCAGTGTGAGGTCGCCGTCGATGAGGTAGCCGAGGTCACTCACGACGCTCGCGGGCGTGGCGTTCTTCCAGGACAGGTTGGTGGTCGCGCTACCGTGGAAGGCGAGCGCGTTGAGCGCGTTGAGCGCGCCGCCGTTGCCGCTGATGGCGGTCGTGAAGTCTCCGGTGACCCCGTTCAGATAGATCGCCGGGTAGGGCCCACCCGCGCTGAAGCCGCTGTGCCTGATCACGTTGCCCTGCAGGGTCAGCTGGTCGGCGCCCTGAAGGTTGATGCCGGAGAAGCCCGCACCGTCGATCGTGTCATTCGAGACCACGGTCCGGTGGCCGCCGAGGGAGGTGGCCACGATCGCCTCGTTACCGGATCCGGAGAAATGCACGCCGCTGATCGAGAGCTGGGTCCCGGCGGCGGTCACGCCCGACATCGTGGCGTTGATGCCGTGCTGGCCGATGGTGCTGAAGTTTGCCTTGCCCGGCGCGGAGCCCGTCACCGAGACCACGGTCGAGACCGCGGTGATCCCATCCGAGCTGGTGGAGTCGATGCTGCTGTCGTTCAGGGTCACGGGAGCGCCGTGATCGACCGCGACCCCGGTGCTGGCGTAGCGCAGCAGACCGTTGTCGATCCTGGCCCCGGCCCCGCCCGTGAGGTTGAGGCCGCCCCAGTCGCCGGGGCTGGGGGCGGAGCAGTCCGCGAGCACGGTGGCGGGGCAGATCGGGATCCCCTGCGTCGTGTCCTTCAGGCTGGTGAAGACCTTCACCCGGTTCGAGCTGAGGTCGCTGCCGTTGACGGAATAGGGGCCGTTGATGGTGATCTGTCCGCCGCGAGCGGCTTTGACCACGTCGCCGGCGTGCACCGTCAGAGTCCCGCCGTTCATCACCAGCCCGGCGTCCAGCAGGTAGCCGAGCGGCGTGGTGGACGAGCCGTTGACCAGCGCCGTCTGCCAGGCCAGGTTGCCCAGGGCGATTCCGTGGAACACGATGGCATCGAGGCCGTTGCCGTTCCCGGCGTTGCTGGTGACGCCCGTCGTGAAGTCCGCGGTCACGCCGTTGAGGTAGACCGCGGGATAGGGCGTGGAGCCGCTGCCGTTGGCTGTCAGGGTGTTGGACCGCAGCGCCAGGCTGCCGCCGCCCAGGCCGGCGTTCTCCAGCCGGATCCCGTAGGCGCCGGTCTGATTCACGAGATCGTGTGCGATCGTCACCGGCTGTCCGCTGAGGGCGGTGCCCAGGATTCCCTCGTTACCGGTGGACTGGATCGTGCTCGAGGTCACGGTCATGCCGGCCGAGGCGGGGGCGGGCCCCAGGAAGCTGGCGCTGATCCCGTGCGCTCCCAGGCCGGACACCGTGCTGTGGTCGATCAGCAGCGGAGTGTCGATGGCGACGATACCGTCGGAGCTGCCGTTCTGGATCAGGCTGCCGTTGCGAACGATCAGCCCCAGGTTCGAGGACCCGAAGTTCCAGCCGTTGTCGCTGATCGAGACCGCGGTCGAGCCGTGCGCGACGGTGGCATGGTCGAAGAGGGCGCTCGCGGGTCCGGTGGCATCGCCCCGGAGGGTGATACCGCTCCACTCGCTGCCGCCGAGAGGCGAGGGACAGCTGGTGAAGAAGATCGAGGGGCAGGCCTGAGTGATCCCGGCCGGACCGTTGTCGTCCAGGCTGGTGAAGACCGCGTTCCCGGCCGAGGCCTCGAGCCGTCCGTTGTTGATGGTCAACGCACCAGCGACCTTGACCACCCCGCCGGCGGGCACGGTCAGCGTCTTGCGCTGGATGGTCAGCAGGCCGTCTCCACCGGCCACCAGGTAGCCGAGAGTGTGAGCGGTGGTGGAGCTGCTGTCGCTCGGATTGACCCAGGTCAGGTCGGAGGTGACCGTCCCGTGCATGGCGATCGCATCCATGCCGTTCTGCGATCCCTGGTTGGTGCCGATGGTCGTGAAGTTGAAGGAACCGCCGTCCAGGAAGATGGCTGGGTAGCGGGTGCGCGCACCCGGACAGTTGAGCGAGTCCTGGTGGCCGCTGCAGCTGATCGTGTTACCGGTCACGGTCGGCGACGCCGCGTCGACCAGGTGGATCCCGTAGAGCCCGGCGGTGGTGACGGTGTTCCCGGTGATGACCGCCGGTTGGGCCGAGGCCAGGTCGGCCAGGATGCCCTCGTTGCCGGAGCGGGCGACGGTCACGCCGCTGACACTGACGCCGCTGCTCGCGAGCGCGCTGGTGAAGGTGGCGTCGATTCCGGCGGAGCCGGCGTCGCTGATGGTGCCGCCTGAGACCTGGATCGGCGTGTCCACCGAGTGGATGCCGTCGATCGAGGAGTTGAAGACGTTGACGTGCGAGAGGATCATGCCGAAGCCGCCCGCGAGCGAGGTGGCGCCGCTGTCGATGCGGATGCCGTAGTCGGGCTTGCCCGAGAGGTTGAGATGGCCGCCCACGGTCACGAAGGCCAGGTTGGCGGTGCCTCGGTGCGCCGGGATCGCGGTGTCGGTTGTGACGTAGATGCCGGGCCAGGTCGGTGCGTCGAACTCGGTGTCGAAGCTGACCGTGTTGCCGGCGCTGGTGTTGGCGCTCCTCAGGGTGCCTCCGCTGACGGTCAGCCCCGGCCCATGGGTGAGGATGGTGACCGGGCCGTGCTGGCCGTCCAGGGTCAGGGTGGTGCCGAAGGGCACGGTGACGCCGCCGGCGCAGGCGGACTCGATGACCCAGGTCCGGCTGTTGTCCCAGGTGGCCGGCGTGATCTGGCCGTTGACCGCGGTCACGCCGGGCACGCCGCAGACGTCCTGGGGCGGCGGGCTGGTATCGACCAGCCGGGGCGCGAACTCGCGGATCGCCGCGACCAGGGCGAGTCCGACCGC
>Ga0066699_10000367_pt1 | contig 12487 bp, 10 predicted proteins | sample GraSoiAngelo_148_FD_66455 | JGI IMG/M metagenome (GOLD analysis project Ga0066699, IMG submission 66455) | Grasslands soil microbial communities from the Angelo Coastal Reserve, California, USA - 14_1009_09_20cm | ecosystem: Environmental > Terrestrial > Soil > Grasslands | place: USA... | reverse complement strand
TTTGGAGTGAAGACGCCCTATCCGGGCTGGATCGCTGAGCTCAATGGCGCGGGCAATTGCTCTCCGACCGTCGGCCAGGCACTGCTGCCCTTCCCGCAGTTCTGCGACAAGCTGCAAGGTCTGAACGAGGTTCACGGCAGCTCCATCTATCACTCCTTCCAGTTGAAGGCCGAGAAGCGTTACAGCCATGGCTTCTACATGCTGGTGGCCTACACGAACTCGAAGCTCATCACCGATGCGGCTGACAATACGCAGCGCGACGCCTCAACATGGAACGCCTCGCAAGGGGTGATCTCACCGTTCGAGGAGAAACGAAATCGCTCCCTTGCGCCGGATGACGTCCCACAGACAATTTCCGCAGCATTCGTTTATGAGTTACCCTTTGGCAAAGGGAAGCAGTATCTGCACGATAACAACGCTATTGACCGTCTAGTTGGAGGCTGGCAAATCAGCCCGATTATTCGCTACTCGAAGGGTACTCCGCTGTGGGTCCGTTCGGGACACTGCCTTACCGCTTACACGGGACAAGGGTGCTTGCCTGGGCTCGTTTCGGGAGCGAATCCTTTCTTGCAAGATCCCAATAGTTTCGATCCTGCCAAGGGGCCACTCCTCAACATAGCCGCTTTTGAGCCTCTGACAGATTTCGAACCTGCAGGAGGGTGCCCGGGCTGCACCGGAGTGTACGGATACACAGGTAAAGGTCCGCGCATTTTTGGCTTCCGAGGACCGAACTACAAAAACGTGGACTTTGCGCTAACCAAGAACACCAAGGTCAATGAGCGAGTTAACTTCGTCTTCCGCATCGAATTTTATAACGCGTTTAACCTCCATTTGTTCGTCAACGACGGCAATTTCAACATTGGGGGAAAGAACGCGTTCAACACGGACATCAGTTCGCCGAGCTTCGGAAGGTGGACGAACAACGTTAGTGCGCCGCGAAGAATTCAGTTGGGCGCAAGAATTGAGTTCTGACAAGCGAACACCCTAAACACCCCAAACGAGCGGCGCCCCGATGAAGAGTCGGGGCGCTGTTTTTTTTGGAGCCAAAGTTTCGCAGCGACAGCTCACAAGGAAATGAGAGGACGGACGATCGCTACATCCGTTTTTTCTGGGACTCCGGGGCAGCCTGCGCTTCACTTGCGTTCTTGAGCTCCGTGAATCGAGCGATTTCCGTTTTGGAAAGCGGATCGTTTCCTAGCCGGTGATAGATTTTGCCAAGCAGATAATGTGGCTCGGGGTATTCGGCATTCAGCGCGACCGCTTTTGTGAGCGACTCAACCGCAGCCTGATAGTCGCCTTGCATCTCCAAAACCCGGCCGAGTTGATAGTGCGCCTGCGGAAGCCGCGGATCATAGCCGACTGCCTCGCGAAGGTTCTTTTCCGCTTCAGGCAGTCGATTTAGGGCAATGAAAGAAATGGCTAAATCCACGTGCGGCCAAGGAGAGGGCTTCGATTGCAGCCGGTTCAGCTCGACGGCGCGATTGTAGTTCTTTACGGCCTCATCGAACTTACCAAGGTAGTCGAAGCAAAGCCCCAAAGTGTCATAAGCGCGCATCATTTTCGGATCCAGTTCGATGACTTTTTGCAACCGGGTGATGGCGGAACTGTAGTTCCGCACGTCGTAATCTAGACGGCCGAGCCAATACAAAAAGAGTGGATTTTGCGGCTGTGCCGCCGCAAGCTTATCCAATTCCGCGCGCGCCCCATCGCGCCGGTTGAGTTTGACGTAGGCCATGGCCAGGGTGAACCGGCTCCGATCATCGAGCGGGGCAATAGCCTCGGCCTTTTTCCAGGCGATGGCAGCTTCCAGGTATTGAGCGTCGAGGAAGAAAATCCCCCCGGCAATAGCAAGTAGTTTTGCCGAACGGAGCGATCTCGTGTCGCGTTCGGCCTCTTCAACCAGGATCTTTTCGGCAGGCTTGTAGTCTCGCGCGTTAATCGCTTTTTCAAGATCCGTGAGGCGTAACGGATCTAACTGCAGTTCCATGAGCTGGCGCGAGAAACTTGACGTGGAGGGGTCGTCTTGCTGCAACACAGCGATTTGAGCGCAAACGGGCAGCGTTTGACAGAAGACCAGTGGAGCCAGGACGATGATCCATCCCTTTTTCCCCGCCACCGTTTGCCAATTAAGGCGCTGAACCAGCCTTCGCATTTTCAATCCTTGTCTTCAGTTCTGCGGCGGCCTTACTTGCGGGCACGAGTTTCAGCTCCAGTGCAATTTCCGCGAACGCTTGGTCGTATTTCTTCTGCTCCAATAGAATCGAGCCAATCGCCAAATGAACTTCGGGCAATTGGGGATCTGCTTCCGCGGCACGTTGGAAGGCGGCAAGTGCTAGGTCGTATTTTTCCTGAACGGCATATTCTTGTCCAAGACCCTGCTGCAATCGCGCGGAATTTGGGTTGATTCGCGCGATCTGCAGATACGACCAGCCGGAAAGCATCATCCAGGCTTTCCCCATTTGATAGGTGTATTCCGGGTCCTGGGGGGCCAATTCGACAAGTTTCTGGAGTTGTTGAGCCGCAGCGATCCAGTTTTCCGAGGCCTCATACGCCTTTGCCAACTGGAGGTGGGCCTGCGGCTGCTGCGGCATCAACCTGACCGCGCGCCGGAGTTCGCGTACGGCCTCTGCGTTTCTCCCGAGTGCGAGCAGGCTGGCTCCAAGTAGCAGCCGGGAGGGACCATAAGCCGGTTGAAGGGCCAGTGCTTCGCGAAACTTCTGGACAGCTTCGAAATGATGGCCGCGCATCTGGGCAATGACACCCAGGTTGTGATAGACGAGCGGATGCTTGATTCCTTGACGGAGGGCACTCGAGAAGACCTTTTCTGCCGAGTCGAGATCGCCGGACTTCAACGCCGCAATGCCAGGAGCTACCTGGATTTCGAGCGAAGGCGATGGAGTTTCCTGCGCAGCACACCGAGTTGCCACGGCGAGAAACAGCAGCAGAAAAGTCTTGCTGTGCAGGCACCTCCGAAAAGGATTTCCAGATGGCATGATTCACCGAAACACGTTGTAGGGACACGCAACTCGCAGACAGTATAAACCAGCAAAGGAGAGTGCTCCTATGGAAACGAAGGAATCGCCTACATATAATTGTCTCGCTAAACTTCGCAATCCCCCATGAGAGAAAAGCCTAACGGTGGCTCCTGATGCGGTCGCGCTGGCCAATTCCTGCAGTGGCTCTTGCGGCTTTGTTCTGCTCTTCGCGTTTGGGTTTTGCTTATTCTGCGCAGCTTCGGGCTAGCGAGAGAGAGCAAAAAATTCTGCGAATTCAACAATTAATACAGGAACACGATCTCGAGAAAGCGCACCTGGAGCTTGCAGAGGCTGTTAAAGAGTTTCCGACGGACGAGGGATTCGATAACCTGCTTGGTATCGTTGAGGCGCAGCAAGGCGATTACATCGCGGCGGAAAAGAGCTTTCGCCGAGCGATTGCAAAGGCCCCGAGATTCACGGGAGCTTACCTGAATTTAGGACGGCTGTATCAAGAGAACATCGCCGCCGATCCGCACGCGCGGCGCAAGGCGCTCGACGTTTATAGACGAGTGCTCGATTATGACGCGGTGAACGCTGAAGCTAATTACCAGAGCGCGGCGCTTTTCTTGCAACAAGGCCAGTATCAAGAGTCACTTGATCGCGTTTCACGTCTCGCTGCCGAGCAGCGGAACAGCGCACAAACACTGTCGATCCAATGCGCCGATTACGCTGGACTGGGGAACCGAAAGGGCGCTGACAATGCCGCAGCAAGGCTGATGGCCGTTCCGGATTTTTCTGAGCCGGATGCCCAGCAAGCATTGTTGGGACTGCTTCCAGGCAAGCGGGACGACCTTATTGTCTCTCTGCTGGAGAGTGTGCAAAGCCGCCAGCAGCTGGGGCCAGCCCTGCTGCAAGCGCTCGGCTCAGCTTATGAACATATGGGCCGTCTGGCAGAAGCGCGGGCCACACTGGAGAAGTCCTTCGGTGAAGGAAAGTCTTCGGTGGCCTTGCTAATGGAGTTGGCGCGCATTGCCCACCTGCAAAAAGACTATCAGGGGGCCCTCGGCTACCTAGCGCATGCGCGAGACCTGGAGCCCCGCAATGCCAGTCTCCATTATTATTTTGGTGTTGTGTGTGTGGACCTGAGCCTCATTGCGGAAGCCAGGAATTCGTTTGAAAAAGCGGTACAGCTTGAACCGGAAAATCCGGATTATAACTATGCGATGGGGGCCGCCTCTGCTTTCCGGCACGATCCGGCAGAGGCGGTTCCATACTTCGAGAAATACCTTAAACTGAAACCGCAGGATCCACGCGGCAAACTGGCCCTGGGTGCGGCCTTTTTTCGGGCCAAAGATTACGAGCATGCCCTTCCTTGGCTGAAGGAATCCGCGGGAATCCCAGGAACCGCCACAATGGCTCATTATTACTTGGGAGCGATTGCGCTGGAGGAGGGCCAGCTCGACGAAGCTTTCGTCGAACTCCAGGAAGCCTTGAAAGCTAGATCGGATTTTACGGACGCTCTGGCGGAGCTGGGGCAGTACTATTTGAAGCGCAGAGACTACCCGCAGGCGGAGAAACAGATTCAACTTGCGTTGAAGACCGAGCCGGACCACTATGCCGCGAACTTCTATCTCTTGATGCTTTACACTCGTACCAAAGATGCGAGGCAAGAAGCGCAGGCTAAACGTTTCGATGAACTAAAAAAGCAACTGGCAGAGAAGACCCAGGAATTCCTGCGCATTGTGGACGTACGTCCCTTTGAGACCCCATGAAGATGCCGGGCTGGAAACCCAAGGTATTTACGTCGCCGTGCTTTCTCTGGCTTTTGGTTCTTGTGGGTGCGATTTGGGCGCCAGCAAATGGACAGTCATCGGCGCTAACCGAATGTACGCGAGCTTTTTATAGTGGGGACAATGCATTGGCCGTTCAACTGGCCGAGAAACATCTGAGCAAATATCCCAAGGATGTAGCCGTCCGAGTGGTTCTTGCCCGCGCTAAACTTGCCCAAGGTAAGCCTCTGCAAGCTTTTGATGAGCTGCAAAGAGCGCTGGAGTTCGATGCGAAAAACATCGATGCCCTCTATTACTTGGCCCTTGTCTCCAAAGAACTTTCGCACAGCGAATATGAGCGGCTATTCTCGCTGGCTCCCGACTCCTTCCGCGCGCACCAACTTCTCGCCGAAGCTGCTTTAAGTGCTGACAACGCAAGCGAAGCCGAAAGAGAATTCAAGAGAGCCCTGGAAGTAAATCCTCGGTCTGTGGAGATTTCGACCGAATTAGCCGAGCTGAAGCGTTCCCAGTCAAAATTTGATGAAGCTATCGCTTACTACGCCCATGCAGAGAAGAGTGGACCGCTGAGTTATGACGTCGCTTACGGGTTGGGTGCTTGTTATACGTACAAGCAAGAATATCCTCAGGCGATTGAGTGGCTGCGGAAGGCGGTGGCCCTCGTACCACGCTCCGCGGCGGGTCGGTTCGCTCTCGGCAACGCATTGTTTCAAAACGGACAATTCGAGGCGGCCGTCCCGGAATTGAATGAAGCCTTGCGTCTCGAGCCGCGGATGAAACAGGCGTATTTCCTTCTTGGGCGAGCTTATTCAAAACTGGGCCGCCACGAGGAGGCGAGAGCGGCAATCAGAAAGCTAGACGAGCTCAACCGCTCCGATGTGCCGGAGAAAGAGAAGAAACCCGGCCCCGATGGCAATCCAAAGCCGCGACGATAAAGCTCCTTGAAGACATTTTGCGGATGAATTTTACTTAATCCAGGTTATTTGGAAACTTTGAGCAGCGCTACACCGTGCTTCGGGACTTCCGTTGTATACGAATTTTGCGCGGTGCCCAGGTCCTTGTGATCCAGGAGGTCCTGGAGTTTCGCCGCCGTAGGTCCGCCAATCACTTTGAAATCGAGCGTCATTTGGATCACGGACTCGCTGCGATTGAAGAGTCCCACGGCTTGGCTATCGTCGGCTAGTGGCTTGGCCCAAATTTCAAGCGGACCTTCTTGCCAAACCCGCCGTCCTTGAATCCCCTTGCTGTCCTGGTCAACTGCAATGACCTCGGAATTCGTGAGGAGCCCCTTGGTTTCTGCAGACATATCACGGAGGTCGTTTCCTGCCAAAAGGGGAGCGGCAAGCAGCGCCCAAAGCGCCATATGCGTCCGATATTCGTCGCGGTTCATGTGGCCATTGCCCACTTCCAACATATCCGGGTCGTTCCAGTGCCCGGGACCAGCGAATTTTTCCAGTCCGTTCTGTCCGAACCCAATCAAAGACATGCTGTCGTAACTGTCGCTGATGTCTCCTGTAGTCCTCCACAAATTGCCGGTTTTCGGTCCCCACCGCCACGGCGCCTTCACGCCCCAGTTGCAAATGCTGAACACAATAGGACGCCCGGATTGCGCAAGCGCATCGCGAAGTTTTGCATATTGCACCTCCGGATCGAGACCCTCCGAGTTGCACCAGTCGATCTTCACATAATCGATTCCCCAAGAGGCATACGTCTTGGCGTCCTGGACTTCGTGATTCAGGCTGCCCGGCCGCTTTTCGCAGGTGCCCGTGCCTGCGTCCGTGTAAAGGCCCAGCTTTAACCCTTTGCCATGAACGTGGTCCGCGAGGGCTTTCATTCCAGAGGGGAACCTTTGCGGATCCGCGACGATAGTCCCCTGGGCATCACGACTCACCTGCCAACAGTCGTCGATATTCACATACTGATAGCCGGCCGCCTGCATCCCGCTGCTAACCATCGCGTCTGCCATCTCCCGAATGAGTTTGTCGCTCACGTTACAGCCAAACTTGTTCCAACTGTTCCACCCCATGGGTGGAGTCGGCGCCAGCAAGGAAGTTTGAGAGAGAGTAGATGGGGCGAGCAAGGCCACCGTATTCAGTAGAAGGAACGCACCCAGGAAAATACCAAGGGGAAGACATCGTAAAGAAATCATGGTTCCTCGCATATTTGCCAGACGTAAGCGCTTACGCAGCCTAGCACGACTTCGCGAAGAGTGCGATGCTATTTGGCACGGCTCCAGAAAGCTTGATCCTCAGATGCGAGCCTTCTTAGGGATGGGATGCCGCATAATAAATGTAGCCCGCGACGTATGAACAGTTACCAATTCTAAGGGCTGCCACGAAAACGAAACGATTTGAGATGAGAAGAAATCGTTGCTTGGGTTCTCTCGCGCTTGTCTTCATTTCGGCATGGCTCTGGCCAGGCGCCACCGCCCAAGAACCCGAGGATCGTAAGACGGAAAAACTGAAACCCACGGGAGTTGCCACTGGTGCTCCTCACGCCCCCGTGAAAGATGCCATGTCCCGCCCGATCACGGCGGGAGGATTTGTGGACGACGCCCCAATCGTATTCATCGACATCACGAAACAGGCAGGCCTGGACAAATTCCACCATCGCTCTGGGACTCCCGAGAAAGCAACTATCCTCGAGACGCCCGGCTCCGGCGTGGCCCTCTTTGATTATGACAATGATGGCTGGCTGGACATCTATTTGCTCAATGGCTCCACATTTGCTGCCCTGAAGGGGAGAGAACCAGCCCCGCGCGCCATGTTGCTGCGCAACAATCACGATGGCACTTTCACCGATGTAACGGCCAAGGCAGGCGTGGCGAACGAGCGCTGGGGCTTCGGCGTGGCTGTGGGAGATTACGACAACGATGGCTGGCCAGATATCTACGTGTCTAACTACGGCAAGAACCGTCTCTACCATAACAATCACGATGGGACGTTTACGGATGTAGCGGAGAAAGCGGGCGTTAGCCTGGGAACTTGGTCCACCGGGCCAACCTGGGGCGACTACGATCGCGACGGCCTGCTGGATTTGTTTGTACCAGGCTATGTGCAGTTCGATGCCGATCACCCTCCTGTCGCCGGCCAGGCTGGAATCCCGCTGAGCGCATGCCAATATCGCGGTGTGAACTTTTCAATGTGCGGGCCCCGGGGGCTCCCTGGAGAAACCAATCATCTGTTTCATAACAATGGTGATGGCACGTTCACCGACGTAAGTCAGAAGGCGGGCGTCGCCAACTCACAGAGGTTCTACGGCCTGGCCTCGGTGTTTGTGGACGCGGATGACGATGGCTGGGTGGATTTGGCCGTGGCCAACGATTCCGTGCCGCGGTATCTTTACCGCAATCTTCACGACGGCACTTTTGAAGATGTAAGTTATTTGTCCGGGTTCGCTTTGACAAACGAGGGACTGGCGCAAGCGTCTATGGGAATCGCCGTGGGGGACTACAATCGCGATGGCAAGGTGGATTTCTTGATTACTACATTTTCGGACGACTACAAGACACTCTACAGAAACGATGGTGGCAATAATTTCTCGGACGTCACCTTTCGGGCAGGATTGGGAGGCCCGACAATACCTTTCCTCGGGTGGGGAGCCGGATTTCTGGATTTTGATAACGACGGTCTTCCGGACATTTTCGTTGCCAATGGCCACGTTTATCCTTCGGTGGATCAGCGCGACTGGGGCACAACCTGGGCTCAGCGGCCACAATTGTTCCGCAATCTCGATGGGACCAAGTTTCAGGAAATTCCGCCGGCCACAGGAAGCGGCTTGGCTGACGTAATACCCGCTAGGGGTGCGGCGTTTGGGGACCTTTTCAACGATGGGCACATCGATGTGGTGCTAAATAATATGGATTCTCCGCCCACGCTGCTCCGCAATGTCGTAAAGAATAGCAACCACTGGATCACTTTCAAATTGATTGGTGGAGCAAAGAGTCCGCGGGATGCCATCGGTGCGAAGATCTTCCTCACCTCGGGCGGTGCACACCAGCGCGGCGACGTTTTCAGCGGAGGAAGTTACGCCTCGAGCTCTGATCTGCGTCTTCATTTCGGGCTGGGGGCAGCCACAAAACTTGAAAAAGTTGAGATTCGATGGCCTAGCGGCAGGCGAGAAGAGATTGTTGTACCAGGCGTGGATCGCATCCTGACCGTAGTGGAAGGACAGGGACTCGTTGAGAAATAACCTCCGCAGGATCCTTTGCGTTAACCCAGAGTTCAAACCGGGAATGTGATGTTTCCACGCCGCATAGCTCGACAGTTTTTCATCTGTGGCGGGGCCGCATGTGCGCTTCTTCTCTCTTGCGCAGCGCTCTCTCAGACAAAACCAGGCTACGCAGCGTCTCTTCCCGACTTTCGACCTCGAAAGGAGGTGCCGGGGGAGAGCTTTATAGGCCCAGGCGCGTGCGCCAGTTGTCACGGACAAAAAAGTAGCTCGCATTTGCAGACCGCTATGGGACATGCTCTGCAGAAGCCTACAGAAAGCGCTGTGTTGCGGAGTCATCCTAGGATGACGTTTCAGGCTGGGCGGTTTTCCTATCAAATCGTAAGTGACGGCCAGCAAAGCATCTATCGTGTGACTGACGGAAAAGAAACCCTCACTACGAAAGTCGCGTGAGTTACTACACGGCGCTTGACGGGTTGGACTGGACCATCGGAGACATTCTGAATCCGCCGCCAAGCCTAGAAGAAGCCGCAGGCCGCGACATCGACGGCGATGAAGCTCGCAATTGCTTCAGTTGCCGCGCCACTGCCGCGCTTGTCAACGGGAAGCTTTAGCTCGATCGCATGATTCCCGGTATAACTTGCGAAGCGTGCCATGGGCCGGGAGAGAGGCATGCTGCCGCAAAACTTCTTGAAACAGGAGAAGACTCGGCTATCTTTAATCCCAGGGAGCTCAATCCCGAGACGCTATCTCAGGAATTCTGCGGGGCTTGTCATCGTGGTGTCGACGCTATCGCCATGATGCCGGACCTTGGGGGCATCAGCAATGTTCGCTTCCAGCCGTACCGGTTGTTTAACAGCCGTGGACACGATCCCAAGGACGCGCATTTGGTATGCACTGCATGCCACGATCCACATCTGGATTTGAAACAGAATGAGGCAGGCAGCGACTCGAAGTGAGATGCCGATTCAGCTCCTCGGTAAATGATCCCATCCGGTCCTGCGCTTGTCCCATCATGGCGCCATTCGGTCCGAAGCATTCAGTCAGCCTGTCCAGCAGACCGATCTTGGTCTCCAAACCGGACTTTTCTCTGACGGATGCTTCCCACCTGTCCTTAGCATTCTCAATCTGAAGTACTTTCTCCAGCACCCGTTCTCCTTTGCTGATCCTTTCCGCGAGGATTGTCATTCGAGACTCGAGGTCTCCAGCATTTGGTTTCTGCACCGCCTGAAGCCTTGATTGTTCTTCTATCAGCTTTGCGCGCCGGGCCAGAGCTTTGCGGTGGGCTTCGAGACGCGACCTAGCCGCATCCATTTCGGCGTACTCATTAAGTTCCTCCCGCGTTCCTTGAATCAAGCCCTCAAGGTCTGCGAGCCGCCCGCCCAGTGTCTCTACCCCTTTCGCTTTCGCTGCTGCCGAGATCGGCTGTCCGCACGCGGGGCACTTGTCCTTCAATCCTTGTGCGGTCGCAAGCGATGCCTCCACGGCCTTCTGCTGGGCCATCAAATCCGTCAACTCCTGACGGAGTTTCTCAGCACGGCCTCGTTGGGATTCCAGTTGGAGCAACTCTTGCTCTTGGCTCGTGCTCAGGATTTCCGACGATAGTTCGTCGATTTCCGGCTGCAACTGCCCCAATCGAGCCGTTGCACTCTCCCACGTGGCATCCGCCTCGGCCTTCTGCGCGACGAGTCGCTCCTTCTGCTGGCGCAAGTCGTCGAGTTTCTTCTTTACCTCTTGCACAGGCGGCAGGTCCGATGGGATATCAGGCTTCTCCATCTGCCCAAACGCCTTCAGAGTGCGGCTTGCCTCCGTGCGCAAGTCATAGAACCGACTGTAGGCAGCCTCGACATCACCCATGCTCGCTAATCTTGGTGGCTCTTCATTGAGAGCGCGCAGCGCGTCGCAGATTTCCTCCGGAATGTCTACCTTCCCCCTATCCACCACCTGGGCCAAAAGCCTCTTCTGCTCGGCCTCCGACATTTCGAGGAAGCGACCCGCGTTAAGCACGGCCGAGAGTACGTCCGCTGAGCCGAATCGTTTCTCGAGGGAGGCCTCGGCAGCGTCCACCGGCACGCGCTTTCCATTTATCTCGACGATGTGCGATCTTGCTGTACGCCGCCGACAGATCGTTTCGCCGTTTTGGAAAGTCGCCGAGACCTCAAGCTCCTTCTCCCCGACACGAATCAAAGCTTCGGCGCCCCGGCCAGCTGCATCCGTCAGCTGACATCGCCCCGTGAACAGATATTCCAACGCCATCTGGATCGAACTCTTGCCACAGCCGTTCGGCCCTCGTACGAAGTTGAATCGATCCAACTCCAACACCGTCTCCTCATGTGACCGAAAGTTCTTCAAGGTCAGCGTCTTTATTCGCATAGGAGCCTCCGGCACAGTTCTCCGCAACACGATTTGCGATTGGTACGGAAGTGATTTTTCGTTTGGGAGTGAGAGAAGGCGTTGCTTCGTCAGACCAAACCGAGATCATTGTTGGCCACTAGGGGGTCTACTTTTCGGACGCAGCCTCAGTTGGGCACTCACACCCTCTCGGCTCGAATGACGCCCTGTGAATGTTCGCCATCGCAGGCGCACTGCCAGTTACGTATAATCGCCATTGGACCTGCAAACACACCGGCGTCGTGAGCAGGCCAGCATTGACAGGGATCAATCTCTTACTCGAGGTCAGGAAAATTCGACGGCTTCGCAAGGGGCTTCAGGCCTTGCGGGGCCTGCGAAAGCTCGGAGGTCTGCAGGACGTCTTCGGACGCGGCCCAGCAAAGAAGAGATGATTTCAGTGTCGGCAAGTCAGCTACTGCGGAGGTCTTCGTTCAGGATTCGGCGTTGTTGCCAAGTAGGCCCGCGAGCAGTTCATTCTTGGCGGTCGAGAATGGGTTCGTGACCGTGACCCCCTTCCATGTGAAGCCTTCCTGTAAATCCTCCGAGAGAAGAAGACGGCAACCTGCTTCTGCCGCCGCAGAAAGAACCACGGCGTCCCAGATGCTGAGTCGGTGATCGGTCGCGAGATCCGCTGCTCCAAGCATCACGGCGGCCGAAGTCTCGATCGGAGGAAAGGCATCCTGCCAGCTCAGTATCGCCCTACGTGCTTTTGCTGGCTCTCGCGCCGCCTTCCGCACCAGCAGGTTAAACAGCTCACCCAACGTCTGCACCGGCAATAGTGCCGTGCCTTCCGGCAGTTTCTCGACGAGGTCAAGCGCCGTCTTCTTCATGGCGGCGCCGTTTACGCCTTCGGCGTACGCCAGAATGTTCGTGTCGAGTGCCACCCTCACGGCTTATCCTCGTAAAGCTCATCCCGGCTCCAACGGCCAATCGTAATGGTCGGCTCGGAACGCAGTCGCTTCACGAGGGCGGTTCGGGCGCCACGCGCGACCCCGCCATTCTTCTCCACGGGCACAATCTTGGCGACCGCTTTGCCGTGCGACGTCACGACATAGCTATGCCCCTCACGGACTGTGCGTAGGAGCTTCGAGAACTTGCGGTTTGCATCAGCGGCAGAAACAGGCTTTTCCATTGTCACTCCACAATGTAGTGATATTACGTACT
>Ga0066699_10000366_pt1 | contig 12495 bp, 9 predicted proteins | sample GraSoiAngelo_148_FD_66455 | JGI IMG/M metagenome (GOLD analysis project Ga0066699, IMG submission 66455) | Grasslands soil microbial communities from the Angelo Coastal Reserve, California, USA - 14_1009_09_20cm | ecosystem: Environmental > Terrestrial > Soil > Grasslands | place: USA... | reverse complement strand
ACCGAGATCTTGAATGGCACTTCGGCAAGCAGCTTCGTGACGTCCAGGCCTGGGGCGATTTCGAGCAACTCCAGGCCGGCTGGCGCCAGGCCGAAGACGGCTTTCTCTGTCACGTAACGGACCTGCTGATGGCGTTTCCTGGCCTGGTCGGCGCTAAAGGTCAGGTGCTCGACCTGGGGAACGAATTTCTGGTTCTTGCCCGCCAGCATGAAGCAAAAGCAAACCAGGCGCGCGCTCTGCGTGATATCGATGAAGCCGCCGGCACCGATGACGCGCCCGCCAAGCCGGCTGACGTTGACGTTGCCCTGCTCGTCGATCTGGCCGGCCCCCATGAACGTCGCGTCCAGGCCGCCGCCATTGTAAAAATCAAATTGGCTGGCGTGGGAAATGATGGCCCGCGGATGGGCCGTGATGCCGAAATCGACGCCGCCGGCCGGGACGCCGCCGTAGACACCGGACTCGACCGTGAGTGTCACGTCGTCTGAGAGGCCGGCTTCGGACAGGGCCGGCCCGACGCTGTCGCCCGGTATGCCGGTGCCAATATTCACCACGTCGCCCTGATGTAAGAACCTGATGGCGCGCCGGCCGATTGCCAATCGCGTCGAGTATGGTGCCCGCGGTAGCTCGGTTTCAGAGGCCGACGAGATATAGACGGGATCGAGGAATGTCCCGTCGGTCATTCGATGCTGACGCTCCGGGTCAGGCGCCTCGACGACCAGGTCGATAAGGCATCCAGGGACGGTCACCTGCTTGGGGTTGATCGTGCCTCGAGGCACGAGCCGTTTTGCCTGGCAGATGACCAGGCCGCCCGAGTTATGCGCGGCCTGCGCGATCGCCAGGGAATCCAGCATGACGGCTTCGTCTTCGTGCGAGCAATTGCCGTCTTGATCAACGCTGCTGGCTCGAAAAATGCCAACGTCAATCTGGAAGCTCCGATAGAGCATGAAGTCCTCGCCGTCGAGCTGCTCCAACGCCACGTAATCCGGCGCGTGCCGTCGAGCCGGCTCGTTGACCTTGCCGCCCTCGAGCCTGGGATCGACGAACGTGCCTAGGCCGATTCGCGTCAGGTTGCCCGGACGGCCGGCAGCGATTGATCGATAAAGCGTCGACAGCTGGCCCTGCGGCAGACAGACGGCCTCGGCCAGGCCCTGGCCCAAAAAAGCGGACATCCGCGGCATCAAGCCCCAGTGCGAGCCGACGATGCGCCGGGCCAGCCCTTCGACCGCGAAGTGCTCGAAGCCGATCTGCCGGTTCGATTGGCCGGCCGCATGGACGATGACGAGATCCCTGGGATGGCCAACTTGTCTAAATCGTTCTTCGATCGCTTGATAGATCGCCTCCGCGACGCCCATGAGCGTGAAGCCGTCGACCGCGCCCGTCGCGCTGTCGGGAATCGCGGCGACGGCTTGCTCGGCCGAGACCAGCCTCAAAGCACGTAGCCGCCGCCGACGTTGATGACTTCGCCCGTGATGTAGCCGGCTTCGTTGGATGCCAGGAAAGCGACGAGGGCCGCCACGTCAGCCGGCTGCCCGGCCCGACCGAGCGGGATCTTCGCCACCTGCTGCTCCCGGATCTGGTCGGGAATCCCACGCGTCATCTGCGTATCGATGAATCCTGGGCAGATGGCATTCACCGTGACCTGATAGCGAGCCAGCTCTTTGGCGGCCGTCCGGCTCAGCCCGACGACTCCGGCCTTGGCCGCCGAGTAGTTCGCCTGTCCGATGTTGCCCATCCAGCTGGCCGAGGCAATATTGACGATCCGCCCGGCGCCGGCAACGCGCAGGATCCGGCTTGCGGCGCGAGTCATGAAAAAGACTCCGGACAGATCGACGTTGATTACCTGCTGCCACTGATCGTCGGTCATCTTGTGCAGCATTGCATCCCGGTTGATCCCGGCGTTGTTCACCAGAATGTCAAGCCGGCCGAACTGCTCGCGGACAGCATTCACAAAGTCATCGCAGGCTTGGGAGTTCGAGACATCCAGCTTGCGGCCAATGGCGCCGTGGCCGAGATCCGCGGCGACACGTGAAGCGTCGGCCTCATTCACATCGCCGCAAACAACGGTTGCCTCTCGCTCAGCAAGCGCTCGGGCGATCCCCTCTCCGATACCACGACCCGCGCCCGTAACGATCGCGATCTTCCCGGTCAGCAAGTCTCCAGATAGTAACGCCTGCAATTAGCGCGCGACAGGATGTGATCGGCCGCGACGCGGGCGCGACAGGCGCATTACGACACGGGCGATGAAAGCGGGCCTGTAAGAAATCGCCGTTAGCTTGAGCGCAATGAAGCCGGCGACGTTCGCGACAGTAGCGGTCCTCGGTGGCACGCTCGCGGCGAGCTTCGTGCTCGGTCCATCGGGGACGAGAGGCACACCGACCTCATCCCTGCCTGACACGGGGGTAACGTCGGTGGCGCTCGCGGGGTCTCTGGCCCCGATCACACGAATCAGGCACGGCGCAGAACTGGAACCGCCCGCGACGCCGACCGAAATCTATGAACAATTCGTTCCGCCACCCCCACCACCGGCACCACCGGCGCCAGCGCACGTGGCTGCGGCTGCACCGCGGCCGTATGTCGCACCGCGGCCGTATGTCGCGCCAGCCGGATATATCACGATCCCCGTGCCGATCTATCGGCAGGCGATGACGCTCGACTGCGAGACCAGCGCGCTTCGCATGGGCCTGGCGTATTACGGGCATTACTACAGTGACTCGGCCCTGTTTGCCTACGAGAATCCGGACCTGCGGGCGCCGGTCATGGGGCCCAATCACACGGTCGTGCACTGGGGCGATCCCTACACGAACTTCGTTGGCAATGTCTGGGGCAGCGACACGACGCCAACGGGCTACGGCGTCTACTACCCGGTCATCGTGTCCATCGCGCGATCCCACGGGCTGCCCAACACGTATGGCGGCGAGGGTTTCTCGGCAACCACGATCTACGGCGCACTTTCGGCCAGGCATCCAGTCGAAGTCTGGGTCGAAACCAACTGGATGCGGCCGTGGCTCGGGACCTGGACCGCGTGGGACGGGCGAAAAGTTCGCTACTCGTTTGTCGAGCATGCCGTGATCCTGACCGGAGTGTCGGCGACCCAGGTTCGCGTCAATGATCCGCTACATGGCACGCAGTACTGGATCAGCAAGGCGCAGTTTCAGGCCGTTTGGAGCGACTTCAACAATATGGCCGTGATCTACCAGTAGTTCAGTTTGGGGCGAGATAGCGCAGCGCGAATCGCACCGGAGCCTGGCGGCTTTCATGCAGCAGTGGAACTTCGACGCGTGCCAGCAGGCCGAGGCGGCGGACCAGGTAGAGCCAGGCGATCGTCGACACCATCGTCAGGCCGACCGCGACCAGCAGCAGGGTTCTCGTTCGCAGATGCACGAGTGTCAGGGCCATCAAGAGCACGAAAGGCAGCGCGGCGATCAAGCATCGGACGGCGTAGGCCCAGGGAATCGACAATGACGCTCGGTCGGCCGCCCGCCAAGCAATGAACGTCAAGACCAGCGTCATGACGGTGGTCAACCCGACAGCAGCAACGGCGCCGCTCAGGCCATATCGTTGAATCAGCCAGAAATCCGCGACGGCGGCGACGCCCACCTGGGCGATGCTGATCAAGGCATTGAGCCAGGCCAGCTCCCGAACACGGACGACGAGGCCCCAGGGCGTCGCCAGCAAGGCCGCGACGAAGAATCCAAGCAGCACGGGAGCGATCTGCGCCGCGGGCCGGTAGGTATATACGGCCAGCACGAGCGGGCCCAGCAGGCCAACGCCGGCGATCAGCAAGGGAAAGGCAACCAGAAAAATCCCTTTATAGAAGGCCACGACGGCCGCCCGGATGCGTGCTGCCTCACCACGAGCACCCTCCAACGTGCCCACGACCCAGGCGCCGGTCAGCAGGCTGGGAATCAACGCGACGAGTCGTTGCGGAATGTTGTAACCGGTGTCGTAGTAGGCGACCACGGTTGAGCCGCTAAAGCGCAGTAAGAACAGGCTCTCGAACTGCAGGCCGACGGCCGAGGCGATCAGCAGGCTCGGCAGCCAGCCGCTGGCATAGACGAGCAAGCGGCGCCAGCCGATGCGGGCCCCGGGGATGCCCTCGGCCCGCCGGATGCGGCGCAACAGGACCCACAGGTAAAACGCCGCCAGCGTCGACTGTCCGATCGCCCCCGCGAGGAGAACGCCGGCCAGGTGTCCGCCACGTCGCAGAAAAAGCAGGGCTAAGACCAGGGTCAGGACACCGGCGATCGGCGTGGCGATCGCCTGGCTGCGCATGTCATAGATGGCGACCAGCGCGAACGAGAGCACGCCGGCGGCGATCCCGCCGAGCAGCAGGACGGTGCCCAGGGCGAGGAGGTCCGCGACATGCGCATGCAACGTCGAGTCGATTACCGGCCGAAGCAAAAAGACGGCGAGGCTGGTCAGCGCCCAGATCACGACCACGGCGATCGCGCCCTTACGCAGTAGATCACGCGCCGCAGCCCGATCGCCGCGAGCCAGAAGCTCGGGCAGATAACGCAACAGGCCCTGGTCCTGGCCGAAGGTGGCAAGCAGGGCGATGTACACGAGGACACTGAGCACGAGGGTGTACCGGCCGTATTCGCTGGTTGGCAGCTGCCGAACCAGGACCGCTCCCAGCGCCAGCGTCGCGATCGCGCTGGTCGCCCGCCAGGCGATCGTCCAGCCCACCAGGGCCGTCGTCCGATCGGCCAGTCCCGGGACCACGCCCGAGCCCGAAGCCGGATCGACGCGGGGTGTCGCCACTGCTCGCGGGATTATGGCATGCCGGCGCTAGAATCCGCCGCGATGTTCGGCGACCTGGTCACGCTGATCCGCAGGCCGCTGGCCGGCCTGAACAGGATTGACAGAGAACGTCCGCTCTCCCTGGGCATGCTGGCGCTTGCGCTATCGGTCCTGCTGCCGGCCGGCGTTGCCGAGCTTGGAGCCCTGGGCCCGTATCGTCGACCGTCAAACCTGGCTGCGCTTCCCTCGTTGACAGCGCAGGGCACGGATATTTATGCCCGTTGGAGCTACGCCCATCGATTCGCGCTGCCGGTCTACGGCGTCCTGATCAGCCTGGGGCTGTGGGTGCTCGCGGCGGCGGTTATCCACGCCATTGCTCGGACGCTGGGTGGGGTCGGGACGTTTTCGGGCTTCTTCAAACTGGCCGGCTATGTCGCACTCGTGGGCCTGCTGGCGCTGCCCTTCGGGCTGCTCGGCGCCGTGGCTCGGCTGGCCGGGGACGCTCGACTCGAAATGGGTACCAGCCAGCTGGCGGGGCTGGTGTCGCTCGCGATCTTCCTGTGGCAAAACGTCTTGCTGATTTATGCCGCGCGGCAGCATTACGCGATCTCGACGGAGCGGGCTGTGGCGGCGGTGATTGGCCCGATCGGCGGCATCGCCGTCCTCGGACTGGCGCTCGTCATCGTGGGCGCCGTGCTGTTCGTGCTGAGTCAGTCAGCGTGAGCACGCAGTTTCCCGAGGGCTTTCTATGGGGCACGGCGACCGCGGCGCACCAGGTCGAGGGCCGCAATTACCTGAACGATTGGTGGGCCTGGGAGCAGGTGCCAGGGCATATCAAGAATGGCGACACGTCCGAGCTGGCCTGCGACCACTACCAACGATTCGAGCAGGATTTTGATCTCCTGCGATCGCTGAACCAGAACGCCCATCGGCTCTCGCTGGAATGGAGCCGGATCGAGCCCCGCCCGGGCGAATTCTCATCCGAAGCAATCGACCACTACCGGAAGGTGCTTCAAGCTCTGCGCGCGCGCTCGATGGAACCCGTCGTCACGATTCATCACTTCACGAATCCCACCTGGATTGCGGACGCAGGGGGCTGGGAGGCGCCGGAAACGGCCGAGCGCTTCGCGGACTTTGCCTTTCGCGTCGTCGATGCGCTGCACGACCTGGCGCGCTACTGGATCACGATCAACGAACCGACGGTCATCGCGTATCAGGGATACGTCAAGGGCGACTGGCCGCCCGGCAAGCGCTATGGCCTCACCCGAGTCATGCGAGTGCTGTCGACCTTGATGCACGGCCACTGGCTCGCCTATGAGCGCGTCAAGTCGCGACATTCCGACCTTCAGCTGGGGTTGGCGCATCACCTGCGTGTCTTCGATCCCGCGCGTCCCTGGATGCCCATGGACCGTATCGTTGCTGCCGCCTTCGAGCGGGTATTCAACCAGACGATTTTGAAGACGCTGGCCCGCGGCCGGCTTGTGTTTCCGTTAACGCGAGTGGCGCGTGCCAGCGGGCCCAGCCATAGCCAGGATTTCTTCGGCCTGAACTATTACACGCGCGAGCTCGTCAAATTCAACCGGCATTACCGCGCCGAGCTGTTTGGGGAGCGGGTCCTGCCGGCGACGGCGCCCCGCTCCGACCTGAACTGGGAGATCTACCCCGAGGGCCTCTATCGCGTCCTGCGGTCGATGTCGCGTCACGGCCTGCCGATGATCGTCACCGAGAACGGCATCGCCGACCGGCGCGACGCGCTACGCCCTGAATATCTCTTGACGCACCTGACCGCGATCCAGCGCGCGATCGAGGCGGGATCCCCGGTGCGCGGTTATTTCCATTGGACGACGTTCGACAATTTCGAGTGGGCCGAAGGCTACAGCGCCAAGTTCGGCCTGATCGCCTGTGATCCCCGAACGCAGGAGCGTCGCGTGCGCCCGAGTGCGGGACTCTACGCCGAGATCTGTCGCAGCAACCGGCTGCCGGTCAGCGTCGAGCTTCCGCCAGCGCCTCTTGATGACGAGCAGCCCGCCGGTCCGGCCGAACTCCGCTAGGCCGCGATGACGGGGCCGGCGGATCACCGACCAGGAAACGATGCTCCATCTGCGCGATGATTTCCCCACGGACGTCGAGCTGAGCACTGACGCGATAAATGCCGTCCGCGTGCAGGCGAACGTTCGCCTCCGCGATTACCGCTGCGGGATCGAGCTGATCGGGAATCGTGACCGCGGCCTGGCCGGCAAACCGGCGTTTGGCGAACCACGCGCGTAGCTCCCGCCACCAGGACGTCTGATGGGCGCGCTCGCGCTGGATCCGCCAGCGCACCCGGGCTTGCCCCTGTCGACCGGGATCGTCGTTGACGCAGATGATCCGCACGAGCTGAAGCCGGCCCCGGGGCAGGCGGAGTAGCAGCCCATCGATGCTCGCATCGTTCTCGGGTAAGTCGACGGTCAAGTACAGCGGCGCAAAGGCGTCGGCGACCGCACGGAAGGCCCGCTTGGGCCGGCGAGCATGATCCAGGACGGCAGCACTGATCGCGGGAAAGGCGTCCACCAGCTGGGTGATCAGGACCCCCCCGCAGTGGGCGAACTTTTCTCGGCGCCAGCGGTCGATGGCGAAGCCAAGTAAATGCGCCTGATACTCCTGGCTCACCCGGATGCAGCCGTCACGGCTCGGATGCGAAGATGGCGCGCCGATGGCGTCGACGAATTCTCGTGGTTGGTAGCCGGCGTAGCGCCAGCTTTGATCGTCGTCGGCAACCGGCCAGCCGCGATTCAGATGCCGCCAGACCGGCGAGTTGGCGTTGGGCAAGGCCTGCGCGCCGACCTCGCTGACGAATCCCGGATTCAGCCTGCTCAGCTCGCGCCAGTGGCCCTGCGACCAGCCGATGTCGCAGTGAACGTCCTGGTCGCCACTGGATGCCATGACGGGCCGCGAGCCGTCCAGCTCGCGCAATAACGCCGCCGCCTCTTCGTCGACGTCACGATTCAGTTGCTCGGTGTGGCGCTCGCCCAGCCAGGCGAGCGCGCGGTTCCAGGGCGGATCGTCGTGCACGGCGTAGAGCAGCACGGAAGGGTGATTGAACAGTAAATGCACGAGCTCTTCCGCCTGCGCCAGCACGGCCTCGCGGAAGAAGGCCATCGACCGGGCATCCGCCCGGTGTACGTACGAGCCGGTCAGCGGCAGTTCCTGCCAGACCAGGAGTCCCGACCGATCAGCCAATTGATAAAACCCTGGCGGCTCGACGTGGGCGGTGAGCCGCAGCATGTCCATGCTGGCCTGCCGCGCCAGCTCAAGGTCTGCCTTCAAGAGCTCGTCGCCTGCCGCGTCCAGAAAAAACTCGGAGCAATAGCCCGCGCCACGGATGAAGATGCGCCGGCCGTTGACCGCCAGGGTCCATCCCTCGGCGCGAGTCTCCAGGCTGACGTCGCGGATGCCGAAGGTCTCTCTCAGACTGGCGCTCGGGCGCTCATCCGCGCTGACCTGGACCTGTGCTTGATACAGCGCCGGCTCGCCATGCGCCCAGGGGTACCAGAGTTGCGGGTTAGGGAGCGCCAGCTCGACCAGGACATCCTGGACTTCATGGCCGTTGAGCCGAAAGGCTCGTCGCATTTCGAGCTGCGCGCCGCCTTCGAAGTTGTCCGCTGCCAGACGGATCGCCAGCTCGCCGGTCATGATCCGTCCGTCCAGGTTGCGCAGCCGGGTCCGCAGCTTGATGCGTGCCAGGTCGCCCTGCTCCAGGCGTGGCTCGCAGTGCATCCACTCGGCGACGACGTGGCCGACCTGCTCCAGCCAGACCGGCTGCCACAGGCCCATCGGCACGTGCCAGGCGAACTGTTCGGACAAGGCGCCAAGCTCGCGGCTCGGATAGGGCTTGATGTCGCTGTCGCCGAAGATCCCGGTCAGATGCCGCTTGGCGGCGAGATCCGTCTCGACCGGCGCTTCGATGCAAACGGCCAGGACGTTTTCTTCCAGCAGGAAGGACGAGATATCAAACGTGAACGGCGCGATGTACCCGTAGTGACTGCCGAGCAACCGGCCGTTCAGCCAGACGTTGGCGACCAGGAACGCGCCGTCGAATCGCACGAGCGTGCGCTGCCGATGCCTGGGCCGGGCAAAGCGCAGGCGATACCAGATGGCCTCGTTTCCGCTCGTGGCGCCATGCAGGCGAGGCACCTGGGCCGGCGCCCACGCATCGTCGTCAAAGTCGAGCCGGGCGAAGCCCTGGTCTTCCCCTTCGCCGAGCGTCGCGATCGCCATACGCCAGCCGGTCCTCAGCTCCTGGCGGTTGAGGGCCTGGAGGGGAAAGAGCGACAGGCAATCGTTCAGCGGCATCAGGATGCCGCTCCCGGCATGACGCCGTCAACGGAGCGGACGCGATGAAACTCCGGGGTGCGATGGAAGACCCGGGCATAGCCTTCGGCAAGGTATTGTTCCAGTCCATCCAGGCCGGGCGTCTCGAGCAAGATCAAGACGCAACCGCCGAATCCGCCACCCATCATGCGCGCCCCGACAACGGTGGGACCCTGGGCGGCGAGCTCAACGAGAAGATCAAGCTCCCGGCAGCTTACCGCGAAATCGTCTCGAAGACTCGCATGAGACGCATACAGAATGCCGCCGAGCGCTCGGGGCGACCGGCGCTGCAGCATGGCGGCCGCCTGGAGGACGCGGGCGTTCTCGCTGACCACGTGCCTCGCCCGGCGGCGCTGCGTGGGGTCGGTGATGCGTTCCAGGTCGTCCGGACCGGCGTCGCGAAGGCTGGCAACGCCAAGCTCCCGCGCCGCCGCCTCGCACTCGGCCCGGCGGTCGTTGTAGGCGGATGCGGCGAGCTCATGACGGACGCGCGTGTCCGCAAGCAGCCAGCTAAACGCCGGCCCGGGTAAGGGGACCGGCTCATGATGCATCGAGCGGCAATCGAGGAGCGTGGCGTTACCCGCCCGCGCCAGCAGGGCCGTGAACTGGTCCATCACCCCGGTGCGGGCACCGACAAAGCTGTTCTCGGCCCGTTGGCACAAGCGTGCAATCTCGAGCGGCGGCAGCTGAAGGTCCTGGGCCCGGAGCAGGGCGACCGCGACCGCGACTTCGAGCGCACCCGAGGAGCTCAGCCCGGATCCGACCGGAACCTCAGAGACGATTGCGGCTTCGAAGCCTGCGGCTGCTTCGGCCACGCCACGGACCTGGCATGCGACGCCGAGCACGTAGTCGGTCCAGTTCCCCTGACGGCGATCGGGCAACGTGTCGAAATCCACCGGCATGGGGTAACGATCGCTTCGAATCCGGACCCCAGGGTCCTTGCGCAGGCTGAGCGCGACGCCAACGTGACGATCGATCGCCGCCGGCAAGACGAAGCCGAGATTGTAGTCCGTGTGCTCGCCGATGATATTCATGCGCCCTGGCGCGACCGCGACCGCGCGCGGGAGGTAGCCGAACGAATTGCGGAACGCGTCGCGGGCGCGCCCATCGAGTTGATGGGCGACGCTCACGTCATGCGCGCGAACAGCCAATCGAGGCCTTCGGCCGCACTGGCGGCCTGGACGAGATCCGGTTCGGTTCGTTGCTGGCGATCGAACCGCCACGTCTTGATGCCCACGGCGGGCCGGCGGTTGCGCAGCGCCAGGGCGATCTCCGACAGCGTGCCGAGCCCGCCACCAATAGCGATCACGCCGTCGGCGGTCAAGGCCAGAACGGCGTTACGCGCGTGGCCGAGCCCGGTGGCGATGGCAATTTCAATGTGCTCGTTCGCGTCAGCGACACTCTCGGTTGGCAGCAGGCCGACCGTGATCCCACCGGCGGAACGCGCGCCACGCGCCGCATGTTCCATGACGCCGGTCATGCCGCCGCATAGTAAGACCGCGCCGCGCTCGGCCACCCCGCGGCCGACGTCGAAGGCGACATCGGCGAGTGACGTCTGGGGGTCTGACTCACCGCAGACCGCGACCAGCCGCCGTCGAGCGCTCAACAGAACGAGACTATATCCCTAACTCAGATGGTCCGGAGTGGGATCACGCTCGCCTGCTTGAAATTCCGAACGCTGACCTGCGCCGCAAGCCGCGAGGCAACCTCGCGATAGACGGAAGCGAGCGGCGAATCCGGCTCGCTCACCATGATCGGCACGCCGGGGCCACCACCCTCGCGAATGCGCCGGTCGAGCGGGATCTCGCCCAGGAAGGGCACGCGCATCCGCTCGGCCAGGGCCTTGGCACCGCCATGACCAAAGATATCGTCGCGCTCGCCGCAGTGGGGACAGACGAAATAGCTCATGTTCTCGACGAGGCCGAGGTTCGGCACTTTCAACGTGTTGAACATCTGGATCGCGCGGCCGACATCCGCGGTCGACACATCCTGCGGCGTCGAAACGACGACCGCGCCGGTCATGGGAATGCTCTGGGACATCGTCAACTGCACGTCGCCGGTCCCGGGCGGTAGGTCGACGACCAGGTAATCGAGCTCGCCCCAATTGACGTCGAACAAGAACTGCCGGACGGCGCCGGAGAGCATCGGCCCACGCCAGATGGCCGGTTTGTCCGGCTCGATGAAGAAGGCCAGCGAGATCAACTTGATCCCGTGACGCTCGATCGGGAGGATCTTCTCGTTCTCCGCATAGGGCTTCGCGCCCTCGGCGCCAAGCAGGATCGGCACGTTCGGCCCGTAGACATCGGCGTCGAGGACGCCGGTGCGGGCGCCAAGCTGGGAGAGCGCGAGCGCGATATTGACAGCGCAGGTCGATTTCCCGACGCCGCCCTTGCCGGCGCCCACGGACACGATGTTCCTGACCCCCTCGATCTGCTGCCGCTGCGGGATATTCCCGGTTCGGGAAACCTGGGCGTCCCACTTGATCTGGGCCTTCGGCGCCCCCGGTAGGGTGGCCAGGGCGGCGTCGATGTCGTCGTGAATCCGATTCTTGAGCGGGCAGGCGGGGGTCGTCAGCACCACCCGCATGCCGATCGTCCGGTCGTCGATCAAGGCGACGTCCTGGATCATCTTGAGCTCGACCATGCCGCGGTTGAGCTCAGGGTCTTTTACCGTCCCAAGCGCTGCCATCACGGACTGTTCGGTGAGCTGATCGACGGCCATCTGGAAATTCTACCCAGAGTTCCTGATGTAGCCCAGGATGATGTTGTCGATCAGACGCTCGACTGGCGCCAGGTCGTCGGTGAAGACGACGCCGTTTGGTCGAACCTCGTGGACATTGCCGGTGGCCAGCGCATCGGCCACGATCGGGGCTAACTTCGTGTTGGGAGCCTGCTGCGCTCGCGCGATGAACTGATCGACGCTCGTCGGGCTGCTGGTCGCGTAGACCACGGTGTTCGTAAATCGTCCGCTGGTATCGATCGTGAAGACATGGGGGAAGACCGACGTCAACGTGCCGCTCAGCGCATCGACGAGGCGATGGTCGCCAGGCGTCCGCCCAACATTGATCGCGACCACGCCGCCGGGTCGGAGGTGGGCCCGCGCGCTATCGAAGAATTCTCGGGTTGTCAGATAAAACGGAATGTAGGGCTGGCGGTAGGCATCGACGAAGATCACGTCGTATTGGCCAGCCGTGGTCGCCATCCAGTACCGGCCGTCGGCCACGATCACGTTGAGATTTCGCTCGGTCATGCCGAAGTAGCGTCGGCCGACGTCGACGATCTTCGGATCGAGCTCGACCCCGTCGATCGGCAGCGGTCCGTCGATGGCCGTGATCTGGCGCGCGACTGTGCCACCGGCCAGGCCAACAAGGGCAACGCGGCGTGGCGCCGCCCCGGATCCAAAGAA
>Ga0066699_10000359_pt1 | contig 12547 bp, 12 predicted proteins | sample GraSoiAngelo_148_FD_66455 | JGI IMG/M metagenome (GOLD analysis project Ga0066699, IMG submission 66455) | Grasslands soil microbial communities from the Angelo Coastal Reserve, California, USA - 14_1009_09_20cm | ecosystem: Environmental > Terrestrial > Soil > Grasslands | place: USA... | reverse complement strand
CGATGCTGCCCGCGGCGCGGGCGGCCTTCGCGATGTCTGCCGCGTTGGCGGCCTCGTCGACCGCCACCATCACCTCACCCTCGCGCGCCAGCGCTGCGATGGCGGCCAGCTTCTCCGGCCCGGCGACCGTGTTGACGATGAAGATGCTGTCGAGCCCAGAACGGATCATCACGACCGCTTCCCACACGGTCGCCGTCGAGATGCCGATCGCGCCTGCCTCCACCTGCATGCGCGCGAGCTCAGGGCTCTTGTGCACCTTGATGTGCGGCCGGATCTTTGCAGGCATGCCCTCCAGCCGGTGCGCCATCTTTTCGATGTTCCGGCGCGCGGCCGCGAGGTCGAGAATCAGCGCGGGGGTCACCACCTGGCTGCGCGACTTTCCGATCGCCGCTCCGTACGCGTGACGGGCGCGCTCACGCGTCTCCTCGATCACTCCCTTGGCGTGCGTCAGCAGCTCAGGCACGCCGGCGGCCTCCGTTGCGAGCAGCTTGAGACCGAATCAGCGAGGAAACGCGCCCGGCGAAAGCATCGATCTCCACCTCGCCGTCGAGGGCGCCGATCTCGAGCTCGTATGTCCTTGACTCCTGCGGCGCGATGTAGGCAAGCTCGCCGCGCTCGCGGGCGTCGAATCTGCCTGCGTCACGATTGGTGGTCGGCTCCATCGCCACACCGTAGATGCCCTCGCCGAGCATTCGCCACATGGTGTGGAAGGGGAGCTGCTCCTTGCGGTAGACCTGGTAGGCACCAAGCCCGAGCTTGCGGTTCACGATCGCCACCGGCACGGTGCCCGCGCTCTCGGCCACGACCGCGTGCTCGTAGCACTCCTCCGGGAACGCGGCGTTGGGCGCGGTCAGACGCCGGTACTTGCGCGTGGGGTACTCGGCGACCGGCACGCCCTCCGGCGCGGGGATCAGGTACTCGGATCCTTCGTCCACCACGGGCCAGCCCACGTTCACGTGGTAGAGGTACATGTGGGTCGTGGGATCGAAGCCGACGTTCACCACCTCGTCGCGGATCGTGAATCGGCTCTCCCCCACCTTCGCCTCGATCCGGCGCCTGAGCTCCATCGCCTCGCCGAACACCGCCGCCTGCCTGACGGTACCCTCGGCGTACAGCACGCACTCATCGCCCTCCCACCTCTCCCCGTAGCCGGTGAGCCGCGCGGGCATGAAGCCGATCCGCCCGTGCAGCCCGTATTCCTCGGTGGGCCGGATGAGCTGGTGGAACTGCGCTGAGTCGTCGACGCCGCCGAGCAGCGTGTGATCGAGGCCGCATGTGACGACCATGCCGCCGCCCCAGCTGCGAAACCATCCGAGGCCAAGCGGCTCGGCATACCACGGCCCGACCACCCCGGTGGGAGACAGCCACGCCAGCGACTGCCCGCGCAGCTCACACCTTCCGACGTCCATCGATCGATCCACGAGCACGTCGAAGCTGAAGCCGGTGCCGGTGCGGAATTCGAGCACGCGGACGCCCCGCTCGATCCCGTCGCCCAGCGTGACGAGCCTCACGCTGGCCAGCTGTTCCAGGCGGCCGACCCGGCGCATCAGCTCGCGCCGGGTCAGCGCGCTTCCATTAACCAAGGGCATTGACCTAGACCTTGGCGCTCGCTCCAGCGGGCGTGACTCTGGCCATCGCCAGGTCGTCTTCGCTCTCGCCCAGGGCCGCGCCGGCGGTCTTGAGCCAGGCGTCACGCCTGTTCATGGCGTAGTAGACAAGCAAGATGATGCCGATCAGCAGCCACCCGCCTGCGACCAGTGGCGCCTTGGCGTACGGATCTGCCGGGCAGTTCACCGATGGGCAGAACGGGGGGAATGACTCGGCCAGGGCGTAGATGAGGACCAATCCGGACACCAGCGGCAGGATGGCGTGCCACAGCCAGCTGAACTCCGATCGCTTCTCCCGCCAGTAGTAGACGAAGACGCCTATGTTGGCCATCAGGTAGACAAACGAGACGCCCAGGACGAGGACCAGGCCAGTGAGGAGGAAGAACGCGACTTGGGGGTTGAACCAGGCCCCGGCGATCAGGCCGGTCGCCAACGTGAACCCATACTGGGCGAAGATGGCATTGGTCGGCGTCTTGTAGACCGGGTGGACTTTGGCGAAGAGCTTGGGGAACGCGCCGTTCCGGCCCAACGCGTACCACATCCGGGTGCTGACATTCGCGGTGGCGAGGGTCACTGCGATCGTCGAAGACATCATTGCGATCAGGACGAACCACCAGCCTCCGCCCCAAACCCTGCGCGCGAGAGCCAGGCCCGGTGTGTCGGGAGAATTGACGATGCCCTGGACGTTGTTGACGCCGAAGCCCGTGATTGTGCCCCAATAGGTGAACACCAGGAAGACGCCGAGGATGATGATCGAGAGCAGCACCGAGCCAGGCACGTTGCGCTTGGGATCCTTCGTCTCCTCGGCCAGCGGCGCCGCCGCCTCCCATCCGGTCAGGCCCTGCACGGCCAGCACTATGGCAAGCGTGAATCCGGAGAGACCCAAACCCGTGCCTACCCCTATGTTCGAGGGATTGAACACCGACAGCGAGGCGCCACCGGGTCCTGAGTTGGCGAACCCCGTGGCCGCCAACGCGAGCACGATCACGATTTCCGCACCGCCCGTGATCAGCAGCGTCCGCGCCGACAGCTCGATCCCGCGGTACTGAAGGGCGGCGACGATGGACGCCCACACGAGGATGGATACCCACCACAGCCAGGGGACGTCCCAGCCATAACTCGCCTTCAGCTCGCCGGCGGCGATGAAGCCGAAGAACCCGCAGACCACCCCGCCGGCCATCGGCGAGTAGAGGATGAACATCCATGACGTCAGGAACCCGGCACGGGCGCCGAGCGAGCGACTGACGTAGGTGTAGTAGCCGCCCGCCGACGGCAGCTGCCTCGAGAATTGGATCAGAGTGTTGCCGAGCATGAGCACGACCACGACACCGATCAGGTAGGCGAGTGGCGACGTCACGCCGGCCAGGGTGACCAGGAATTGGGTGAAGAACAGGCCGGCGATCGCCGGCGCGATGTGTGTGATCGCCTGCATGGTCACGCTCAATAGTCCAAGGCTTTCCGGCTTGAGTTCCGTGGTGACCGGTCTAGCGGACGATGCGGCCATTACTCGTACCCCTCCGAAATGAGCCCATCACGTGGGCTGCATGATCTTGCAGCCCCGCCAAAATCGTGGAGCAGTATGGGTCACCTCACCCATTTGTCAAGTGGGCGGGTCGAGCGGCGGCCGGCTCGGCCTCGAGGAACGACCGGTAGGTCGCGATGTACTCGCTTATCCCCTCCCGGAGCGAGCCGTAGCGGGGCTCCCAGCGGAGCTGCGTCCGCGCGTTTTCGATCGAAAGCACTCCGCGGAACGAAGCTTCCACCTCATCGTCCGGTGTCATGGCGTCGGAGATCTCGATGCTGCTTCCCGGCACCAGCTCCGCCACCAGCTTCGCGGCCTGCGCTGCAGTGACCAGCGGCCGGCCGGTCGCCGCGAAGTAGACCCGATCGGCGTCATCCGGGCAGTCGACCACCTTCACGGTCAGCGAGGCGACGTCGATCACGTGCGTGTAGTCGCGAGGCAGGCTGCCGCCCGAGGCGACCTTCACTGGCTCGCCGCGCACCGCCGGCTCGACGAACTGCTTCATGTAGTTGGCGGAGTGCCAGCGCATGCCAAACCCATAGACGGCCGACGGCCGGACGATGCGAACGTCCAGGCCAAACGCCTGCTGGAAGGCGAACGCGAACAGCTCGCCCGAGGCCTTGGCGGCGCCGTAAGCGCCGCTTCCCGGACCAGAGCGGGCCAGGATGATCGGGTGTGCCGCATCGATGGGTTGGTACTGGTTGGCGGGCAGCACGCCGATGGATGACATATCCACCACCCGCTCGACGCCGGTGCGGCGCGCGGCCTCCAGCACCTTGACGGTGCCGCCGGCGTTGGCCGTAAACGCGAGGTAGGGGTCGCGGTAGAGGTTGGCGACCTCGACATTGCTCGCGCAGTGGACGACGACCTTCGGTTTGACGCGCCCGAAGACCTCGACCAGCCCATCGAGGTCCTCGACCGAGCCCATCTCCACCGTGTAGCGGCCGAGCTGATCGCGGAGCGCATACGCCATCTCCGGGGTGGGCGTCGCGGTTCGCGCCAACACCGTCACGTCTCGCCCGGAATCGGCGAGCTCGCGCGTGATGTAGCCGCCGATGAATCCCAGACCGCCGGTGACGAGGACCGACATCAGGCGCGGCCCGATTTCAGGACCGCGCGAGCGCTCGACTCGTCCGTGACCAGGACGTCGAGCATGCCCGCGCGCAGCGCGCCCAGAATGGCGGCCCGCTTCTCGAGCCCGGCGGCCATCCCGATCACCAGCGGGATGTTCTCGAGCGCATCCCATTCGATGGAAATGAGTCTGTCGTCGAGCACGTGGACCCGTTCTCCGGTCGCGTTGAAGAACCGGGTCGACATGTCACCCACCGCGCCGGCATCGAGCAGGCGCTTGCGGTCGCGCGGAGAGATGTGGTGGTCGCGGATCAGGGGCGCGGTCTCATCGAGCGTGCCGATGCCCACCAGGGCGACCTGGCTCGAGGCCGCGGATTCGAGCGCGGCGCGGATCGAACCGTCGCGCAGCATCGCCGCCTTGATGTCGGGCGAATCGACCAGCACCGGCGCGTGCAGGTAGTGGACGCGGCTGTGCGGATGCAGGGAGGCGAGGTGACGCGCCAGCTCGTGGCCCTGGATGCCAGGTCCGCCGCGGCCCACGCCACCGTGCAGCATCGAGACATCGAGGCCGGACACGGTTCCCGCGGGCAGACTATGGATCGCAGACGACAGCATCCGCCCCCACGACAGTCCGAGCCGCATCCCGTTGAGCAAGTGGCTGTTCAGGTAGTCGGCGGCCGCTCGGGCCACAGCCTCGTTGCCTGCGGGACCGGGCTCGCCGGCGACCACCACCGCCTTCTTCAGCCCGAATGCGGTTGCGAGCTCCAGCGCAAGGTCGCCCTGCAGGCTGCGTGGGCGATGGATCTCGACGCGGACGATGCCCTCGTCGCGCGCACGCTTCAAGTAGCGGGAAACTGTGGAGGCGTCCAGACCTAGAGCTCGCGCTATCTCGACCTGGCTCTCGCCCGCGACGTAGAACCGCGTGGCTAGGTCGACCAGTATCTCGGATGTCGGCCCGGCTGAGCTCGCCCTCATTCCAGGTTCGTGTGCCGCTCCCGCATGCCGTCCATCGTCTGCCCTGTCCGCTCGCGCAAGAGGATGGAAACGATGTCGAAGAAGACGAGCTGGGCCGCCTCGTAGAGGCTCCCCATCGGCAGCACGCTCTTACCGGCGGCCCTGTCGTCGGCCATGGTCTGGGCGCGGATCTGGATCACCGCATCGGCAGCTCGCGGCGCGGTGCCGTCGGGCTGCGCGGTGATGACGACGGTCCGCGCTCCCGCCGACTTGGCCACACCGAGCAGCGCATTAACGGTCGAGAACTGACCCGGCCCGGCGCTGACGACGAGCGCGTCGCCAGGTCCAAGCGGCGGAGTCGTCATGTCGCCGACGACGTGCGCGTCGAGGCCGAGATGCACGAGGCGCATGCACAGGGCGCGCATCATCAGGCCCTCGCGGCCGACGCCATAGGTGGCGATGCGGCGCGCGGCCTGGAGCTCATCGCAAAGCTTCTCGGCTTCGGCGGCCGCCCCGGCGCGAAGCACACCGCGGATCTCGTCGATCGCACCTTCGAACAGCTCTTCCGGATTCGATTTCGTCATCCGGTTCCCCTCCCAACGCCGGCGAGCAACTTGCCGAGATTGGCGGTGGCGTCGCCGCCGTCGAAGACGGCGCTGCCGGCGACGATCAGGTCAACCCCCATGGCTGCGATCGAGTTCGCGTTCTCGCGCGTGACGCCACCGTCCACGCCGACCATCACGCGGCGGCCGGCGCGCGTGACCAGCTCCTGCACGGCTTCCACCTTCCGCGGCGTGCCGGTCGCGAAGCGCTGACCGCTCCAGCCCGGGTTGACCGCCAGCACCAGCACGAGCTCCACGTCGTCGAGAAGCGGCTCGACCGCGCTCACCGGCGTCCCCGGATTGAGCGCGACTCCGCGAATGACGGTGGAGCCGAGCTGCTGCAGCACCCGGTGTGGATGTCGCGTCGACTCGACGTGGAACGTGAGCATGGCCGCGCCCGCGTCGACATACGCGCGCACCTTCTCGAGGGGCTCGTCGATCATCAAGTGCACGTCCTTCCGCAGCTTGGTTTTCAACGACGCGATGACAGGCGGACCCACCGTCAGCTGAGGGCAGAAGCATCCGTCCATCACGTCGACGTGGACGAAGTCCGCTCCCGCGTCCTCGATGCGGTGCAGCTCATCGCCCATGCGCATCCAATCGGCCGTCATCAGGCCGACGCTGATCAGCGGCTTGCCGCCGTCAGCGCTTGGTGCTGTGCCCAACCGGCGCCGACCTTGTCGCGCGGTAGATCTCGAACGCCTCCTGCGGCGACTTGTGCTCGTGCACCACCGCGGTGACCGCCCGCATCATCCCCTCGGGGTTGTCGCTCTGGAAGATGTTGCGGCCCATATCCACGCCGGCGGCCCCCTCGTTGACCGCCCTGGACGCCATCGTGAGCGCGTCGAGCTCCGGCAGCTTCTTGCCGCCGGCCATCACGATCGGCACCGGGCACGACGCGGTGACGGTCTCGAAGTCGTCCTCGCAGTAGTACGTCTTCACGAACTGGGCGCCCAGCTCGGCGATGATCCGGCAGGCCAGCCGCAGGTAGCGTGCGTCGCGCGTCAGCTGCTTGCCCACCGCGGTCACGCCCATGACCGGGATGCCGTACCGCAGTCCCATGTCGACCAGCCGCGTCAGGTTGTGGATCGACTGGGTCTCGTGCTCGCCGCCGATGAACACCTGCACCGCGAGCGCGGCCACGTTGAGCCGCGCGGCGTCATCGATGTCGATGGCGATCTGCTCGTCGGATAGCTCCTTGAGGATGCTGGGGCCGCCGCTCGCCCGCATGACGACGGGCGTGCGCATGCTCGGCGGGACCACCGAGCGCAGGATCCCGCGCGTGCACATGAGCGCATCCGCGAGCGGCACGAGCGGGAGGATGCTGATGTCCACCCGCTCGAGGCCCGTGGTGGGGCCCTGGAAGTAGCCGTGATCGATGGCGAGCATGACGGTCCGGCCGGTCTCGGGCCGGAAGACTCGCGCGAGCCTGTTGCTCATCCCCCAGTCGAGCGAGCCGGACCCTTTCAAGAAGAAGCCGTCCGCGGGCGGCGGCACGCCGGTATGGAAGTTCTTGGCGTCGTCGCTGTCTGCCTCAGGCACCCGTGATCACCTCCGGCGAGCCGGCTCGCCCGTCTTGCTCTTCAGAAAAGCCAGCGCCTCTTTTGCGAGCTGCTCCTCGCTCTCGAACAATGGCCTCCAGATCTTGGTGGCCGCGGCAAGCTTGGGCAGGAAGTTGCCGAAAGCCTCGACCGTGAGCCAGCCGTCGTAACCGATGTCGCGGAGCGCATCGAACGTCTCGTCCCAAGCGACGCTCCCGGAGCCCGGGACGCCGCGGTCGTTCTCGGAGATATGCACGTGGGCGATGCGATTGCCGGCGCGCCGGATCGCCGCCGCCGGGTCCTTCTCTTCTATGTGGGCGTGAAAGGTGTCGAGGTGGATGCGGCAGTTGGGATGGTCCACCTCGTCAACGAGCCTCACCGCCTGGTCCAGCACGTTGAGGTGGTAGATCTCGAAACGGTTGACGACCTCCTCGGCCAGGATGACGCCTTTGCCCTCCGCGTACTCGGCGGCGTGGCGCAGATGCTCGACCGAGCGCTTCCACTCGTCATCGGTCGCGCCGCGACCCGTGAACACGCCGAGGGCGACCTGGTGGGGGCCGCAGAGGATGGATGAGCCGGCGGCGGCGCAGCAGTCGACCACCGCCTTCAGGTGTTCGAGGGCAGCCTTGCGCACCGCCACCTCGGCGCTGACCGGGTTATGTTCCGGAGCGATGACGGTGTTCGCGGTCCGCTCGAGGCCGAGGTCGTCGAGGCGCTTCGCCCAGCGCTTCCATTTGTCGGTGTCGAGGTCGAAGATGGGCACCTCGACCCCGTCGTAGCCCATGCCCTTGAGTAACTCCAGCACCGGGAGGAGCCCGTCGTGCATGTCTTCGGCCCAGAGGTAGAGGTTGATGCCGTACTTCATGAGCTCTCCTAACAACCCAACCCTGCAAGATTCTGCAGGCGCGTCATGATCGTGGAAGGATTATCGGTCGCAAGGGCGAATTGTCAAGTGAAGCGAAAGTGAAATCTCGAGTCTTCAAGAAGCTCATCAACGACCCGTTCGACGTGGTTGACGAGTCGCTCGACGGCTTCGTCTCCGCGCACTCGCGGCTGATCGCCCTTCACGAACCGCGCGTGGTGGTGCGGCGCTCGCCGGCCGGCAGCAAGGTCGGCATCGTCGTCGGCGGCGGGTCAGGACACGAGCCTGCGTTCAGCGGCTACGTCGGTGTCGGTATGGCTGATGCAGCCGCGTGCGGCAACATCTTCGCCTCCCCACCGCCGAACGTGATCCTGTCCGCGATCCGGGCGGCCAACCATGGGCACGGCGTGCTGATGGCCTACGGCAACTACGCCGGTGACGTGATGAACTTCGGCCTGGCGGCGCAGCTCGCTGCGGCCGCGGACATCGAGGTGCGCGAGGTGCGCGTGTCGGACGACGTCGCCTCGGCGCCGAAGGGCGAGGAGTCGAAGCGACGCGGTATCGCCGGCGACGTCATCGTGTTCAAGTGCGCCGGCGCCGCCGCCGAGATGGGCAGGCCGCTGGCGGAGGTCGAGCGCATTGCTGCGCACGCCAACGCGGCTACGCGGAGCATGGGCGTCGCCCTGTCCGCCTGCGAGGTGCCAGGCTCGGGCCGGCCTACATTCGAGCTTCCCGACGACGAGATGGAGATCGGGATGGGGGTGCATGGCGAGCCCGGGATCAAGCGCGGGCCAATGCAATCCGCGGACGAGGTCGCCCGAATCCTGGTGGACACGATCCTGGCCGACGCAGGCGATGCCGCCCGCGGGAACGTAGCCCTGCTCGTCAACGGTCTTGGCGCGACCGCCTATGTCGACCAGCACATCCTGTTCAGGGCCGCCCGCCGGGCGCTCGAGGCGCGTGGCCTGCAGGTGACCAGGGGCTACGTCGGTGAGTTCATCACCTCGCTCGAGATGGCGGGCGCATCGGTCACCGTGACATTGCTCGACGGCGAGCTGCTCGCCCTGCTCGACGCACCGGCGACGGCACCCGCCTTCAAGAGCTGACCTTGATCGGGCTCCGCGAATGCGTGCTAGGAGCTGCGTCCGCGCTCGAGGCGGCGCAAGACGAGCTGTGCCGGCTCGACTCGCCCGCCGGGGACGGCGATCACGGAGTGACGATGGCGCTGGCGGCGCGCGCGGTCAGGAAGTCCCTCGATGATGCGCCGGACGCGGGCGGGGCCGACCTCCTGACTCGGATCGCGATGGCGGCGGCCTCGGTCGGCGGTGCGAGCGGTCCGCTCTATGCGTCGGCGCTGATGGCGATCGCGACCACGGTGAGGCAGGCCGGCACGGAGACCGCCAACGTGGCGCTCATCGCACGGTGCGCGGAAGCGGCGGAGGCGGCGATCGTCGACCTCGGCCACGCCGGACCGGGCGACAAGACGATCCTCGACGCGCTCGACCCGGCGGTCCGGTCACTTCGCGAAGCCCCCGCCACCGACCTGGGCGACGCGCTGACAGATGCCGCCCGCGCCGCCCGCGCCGGCGCCGAAGCGACGGCCAAGATGACGGCCGCCGTCGGCAGGGCTCGCGCTCTAGGCGAGCGCAGCCGTGGTTTTGCGGACCCGGGCGCCACCTCGCTCGCGATCATCCTCGAGGCGGTCGCTAGTGCATACCTCGGCCGCCCGCCACGATCAACAGCTCCCCGGTGATGAAGTTCGCGTCCTTCGAAGCGAGAAACACCGCGGCGCCCGCGATCTCGTCCGGCGTGCCCCACCGCCCCAGCGCGGTCTCGCCGAGGATCCGCTTCTCGACTTCCGGGTCGGTGCCCTCGATCATCTCCGTCTTGATCCACCCAGGGCAGATCGCGTTGACAGTGATGTGCGGGCCCCACGCGAGAGCCAGGGCTTTGGTCAGGCCGTTCATGCCCGCCTTCGAAACCACGTACTCGGTGAAGCGCATCGCCGACGGGTGATAAAGCCCGGAGTTCGACGACATGTTGATGATCCTTCCGCCCTTCTGCTCCATCATCAGCGGCGCCACCTCCTTGGAGCACAGGTAGGCGCCCTTGAGGTTGACGTCGATGGTGCGGTCCCAGTCGTCCTCGGTTGCCTCGAGGGCGGGCTTCGACACCATGACGCCGGCGTTGTTGACCAGTATGTCGACGCGCCCGAACTGCTTGACGGCGGATTCGACCAGATGCTTGACGTCGGCTGATTTCGACACGTCGGCGCGGACCGCCACCGCCTCGCCGCCGCCGCTCTCGATGCCGCCGACCACCTTCCTGGCCTCGCCCTCGGCGCTCACGTAGTTCACGACGACCTTCGCGCCCTCGGCGGCGAAGCGCGCGGCAATAGCGCGGCCGATTCCTCGTGAGGCGCCCGTCACGATCACAACCTTGCCGTTCAGCTGCTTCTCGCTCATCTCAACCCGACCCTCACTGCGAACTTCCGCGCGCGGACACCGGCCAGCAGTCGATGATCGACCCTCCACGGCTGATCCAGACGCGGTCGTGGAGGTTGAACGTCGTGCGGATCTGGCCGGGGATCAGGTCGACCCGCCCGCCCAGTGGCGGTGGCGATGAGCCGTCGAGCGTGACCGTCGCGTGCTCGTCACTCACGGCCACCTTCGCGGCGTTGAGGCCGGCGGGGATCGGCGGTCCGTACTCCATGCCCACGACGCGCCTACCGGCATCGACCACCACGCGGTCGTGGTGGCGGCTTATCACCGTGCCGCGCACGGTGGTTGCGCAGCGGAAAGGGAGATCCATCCCCAACAGCTCGGGCTCCATCAGGCAGTAGACGCCAGCCTGGATCTCGGTGATGGTGGGATCGGCGATCGCCTCTCGAAGCGTGGAGGTGCCTGCAGCGGAAACGACGGACACCGGGTGGCCGGCCTTGACCAGCGCGTCGCGGGTCGCTTTCAAAAGCCGGTAGGCACCTGCGATCTTGCCGTCGCGGTCCTCGCTGGTCAGCCGCACGCGGCCCTCGTAACCCATCACCCCTGCGAGACGGACGCCTGGCGTGAGCTCGATCGCGGTCGCGAGGTCGACCGCTTCCTCGATCGACGCGACACCACACCGGTGCAGGAGCACGTCGACGTCGATCAGCACCCCCAGGGTCACGCCACGCTGCTCCGCCTGCCGTCCCAGCATGCGCACTGCGTCCGGATGGTCGGCGGCGATGGTGACGGTCGCGCCACGCGCGAGCTCTGCTACGCGGGCCAGCTTGGCCTCGTCGACGACCTCGTTGGCGATCAGAACGTCGTCGATGCCGGCGGCGACCATGACCTCCGCCTCGCCGACGGTCGCGCAAGTCACCCCACGCGCCGAGCCGCCCAGCTGGCGTCTGGCCAGCTCGGGTGTGCGATGCGTCTTCACATGCGGGCGGACGCTCTTGCCTGTACCCTCCAGCATCGACTGCATCGCGGCCACGTTCGCCTCGAAGATGTCGAGGTCGACGACCAGTGCCGGAGTGGAAAGGGACTCCATCAGGCGACCGCGACCGATGCGCCAAGCCTGCGGCGCGACTCCAGGTACTTCGCGCCTCGTGTCCGATCCGGCTCGAAACGCCGCGACACCTGCACCAACCGCTCGACCGCGGCCGACACCGAGGGGTAGACGCCCGCGCCGACGCCGGCGAGCAGGGCGGCGCCGAAGGCGCCTGGCTCGTCCTGGGCCACGACCTCGAACGGGATTCCGCACACATCCGCGTGCAGCTGCAGCCACCAGGCGAGCCTCGAACCGCCCCCGGTGGCGCGCACCAGCGCGGTCTCGACACCGCGTTCCCGCAAGCGCTCGATCGTCGCCGCAAACTCGCATGCGATCGCCTCGAGCAACGCGCGCACGACATCGATACGCGTGCTCGCGAGCGTGAGCCCGGTGAGGGCGGCGCCGCGATCGGTGCCGGACCTGTGCGGCAGCGGCGTCAGCGTGGCGTCGGTGACGACGGGGCTCGGTTCCGTGGGCGCCGCCGCAAGCCCTTGCTCCAGCTCCGTGATCGACATGTCGAGCAGGCCCCGCGCCCAGTCGATCACCGAGGTGCCGTTGGGGTTGGTCGAAAGAAGACCGAATCCGGTGGGTCCGGGATGGGGGCAGACGTTCATGCCCTCGTGGACCAGGCCGGCCGGCCATCCGGGGGCGATGGGCGCGGTGAACGAGTGCCATGTCCCGCATGTGAGCGACACCACGCCCGGGTCCACACCGCCGCCACCGACCGCAGCCGCGAACGCGTCCCACGCCCCCGTCACCACCAGTACGTCAGGAGGAAGCTGCAGCCGGCGCGCGATCGCCGGCTCCAGGCGGCCGATCGGCGTGGCGTTGGGCTGGATGTCCGGCAGCCAGCGCGG
>Ga0066699_10000350_pt1 | contig 12622 bp, 9 predicted proteins | sample GraSoiAngelo_148_FD_66455 | JGI IMG/M metagenome (GOLD analysis project Ga0066699, IMG submission 66455) | Grasslands soil microbial communities from the Angelo Coastal Reserve, California, USA - 14_1009_09_20cm | ecosystem: Environmental > Terrestrial > Soil > Grasslands | place: USA... | reverse complement strand
GGACGGCGGAGCCGCGTGTACGTGACAACGAGCGTCGCGCTCACCGCGGCGAGGATCGGCACCTGGGCGATCCAGTGCAGCGGATCCGCACCATCGACGACCAGCGCGTAGACGACCGAAGCATCGAGGACTCCCGTCACGAGGCCAACGACCGCGAATACTCCGGCGTTGCGCCCCGGATCGCGGATCGCGAGCAGAAGACCCAGTCCGAGGGCGAACAGCACCGAGGCGATCATTCGCTCGTAGATGCGGTGATAAGGGGCGAAGAGGAACGCCGAAGGGAACGCGATCGCGGCGACGACGGGAAGGAAGAAGAGGATCGCACAGACGATGCCGACGGCGCGCGCGCCGCGCAGGGTCGCAGAGTCAGCCGAATGCGACACCGGGCGGTCCATCTCGGGCACGCCGAGTCTCGTACCCTAGAGCACCCATGTCGAATCGGATGCCGAGCACGCGGACGCACGAGTCTCGCCCGCGCACATTGGCAGCCGAACGCATGAATGGCTCTCCCGGATTCGCTGCGATCCTCTCCGGGCTCCTCCCAGGGCTGGGGCAGATGTACGGTGGCCGATGGGTCCGTGGGATCCTGATGATCCTCGTCCCGATCTTCGTCGTGCTGCTCAGCGGCGCATTTATCGCGATCGCCGACCCGCTCACCACCCTCGTGCTGCGAAACGCGCCGGGCTTCACGTTCCTCGTCGCCGGCCTGTTCTTCATCTACCACGTGTATGTCGTCGCCGACGCGTTCGCCGGTAGGCTCACGGGACTCGGCGCGTTCCGCGGGCGCCGCGCGTTCGACTATTTCGCGCTCGGACTCGTCTGCGTCTTCCTCGTCACTTTCTATGGCGCCGCATACCGCGGATCCGCCCCGTGGGCTGGACTCGCCGCGAAGATCTTCGCGCCCATCGCCAACGCGCCGCTCCTTGGGAATCCCGGCGGCGAGACCCCGCCTCCCGCGTGGACCGGGAACGAGCGGCTCAATGTTCTGCTCCTCGGCATTGACTCGCGGCCCGGCGACACCACCACACAGAACACGGACACCATGATCGTCCTGAGCCTTGACCCGCTGAACAAGACTGCGGCGATGCTATCGATCCCGCGTGACGTCTATATCAACCGTCCCGGGCTCCTCACCGACAAGATCAACGCCGCCTACGCGTTTGGTGGAGCCGATCTCGCCAAGCGCGTCGTCGAAGACCTGCTTGGCATCCACATCAACTCATATGCCTTGGTGGACTTCGATGCCTTCACCAAGATCGTGAACGCCGTCGGCGGCGTCATCGTCGATGTCCAGCGCCCAGTTCGCGACGAGACCTATCCCACCCCGGATTACGGCGTCGAGCGGCTCGACATCACCACGGGACCGCAGCTCATGGACGGCGCTCTCGCCTTGCGGTACGCGCGTTCACGCCACGACAGCAACGACTACAGCCGCGCCGGACGCCAGCAACAGGTGCTCAGCGCGCTACGCCAACGCCTGGTCGATGGCGACCTATTCCGCAGTCTCCCGGCCATCGTGGACAACGTCGGCAGCGCCGTGCAAACGAATTTCGATCCTGCGAACGTGCTGCCGCTCGCGCGGGTCGGGTCGGGCATCGATGGGAACGCGATCCGCAGCGAGGTGTTGTATCCGTGCGGCGGGGATTACCCCCACTGCGAGCTGAATTTCTCGAGCAGCGACGCCGGCTTCTTCCTCCTTCCGGACGCCGCGAAAGTGCGCGATCTGGCCGCGACCATCTTCTATGACCCGCAGGTCAAAGCCGAAGGCGCGAGCATCGAAGTTCGGAACACCGGAGGCCGCGCGGGCCTCGCCCAGACCGTCGCCGATCGGCTCGCCGAGCGCTCCTTCACCGTGTCGATCGTCACGAATGGGAGCGCCGGCCGCTCCGCGGTGCTCGTCCGGAACAGCGCCAAGCGCTACACCGCGAACGCGCTGGCCCAGCAGCTGGGCGGGCTGCCCGTCGACGCATTCCCGAGCGGCGATCCGACATCCGCCGACATCGTCGTTCGCGTGGGCAGCGATTGGAAAGGGCTGGCCACTGACCTAGGCCGCTAGCGCGGTCTGCCGCTCGCGGGTGGCACCGGCGAGCGGGTCCGTGTGCGAGCCGCGGGTTCTCGCGGGCATCAGCGGCGATCGATACGGGTGCGGAGCGGCAGGGTGCGGCGAGCACACGGACCTCGAGCCGGGGACAGGACCCGCGAGGCGGCGGACCCGCAACGGCGTCGGGTCGGCGCGCGCCCTAGCTCTTCCGCTTCGCCTTCTGGATCTTTTCGCGATCGGCGAGCGCGTCTTTGACGGCGCGGAACGAAGAGAGCGCACCGCGGCGATCCGCCTGAACGCGGCGTCGGAATGCGGGATCGGCAGCGCTACGGCGGGCGAGGTCAGCGTCGCGGCCGGCACTCTCGATCGCGCGCACGATGCCGCGAAGTCGGCCGTCCTTCTTTTGCTTCTTCTTGGCGGTCAACGCTTATAGACGGGGGTGACCCACGAGCGATACTGCGCCGCCTTGCCGCGGACCGCGTCGAAGTAGACGCGGCTGATCTTCGTGGTGATCGGACCGGGCTCGCCTTTGCCGATCTGGCGGTGGTCGATGCTGGTGACCGGCGAGATCTGCGCCCCGGTGCCGCACAGGAAGACCTCATCGGCGACATAGAGCTCAGTGCGGTCCACCTGACGGATCGCCGTGTTGATCCCAGTGTCCGCCGCGATCTTGAGGACCGAAGACCGAACGATCCCCTCGAGGATGTTGTCGGTCGCTGGCGGCGTCACGAGGATCCCGTCGCGGACGAGGAAGAGGTTCTCGGCGCTGCCCTCGGAGACATGACCGTCCTGGGTCAACACGATGGCCTCGTCGAACCCGGCCTCCTGCGCCTCGGTCTTCGCGAGCGCCGCATTGACGTACGCGCCCGTGATCTTGCTTCGCGCCGGGATCGCGTTGTCATCAGTGCGGCGCCAGCTCGAGACACCGCAAGAGATACCGCGGTCGATGTCGATGTATGTCCCGAAGGGAACGGCGAAGACGGTGAAGGCGTCCTCGAGGTCGTGGAGCCTGACGCCGATGAGCGGGCTCGATTTGTACGCGATGGGCCGGACGTAGGCGTCCTCGCGGTAGCCGCACTTTCGGAGGAGCTCGAGGGTGATGCCGACCAGGTCCTCTGCCGTGTAGGGCAGTCCGATCCGCATGATCCGGCAGGAGCGGTGCAGACGCTGGTAGTGCTCCTTGAGATGAAGGCCGTAGAGCTGGCCTTCTTCGGCATTCCAGTAGGCGCGGATCCCCTCGAAGACGCCGGTTCCGTAATTGAACGCATGGGTGAGGACGCTCACCTTCGCGTCGCGCACCGGGACAAACGATCCATCGAGGAAGGCCCACGCGGTATCTGGCGCGGCGCCACGCCGAAGCGAGGTCGGTCTGGTCAGCTCCTGCACCATGCCCACACTCCTTGCCCGGATAGATTCCGGGTCGAGCTTGGCTCGGCCACACGCACGCCCCGTGCCGACCTGCTTCGCCCATTGTGACAGGATGTGTGGCGGTCAGACCGCCGGTGTGACCCCTTAGACACCCGCCGGCGTACCTACTTTTGGAGGTGCGAGGCAAATGAGGCGTTCGACCGTAGCGATCCTGGCGGTAGCGCTCATCACCCTGACCGCCTGTGCAAGCCAGACCGGCGGGACCCCCAGCCCGAGCGGGTCCGCTGGTGCGTCACCGGCGGCGGCCCAGCCGACAAGACCGGTGGAGTTCGTCATCAGCACGGCGCCGGGAGGCGGATCGGACATCTACGCACGAGCGATGCAGGCGATCATCGCGAGCAAGAACTTCTCGCCGCAGCCGGTACAACCGACCAACAAAGAGGGAGGCTCGGGCGCAGTCGCATTCACCTATGTGTATGACCACAAGGGTGACATGCACTACATCATGATCACCCTCAATAGCTTCTTCACGACGATCATCACCCAGAAGCTTCCTTACAAGGCCACCGACTTCACCCCGATCGCGAACATGGCGCTCGACCCGTTCTTCCTCTGGGTCAACGAGGACAGCCCGTGGAAGACGGCGCAGGACTTCGTCGCGGCGGCGCAGAAGGATTCGCTCACCGTGGCGGGGACTGGCTCCAAGCAAGAGGACGAGGCGCTCTTCGACCGGATCGCGGATACGATGAAGACCAAGCCGTTCACCTACGTTCCGCAGACGTCCGGCGCGACCGTCGCGGCAGCCGTGGCCGGGCACCAGGGCGGCGTCGTCGCCTCGGTGAACAACCCGAGCGAGGGGCTCGCGCTCTACCAGGCGAACCCGAAGAAGATGCGGCCGCTCTGTGCGTTCCTTCCGGACTCGCCGAAGAGCGGTCCTTACACCGGCCTTGCGACGTGCAAGTCGCAGGGCATCCCGATCGACGACTACTACATCATGCGCGCGATCATGGCGCCGCCGGGCCTCTCGCCTCAGCAGCAGGCCTTCTGGGTGGACGTGTTCAAGAAGGTCTACGACTCCGACGAGTGGAAGAAGTTCATGACCGACCAGACGCTCAATCCCGACTTCCGCAGCGGGCTCGACTTCCGCCAATTCATCCTGCAGTACCAACAGCTGCACCAGGACATCGCCACAAAGTTCAAGTGGGTCTGACGACCGCTTCGTGCGGCCCTACCAGTTAGCGACGGCGGCGGCGATCATCGCGATCGCCGCCGTCGCCATGTTCGACTCGCGCGCGGCCTTCTCACCCTCGGTGGGCACGGCGCCGGGTGACGTCGGCTCGCGGTGGTATCCCTTCTGGACCGCGGCGATCATGGGGATCGCCGGGGTCGTCGTCGTCTATCGCACTCTTGTCACGAATCAAACCGATGAGGCCGGCGTCTTCAGCGGGCGCGAAGGCGTATTCGCGGTCCTCAAGCTCGCGGTCCCCATGCTCTTCTACACGATCCTCATCGGCGGCGTCGGCTGGCAGAGCGGCGACATCACGTACACCGTCATCCCTCCGCTCGGCTTCTACATCGCGACGGGCCTGTACATGGGCGGGTTCGCGTGGTGGATCGGCCGTTACCGGATCTGGTGGGTAGGTCTCATCGCGCTCGCGTTCCCGCTGGTGATCTTCGCGGCGTTCGAGCTCGGCTTTCAGGTGACGCTCCCCAAGAGCTTCCTCTACGAACGCGGGATCGCTCCCTTCTAGATGGAGATCTTCAACTACTTCGGCACGACGCTCGCCAGCCTTGCCGGAGGCTTCGGTACCGCCTTGCAGCCCGTGAACATCGCGATGCTCCTCGTCGGCGTGGTGCTCGGCCTGATCATCGGCGTCCTCCCCGGCCTCGGCGGGACGAGCGGCGTCGCGATCCTTCTCCCCATCTCCGTCTTCATCGCGCACGGCTCGCTGCCCGGTGCGAACGCGACCACCGCCATCATCCTGCTGGCCGGCATCTACTGGGGCGCGCTCTTCGGAGGCGTCATCACCTCGATCCTCTTCAACATCCCGGGCGAGCCGTGGGCGGTGGTGCTGCTGTTCGACGGCTTCCCGCTGGCGAAACGTCTCGGTCGTCCCGGGCTCGCGCTCGCGAGCTCCTTTGTCTCGTCGTTCGTCGGCGCATTTGTGGCGACGGTCCTCTTCACGTTCTTCGCTCTCGCGATCGCGTTGGAGGCCCTCCGGTTCGGGCCGGCGGAGCTCTTTGCGGTGTTCGTCCTGTCGTTCGCGACGCTCGTCGGGCTCGGAGCGGAAGCTCCCGTCAAGAGTGTCGCGATGCTCGCGTTCGGTCTTCTGCTCGCAGCCGTGGGATTCGACACGATCACCGGCGAGCAGCGGCTCAACTTCGGTCAGATCTCGCTCTTGGCCGGCATCAGCTTCGTTCCGGTGACCATCGGCCTCTTCGGCATCGGCGAGATCCTCGCATCGGCGGAGGAGCAGGGCATCGGCTACGTCGAGAACCTCTCGGCGCGACTGGGCTTGCGCGACGTGGCGCAGGCGTTCCGCGAGCTCCGCAAGCGGCTCGTTCTCGTGCTCTCGAACTCGATCTTCGGCTTCCTGTTCGGCGTCCTTCCGGGACACGGCGCTACCGCAGCGTCGTTCCTCGGGTACGGGCTCGCGCGCCAGTACTCCAAGAACAAGGAGAACTTCGGAAAAGGCGAGATCTCGGGAATCATGGGGCCCCAGTGCGCCGCCGATTCAGCTGGCGTCGCCTCGCTCGTACCGATGATCACGCTCGGGATCCCCGGCTCGCCGACCTCTGCCGTGATCATGGCCGGCCTCTTCATCTGGGGCCTTCAGCCTGGACCGGTGCTCTTCATCGAGCACCAGGACTTCGTCTGGGGTCTCATCGCGAGCATCTACCTCGGCCATCTCATGACGTTCATCATCTGCCTGCTCGCCGTTCCGCTCCTCGCGCTCATCATGCGCGTGCCCTACGCGATCATCACGCCGTTCATCGTCGTGATCTCGATCATCGGCTCGTACTCGCTCAACAACTCGATGCTCGACGTGTTCATCACCGTGCTGTTCGGTCTGATCGGTTACTGGCTGCGGAAGCTGAAGTATCCGCTCGCGCCTCTGGTGGTCGCCCTTGTGCTCGGCGACTCGATGGAACGCGAGCTCCGCAAAGCGCTCATCGCCGGCGGCGGCAACCCCCTCTACTTCTTCTCGAGCTGGCTCGCGATCGTCGTCCTGGCGCTCGCGGCCGTCCTCGTTCTCATCCCACTCGCGCGGACAGTGCTCGCGCGCAGGGCTGCGGGCCGGCTCCTCGCAGTGGCGACGACCGAGGAAGGCGTATCAACCTCTCCTGAGCTCTGATGAGCCCCGTCGACCTCGCGCTCATCGTGGGCGCGTTCGTGCTCATCCTCGTCGGCGCCGAGGTCTTTACGAACGGGATCGAGTGGCTCGGCATCAAGCTGCGGATCAGCGCGGGTGCCACCGGAAGCATCCTCGCCGCGTTCGGCACCGCGACACCCGAAACGCTCATCCCGATCATCGCGATCGTTTTCACCAATAGCCCGGACTCCGACGAGATCGGCGTCGGCGCGATCCTCGGCGCGCCGTTCATGCTCGGGACCCTCGTCATGCTGCTCATTGGCGTGACCGCGATCGCGTTCCGCGCCCGCCGCAAGCGCGACACGCTCCACGTCGACGCCGCCCACGCGAAGCGCGACCTGGCCTTCTTCCTCGTCATGTACACGCTGGCGCTCGCTCTCGCCGTCGCTCCACCGGAGCTTCATTTCCTAAAGGGCTTCGTCGGATGGATCTTCCTGCCGGCGTACTTCTTCTATCTCTTCCTCGTCCTGCGCGCGCCCCGAAGGAGCGCCGAGGACATCGAGGAGGAACTGGAGGAGCAGGAGGCGTTCGAGGAGCTCACGTTCGCGGCGTTCGTCGAGCGGTTCGGCTGGGCGGATCTCAAGCGGACCTCTCCGCCGCTCTGGCTGGTGATCGCGCAGACCGTCATCGCCTTTGCCGCGATCGTTGTGGGTGCGCGGTTCTTCGCCGACTTCGTGGAGGACTTCTCGCACGCGATGAGCTTCAGCCCGTTGCTCGTGTCGCTCATCCTCGCGCCGCTCGCGACCGAGCTGCCGGAGGCGGCGAACAGCTTGATCTGGACGCGCGATAGCAAGGACGTGATCGCGCTCGGCAACGTCGCCGGCGCGATGGTGTTCCAATCGACCATTCCGGTGACGATCGGCGTGCTGCTGACCCCGTGGGACCTCGGACCTGCCTCGCAGGGCTGGCCTTTCGGCGTCCTGACCGCTGTCTTCGCGCTGCTCTCGGGTCTTCTCGTCTACGCCCAGCTCCGCATGCGAACACGCGAGAACTCCTTGCCGCTCTCGTCGCTGATGCTCGGCGGGAGCCTGTATGTCGTCTTCCTCGGCTACGTGCTGTGGCGCATCTTCGCCTAAGACGCTTCTAGAATCGCCAGAATTACCGGGCTTGGGGGCAGGGGCAGGGGCCCCTGGGCGCGAAGCGACCCCCCAACCGGTGGTGAGGAGGTAGGCGCGCATGAAGCGTGTCCTCGCGTATCTCGTCCTCGCGGCCATCGTGGCCGCCGCGTGCGGTGGCGGTGGGACCGGCGGCACAGCCGGGACGTCGCCTTCTCCGGGCAAAGCGATCAAGGTCGGTCTGGTCACGGACGTCGGCGGTCTGAACGACAAGAGCTTCAACCAGGCCGCGAACACCGGCCGTCTCCAGGCCGAGAAGGACCTCGGCCTCCAGACGCAGGTCATCGAGTCGAAGAAGCAGGAAGACTACGTTCCGAACCTGACGACGTTCGCGCAGCAGAACTACGACCTGGTCATCGCCGTCGGGTTCCTCATGCAGAACGCGGCGTGGAAGGTCGCGACACAGTTCCCGAACGTGAAGTTCGCGATCATCGACGGCGCGCCCGCGAACGACAAGGGCGACACCGCGAATCTCCCCAACGTCGCCAACCTGTTCTTCAAGGAGCAGGAGGCGGGGTACCTCGTCGGCGTGATCGCGGCGACGATGGCCAAGAACAAGGTCGGGAAAGCGACCCACAACACCCTCTGCTCGATGGGTGGCATCCCGATCCCGCCGGTCGACCACTACATCGCCGGATACCAGGACGCGATCAAGACGATCGACCCGAGCGCCACGATCATCAACGGCTACAGCAACGACTTCGTCGACCAGCAGAAGGGCAAGGAAGTCGGGCTCAACCACATCAGCAAGAACTGCGACATCCTTTTCCAGGTTGCGGGTGGCTCGGGGCTCGGCTACATCGCGGCCGCGAAGGAGAAGGGCGTGTACGCGATCGGGGTCGACGTGGACCAGATCGACGTCGCGCCGGGCACCGTCATCACGAGCGCCATCAAGCGCGTCGACAAGGCGGTCTACGACACGTCGAAGTCCGTCAAGGACAACAGCTTCAAGGCCGGCGACAACTTCTTCAGCGCAACCAACGACGGCGTCGGTTATGGCAAGCTCGACAGTGTCGTGCCCGCCGACGCGAAGGCGGCAGCGGACAAGGCGCTCGCCGACATCAAGAGCGGCGCGATCAAGCCCAAGACAGACCTCACCGTCAAATAACCAAGTAACCCGTGGCGACCGAGCCGCAGGCATCACCGACGGGGCCGGCAACGGCCCCGTCGGTTCGTCAACCCGCCGCACAGTGGGCGACGGGCCCGGCAGTCCCGGTGGTCTCCGTCGCCTTCGCGCTCCTCGTGGGGATGCTGTTCGTACTCGCATCCGGCCACGACCCCATCTCCGCGTACGTCGACCTCTTCAAGGGCGCATTCGGCAGCCCCTACGACATCACGGAGACGCTCATCCAGACGATCCCGCTCATCCTCGCTGGGCTAGCCGTCGCGGTCGCGTTCCGGAGCGGTCTCTTCAACATCGGCGCGGAAAGCCAGCTTCTCGTCGGAGCGGTCGCCGCCGGGGCGGTCGGCGCACGCTTCGCCTCGCTGCCAGGGCCGGTGCTCTTTCCGATGGTCCTGCTCTCGGGAATCGGCGCTGGTGCGGCCTGGGGAGCGATCGCGGGATACCTCAAGGCCGCGCGCGGCGTCAACGAAGTGATCACCACGATCATGCAGAACTACATCGTCGTCTTCGTCATGCACTGGCTGCTGCAGAACGGTCCGATGACCGCGCCGAATGCCCTCGGTACCCCGGCCTCGGCCCCGATCGGCGACGGCGCGGTGTTGCCGGTGATCATCCCCAATTCGATCGTGCCCCTCACGCGACTTCACGCCGGGATCTTCCTCGCGATCGCCGCGGTCGTGGTCTTCTGGTTCCTCCTCTGGCGGACTTCCCTCGGCTACGAGCTGCGGGCGGTCGGCCTCGGCGCGCGCGCGGCGGCCCAAGCGGGCATCAATCCCCGTACGCGCATCGTGCTCGCGATGGCGATCGCGGGCGGTTTCGCCGGGCTTGCGGGGATGATCCAGGTCTCGGGCGTCTTCCACCGCGTCTTCGACGGCTTCTCCGCGGGCTACGGCTTCGACGCGATCGCGGTCGCGCTTCTGGGGAAGAACTCCCCCATCGGCATCGTCCTCGCGGCCCTGCTCTTCGGCGCGTTCGCGCGCGGCGGGACGATCATGCAGGCGAACGCGGGCGTCTCCGCGCAGCTCGTCTCGGTGATCGAGGCGCTCGTGCTCTTCGTCATCGCCGCTGAGCTCATCGTCCGCATCTTGGCGGCGCGGCGCCGTGGGCCAAAGCCCATCGAGGCGATCACGTGACGCTCGATCAGGTCATCGGCGCAGGCGTGCTCGCGGCCACGCTTCGCCTCGCCACGCCGATCCTCCTCGCGGCGCTCGGCGGGGTGGTCTCTGAGCGCTCCGGTGTGGTGAACATCGCGCTCGAGGGCTGCATGCTCGTTGGAGCGTTCTTCGGCGTCGTCGCTGCCGATCGGACCCATAGTGTCGTGCTGGCTCTTGCGGTCGCCATGGGCGCAGGCGGGATCCTCGCAGCCATCCACGCGGTCGCGGCGATCCACCTCCGCAGCGACCAGATCGTCTCCGGGATGGCGCTCAACATCCTCGCGCTCGGACTGACGAGCTACCTCGACTACCAGTTCTACGGAAACACCGGCACCCCCGCCGACCTCGCCGGAGTCCCCGACGTGTCGCTCGGCCCGATCGCTGCGATCCCCTTCGTCGGCGACGTCATCGGCAACCAGAACGCGATCGTCTGGGTGGCCCTCGCGCTCGTCGTCGTGATCCAGGCTTTCCTCTTCCGGACCGTTCCGGGGCTGCGCCTCCGCGCCGTCGGCGAGCATCCACGTGCGGCGGACACGGTTGGGATCGCCGTCCGGCCGACGCGCTACTGGGCGGTGCTCGCTTCGGGCCTCCTGGCCGCGCTCGGCGGTGCGTACCTTTCGCTTTCGGTCGCGCACTCGTTCACCGACGGCATGACCGGCGGACGCGGATTCATCGGGCTCGCGGCGATGATCTTCGGCCGCTGGACACCCGCCGGTGCCCTCGTCGCATCGCTCCTCTTCGGTTACGGGACAGCGCTCTCGTTCTCTCTGCAAGGGGCCTCGATCGGGAGCGTGCAGGTCCCGGTGCAGCTCCTGTCGACGCTTCCGTACGTCCTGACGATCCTCGCCGTCGCCGGGTTCGTCGGCCGCTCGCGGCCGCCCGCCGCCGACGGCCTTCCCTACGAAACGGAGGGCCACGCGTGAGCGCCGAGACGTCGATGCTCGTCGACATGCGCGGCATCGAGAAGCGGTTCGGCGATCTGGTGGCCCTCAGAGGCGTCGACCTCGTCGTGCGTCAGGGTGAGATCCATGCGCTCGTCGGCGAGAACGGCGCCGGCAAATCGACGCTGATGAACGTGCTCTACGGCCTGTATCGCCCGGACGCGGGCTCGATCCGCATCCGCGGGCGCGAAGTCAGGATCGCCGGTCCACGCGACGCGATCGCTCTGGGGATCGGCATGATCCACCAGCACTTCATGCTCGTGCCACCGCTCACCGTCGCGGAGAACGTCGTGCTCGGCGACGAACGCGGCGGGCCGCGGCTCGATCGGCGCGCCATCGAATCCCGCGTCGCCGACCTCGAGAAGCGCTTTGGCATCGTCGTGGAGCCACACGCGCGCACCGAGGACATCCCGCTCGGCCTTCAGCAGCGCGTGGAAATTCTGAAGGTGCTCTACCGCGGATCGGAGCTTCTTATCTTCGACGAGCCCACAGCCGTCCTCACGCCACAAGAGGTCGACGAGCTCTTCGCAATCGTACGGACCCTCCGCGACGAGGGAAAGACGCTCATCCTCATCACCCACAAGCTTCGCGAGGTCATGGCGGTCACCGACAACATCACGGTCTTGAGAGGCGGGCGCAATGCCGGCGAGCTTGTCACCCGGAATACCAATCCATCCGAGATCGCACGGGCCATGGTCGGTCGCGAGCTCAAGGAGCTTCGCGCCCGTGCCACCCCCGCGCGCGCAGAGGTCACTCTCAAGGTGCAGGGTCTGGAGGCGAAGAGCGACCGCGGTGCCCTCGCGCTTCAGGGCGTCGACTTCGACGTGCGCTCCGGCGAGATCCTCGGCATCGCCGGTGTTGGCGGGAACGGGCAGAGCGAGCTTGCCCAGGCGATCCTCGGACTGCGCCGGCCGACAGGCGGCTCAATTCAGATCGGCGGGGTCGACATCTCCAAGGACGACCCCAAGCGCACTCGCGCGCGGGGGGTCGCGTACGTGCCGGAGGACCGGCACCTCGAGGGCCTCGTCCTCGCGTTCAGCGTCGCCGACGATTTCATCCTCGGCAAGCAGGACCGTGCCCCATACGCCCGCACGGGCGTGCTCGATCCCGTCACGATCCTCCGGAACGGTGGACGCCTTGCCGCGGAGTACGACGTCCGTCCCCCGAACCCGAAGGCCATCGTCGGCAATCTCTCGGGCGGCAATCAGCAGAAAGTCGTGCTCGGACGCGAGCTCTCCGAGCGGCCCAAGCTCATCGTGGTCTCCCAGCCGACCCGCGGTCTCGACATCGCGGCGACCGAATACGTCCACGAGCGGCTCCTCGAGCAGCGCGGCCAGGGCGCGGGGATCCTGCTCATCTCGAGCGAGCTTGACGAGATCCGCGCGCTCTCGGATCGCATTGCGGTGATGTTCGAAGGCCGGATCGTCGCGACGCTCGACGCGGCGTCCGCCACCGAGGAGCGGCTCGGGTTGCTCATGGCCGGACACGGCGAGGCCGCCGCCTAGC
>Ga0066699_10000348_pt1 | contig 12645 bp, 8 predicted proteins | sample GraSoiAngelo_148_FD_66455 | JGI IMG/M metagenome (GOLD analysis project Ga0066699, IMG submission 66455) | Grasslands soil microbial communities from the Angelo Coastal Reserve, California, USA - 14_1009_09_20cm | ecosystem: Environmental > Terrestrial > Soil > Grasslands | place: USA... | reverse complement strand
CAGCAGAAACGGCTGCATTCCAATCGCCGCAACGATGGCGCGTGCTTCTGCCTCCGTGTTGAGCGGCGTGTCGAGCACGATGAGGGATCTCTCGTCAATACCCAGATCCCGTGCAACCTCCGCGTACCCGCGCGCCGGAGACACGCGGCCTGGCGCAGCGCCGCCTGAGAGGACCAGCCGCGCCCCCGGCAGCCGCCTGATAACACGCAGCGCCTCGACGATGCGAACCAGGCCCTCGCAATCCTGCGCAGCGACCGCAGAAACGTCCGCGCGTGGCGCGTAGCTGCTGCCCAGTACAACGACGTAGCGTACGGACGGCAGCGCAGTCCGCACCCCGATCGAGTGATACTGATGTTCCAACGGGCCGAGCATGGCATCGCCGAGCGGCACCAGCGAGAACAGGTACACGCCGACGCTGGCGCATGCCAGCAAGGCGCCGGCCATGCGGCGCCGGCCCCGGATCCAAAGGACCCCCGCGCCGATGCTGAGAAGCAGTGCAACGACGAGCGGCGTTGTCAGCGCATCGACGAGATGCCGTGCGAAATACGTCATCTGCCGGCACCGGACAACGCCAGGACGTCGTCGGCCATGGCAGCGACGATCCGGTCGCGCGCGTAGCGGGCAATGAACTCGGGACGAGGCCGGTCCGCGATCACAAGTCCGTCGAAAGCCTGCACGCCGCCGTGGACGTCGCAAGGAGCAAATACCGCCGCGTTGCTGATCTCTTGCTCAATGAAGCGCGCCGCGTACCCGCCAACTCCAGCGAGCACCGGTTTGCCGAGGGCTGCGTACTCGAACAGCTTTGAAGGCAGTACGTTCTCGAAAGCCGGATGATTGCCGAGATGCAGGAATAGCACGTCTGCCGCGTAATAGGCCTGCAGGAGTTCGGGCCTCGCCATCGGCGCTCGCAGCTGAACGTTGCAAACGCCCGCGGCAACCAGGGCCGACTCCAGCTGCCGACGCCGTCCGCCGTCGCCGATCACCACGAACTGCGCGCGATCCGTGAGGGCCAGCGCCAACCGCGGCAGTATCCGATGAAGTGCCTGGCCATCACCGATATTGCCCGCGTACAGAATCGTCGCTCGCCCGGGCCGAACGCTGCTGCGCACGGGAGGAGAGCGCAGGAATTCCCGGTCAATACCGTTGGTGAACCGGGAATAGCCCCGCTCGCCATAACGAGAGCGAAAATAGCTCTCAAAGCCGGGCGACACGAGATTGATGCGATCGGCGCGCCGCATCGTCCAAGACTCGAGCAGCGAGAACGCCCGGCTGACCGGCCATCCGGCTGGCGTGGGCAGCACGTCCTTGATCGTGTCGACAAAAATGTCCCGAATGTCCAGGTAGAGGCGCGCCCGCTTGCGCTTGGCAATCCAGGCGCCGAGGGCCGCGGTCATGAGCCGCGACGAGGTCGCAAATACGACGTCGTAGCTGTGGTTAGCCACGTGGGCCAGCGCTGCGCGTGCAAAATGCAGAAACGCACGCGACTGACCGGCAAGGTCGCTACGATGTGTGGGCAGCCGGATACGGTGGATCTCCAGTCCCTCCGCACGCTCGATCTGAGGCGCATCACTGGCGAACGTGTGATAGCGGTTGGGCAGCGTTGTAACAACTTCAATATGCGTTCCAGGCAGCGCCCGCTGTCGTAAAGCGTCTGCGAACGCGGTCGCGCGGAAGGATCCCGCACTCAGATCGGGGCGGTAGTAGAAGCTCAGCAACAGGAGCCTCATTGCTTGCGATCCCAGAGAATCCGGGTGCGAAGAGTCGGCCCGGAGAACGGCACGGTAATGCAGGTATTGGCTACGGACCGCCCGAACTCGGGATGCCACGTGCCCGGTCGAACCTCCAGTGTGCCGGCACCTCGAAAGCTCATCCGCACTGCGGGCCGAGCGGGCAGGTCGAGAACGAGTGTGTCCCGCTCGCGGGAATGCACTGCAATCTGCGGGTGCAGATGAAAGAGTGCCGCCGCCGCGCGGAACTCGCCGGTAATTTCATCATCGATCTGCAACGATCCGTCGAAAAGAGTCCAGCGGCGCCGGTGCTCGTTGCGACCGGCGAGCCATCGATAGCCGTTGTGGCTCGCGTACAGCGACGCGGGCGGCGACCTGACGACCTCGTGCGTGCGTGTGCGCGCCCGGCGCGCAACCCGAAACCCGCTCCACACCTCGGACGAGTTCCTGTCATTTACGATGACCGTGTTGTTGGCTGCCGTGCCGCGCTGACGCTGCCGTTCCGCATCCGTCCCGTATTGGCTGACACCCGAGTTCACGAACAGTCTCTGTGTGCCGATACTCATCTCGAAACTCAGCGAGTCGGCGTGGGCGTGTGCGGGCAGCTGATCGGGCCCGACCTCGGCGCAGTCGCACAGCACACACACGTCGCCGGCCGCGAGTCTCGCGTAGCCGCTTGACTCCAGCACTATGACTGGTCCCCCCAATGCGGCCACCGTGGGCAGATCCAGCCGCGCCGCATAGCCCGCGAGCTCGGTTGCCTGCGGTGCAATTCCAAAGGCGGCGTCATTGAAGAATGCGATGTCGCCGTCCGGATGGCTCATCACCTGCAGCCAGCGCTGCATGCTGGCGATGCCGGTAAGCCACTCATGCGGCGGCTGGCGCCCGAACGCGCGCAGCACGTTCAGCAGGTCGAGCAAGTCCTCCAGAAACAGCGCGTGATACATTGGGCTCAGCTCGAAATGCCCACCGTCCGGCAGTACCTGCTCGGGCAACGCGCGGCTGATGAGTTGCATGCCGCGCGCGTACCAGCGATCCGCCTCCGGGCCGTCGAAATACAATCCGGCGTGAACCAAGGCCTTGGCGTTGGTGAACAGGTGATTTCCGAGGATGTGCTTCTCCAATCGCCGCGTGAGCCAGCGCGCCTGAACGGCCAGGCTCTGGTGGCAGGCGCTCGACAGCGCATTGCCGCTCGCGACCCACTTCACCCAGTTGACGCTCCGGCGAGACACCGGATAGGGCTCCCAGCCAACGCCGGTCCCCGCGGGATTCTCGCTGACCCAGCGCTCGAGCAGCTGCCGGTGCCAGGAGGCACGAGCGGCAGCCGCGCGCGCATTCAGATCGTCGAAATAGTGCAGATGGTAAATCCACAGCTTCGCAGCACCCGGCGGTTGCCAGTCTGCAGCGCTGCGGCAGGCGCGCTCCACGTTCAGCAAGCGGAACACTTCGGGGGCCATTAGAGTCGGGGACGCCTGTACCGGGATGAAAAAACGGCCCGGGATGGGGCGCGTCGGCGGGGCTGGCGACAGATCCGGACGTGGTGTTCGCGCGTGATACCACAGCCGCCCGGCAATCTGTATCGGGCGCAGGTACCGGACGGTATGCCAGTAGCGCCCCAGCACGTTACCGAACCGGAGCTGTCCGGCCGAGGCATATCGTCACGCGGCTCACTTCCAGCAGTTCGTCGAATGGAATCGGTGCCATGCGCCCGTTGGCGATGGCGTCGACGAACTCCCTCACGCAGGCCATCTGACCTTTGTCCTGTCGCCACAGCCTTGCGCCTCTGAAGGCGGGCCAACCGAAGGCGCGCAGGCGGCGAAAGTTATCGAGCTGCAGGATCCGGCCGCCGCAGAACACTTCCACCCGCTCCTTGGGAAAGGACGGGTAGCCGTTGGTAAGGTAGTGAATGGTACCGAGCGAGCCGTCGGTAAACTCCAGCGCGATGCTGGCGTTGCCATCGGCGCCAGCGCCCTCGCGCAGCGTGCTCGCGTATACGATCTGCGAGCGTGCGATCGCGGCGCCGGCGAGAAATCGTGCCAGATCGATGAAATGGCACCCCTCGGCGATGACCCGTCCGCCGCCGATCGACGGGTCCCGCGTCCAGTGATCGGGCGGCAGGGGCCCTGCGTTCACGGTGACTACGATGGTCTTGGGGCTGTCGATCGCGTCCAGCAGCACTTTGAGCCGCAGGGTCTGAGGCGCAAAGCGGCGATTGAAGCCCACCATCACGAGCGGCCGACGGTCGGCGGGGATTGGCCGCCAGACCGCCTCGAGCTCGTCAAGCTCATCGAGCGCTATGGCGAGTGGTTTCTCCACGAACACGTGCTTGCCAGCCTGTAGGGCCTGCGCCACGAGTCGTGCATGACTGTCGTGGCGCGTGGCAATGACCACCGCATCCACCCGTGGATCTGCAAGCAGGGATGTCGCATCGCTCGTGGCGACACGAAAGCCAAACTTGCGTCCATAGTGAGCGGCGCTTACCCCACCGGTGCTGGCGATCCCCAGCAGTTGCGCCCCGGTGCGCGCAAACGCCGGAATGAGCACCCGGCTTGCGTAATTTCCCGCTCCGATGACGGCGATCGCCGGTTGCTGTGCGCAACTCTTTGGCTGGCCGATGTCGAGCTCGAGGGTACGCACGGCGATGCGCTCAGCCGGCGTTCGCGGATATTCCAACAGTATGCCCAGATAGGGCTCGGCCCGAGAAACCAGCAACTCGTACGCTGCGGCCACGTCTGCTATCGCGAAGCGATGAGTAATGAGCGGCGTGACGTCCAGCGCGCGCATCGCCAGCATGTCGAGAACCGCCTCGAAGTTGCGCTGCTCGGTCCAGCGTACGAATCCGACCGGATAATCCGCCCCTTGTTCCTCGTATGCGGGGTCATAGCGGCCGGGTCCGTAAGAGCACGATACCTGGAAGCTGAGCTCCTTCACGTGGAAATCCGCCCGCTCCAGCTGCAAGCCTGCGACGCCCACGAGTACGATGCGGCCGCGCTTGCGACACATACTCGCCGCCTGCGCGACAGGTTCGTTGCTGTCGGTCGCCGCGGTTATCAGCACACCGTCGACGCCCCGGCCCCGCGAGAATCCCTCGGCCGCAGACGCCGCGTCCTGCCCCCGGTCGAGCTCGACGGTGTCGGCACCAAACCGCCGCGCCAGCGCTCGTCTGGAGGAGTCCGGGTCGATGCCAAGGACGCGGCAGCCGTTGGCACGCAGCAGCTGAACCGTGACCAGGCCAATCAGGCCCAGCCCGATCACGACGAATGACTCCCCCAGTGTGGGTGCGGCGAGGCGTATGCCTTGCAGCCCGATGGCTCCCACGACCGCAAACGCGGCGGACTCGTCCGATACGTTGTCCGGGATCCGCGCACAAAGATTGCGCGGCACCGCGACCATTTCCGCGTGCGGCCCGTTGGAGACCACTCGATCACCGATGGCAAGACCGCCCGTTTGTGAGCCAGCCTCGATCACGACGCCCACGTTGCAATAGCCGAGCGCCACCGGTTGGTCCAGCTTGCTGCGAACCGCCGCGATCGTTTGCACCACACCGTCGGTTCGAGCTTTGTCGAGTACTTGGCGCGCCCTGGCCGGCTGCTGGCAGATTCTCTCCAGCCAGCCGGCGCGCCCGAACTCGAGCAGCATGCGCTCGGTGCCGGCGGAAATCAGGGAGCAGCGTGTCGCAATACCGACCTCGACGCCTAAGACCTGCGGCGCAGGGACATCCGTAAGTACCGTACGGCCGGTCCCCAGTTCCTGCAGCACTTGCTTCATAGAGACGGCTCCCGCAGCAAATGACCGCCGAACAAACGTCGGACCCGCCGGACAGCTCCGCTGCCCGCTCTCTGACAGCGATTTGCGTGCCCGATCACAGGGCCCGCCGATACTCCACTGCGCCACCTGCCTCGCTGACGACCTCAAACCCCAGGCGTCTGAAAACCCGATGTGATGCGGCGTTCGCCTGCATCACGCGCGCTCTAACGCCGCGAGCATCACTAGCCCCCAACTGCAACAGCGCACACTCCAGTGTGGGCCGGGCTAATCCCCTGCCCCGATACGGCGCGGCGATGGAATAGTTTAGCGTCCAATCCCGCCCCGTCCTGTCAAACCGCACCATTCCCAGCGGTACGCCATCGTCGCTGTCGACGATGAGCAGCAGACACCTATCCTGCGCGTGCAGTCGCCCCGCGAGCCACTGATGGTGTTCCGCGGCGCCAATCTGATGGCGAGCGAAAGAGTTGCGCCGCGTTACCGGGTCGTTGGCCCACTCGAGCAGCAATGCCTCGTCCGCGGCCGCGGCGCGGCGCACCGCTAGCCGCATGCTCGCACTCACCCGTAGGGCCGCGCCCACGCGCTTCACTCCCCGCCCATCCACCACCGCGTAACTGGCCCGTGCACTCGCCTCGTCGCTGCCACGCTTGATCCGTTCGGCGAGCGCCGACTGCAGCTCTGCCAGCCCAACCTTGTCCGCATCGCCCAGCCACCGGATAAAACCGCGCTTATCCAGGGCGCGTGCGACGGCTCGCTGATTTTCCGCCAACGTGATCACCACTGCTGGCAATCCCAGACACATACGCTCCCAACTGTTGGAGCCGGCTGCACCGATGGCGAGGTCCGCACTGGCCATGAGCGGCGCGAGGGAGGGAAGCGGTCCGTGCACACGCACGTTCGGGTGCCGCGCGAAGCGGGTACGCACGGCCTCGGCAGCCGGCGCCTCCCCGCTGACGACCGCATCAGCCTCGATGTTTGAGCCCCCGAGGTCCACGACCGCGTGCAGCGCGAGTTCGGTGAGCTCAGGCCGGTCTGCGCTGCCGAAATAGATGAAAAGGCGTCGAATAGACCCTGCGCGCGGCTGGACCTGGTCGTGCAGACGCCCATAGTCGGGCTGCAACAATGCATAGCGCGGTCCCAGCATGCACGGGCATTCTTCACGCAGCTTGCCCAGGTAACGGGTCTCGAAGCCCTCGACCAGGTTCTGGTCGAGCAGGAGGTCGCAATCGTGACGTCGATCGGCAAGGTCATCGATGACGAAGATGCGTTGGACACTCGACCGCAAATGCGCTTCCCATCGTTCGTCGAGTCCGTAGTGGTCGACAATAAGCCAGTCGGGCCTGGCGCCGAGTTCACGGATCGCCGCAGTTGTCTCCCGCGCATCCCTCTCCTGGGTTGCACCAACCCAGTCAGCGTGCGGCAGGGCCGGCGGTAACGGGATGGCCAACTGCGGCGCCGGTAGCCCCACGACCTTGAAGCCCTGCCCCTGCACCGTCGCGATGTGATTGCCCGCGTGGCGCCGCGCCACGAACGAGACTTCGCACCCGCGTTCCCGCAGCGACTGCGCCAGGGTCAGTGTGCGCATCACGTGTCCGGAGCCGATTGTCCGCGATGCGTCTGCTCTGATCACAATGTTCATGGTGATGCGGCGGCGAACCCAAGGCTATGTCTGAGTCGACCTGGCAGCGCTACTCTGACGCCCCTCGACGAACCTGTCGTTTCAAGGCAGGGTCTGCTTGCTCGCGCCTATCAGTTTGTCCTTTTCAGCCCGCGTCGGATAGTTGATGAGCACGGCGCGATAGACGCCCTTGAATACGAACAGGCTGCCGGCCGCCGCGCCAATGAGCTCGAACCTATCGATCAGCTGGCGAATATCGGAGAGCGAGCCGGCGCCGCCGAGCACCGTCAAAGGCAGGCTGGTGCAGCTCCGGACTTGCGTTGCCAAGTCGATATCATACCCTTCCATCACGCCATCATTATCGATGGAATTCAGCACGATTTCGCCCGCCCCAAGACTCTCTGCCGCTTTCGCAATCTCGGCTGGCCCTCGTGCTGTCGGCTTGGTTGCGTTGTGAGTCCAGACCTCCCAGTCCGCTGTTGCTTGCGCCCTTCTCACGTCGAGTACCACGACCACGCTCTGGCTACCTACCGCGGTCGCGATCTGGCTGATCAAGCGCGGATTTTCTATCGCAGCGGCGCTTATGGCGACCTTTTCCACACCCATACTGATGATCCTGCGCGCCTGCTCAACAGCGTTCACGCCGCCACCGTAGCAAAGCGGCATGCGGCACTCAGCCGCGAGGTTTCCGATCAGCCGGTAATCCGGTTCTCTGCCCAACCGAGTGGCATCGATATCCAGCACGATCAATTCATCGACTTCCTTTTCGTTGAATATCCTGACGGCATTGATCGGATCGCCGAGGTACTTGGGATTCTCGAACCGTACGGTCTTGACGAGGCCTCCCTCTTTCACCAGCAGACAGGGAATGAGTCGCGGGCGAAGCAACGCTGTCTAGCCTGACCTATTCATGAACTGCGCCACCGCGCCGAAAAGCGTGGTGGCGGCGGCAGATTGAGTGTTTAAGCGGTAAAATAGCAGCAAATATACAATAAGTTACAATCAATACGTGCTAACGACGGTTCCTCCGGCTGGCTCAACAACTCAACCGCTCAGTCCCAGCACGGAACGTAGTAGATCGTCCCGTCGAGCGTAATCGGTAGCCATTTTGCAGGCGCGGTGGCTGCCGAACCGGGCTTGTTGCTCGCCGCGAAGGTCGCCGTTTGCGATCCCGTGGTCGCCTGACCGCTGATGCCGATCGGACCGTTGATATCGACGTCGCCCTCCATGTAGGCCGCGCCTACTTTCAGGGCGCCCGCATATGCATTTCTTCCAATCAGTGCGCGCGCATACGCTTTGGCTCCCACGGCCGGCGCGCCACCACGGGACACGTTCATAACGTCCAATCCCGCGTACCAGCGGCCATGAGGCACGTTTAGGTCCGTGGACAGGACGGCATACTGATTTGCCGAGGCTCCTCCCCGGTAGTTCGGGTCAAAGTACGATGGAGCACGCCATGGCTGAGGGTGGTCGGCGGAGGTGTCGAAGTTGTTGTAAACGTGGCCGATCGGCGAGTCGGTGTTGTTGTCGATCTCCACACCGTTTCCCAGCGAGACCAAATTCGTCAAGTTCCCCGCGCGATTGATCCACTGCGCGCTGTGGTATCCAGACTCGATATGACAGCCGAATACCAAAAGCCCATCGCAATTCAGTGGATTAACGAACCACCGGTTGCCACGTCCCGGGCTGAGAGTCATGTTTGATATCTCAACCCCACGCACCGCGTGCGTGTTGCCGATACGTATGTCCCCCGCGGAGCAGGTGTTGGCCTCGAAATCGCAACCGCTTATCACGTGACCCCCGAAAAACGGGGGGCCTTTCACAGTCGAGTCCAGATCCACACAGCAGATGGAAACCCCCTCGCAGTCGCCCCCATAGATCGTCAGCCCGCTGGAGTCGACTACGCGGATGCCCGTTTTGGCCGGTCCTCCGCCGAATGTGACTTGATATAGAGCGAGCTGATTGGTCTGCGCCTGGGCGTCGATATTGGTCGTGTTATTGGACACGATGCTCGACGCGACGATAGTGTTCAAATAGCTGGAATTCGCGCCTGGCAGGTATTGGACTCCAACACCGAAGTTTCGTACCCAGATGCGCTCAAGGTTCGTGTACGGGCAGTTCTTGAACAGAATGCCAGGCTGGGTCGCGTGCGAGCCTTTTCCCACCAGGTGCAAGTCACGCACGACACTACCCGCAGCACCGCCGGTGAAGGTGAAGACCGTGATGTCTGAGCTCGCCGCGATGACCGTGTTTTGGTAGTCGTCACCATACACGCTCACCGGGCGATCGAATATCACGCCGGAGGTAACGCGGCAACTGCCGAGCGCCGAGGGGATATAGATGGCCGCGCCATTCTGCTGGTTGGCTTGTGATGCAGCGCTCGACAACGCAGCGGTAATATCCCCACCCGGAGCTGCCCCATAGCGGCGCAAATCGCCCGGCGGGTAGCTAGGATCTGCCAGCGCTACCGTTGCTTTGCGCTCGGCCGTTGTTTGCGCGTGGCTAGCTGCGCCGACCGTCTGCGCCTGCGAGGTCCGTGTGACTAAGCCTGCTCCCCCTGCAACAATAAGCTTGGAGAGATCGCGACGGCGCATATTGTCCTCCTTGAAGCAAATTCCACGATCCGCGCATCCACACCGTCAGAGACGGATGCACAATCCTTGTTACAATTGGGCATGCTGTTCCTGCTGCTGAGTACGGCAGCTAGAGCTCGGCGAAGTTCTGCAGCAGCTTGATGCCCCACTGGTGACTCTTTTCGGGATGAAATTGCACGCCAAAAATCTGTTGCGACCGCACGCTCGAGGTGAACTGGCCATAGTAGTCGGTTTCAGCGAGTACGTACTCGGGAGAGGCCGGCGCGAAGTAGTAGGAATGCAGGAAATAGAAGCGTGACTCCTCGGCCAGATCTCTAAACAGATCTGAACTGTCTCGGGGCCGAACGTCGTTCCAGCCCATGTGCGGCAGATGCGTCTCGTTGGGGAACCCCGAAACGTCAAACCTCCTGACTTCGCCGTCGATCCAACCTAGCCCGTTGAGCTTGCCCTCATCGCTCCTGCGCGCCAACATCTGCATGCCGACGCAAATTCCGAGTGCGGGTTTCCGAGCGCCAACCACCACTTCCTCCAGCGGCTCCCGCATTCCCGACTCGTTCAGACTCTGCATCGCGCTGTCGAAAGCACCGACGCCGGGCAGAATAACCTTGTCCGCTCCGCGCAGATCGTTCGCCGACGCAGCTATAGATACTGCGACGTTGAGTCTCCGATAGATGTTCGCGATCGCTCGAATATTTCCCCAGCCGTAGTCGACGATTGCTATCATCTGATTGCTCGCTTCTCGAGGCCGAACAGTTGCAGCGTTCTGGTGCCCAGTTCTATCAATCTGGCATTGTTCCGATAGTCTGCATAGTTCCTCGTGGGCCCGTCCATTATCGCTTGCAGCTCAGCCACCGAGAGGTCCAGCTTCGTCGCAACGTATTCGAAATCTTGAGCAATGGTTTCCGGGTCATAGGCCGGCTTGGCGATCCGCTCCAGCGCTTCCTCCCGCGTCATCTGCTTCGTCAGTATGAGGCTCGAAAAGTCCCGGCGGCGCTTATCGATGCCAAATTTTCTGGGCTGCCAATAGCCTTCGTAGAACCGTGTGAATCGGCTTTCGTAGTGCTTGTGCTCATACGTTTGCCAGCCGAAGCGTTCGCTCAACAACTGCATTGCAGCCTGCTTGACGTACGGCACGTAATTCAATGGATGTACCACACGCAGACCCCTTAGCAGGGGATAGAAAATCTTGTAAGTGAAGATATCGGTTAGCGGAAACTTCACCAGGGGACGCATCCCGAAGCGCGCATGTATGTCTTTCAGGTGCACTAGATCCGTGGCGTGGTAGTGCCATTCCAGAGGATTACGGATGCACTCGGTCGAGTAGTTGGCACCGGTCAGGATGTATTTGAAGCGATGCTTCATCGCAAAGTTGTACAGAGCGGCAAAGAAGGCGTGATCTTGCGGCGTATCGATGTGTGGCACTTGCGCCCTAAAGAACGCCACCTGCAGGTCACGCATTTCCGGCCAATCCACAACGTGGGTGTACAAGTCGAGTCCCAGTGAATCCACCAAGCGCTCGATATTGTTGACAGCCGCCAAGGAATTCCAACCAGCATCGACATGAAATACCAGAGGGCGCAGACCCAGCTTCTCCTTTGCCAGATACGTCAGGTATGAACTGTCCACGCCGCCGCTTATGCCGATCAGGCAATCGTGGTCCTGACCGGCCCCGGCGCGGCGGATTTTGTTTGCGATCTTCTGCAGAGCTTGCCAGCCACGCTCATCGGTGTGCCAGTTCGGAAGAATGTTCTGGTAGAAATTGCGACAGTGATCGCAAACCCCAGCGGCGTCGAAACTGATCCCCCGATCGCTGGTATCCATGATGCAGTTGGTGCAGATCCTGTATGCACGCGCCTCGCGCGTCCTCATCCTCCGTGCCCCAGCGCTGTCGGACACTGCTCTGACGGTCATGTCGTGTGACCTGAGGGCAGAGGCCTCCAGAAATCGCCAAGTTTGCTCAGCGCACCTCTTCCATGAATAGTTCGCAGAGTGGTGCTTCGCGATGCGGCATATGGATCTCCTGAATTCAGGCTGGAGGACTATCTCCTCGATGGCCAATGCGATGGACTCGGGATCCTCCGGGTCAAAGTACGTTCCGCCGTCCTTCAGCACGTCCGGCATCGGGCCTCTGTTTGAACACGCGATTGGCAGACCTGCGGCCATACCTTCCACCAGCGTGTTGGGCATGTTCTCGCAACTGGATGCGAACACGAAGATATCCGCGGTAGCCAGCAGTCCAGGTACCTCCTCGTGACGTGCGGAATCCAAGACCTCGACGAACCGGCCATCAGGGTCACTCCGGGCTATCTCCTTGTGGAGCAGTTGTCTCGCGCGGCGCCATCCCGAACCAGCCCCGACTAGTCGCAGCGATACGTTATGGCCGCGCTCCCGTAGTCGGGCAATTGCTTGCACCACCACCCATTGATGCTTGTACATGGTGGCGTGCGACACATAAATGCAGCGAATAGGGCGAGCAGCGTTATCCGGCCAACTTTCGCCAACCTTAGCCTGCCTGAAGTTTTCGCCTACCCCGTGGGGTATCACCCTCACGTTCGCGAGCGGCCCCGTCACTCGCGTAATGGCTTTAGCAGCATATTCTGTCAGGAAAATGACGCCGTCGGCACGCCGCAGCGATCGCGTCTGTAACTGCCTAAGCAGTAAAAGCCTCAAGCGGGCCCTGGAGAATCCATACCGTTGTCTCTCACCCGGCTCGTAGCAGAGCATGTCGCGGCTCATCACGATGCACGGGCGTGCAGTGCCGACCGTTCCGGCATCGAGATTGAGCAGGATGTCGCATCCATGCCGGCGCAACTCTCTCGGTAGTTTCAAGAACTGCCACCAGACTTGATGAAACAGGGAGCGCTCGAGCTCGGGTGGATTGTGCTTGACCAGCCACTGCGTATTAGGCAGAGAGTCCAGCAGTGCCCTGTACGACCATACG
>Ga0066699_10000347_pt1 | contig 12655 bp, 16 predicted proteins | sample GraSoiAngelo_148_FD_66455 | JGI IMG/M metagenome (GOLD analysis project Ga0066699, IMG submission 66455) | Grasslands soil microbial communities from the Angelo Coastal Reserve, California, USA - 14_1009_09_20cm | ecosystem: Environmental > Terrestrial > Soil > Grasslands | place: USA... | reverse complement strand
CTTGCCGCTGAAGTCCACGTAGATCGACTTCCACTCCGAGAACACGTCGAGCGCCGCGATGCCCGCCTCGCGGTGGCCGTTGCCGGTCGCTTTCGTGCCGCCGAAGGGGAGGTGCACCTCGGCGCCGATGGTCGGCGCGTTCACGTAGAAGATGCCGGTGTACAGATCCCGCATCGCCGTGAACGCCTTGTTGATGTCGCGCGTGTAGATCGACGCGGACAGCCCGTAGGCCACGTCATTGCCGATGGCGATCGCCTCGTCGAGCGATCGGCAGCGCATCACCGACACGACCGGGCCGAAGATCTCCTCGCGCGCGATCCGCATCGAGGGGCTGACCTCCGCGAAGATCGTCGGCTCGTGAAACCAGCCGCGCGCGTAGGCGCCGCCGGTCAGCCGCTTGCCGCCGACGACCACCTTCGCGCCCTCCTCCTTGCCGATCTCGACGTACTTCATCACGGTCTGCAGCTGTGACTCGCTGATCGACGGCCCCATCTGCACTCGATCGTCCGCGCCGTCGCCGACGCGCAGCGCCCGCACACGGCGCGAGAACTCGCTGAGGAACTCGTCGTACACCCGCTCGTGCACGACCACGCGGCTCGCCGCCGTGCAGCGCTGCCCCGTCGTTCCGAAGCCGCCCCACACGCATCCTTCGACCGCGAGCTCCAGCTGCGCATCGTCCATGATCATGACGATGTTCTTGCCGCCCATTTCGAGGTGGACTTTCTTGAACGTCGGCGCGGCGTTCTGATTGACGATGCGGCCGACCGTCGTCGATCCCGTGAAGGACACGACCTTCACCGCATCGTGTTTGCAGAGGATTTCTCCGACCTCGGGACCGCCGGTCACCATGTTCACCACGCCCGCGGGAACGCCGGCTTCCTCGAGCACCTTGACGAAGTTGATGGCGGAGAGCGGCGTCAATGACGAGGGCTTGAAGACGACGGTGTTGCCGCAGACGAGCGCGGGAATGATCTTCCACGACGGGATCGCCATCGGAAAGTTCCACGGCGTGATGATGCCGCAGACGCCGAGCGGCTGGCGCACCGACATGGCGAACTTGTCGCGCAGCTCCGACGGGACGGTCTGGCCGTAGAGGCGCCGACCTTCGCCCGCCATGAAGAACGTCATGTCGATCGCTTCCTGGACGTCGCCGCGCGTTTCCTCGAGCACCTTGCCCATCTCGCGCGTCATGTCGCGCGCGAACGTCTCCTTGCGCTCGGCGATGAGCTGTGCGGCGCGAAACAGCAGCTCCGCGCGCTTCGGCGCGGGCACGAGACGCCAGGTCGCATAGGCGCGTTCGGCTGCCGCAATCGCGCGCCCGGCATCCTCCGGCGAGGACTCCTGGAACATGCCGATCAAGTCGTCCTGGTCCGCCGGATTGCGGTTCTCGAAGAGGCGCCCCGAAGACGAGGCCGTCCACATGCCGTCGACGAGATTCGTGTAAACAGTGCCCGCCATGTGTTCACGGAGACGCATCATGGGGACTGTGCCGCAAGGCGATCAGACGTGCAATGCCAAAACTGACGCGCAGCTGACCCACTGCGGCACGCGGGGGCCAACATCAGGGGAACAAACGGTTTACAGCTCGTGCGTAGCGATTTCCCATCGTCCAGGCGAGGACAGCTACCTGAGAAATTGCCGGAATCTGCTCATAGATGCCGAGAAAGAAGGTGAACCGTGCGTGGCACGAATCCTGAATTATGACGAGGACAGAAGGGCGGGTTACTCAGATGGCTGACACGAACCAGATCGCCGCCACGCCGGTTCAGAAAGTGGTGGTCGTCAACGGCAATACCGAAGTGCTCGGGATGCTCGAGACAGTGCTGGACGCCGGCCGCTACGACATGGTGTTTGTGGAGTCGAGTGACCGCGCCTATTCGCAGATCAAGAAGGTCGTGCCGAACCTCGTGATTCTCTGCACGCGCATCGAGGAGCTCGAAGGCTTCCAGCTGCTGACGATGCTGAAGCTCGATGCGGAGACGAAAGACATCCCAATCCTGACCTACACGACCGAGTACGAAGGACAGGATTTCGACTCCGCGATCTCGCAGCTCGCCGACGACGAGGAGGACTTCCTGCCGCCGCAGCGGCCCGCCCTGCGGATGAACTGATGCTATAGTGCCGCCCGGATGGGTTCCGAGTCAGACAAACGCGACACCGAGCGCGTGCTGATTCTCGGCGATCTCCAGGGCGAAATCATGGTGTTCGAGCCGCTGCAGATCAAGGAGATCAGCCGCGGCGGCGCCTCCGTCGAAACGCGCTTCCCGCTCGCGCTCAACTCTCTTCACGAATTGCGCCTCACACTCGGCAACAGGTCCGTCGTGCTGAAGGGACGTGTCGCGCATTCGCGCATCTCGGACGTCGATCAGGAAATCGTCACCTACCGGACCGGTATCGAGTTCGTCGAGCCGTCCGATCGCGTGCGCGCGGTCATCGCCGAATTTCTGGAAACGCTGAAGGCCCACCGCAGTGGGGTGTAGGGCGGCCCTTTACGGGCCGCCACATCATCGCGCCTTCAAGTACTCGAGATAGTCACCGGAGGGAATGCGCTGCGCGCCGCCGAGCGGCGCGTTGTAGAAATACGCCCACGCATCCACGAGGCTCCCATCATTCATCGTGACCGGCGTGACGGCGCGGGTATACAGGCTCGTGTCGGGCTCCTTCGAGCTGTAGCCTTCGATGTCGTCCAGCACGTCGAGCACGGCCGACGAGTCGGTCATCTCGTAGACCTCGCCGCGCACGCGCGCGCTCTCATGTGCGGCGGGCACCGCCGCCGGGTAGATGCCGAGGTCGAAGAGGGCGGCGCCGATGGTGCCGGAGCCTTTGAAGACGAGATGGGAGTCGATGCGACGCCGTCCGGGGCGGTTGAACGGCGTCATCAGCGTGCCGTAGAAGAAGATCAGCGACGGCGTACGGCGCCCCCCTGGCTCAACGAGTCGAGGACGGCGGGTGTCAGCTCGAAGGAGAGGGACACGGACTTGCCCTGCGCGTTCAACATCACCGAGTCGAGCATCCCCTTGTAGCCGGGATCGCGGGAGCCCTGCAGCCGCGCGAGCGACAGGAACCCCTGCACCACGTCGCGCAGGTCGCGCGCGGACTGCTCGTCCTGCGCTTCCGCGCGCACGCGGCCATGCAGGCCGCTGTCGATGCGGCCGCTCGCGGCGAGCCAGTTGATCGGCGGCAGCTGATTGACGATGCCGCCCGGCAGCGGCGAGCGCCCGGCGACGGAATCGAACTTCGCCACGCTCCACGCGGTGCCCTCGTCGACATCGTTGACGAGCGCCATGAACTCGGTGTTGGCGCCGATGCCCTGCGCGGCGCCTGCCTTCGCGTCGAGCGCGGCGCGAACACTGTCGCCCGCGCCGAAGAGCAGCAGGCCAGGTCCGGCAAAGGTGAGCGCGGCATCGTTCGCGTCGTTCTTGATCGCGACCACGCGTTTGCCGCGGTACTGATCCACCTGCGCCCCCTGCTGGCGCATCAAGCCCTCGATGCGAACGGCATCGAAGCGGCCGTGGGCGATGAGCAGCGCGCGGTCGGAAGGCGTCGGCACCGAAATGCGGCCCGTCGACGCGATGAGCACCGAATCCACGTCGCGCTCGAAGTTGATGCCGGTGCGCGCTTCGAATCCGTCGGCCGCCGCGTTGTTATCCGCATCGAGCTGACGCAACCGGTCGCGGAACGGAGAGTTCATCACCTGGCGCACGTCGGCGTAGGCCACCATCTGCGCGTTGCCCGGGACGTAGGCAATGTCGTCGGGAGTCGTCGAGCCGGCCACGGCGCCCCCGGCCCAGGCGACCAGCCCGGTCGCGAGCACGGCGGTCAGCACGCCTGCGGATGCCAGCAGGAAAATTCTGGTGCGTTTCGCCATCTGAAGGGCTCCTCGTCCCTGGAGCATTATACGAGGGGGGTCTGTGTAGGGTTTCGGCGCAAGACAGTCATTGCTCCAGCACGTATTCGCGCCGCTCGATCGTCTGCATCGCCAGAAATAACGCGATGATGGCGACCGCCAGCAGCGTTGCGACGCCCGGCACAGTCGGCTGCAGATAGTAGGCAATCGTCAGCCGGCGCACATAACCGGGAAGCACCAGCGCCACCGATTCCCACCCGAACACGAAGATCAGTCCGCCGACGAGCGGACGCTTGAACGACACGCCAGCCCAGAGAAACAGCGCGCCATACGTGGCGAGGCCGAGCGCCATCACGCCAAGATCGCGGAGAACCGTGCCAAAAAGCGGCCCTATGCTGGCGAAGGGGACCATGATCACGAACACCAGCGCAGCCGACGGCAGGACCACTGCCACGACACAGACGAGGTAGGCGAGATACTTCCCGAGCACGATCGCGCCTCGCGCCATCGGCCGCACGAAGAGATACGTGATCGTTTTCTCCTCGATCTCTTCCGCGATGAGCGAGGTGCCGTAGAAGACGCCCAGCGCCGGCACGATGAACCGCAGGTAGAGGAGGGAGACCGCCGTGCCGAACATCGCCTCGCTGTCGATGCGGCTGCCGTTGACGACCAGCACGGCGCTCCCGCCGGCGAGGGTGAGCCGCGCGACCACCGCCAGCAGAATCGGCGCGCCGGCGGCGAGCCCCATGAACACCGCCCGGCGGCCCCACAGCATCTCGCCCAGCGCGAGCTCGAACATCCGCCGCGCGGGCCCCAGCAGCGGTCCGCTCATGGCTTCACCAGATACGTGAAGACCGCCTGCAGGTTGTCATCGGGCGAGGTGACCTCCTCGATGAGCCCCGCTTCGCCCGACGCCGCGATCTCGGTGAGCCGCGCGTAAAACGCATCCGGCTTCGGCGTCTCCACGACGACCGCCCCCTCCTCGAACCGCACGCTCGCCACATCGTCCGCCACCCCTCGACTTGGCTCGAGGCGAGCGAGCAGCGTTCGCGCGACGGCCTGCGGATCCTGCGCGCGAATCCAGACGCGGTGCGGATGCTCGTCGATGAGGGCGCGAATCTGGTGGACGTCGCCTTCCGCGACGACGCGCCCGTTGTGCATCAGGACGATATTCGCGGTCATCGCTTCGATCTCGTGCAGGATGTGGCTCGACACGACGATGCTCTTGCCCGCGCTCGCCCACTCCTTGATCAACCGGATGGTGCGGCGGCGCATCAGCGGGTCCATGCCGCTCAACGGCTCATCGAGGATGAGGAGCTGCGGGTCGTGCGCAATCGCCTGCGCGAGCTTCACGCGCTGCCGCATCCCCTTGCTGTAGCTGCCGATCTTCCGGTGGCCCACGTCGAGCAGATCGACCGCCTCGAGCGCACGCTTCGCCGCAGCCGCCGCCGCATCGTCATCCATGCCATGCAGCCGCGCGAGCGCCGCGACCCATTCGACACCCGTCATGTGGTCGTAGAACGCATCGTGTTCCGGACAGAAGCCGAGCCGGCGATACTGCGCGGGGTTGCCCCAGATCGGCTCGCCGAACACGCGAACGCTGCCCGCGCTCGGTCGAAGCTGCCCTGTCACGAGCTTCATGAACGTGGACTTCCCCGCCCCGTTGGGACCAAGCAGACCCGTGATGCCTTCAGGCAGGGAGACGGTCACGTCGTTGAGACCCGAGACGTGGCCGTACCACTTCGACAGATGATCGGCCGCAATGATCATGCGACGACGTCAACGGCATGTACGCGCCGTTCGAGAGTGAACAGACATGCCGCCAGGAGGATCGCGAACGCCGCCACGGCGAGGCCGAGCACGGCCGTGTCATCCGGCGGCACACCGAAGATCGAGTCGATGAGGAGCAGCAGCGTGTTCTGCGGCGAGATCAGCACCCACAGCGGGTTGCCGCTCACACGTTCGAGTGCGCCGTCGAGCACGCCGGCGAAGATGACGATGCCCGCGTACATCATCGCGGCGAAGCGGCGGCTTCGCGAGAGCGAGGAGAGCGCCAGCATCATCATCGACGCGAGCGCGACCTGAAGCATTGAGGCGAGGGTGATGGCCGGAACGAGCCGCGGGTGGGAGATGACGAAATCGAGGCTGCCGCTGAACAGAATCTGGAGGACGAGCAGCAGCATGGCGGGGAACCACGTCACGGCGACCAGGAACAGCGCGAGCGTCAGGAGCTTCCCGCCGATGTAGTTGTTGCGCGTGATCGGCTTCGAGAGATAGATCTGCAGCGCGTTGGACTGGCGGTCCGTCGCGATCAGCCCCGCGCCCGCATAGATCGTGATGAAGAACACGAACAGCCGCTGCTGTTCGAGGAACGTTCGGAACGTTTCTTCGGAGGGTGCGAAGAAGAACGCGCCGCGGATCACGGTCGTGCCGATATAGAGCTCGACGGCGCGAAACACAAACAGCGACCAGGCAAAGAGGAGCAGCGCGAGGAAGCGGCGTTCGCGCAGCCGATCGAGGACGCCATGATGCGCGATGACCCACCACCCGCGGCCGTGCAGCGCGCGCCCGCCGGTGTAGTGCCGGTAACCCTGGTCGTGAATCGGCATGTTACGGTTCGTCGCCCAGCGCGCGCGCGAACACGTCCTCGAGCGACGGGACGCTCGGCCGCAGATGGCGCACCTGCACGCCGCTGCGGGCGGCGAGCTGAAACAGGAGCTGCGGCGAGCGATCCTCCGGGACGAAGACACGGATGACGTCGCCAGGGTCGCCGCGGTACTCGAGCCCCTCCGCGCGAATCGCGTCGGCGAAGCGCGCCTCCTCACCTTTCACGCGCAGCTCGAACACGCGGCCCGACGGCCCCTTCAGCGCGGCGATCGGCCCCTCTGTGGCGACCGCGCCCTTGTGCAGGACGACGACGTGATCGCACGCGAACTCGACGTCGGGCAGCAGATGCGACGAGAGAATCAGCGTCATCCCCTTGCGGGCGGCGATGTCGCGAACCAGCGCGAGCATCTCGTCGCGTCCTGTCGGGTCCATCCCGTCGGTCGGTTCGTCGAGAAAGAGCAGCTCCGGATCGTGGACCAGCGCCTGCGCCAGCTTGACGCGCTGTTTCATGCCGGTGGAGTAGGTCTCCACGTTGCGATAGCGCGCCTCGCCGAGGCCGACGTAGAAGAGGACCTCGTGCGCACGCTGCATCGCGTCGGCGGGCGGCAGGCCCGAGAGCTTCGCGCAATAGGAGACAAACGAGAACGCCGTCATGCCGGGGATGTGCGCGTCGCTTTCCGGCATGTAGCCGACGCGCGCGCGCACGGCGAGCGGCGCCTCGCTGATGTCGTAGCCGAGAACGCGCATGCGGCCGCTCGACGGCGGCAGCAGCCCGAGCAGCGCCTTGATGAGCGTGCTCTTGCCGGCGCCGTTCGGGCCAAGCAGCCCGATGGCGCCCCGCGGAAACTCCACGCTGACGTTGCGGAGCGCCTCATGCCGGCCGTAGGAGACCGTGACGCCGTCGAGGACGACGGCAGGTTCGTTCACAGGCTTCCGCGCAGACCGAGAGCATCCGCGCGTTCACGCATGAACGCGATGACGTTCGCGACGTGCTGCTCGAGCGGCAGGCCGAGCTCCTCGGCGCCGCGGCGAAGGTCGTCGCGCGAGACGTTCCGCGCGAACGCCTTGTCCTTCATGCGCTTGATGACCGATGACGGCTCGAGGTCGAGCACGCTCTTCGACGGACGGACGAGCGACGCGGCGGTGACGAAGCCGGACATCTCGTCGCACGCGTAGAGCGTCTTCTCGAGCGGGCTCTCGCGCGCGACGTCCGAGTAATCCGCATGCGAGAGGATCGCGCGCGTCACCCATTCCGGATAGCCGCGGCGCTGCAGCTCCTCGCAGCCGCGGAACGGGTGGTCGGCGGGCGTCTGGTAGCGTTCGTAATCGAAGTCGTGCAGCAGCGCGACCACGCCCCAGGCGTCCTCGTCCTCGCCGAACATGCGCGCGTAGCCGCGCACCGACGCTTCGACGGCGAGCGCGTGCTTGCGCAGGCTCTCGCTCCTGGTCCACTCCGTCAGCAGGGCCCACGCCGAATCGCGGCTCAAAAGGGCGTCCATCGTCACCTCACCGGTCGCGGCGCCTCGCGCGCCAGCGTCAGCGCACGATGAATGATCGAGATGGCCTTCTCCGTCAACGAGTACTCGCTCAGCATCGGCGGCTCCACCCAGATCGCCGCATCGACATCCGAACCGGGACGGAGTGTTCCGTCCGACGGCCAGCACAGGTAGTCGATGAGCACGTAGTGATAACGGGCGCGCTCCTGCCCGTCGAGCGTGATGCGATCGAACACTTCGATCACGGGGCCGACGGCGACGGACAAACCGGTCTCTTCGAGCATTTCGCGCGTCAGCGCCGCCTCGAGCGTCTCGCCCACTTCCACCATGCCGCCCGGCAGGCTCCAGTGTCCCTTGAGCGGCTCGTACTTCCGCTTGACCAGCACGATCTTCCCCTCGTCAACGATCACGGCGCCGACACCGACAATCGGACGCTCGGGGTACTGGCGCGTGTCGTTCAAACTTCCGCCTTCTCACTTCTCCGTTCGTGTTCATGTTCGGTTCCGGCGCGCTGCGCGCGCCGAACTCGGTACATCGAACCACGAACATCGAACCGAACCTGAACACGAACAGAGAACACAGAACCTGGAAGTGTGAACGGCTGCATCCTATTCACCCATCACCTTCACGATGACACGCTTTCGGCGCTGGCCGTCGAACTCCGCGTAGAACATCTGTTCCCATGGGCCCAGATCGAGCTTGCCCGCGGTGATCGGCAGCATCACCTGGTGACCCATGATCGTCCGCTTCAGGTGCGCGTCGGCGTTGTCCTCGCCGGTCTGATGATGCCTGTAGTCGAGGCCCGACGGCGCCAGCTTCTCGAGCCACACCTGAAAGTCCTGAATGAGGCCGCTCTCCCAATCGTTGACATAGACACCGGCGGTGATGTGCATCGCCGACACGAGCACCATCCCTTCCTTCACGCCGCTCTTGTCTACGATCTTCGCCACGTCATCCGTGATGCGGATGAACTCCTGCCGCTTCTTCGTGTTGAACCAGAGATATTCGGTGAAAAACGTCATAGCGCCAAACTCGCTTCGGCGTTGATCTCGATATGCGGTTCGACGCCCGCGCCTCGCAGCCGGCGCAGGCCTGCGGCGGCGATCATCGCGGCATTGTCCGTTGCAAGCGCCAGATCGGGAACGAAGACCGGAATGCCTTTCGCGCGGCCGCGCTCCTCCGCGTCGGCGCGCAGCCGGCTGTTGGCCGAGACACCGCCGGCGATCCCGATGCTGCGCGCCTGATACCAGCGTGCCGCGTCGAACAGCCGATCGAGCAGTGTGTCGACGACGACCCGCTGAAAGCTCGCGGCGACGTCAATCGTCTCCCTCTCCGGAAGCGGATCGGCAGCCGTGAGCCCGAGCGCCGCGCGTCGCGCGGTCACGTGGCGCAGCACGGACGTCTTCAGCCCGCTGAAGCTGAAGTCGCGGGTGCCCGGCAGCTCCGGCGCGTTTCGATCCGCATGCGTGAGACGCATCTTCGGAAATGCCACCGCGCGATCGTTGCCCTGCGTCGCCAGCCGATCGATGACCGGCCCGCCGGGATATCCCAGATGCAGGAGCTTGCCGACCTTGTCATACGCCTCCCCCGCCGCGTCATCTCGAGTACGTCCGAGCCGTTCGTACGAACCGGGCGCTGCGAGGCGATAGAGGCTCGTATGTCCGCCCGAGACGACGAGCACGATCGCCGGCATCGGCATCTCTCCGCCCTGGAGCACGAGGGACTCGATGTGACCGGCCAGGTGATGAACGGGAATCACGGGGACGCTTCGCGTCCACGCCAATGCCTTCGCGAACTGCAGGCCGACGAGCAGCGATCCGACGAGGCCCGGCCCCTGCGTCACGGCGACCGCCTCGAGCGTCGGCGATCCGGCATCGGTGAGCGCGCGCTCGACCACGCCGCAGATGTCGCGGATGTGCTGCCGCGCCGACAGCTCGGGAACGACGCCGCCCCACTCGCGATGGATGGCGACCTGCGAGGCGACGACGTTCGAACGGATCCGCCAGGGGCGATCGGCGCCGGCGGTTTCCTCGACCACCGCCGCCGACGTCTCGTCGCAGGAGGTCTCGATGCCGAGGATGATCATGATAGGTGGCAGGGGGCAGTGGGCAGGGGGCAGAAGGTCGCAGTCATGGCCTCGTTCCTGCCTCCTGCTGCCACCTGCCACCTGCCTCCTGCCCCCTGTTCACCAGCTCCGCCAGCGATTCGTGATACGGCGCGCGGGCCACGCCGCGCTCCGTGATGATCGCGGTGATGTACTTCGCGGGCGTCACATCGAAGGCGGGATTCCTGATGCGCGCGCCTTCGGGCGTCAAGCGGTTCGCGCCGACGTGCGTGACCTCGCGATCGTTGCGCTCCTCGATCGGGATCGTGGATCCGTCAGGGGTCTGGAGGTCGATCGTCGACAGCGGCGCCGCGACGTAAAACGGAATCTCGTGCGCCCTGGCGAGCACCGCGACGCCGTAGGTGCCGATCTTGTTGGCGACATCACCGTTGGCGGCGATCCGATCGGCGCCGACGACGACCAGATCGACGTTGCCAAGGCGCATCATCGACGCCGCCATGTTGTCGGTGATCACGGTCGTATCGATGCCGTCCTTGACGAGCTCCCACGCCGTCAACCGCGCGCCCTGCAGGAACGGCCGCGTCTCGTCGGCAAGGACCGCCACCTTCTTGCCCTGCTCCGCCGCCGCGCGAATCACGCCGAGCGCGGTGCCGTAACCGGCGGTCGCCAGCGCGCCGGCGTTGCAGTGCGTCAGGATGCGCGCCTGCTCGGGCACCAGCTCCGCCCCGAACGCGCCCATCGTCCGGCAGCTCGCGACGTCTTCGTCGTGGATGCGCCGCGCGTCGGCTTCGAGCCGCTGCCTGATCTCTTCCACCGAGCATCCCCCCTGCGCCGCTTCCGCGAACACGCGTTTCATACGCTCGATGGCCCAGAAGAGATTCACGGCGGTCGGCCGGGTTGCCGCCATCAGTTCGCACAGCTTCTGGAACTCCGTCGCGAACTGCTTGGTGCCGGTCGCCTTGCTCCGCCGCATCCCGAGCGCGATGCCCATCGCCGCCGCGACGCCGATCGCCGGCGCGCCGCGAATCACCATCGTCTTGATGGCCCTGGCGACTTCCTGTGCGGTCTTGCAGGAGACATAGATCTCCGACGCGGGCAGCTTGCGCTGGTCAATCATGACGACGGCGTCGTCTTTCCATTCGATCGTCGGGAGCATGGATTCTGGATGATAGCAGTCAGGTGGCGGGTGGCAGGTGGCAGGTGGCAGGAGGAGGCAGGTTTGAAGGTGGCAGGTACGCAATTCGCTAGCTCAACTCCACATCATGACCATTCGAAACTACAGGGATCTGGTGGCGTGGCAGAAAGCAATGGCGCTCGCGGAATCCATTTACAAAACGACTCAACAACTGCCCCGCGAAGAGCGATATGGCCTCGTTTCGCAGATGCGGCGTGCCGCCGTATCGATTCCGTCCAATATCGCCGAAGGCGAGGGGCGCGGCGACGACGGGAACCTTTTACGCAGCCTGCGGATTTCCTACGGCTCGTTAAGGGAACTCGAGACCCAAACGTTGCTCGCTCAGCGACTTCGTCTCTTGAAAGAAGCGGACACAAAGCCGGTGTTCGATCAATGTCACGAAGTCGGGCGGATTCTCAACGGCCTGATGAAGACAGTTAGAACGCGGATAGAAGCCAAACGAGGGCGTACTTAGAAAAACCCGCTGCGCCCTGCACCCTGCAACCTACTGCCCCCTGCCCCCTGCCCCTGCCCCCTACTTAAGCAACCGCGCGTCGAACGGCTGAGGCAGCAGCTCGCCGATCGTGTGGCGGCCTGTTTCTCCGTGAAGGTTCGCGAGGATCACTTCAATGTCACCCGCGAACTCCCAGAGCAGCTGACGGCAGGGTCCGCACGGCGGCGTCGGCGCATCGGGCGGCGCGACGACGACGATGCGGCGGAACTTGCGGTGGCCCTCCGACAGGGCCTTGAAGAGCGCGATGCGCTCGGCGCACACCGTCAGGCCATAGGTCGCGTTCTCGACGTTGCAGCCGGTGACGATGGCACCGTCGATCGTTTCGAGCGCGGCGCCCACCTTGAAGCGCGAGAAATCCGCGCAGGCGTGCTCGCGCGCGGCGCGCGCCGCCGCAATCAACTCTGCGATTTTCGGATCCCGGATCCCGGATCCCGGATCCCGGTCGACGTTAGAGTCGCTCAACGACTCCCTCGAGCAGCGCGATGAACGAGCTGCGGACGCGTTGCATGGTGGCCAGGACCTCTTCGTGGACGATCGGGTGCGGCAGCACGCCCGCCGCCGCGTTGGAAATGCACGAGACGCCAAGCACCTCCATCCCCATGTGGCGCGCGGCGATCGCTTCGGGCACGGTGGACATGCCAATCGCATCCGCGCCGATGCCGCGGAAGAACCGGATCTCCGCGGGCGTTTCGTAGCTCGGCCCGTGCGTTGCCACGTAGATGCCGTGCGACACCGCCACGCCCTTCGCCCGCGCCGCTTCGTCGGCGATCGTTCGCAGCCGCGCCGAATAGACCTCGCTCATATCGGGAAAGCGCGGGCCGAAGCGATCGTCGTTGGGACCAATCAGCGGACTGCCGCCAACCATGTTGATGTGGTCGTCGATGATCATCAGCGCCCCCCGCGCGAACCCGGTGTTGATGCCGCCCGCGGCGTTGGTAAGGATGACGCGTTT
>Ga0066699_10000346_pt1 | contig 12665 bp, 16 predicted proteins | sample GraSoiAngelo_148_FD_66455 | JGI IMG/M metagenome (GOLD analysis project Ga0066699, IMG submission 66455) | Grasslands soil microbial communities from the Angelo Coastal Reserve, California, USA - 14_1009_09_20cm | ecosystem: Environmental > Terrestrial > Soil > Grasslands | place: USA... | reverse complement strand
TTCGCGGCCGACGAGGGACAGCTAAACAAGATCTACAGCGACCTGGGCAGCCACATCGGCTGGGTCACGAGCAAGGTCGACCTCACGATTCCGGTGCTCGGCCTTGGCACCCTGATTCTCGTGGTCGGCGGGCTCTTCAGCCTGCGCTGGTTCCGGCTACTGCCCTAACACCCGGAAGATGCCGCTCCGCCGGGCCCGTATAGATCTGACGCGGGCGGGCGATCTTCTGCTCCGGATCGAGTAAGCCTTCCTGCCACTGCGCCAGCCAGCCCGGGGTACGGCCGATCGCGAAGAGCACCGGGAACATCTCGACCGGGAAACCGATGGCGAGGTAGATGATCCCTGAGTAGAAATCGACGTTGGGATAGAGCCGGTGCTTGATGAAGTAGTCGTCTTGCAGCGCAACGCGCTCGAGCTCGGTGGCGATGTCCAGCAACGGACTCTTACCCGTCACCTCGAGAACCTGGTCGGCGACCTGCTTGATGATCTTGGCGCGGGGGTCGAAATTCTTGTAGACGCGGTGACCGAAGCCCATCAGCTTCATCTCGCCAGAGCGGACGCGCTTGACGTACTCGGGCACGCGGCTGACGGAGCCGACCTCCCGAAGCATCCGTAGGACGTGCTCATTGGCGCCGCCGTGCAGCGGACCGTATAAGGCGGCGGCGGCGGCCGCGGTGGCGCTGAACGGATCCGAGTGGGCACTGCCGACGGCGCGCATGACGTTGGCCGAGCAGTTCTGCTCATGGTCAGCGTGGAGGATGAGCAGCACGTCGAGCGCATGCTCCAACACCGCGTTCGGCCTGTACTTGAGCTCGGTCGCTTTCCACATCATGTTCAGGAAGTTGCCAGCGTACGTGAGATCGTTGTCCGGGTACGCGTAGGGCATGCCGATCGCATGGCGATACGCGAAGGCGGCGATCGTCGGCATCTTGGCAATCAGCCGCAAGATCTGCAGCCGGCGGCTGTCGGCCTTGCCGATCTCCTTGGCGTCCGGATAGAAGGTCGAGAGCGCGCCGACGACCCCAATCAGCACGCCCATCGGATGCGCATCGTGATGGAAGCCGTCGATCAGCTTCTTGATGTTCTCGTGCAGCAACGTGTGATGCGTGATCTTGTCGACCCATTCGTCCCGTTGGGTGGCATCCGGTAGCTCGCCCTGGATCAGGAGATACGCGACGTCGAGAAAGGTCGAGTGTTGGGCGAGCTCCTCGATGGGATAGCCCCGGTACCGGAGGATGCCGCGTTCACCGTCGATGTACGTGATGGCGCTTCGACAGCTGGCGGTGTTGAGGAAGGCTGGGTCGTAGCTCATCAGGCCGGCGGCCGGGCCGTCGGTCGTGATCTTTTGGAGGTCCGCGGCGCCGATGGCGCCGTCGCGAATCGGAATCTCGTAGCGACGCCCAGTCCGATTGTCAATAACAGAGATGGTTTCGTCTGGCATCAGCGTGAACTGAGTTTAGCCGTCCGTGGTTGTCGCTCAGGGGCCGGCGAGCGCCTCATTCCATTCGCGAATGACGTAGCGCTTCACCACCCCATGCAGGATGAAGGGATCGCTCTCGACGAACTCTTCAGCCGCCTCGCGGGTGGTGAAGATCGCCATCGAGCCTTCATCCTGCGGATTGGCGAAGGTGCCGATCATCAACAGTGTTCCCCGATCGGCAAATTCTTTCCACCGCGCTCGATGCGCCGCAAAGTGGACAGGCGCCTTGGCGCGGACATCGTCGGCAGACTCGTAGAAGACGACGTACTTTGGCATTGCCGCCGAAAGCGTAATCCAACCGAAAGAAACCCGGGCGCATGCTGCCTCCATCAACGATTCGAGGAGGTGACAACCATGAATGGAATGCGAAGGGTGCTTCTGAGCGTGGCGCTCGGCGGCTCACTGTTGACCGGTGGCGTCATTGGCGCCACGATCGCCGGACCGGTGCTGGCAAGCGCGGCCAGCAGCTCAACCGCGGCGAGCACGTCGGCGTCGCCCAGCACGAGTTCGGGCAAATTCGTCCCGAATGAAGACGCCACCCATGAGGCCGGTGAGAGTGCGGCTCGGGAGGCGCAGGAGGATGCGGGCCAGTTCCCGACCGTCCCGTAGGTCCGAATGGCGCGAAGGAGGGGTCGGAATCGTCCGGCCCCTCGCGTCATGAATTCGAAAGGAACGGTCTGGCAGCATAGAGAACGGGTGAAAGGACAGTGAGCGTCGCACGGGTCGATCTCGTCGGTTCGGGGGCGCGCCGGGTGGCCCTGGCGGCGACCGGGATCGTGGCGGCCGCCTACCTCCTGATCGCGATTGCCGTGGTCCTGATCGTGACCCATAACCTGACCTCGAACATCGACAGCACGCTCTCGCAATCCCTGGCCTCTATGGCTGCCCAGCGCGCCTCCGTCGGGCCGTTTGCGGGCCCTCGCGGCGGGAATCCTCTGGAGGCCCCTGTGATTTGGTGGATGTACCATCCCGACGGGAATTTCGACGACAGCAGCGCGGCCGCCAAGGCTAACGGTCTCGTCTTGCCCGTCTCGCCAACGAGCATCCAGGGGCCGCAGCAAGTGGTCGTGTCCGGCACCGATTTTCGTGTTGAAGGCGGTCGAGTGGGTGACGACTGGGCGGTCGTCGGGCAGTCGATGAGCTCCGTTGACCAGGCCCGTTCCAACCTGATCCAGGCCGAGCTGCTGATCGGTCCCGTGCTGCTGCTCGTCGTCTTCCTCGGCGCATTCGCGATCGGCCGTCGTGTCGCTCAGCCGGTCGAGGCGGCGCGGCGGCGGCAGATGGACTTCACCGCCAACGCATCGCACGAGCTGCGCACGCCACTGGCCGTCATCCAGGCACAGAGCTCACTGGCCCTCGCGCAGCCGCGCGACACTGACTGGTACCAGCGAGCCTTCCAGCACGTCAATCGCGAAAGCCTGCGGATGCGCCAGCTCGTCGACGACCTGCTCTGGCTGGCACGCTTCGAAGCGATGCCGGCGTCGACGAAAGCTGAACCGGTGGACGTCGGCGTCATCGCGCAGAATGGGGTCGACCGCTTTGGGGCGGTTGCCGAGGCGCGGCACCAACACTTGAAGCTCCAGCTATCCGCTGACTCCGCCGTCATCGCGGCGTCGCCGGAATGGCTCGATCACCTGGTCGGCGTGCTGATCGACAACGCGAGCAAGTACACGCCGGAAGCCGGCACGATCGATGTCGCGGTGAGCAGCGAAGCCCACAGCGTCAGGCTCGTGGTCGACGATTCCGGTCCAGGAATCCCTGAAGCCGAGCGCGGGCGGATCTTCGACCGCTTCCAGCGAGCAAGCGATCAACCGGGTGGTGCCGGATTGGGCCTCGCCATCGCGGATGCGGTGGTGAAGGCGACGAATGGAAAGTGGGAGGTCGGAACCTCCTCCGCGGGGGGCACAAGCATGGCGGTGACCTGGCCTCGTGTCCTGGCCCGACCGGCGCCGCGGCGTGCAACCACGCCCGATGCGCCGCCGCTCGCATCGCTCGACGCCTAAGAAAGCCTCAGCGACTTCTTAGGGAGGCATCACGGAACTGCAAGGTGTGGTCCTGCACCATGGGCAAATGAACTCAATTACTCCGACTCAACGGGACCGAGGCCTGCAACGGTTGCGCCGGCTGACCGTCGGTGCCACTACCGGAGCGACGATGGCACTCCTCGGAATCAGCTACGTCGCGGCGGCATCGTATGCCGGCAAGTCTTCATCTTCGACCGCCCTGAACTCATCCAGCTCGACCACCTCAGCTGCTGCGACATCGAGCAGCGCCAGCACGACCGCAAGCGCCACCAGCAGCCCTTCGACGGAGTCATCTGCCTCCTCTGCCAGTACTGGGAGTAGCGGCAGTGGCACCGTGACGACCGGAGGGTCGTGATGGTTGCCGTTAAGAGCTGGAAGGCGCTTGGGACTTCGGTCAATGTGCTGACCACCGACTCCGATGCGCTGCCCCAGGCCGAAATGGCCGTTCGCGAAACTCTCGAGGACGTCGACGTGGCCTACAGCCGGTTTCGCGCCGACAGCGAGCTCAGCCGCTTGAACGCCGGCGCCGGCCGCACGATGCGGGTCAGCCCGCTACTCGGGCGCGCGATCGAGGTTGCGCTAAACGCAGCACGCGTCACCAACGGCGCGGTCGACCCGACGATCGGCGCCGCGATCCGCGTCGCCGGATATGACGATGACTTTGCCAGGGTGACGGCGGATCGAGGTCCGCTGCAGCTTCGAGCGGTGAAGATTCCCGGCTGGCAGGTTGTCCGCTTCGATCGCGTGTCGCGTTCGGTCGTCATGCCTGAGGGCGTCGAACTCGACCTCGGGTCGACCGGCAAGGCGCTGGCAGCCGATCTGGCCGCGTCCGCAGCTCAGGTCGCGATCAACGGCGGTGGCGTGCTCGTCAGCCTTGGCGGCGACATCGCAACAGCCGGAACCGCACCCCAGGGCGGGTGGCGGGTCCTGGTGGCCGAAGACAGCAGTCTTCCGCCAGACAGCGACGGCCAGGTCATCTGCGTCCAGGCGGGGGGCATCGCCACCTCGAGCACGACCGTGCGACGGTGGCGCCGCGGCCAGGCCCTGCTTCATCACATCATCGATCCACAATCCGGCATGCCGACCAGCGGCCCCTGGCGCACCGTCACTGTCCTTGCCCACAGCTGCGTTGATGCCAACGTTGCGGCAACCGCGGCGATCGTGCAGGGCGAGGGCGCCGTCGACTGGCTGAAGGCCCGCCGCTTGCCCGCGCGCCTGGTCGAGAACGATGGAACGATCCACTACCTCGGCCCCTGGCCGGATCCGAATCGGGCCGCCGCGTGAGCGACACGATCCTCTGGTACGCAACCCGGGGTGCCGGCGTCGTCTCGCTGGTCTTGCTCACCGTCGTCGTGGTCCTGGGCATCACGTCGGCAATGCGCTGGAAGACGCCAGCCTGGCCGCGCTTCTTGACCGCCGGCTTTCATCGCAATCTCGCGCTCATCACCTTGGTCTTCCTCGCGATCCACATCGTGACCGCGGTCGTCGATCCGTTCACGGCGCTGGGCTTGAACGCGGCGCTGATTCCTTTCTCATCGTCCTATCGGACATTCTGGTTAGGTCTCGGCGTCATCGCGCTGTACCTGTTGATCGCGATCGTCATCACCAGTCTGCTGCGGCCGTTCCTCGACTACGCCAGCTGGCGACTTATCCACTGGTTCGCCTACGCGATGTGGCCGATCGCCCTCGTCCATGGCTTTGGCACCGGAACCGATCGGTCATTTTCCTGGATGCTTGGCATCGACGGACTCTGTGTGATTGTCGTCGTGCTGGCGGTTCTGTGGCGCACCAGCCGGCCATCGCCGACCAGCTGGCGCGCTCTGCCGGCGAGCGAGAGCATGAACCGGAGCGTCAGCCGATGAGCATGCTCAGCGGCGGCCCCCACCCTGCCCTCCCCCAAAGGGGGAGGGAAATTGATGGCGGCCTCCGCGGCGACGCCCTGGTCCGTGAGCTGGAGCGCGCCAACCTGCTGGGTCGCGGCGGCGCCGGGTTTCCGGTCGCCCGAAAGTGGCGGACCGTCAAGGCGAACGGAAACGGCCGGGCCGTGGTGCTTGCCAACGGCGCGGAAGGCGAACCACTGAGCCGCAAGGACCGCACGCTGATGGTCGAGCGCCCGCATCTGGTCATCGATGGCGCACTGCTCGCCGCCGACGCGGTCCGGGCCAGCGACATCATCTTTTATGTGGGCAACGAGCACCGCGCCGCGGTAAGCGCCATGCGTCGCGCTCTTGCCGAGCGGCACGAGCGCGCGGCACAGCGCGCCCGCCTGGTCGAGGCGCCAGCCGGCTACATCAGCGGCGAGGAGTCGGCGGCCGTGCATTACATCAACGCTGGCGATGCCAGACCGACGGTCACACCGCCGCGGCCGTTCGAGCGCGGCATCGACGGACGCCCCACCCTGGTGCAGAACGTCGAGAGCCTGGCGGCGGCAGCACTGCATGCGTCAGGCGCGTTAAACGGAACAGCGCTCTTCACGACGAGCGGGGCGGTGCGGCGCAGTGGCGTCTATGAGCTTCCGCCTGACGTGGCGCCGGAAGCCGTCGTTGACCTGGCTGGCGGCCTGGCCAAAGACGTGCAGGCGGTCCTGATTGGCGGATACTTCGGAAGTTGGGCGTCGGCCGAAGAGGTCTGGTCGCTGACTTTGGATTCCAACTCTCTTCGCGCCCGCGGGCTGACACTCGGCTGCGGGGTCCTCTACTTTCTTCCGGCCGACAGCTGCGGGGTCGATGCCACGGCTCGCATCATGAGTTACCTCGCCGGTCAGAGTGCGCGGCAGTGCGGGCCATGCGTCTTCGGACTGGGCGCAATTGCGACTGCAACCAGGCGGCTTGCTGAGCGGGCGCCGCAAGCCGAGGATCTGGCAAGACTCGCGCGCTGGAGCGGCCTGCTCGCCGGACGGGGCGCCTGCAAGCATCCGGACGGCGCGACCGGGTTGCTGCGCAGCGCCTTGGAGGTGTTCGCCGACGACTTCGTCGCCCACCAGCAACGCCGCTGCATCACCCGACGTGCCCTTCCTGACCACTCGAGAGTGCTGGCCGAGGCAGTGGCCTGATGGCAGAGCAGGTGGCAATCGACCGAATCCGCTGCGACGGCCACGGAATCTGCGCCGAGCTGTTGCCCGAGATGATCAGCCTTGACGACTGGGGTTATCCGATCATCAAGCCGGGCCCGATACCCTTGCGGCTCATCGAGCACGCCCAGCGCGCCGTCGAGGCCTGCCCCGTGCTGGCGCTGCGCATGACTCGTGTCAGCAAGGCCGCGTGACTGCTGTCAACCGAAACTGCTGATCGCGGTGACTGGTCGTGTCATGTCAGCTCGGATACCGTCGCATTGGCGGACCGCTCAGCCGTAAAGGAGACGGAAATGGCAGGTTTCGAGTATCGCTCGGCGCAGACCTTCCGCGGCATTCCCATCATCCACGTCGCATTCGGCCATTGGGAGCGCGGCCGCTACCGGGCGGCACGGGCCGGAGGAATCATCGCCATTGGTGATACGGCGGCTGGCGTCGTTGCCGTTGGCGTGGTCGCATTGGGTGCCGTAGCGGTCGCACCGGTGGCGCTCGGTGTTGTGGCGGTTGGCGTAGTTGCGGTGGCGGCGGTTTCTGCCGGAGTCAGCGCAGTCGGCCTGGTTGCTGCTGGTGTGGTCGCTCTTGGGATCCACGCCGTCGGCGTGGTCATGGCCGCGATCTAGCGCTAACGGCCTCGACCCTCGGCCTGCTGCGGAACGGCTCCTGCCCTCGTACGTTGATCAGTGCGCTTGACTCGCTCGCTAGCCCGGTCCCATCATGGGCCGGCGCAGCGGGCGCCGTTACGATAGTCGGCGACGGAATCGCTGAATCTCGTCGTTATCGGCGCTGGACAGGCCGGCCTCGCGGTCAGTCGCGAGCTCAGCCAGCGCGGCGTCGAACACATCGTCTTCGAAAAGGGCCGCATCGGCGAGACCTGGCGCGGACGTTGGGACAGCTTCTGTCTGGTCACCCCCAATTGGAGCGTCAGGCTTCCGGGTCATCCCTACGACGGCAACGATCCCGACGGTTATATGCCGCGCGATGAGATCGTCGCGTATCTCGAGCGCCATGCCCGAGCGGTCCAGGCACCCGTCCGCGAAGGCGTTGACGTTCGCACCGTCTCCCGCCGGGACGGCAGCTTCATGCTCGAGACCTCCGACGGCCCGGTGGTGGCACGCGAGCTCGTCCTGTGCACCGGCGCTTACCAGAGACCGCATCGACCGCCCGGTGCGGCCACGCTCCCTGCCAATTGCTACGCGATCGATGTCGAGGACTATCACAATCCTGGGGCGTTGCCCGCCGGTCCAGTCCTGATCGTCGGCAGCGGGCAGTCCGGCTGCCAGATAGCCGAGGAGCTTCACGAAGCCGGTCGCGAGGTGGTGCTGGCTTGCGGCCGGGCGCCCTGGGCCACCCGGCGGATCGGAGAGCGCGACGTGTTCTGGTGGGTGATCGAAACCGGCTTTTGGGACGCACCACTGAGCTCGCTGACAACCCCGGCCGGACGATTGTTCGCGAATGTGCTAGGCACGGGACACGGCGGAGGCCATGACCTGCACTTGCGGACGCTGCAGTCGACGGGCGTCCGTCTCGTCGGGCACTTTCTTGGCGTAGACGACGGCCATCTGCGCTTCGCAGCAGACCTCGAGGAGACCGTGGCCTGGGGCGATCAGCGTTACAACGAGTTCGCGGCGCTCGTTCGAAAAACGGCAATGGAGCGGGCGCTATCGGTGCCGGAGATCCAACCGCCCGAGCCATTCGCGCATGACGTCATCGAAGAGCTCCCTATCGGCGAGTTCGGGTGCGTGCTCTTCGCCGGCGGTTTCCGGCCGGACTACGGCCGCTGGGTTCATTTACCCGGCGCGTTCGACGTGATGGGATTCCCGATTCAACAGGAAGGCGCCAGCACCCTCTTTGCTGGTCTCTATTTCGTCGGTGTGCATTTCCTCCGCAAGCGCCAGTCGTCGCTGCTCTATGGCGTTGGCGAGGATGCGGCGATTGTCGCCGATGCCGTCGCCAGCCGTGCATCCGCAAATCGCCAGTAGGATAAAAATCTCACCGTGACGGAGGTGTACATCGAGTCGGGGACCAAGCGGGTATTTGCCTGCGCCTACGACTGGCCGGGATGGTGCCGTTCGGCCAAAGACGAGAGTGGAGCGCTCGCGGCGCTTGGTGCGTACGCCTCCCGGTATGCGCCGGTCGCCAAGCGAGCTCAGCTACCGTTCGATCCCGGCACGGCCAAGGCATTTCGCGTCGTGGAGCGGGTTCGAGGAGGGGCTAATACCGATTTTGGCGTGCCTCATGAAGTGGCAAAGCGCGACAGCTCGACGTTGCGGGCTCCGGAAGCCCAACGCCTTGGGGCGCTGGTGAGCGCCGCCTGGGTCGTCCTCGATGCTGTCCTCAAGAAGGCCCCGGCCCAACTACGTAAGGGACCACGCGGTGGCGGCCGGGACCGCGATCAGATCGCCGAGCACGTCCTGGGCGCAGAAGCCGGCATCTACGCTCGCAAGCTGGGGTTACGCTTCCCAGTGCCTGCGCTTGGCGATGCCGCCGAAATCAAAAAGTTCCGCAAGATGCTGCTCGAGGCGCTTCGCAAGCCGTCGAGCGGCGCTCCACCGGTGGACAAGGGATGGCCGCAGCGCTATGCGGCGCGACGCATTGCCTGGCACGTCCTCGACCATGCCTGGGAGATCGAAGATCGCAGCCAGCCGCCGGAGCCCTGATCGCCGCTAGACGAACTCCAGGTCGGTCGTGATGTCGATGCAGCCTCCGATACTCCGATAGACCGGGCACCTCGCGTGGTGATGGTCATGCGCCCGAGTCGCGGCCTCGCGCTTGTCGGCTGGACAATCTCGCAGACGGTACCGAACGCGGATCTGTTTGATCACGAGCACGCCGTCGTCTAGCTCGATCACACCTTCCGCATCGGAAATGAGCCGGCCCTGATCGGCCGCAATCCCGCGCGCCTCCAGCGCGCCACCCAGGGTGCCGGTGAGTCAACCTGCAGCGGACGCGACCACATAATCGAGCGTCGTGGCGTGGGGTTCATACGCGCCCGGGGTCGCCCGGTAATGCTGCGCGACCTCGTCGTGAACCCCGAAGAGGACGGGCTGGGATTCCGATGGCAAGATCGCACGCCGGAGCGATCCCTTTATCCGTTCGATCGTGATATGCGACACGTAGGTCGGTTCCGCCACCGGTGCCTATCTTGCCATTGCCGTCAGTAGCATGGAGCGCGTGATTCAGAAGTGGGATGGTGTCGCGGGAAAACGTGTGCTGATCACCGGCGGCACGAGTGGGATCGGCCTCGCGGCAGCAACCGAGCTCGCGCGGCGCGGGGGCCAGGTGACGCTGATCGCTCGGACCGAGTCGCGAGCGGCCCGGGCGGTTCGAACCATCGTTGATGGCAGCCCGAAGCCGGTCTCGGTTGACGTCCTCTTTGGCGACCTCGCGTCGCAGGCGTCGATTCGGCGGCTTGCCGATGAGGCGCTGGCAAAATACCCACGGATCGAGGTCCTCATCAACAACGCCGGGGCCATTTATCGACAGCGCCGGCTGAGCCCTGACGGGCTCGAGCTCACCTGGGCGGTCAATCATCTCGCGACGTTTTTGCTGACCACGGTGCTCCTTGACCGGCTCAAGGAAAGCGCGCCTGCTCGCATCATCACCACCTCCTCGGATGCGCACAAGAGCGCCCGAATCCCTTTCGACGACCTGCAAGCAGAAGGAGGCTGGGCGGGCATGGGCTTCAGACGGTACGGCGAAACCAAGCTGGCCAACGTCCTGTTCACCGTCGAGCTCGCCCGCCAGCTGCAGGGCACGGGTGTCACCGCCAACTGCTTCCATCCAGGCTTCGTCGCCAGCGGGTTCAATCGCAACAATGGCCCGTTGATGCGGGTTGGAATGATGCTTTCCCGGCCATTCGCCCGCAGCAGTCGAAAAGGCGCCCAAACGCTCGTCTGGCTCGCAGATTCGCAAGAAGCCGGCGCCTTCAACGGCGGCTATTTCTTCGACGAGCGCCGCGTCGCGCCCGCGGCCGGCGGCCAGGATGCCGCGGCGGCCCGGCGGCTATGGCAGGTCAGCGAACAGCAGACTCGGGTGGCTTGACGAGGCCGCTGCGCGCGTAGACCGCCGTCAAGACGCTTTCTGCTCCGGCTCGCCGTGGCCGGCATTCGCCCGGCCGCGGTTCCAGTATGCCTTCGCGGCGATGCGATCCCCGGTCCATCCCCGGAGAAGCAGCCCTGCCTTCAGCGCCGAGACCAGGCCGACCTCGCCGGCCAGGTAGGCCTGCCCTGCTGTCGGCGGCAGCGACGTGCCGCCAATGGCGGCGGCGAGGGCTGCGCCGGGGTCCGCTTCGACGGATTGATAGCGCCATTGGATCGTGCGACGGTTGCCATTTGCCTCCAGCAACTGACGCTCGTTGGCGTCGTCGACGAGGAAGAATCCGAAGGCCGGCATTCCCTCCGGCACCGCCTCCATCATGGCGAAGGCTGCCGGCACCGCCGTCGCATCGCCGGCAAACAAATGCCAGGCGGCGCCCTCCGCCAGGGTAATTTTGCCGCGGGGCGCGATCGCCTCGATCGGCATGCCTTCTGAAACGTTCTGCGCCCAGCGCATGCCCGGTCCGTCCCCGTGCATGACGACGTCGATATCAAGGAGGCCGCGCTCCGAAGAAAACCGCCGAATGCTGTACCGACGTCGAACGGCGGTGCCATCCAGGGCCGTGAAGCCGAGGGAAACATCCTGGCCGGGCAGGTAGGCAAATTGTCCGGGCGCTGGCACGACCAGCGAAATTTCTCGCATGCGCGGTGTCAGGTCGTGGACATGACCGACCGTCAGCTGCAGGGATCGGGGCTCAGGAACCATCATCGGCTCCGCGCGGGCCGTGGCCCGGCGCTACTTGGACCGCGGGCGGACGATCGCGAGCGCGCCGGCGATCGCCACCGCCCAAACCGGCACCATCGTGATCAGGAACGGTCGGATCGTGTCGCTGTTTGAATTGGACTGGCGATCGAAGGCTTCGAACACCATGACGGTGCCGGCGAGAAGGACGATGAAGGCCGTGCCGAGAAAGACTCTCGCCCGCCAGGTCACGCGCCGCAGTGTACTCGATGCTGAAGGGAGGGACTAGCCAACCAGCGCGTCGATTGAGATCGCGCCCGGGCCAGTCAGCGACAGGGCCAGCGCCACCGTCCCCAGCAGCAGCGGGAATTCATAGCCGCCCTGTCCATAGAAGCCATTCTTCCCGTGCGCTTTCCAGGCCGCCACCCCCATGTTGAATGCGGCGGCCAGCCCGATCGGGCGCGTCATGAAACCGGCCGCGAGTGCCAGCCCGCCGCCGAGTTCGGTAATCCCTGATACCCTGGCGGCGACCTTGGGAGAGGGAACGCCCATCCTTTCGAGGCCGACCGCGAAGCCCGGGCCGCTTCGTTCCACCGCTGCCGGATAATTCGGACCCATCGCCTTCACGATTAATGGATGAGCCTGCTTGCCTGGCCCGCCGAAGAGCTTGGGATACCCGTGGGCCGCCAGTGTGGTGCCCGCAACCAGCCGGAGAACCAGCAGACCCAGGTCTTTCATCGTTCAGCACCAGCCTATCCGAGGCCGAGGGCGCGATGCGGCAGCATATTCATATGAGCCAGGCGCCCAGCGGACGTCAGTTGATGGTGACGACCGTCGATTACCACACCGAAGGCGAGCCCTTTCGAATCGTCAGCGGCGGCGTCCCCCCGTTGGTCGGGCGCAGCATCCTGGAAAAGCGACGCTATGCGCTCGAGCACCTCGACCACATCCGCCAGCTGCTGGTCTTCGAGCCGCGCGGCCATGCGGATATGTATGGGGGATTCGTTACCGAGCCGGAAGACGATGGCGCCCAGCTTGGCGTGGTCTTCTTCCACAACGCGGGCTACAGCACCGCCTGTGGCCACGGCACGATCGCGCTGGTGACGTGGGCGATCGAGGCGGCGATCGTACCGGCGGGCGGTTCGACGGTCGAGGTGGTCGTGGACGTGCCCTCCGGTCGCCTCGTCACGGTCGCAACCATGCAGCAGGGCCGGGTGCAATCGGTGCGATTCCGAAACGTGCCCAGTTTCGTGCTGTTCGACAACCTACGGGTAGCGCTGGAGACCCGCGTTCTCGAGGTGGCCGTGGCCTACGG
>Ga0066699_10000344_pt1 | contig 12673 bp, 11 predicted proteins | sample GraSoiAngelo_148_FD_66455 | JGI IMG/M metagenome (GOLD analysis project Ga0066699, IMG submission 66455) | Grasslands soil microbial communities from the Angelo Coastal Reserve, California, USA - 14_1009_09_20cm | ecosystem: Environmental > Terrestrial > Soil > Grasslands | place: USA... | reverse complement strand
CGCTGCGCGCGGTAGCCCGGCACCGCGCCGGAGCGGATCATGTCCGCCCAAATGTTCGCGGTCACGTCGATCGACTGCTCCACCTGGCGCCGCTCGGAGGCCGACCGGGCGTTCATGAGCCGCTCCGCGTTTCGCCACGCGCCCTCACGCCAGCCCTTGACCATCTCGAGCGTCCCGATGTGGTCGAGCGGTGACGTCATGTGGATCCACGTGAACTGCTGGTCGTAGTGGGCCGCGTAATAGCTCTCGAGGCCGTCGAAGACGCGGTTGTTCACCTCGTTCACGCCGTCGTGGTCATGCTTCCGCGACGCTCCACGCCGGGTCCGCATGCCCATGTCGGCGTAGATGTACGGAAGGTCGTGCTGGGTGTGGGCGTTGCTCGCGAGCAGCACGTCCTGCCCTCCGCTCGTGTCCCCGTGCATGTCCTCGTCGTAGGCGATTCGCCACGACTCCGGCACCGGGCGCCCGCGAGCGTAGTCGCGGAGCGTCGCGAAGTAGCGGTTCGAGAAGTCCACGATCACGTCGATCATCCAATCGCGGTAGCGGAAGAAGCGCGGATGCGGGCGGGCCAGGTCGTCCCGGAGCCCCTTGGTGATGCGCAGGTAGGCGAGCGAGAACAGCGCCCGATGGTCGCACCTGCGATCGAGGGCTCGCCACTGGATTCGGAGGCGGCTCAGCAGGTCGTCCATGCAGTGGATGCCCACGCGGCGGCAGTGCGGCACCGGGTGCGGCTGCACCGAGGTGGGCACCGGGGCCGGCGGCAGGAGCTCTGGCCACGGCAGGTTCTCCGGGTCCGGCCCGGCCAGCGCGCCGGCGGGCGCGGCCGCCAGCGGCCCGATCACCAGCAGAGTGGCGAGCGCCCGCGGCCTCACATCCGCCGGGCGCAGTACGCATCGCGCTGCGCCCTGTAGCCGGGGGTCTGCGGCGCCGCCATCATCTGCGCCCACAGCGCGGCGTTCTGCTGGATCTGGCCCGCCACCTGGCGGCGCTCTGCGGCCGACTTCGCGTTCACGAGCCGCTCGGCGTTGCGCCAGACCCCCTCGCGCCATCCCTTGACCATCTCGAGCCCGCCAATGTCGTCGAGCGGATCCCAGCTCGCGTTGGTGGTGAAGAGGAGCGGGTCGTAGCGCTCGGCCACCGCGTTCACCACCGGCTGGTACGCACGGTCGAGCACCTCGTTCACGCGGTCGTGGTCGGGCTTGCGCGACGCGCCGCGCGGCGTCCTCAGGCCAAGCGCGGCAACCACGAACGGCATGTCGTTCTGCACGTGCGCATTGATCCCGAGCAGCATGTCCTGGCCGGCGTTGACCTGGCCGGAGCGCGCGGTGTCGAGGGCGATCCGCCACGCCGGCGCCACCGGCCGGCCGCTCCTGTAGTCGCGCAGGGTGTTGAAGTAGACGTCCGCGAACAGCGCGTCCTCGGTGTACAGGTAGCGCGGGTAGCGGAAGAACCGCGGGTCGTGCCGCACCGTGGCGCGCAGGACGCGCGTGAGCTCGAGATACGTGGTCGCGAACACGCCGCGGTGATCGCACCCGAACCGGCGCTGCGCGCTGCGCAGCCGCCGAAGCTCGGTGTCGATGCAGCTGAGCCGCGGAGCGCGGCAGTACGGGACCGCGTGCGGCTGCGGCCGGTTGGGCGACGGCAGCGGCGGCAGGTAGCTCTCCCAGGGAATGTTCGCCGGGTCGCTCGAGGCGGCGGCCGTGCCCGGGCAGGTCAGGACGGCCGCCGTCGCGGCTGCCACCACGCTTACGAGCCGGGCACGCATGAACCCCCCGCAGGGCGGATTCCCCGCAGGAGCAGGCTCGAAACGCACACCCGCCGGCTTGCGCTGGGCGGCCAATGCGGGGAGGATGGAGACAATGGCTCACCGATCGTTCGCCCTCCGCAGGCATGGAACGGACGTCGCAGAGCTTCACGCGCTCGACGCCCTGACCGATCAGGCCGACCCGGCTGCGGCCGCGCGGATCGTGGCCGAGGCGTCGGCGGCGAACCTGCCGGAGGGGAACAAGACCGCCGCCCGCTACCTCGCGGACCCGGTGCGCAGCTTCGCGGTCACGGAGGCCCGGAGCGGCGTGCTCGAAGGCGTGCGGGTCACGTTCGTCCGGATCGGGCGGAAGTCCGCGCCGGACGGCGACTCGTCCTCGGACACCACCTTCGCCTTCGCGGCGCTTCCCGGCCAGGTGGCGTGGACCGAGGTCTGGCCCCGTCCCCACTGGGTGCCGGTCTCCCCCGACCTCGCGATCGGGCACGAGGAGTTCGACGCCCGCTACATGGTCGCTGGCGACGACCCGGAGCGGGCGCTCGCCCCGCCCGTGATCGAATGCTTCCTCGAGGCGCCGGAGGAGACCTTCTCGTGGGTCTCGATCTGGGGCGACCACGTCTGCGCGCACGGCGTGCACGGCCCGGCGGGACACGCCGACGACGACAGCCTCGTGAAGTTCGTGGTCTTGGTGACGCGCGCGATGCACCACGCGCAGTGACAGAGACCGAGCTGCGCGAGCGCCGCGAGCGGCTGGTCCGCGAGCACATGGAGTCCGAGAACCGTCACGAGTTCGACGTGACGATGGCCACCTTCCAGCACCCCCGCTACGAGATCGTCCCCACGGGGGAGGTGCACGACGGTGAGGAGGCGGTGGCGGCGTACTTCGCCGAGTCTCGCGCGGCGTTCCCCGACCAGCGCAACGAGACGATCGGCCTCCACCATGCCGACGACGCCGTGATCGTCGAGTTCTGGCTCCGAGGGACCCACGAGGGCGAGCTGCGCGGCATCCCGCCGACGGGGCGCGCCTTCGAGGTCCGGTGCGTTGCGTTCTTCCTGTTCGACGAGGATCGCCTTGTGGGCGAGCGCGTCTACTTCGACACCGCGACGATCCTCGGGCAGCTCGGGATCGGCGCCGCCGCGCCGAGCTAGGCGCTACCCGCTAGCCGTAGAGCGAGGACGCCGCCGACGGCCGGTGGTGCTTCTTGCGGCGGTGCTTGCGGCGATGCTTCTTCTTGTGCGCCGGACGTCGGTGGCTGGGGTGCGGCTGCACCACGATCCCGAGCGTCCTCGTCGCGGTGCCGCCCTCGTCGTCGGTCACCTTGAGCTGCACCTGGTAGGTGCCGCGAGCGGCGTAGGTGTGGGCGGGCGCCACGCCCTTGCCCGTCGTTCCGTCGCCGAACCGCCACGAGTACGACGCGATCGTGCCGTCCGGGTCGTGCGACGAGCCCGCGGTGAAGTGGACCGGCGTCTTCGCCACGGCGGTGCCGACGCGCTGGAAGAGCGCCACCGGCGTCAGGTTGGTGCCGTAGGACGTGACGCACCCACCGTCGTTGTTGCTCCACTCCTGCTGGAGCAGATAGGGGGTACCGCCGATCAGCTGGTTGTAGGCGGCGTCTACCGCGCCGAACAGCGCCCCCCAGGTCCACGCGCACTTGTCCCCGTTCTCGTTGCCCACGTCGTCGTACCAGCCGTCGCCGACGGGGTCCGTGATGATCTCGTTGTGCTCGTGACTCACGAGGTTGAGCGTGGGGTCGGCGGTCGAGTGGTTCGGCGACTGGCCGGTGTCGCAGCTCTGGTCACCGGCCGCGAACGGGTGAATCGCGTAGAGCGTGGTGCCCGAGCCCGAGCTGAGCCAGCTGTGGTACGCGCACCAGACATCGAATGCGCACTGCGGACCGGATCCGTCGTTGTAGCACGACCCCACACCGGGCGGGGTGAACAGGAAGTATTGGTTCGCCAGCCCGCGCGGGAGGCCATGGCCGGCGATGAAGGAGCTCAGCTCGCCCGTGAGCGTGGGGTCCGACAGGCAGAGGGATGTCGCCGGATCGGAGCAGTCGCTCGACGGCAAATCGGTCGTGTCCGTGTAGGCCCCACTGAAGGTCACGCTGTACCCCGCGGCCCCGGCCGAGTCGCCGTACTGCCTGCTGACCGAGTACACGTTCGTGTGCTTGCCGCTATCGGCGGCCACGCCGGAGAAGTACTTGGCCACGGCGGCCTTGTAGTCGCTCGGGAACGAGTAGCCGGGCGGCTCCCAGAAGATGGCGTAGACGTGCCCGTTGTGGACGACCGGTCCGCCGTGGTATGCGAGCGGGGCCTCGGCCGTGAGCGGCGCGGCGCGGCGAGCCGCGGAGGACGACGGCGCGCGGACGCCCGCGTGAACGACGCCGAGGACCCGTCCCCGCGGGTTGTGCTCAGGGGACGCCGAGGCGGCCGGGGCGAGCGCCAGGGCGGCAAGCGCCGCGGCCCAGAGCGAAGCCACTCGCGCACGCGATGCGATTACTCCCGGCATATGGGCGTGTATCGGCAGTCGCGCAACAGGCGTGAGCATTGTGGGCGGGCTGTTGGACGGACTGGGCGCGGCGGCGCCGGTTGAGCGGGCTCAGGCCGGCCGCGGCACGCCGCTCCGCCGCTCGACCGAGACCGAGTAGGCGTAGCTGCGGATGTGGAGGATCGGGTCGTCCGAGGGCTCGATCCCGGAGGTGACGCGGGTCGGGTCGAACACCAGCACGTCGTCGCCGGTCTCCCGGGTTGTGTCCAGCCCGGTCAGCTCGAGCTCGCCCAGCTCGAGCTCCTCGCGCTCTCCATCCGGCCAGGGGACGGTGGGATCGTCGACCGCGTCGCCCTCCGCGGCCACGCGGGCCACCAGCCGGAACCGCACGCCGTCATCCAGGCGCTCGCGGATGTCCTCCTGGAGGTACTCGGCCGAGGCGCCCTCGATCTCCTCCTCGGGCAGGTTCTCGACGCCCGCCTCGGGCACCCAGCGGTAGCGCACCCAGCGCCCGTCGCCGTCGCCGGGCGTCAGGCGGAACGAGTGGATCGAGTTGTAGACGCACGTGGCGTAGCTCCGCGGTGGGATCAGCGCGGGCAGGATGTACTGCAGCGCAGCGCCCGTCTCCGGGTGCTCCCCTAGGAAGGCTCCGACCTTCTCCATGTCGGGGTTGCCGGTGCCGGGGTCGGGCTTGCGCGCCAGCGCGAAGTCGATGAAGTCCTCGGGCGTGCGCACGAAGAAGCAGGGCAGGCTGAGCGCCACGATGTCCGTTGTGCTCCCGTCGGCCAGGTAGAACTTGGTCGCCATGCCGCGCCCCTCCCGCCGGTCGTTGTCCGGCCGCGTGGGGTCGCCGCTGCCGTTCGAGAAGCGGACCGTCACGCGCACGGGCTCGCCCTGGAGGTGCGCCGCGGTGGTGAGCGCGGAGGCGTCGGGCGCCGGAGTGAAGGTGCCCGCGCAGAGGATGCCTCGCGCGTGGGCCGCGCGGTGGCCGGGGTGGCGCCCGGTGAGCTCGTTGATCGCGTCGACGCAGCGCTCGGCCAGGTCGGGCATCAGCGCACCGGCCTCGCCTCGCGGCTGGAGAGGGCCTCGATCTCCTCGGTTTCCAGCGGCAGGCAGATTTCGCAGAAGTCGTGCCCGAACGGCGTGAGGTGGATGCTGCGGCGGACGGTCGTCCCCCGGCGCGCCTTCTGGAGCGCCTCGACCACGTCGGGCTGCGCCTCGAGCACCTGGTAGAGCTGCATGTCCTCGAGCTGCTCCCGCGAGAACCAGATCAAGCCGAGCCGGGACAGGTTGTCGAGGTAGCGGTGGACCCGGTCGTTGTGACGCGCGCCCGCCTCGGCCCCGATCATCGTGAGCCCGGGTGCGATCAGGTCGGACTTGATGCGGCCGATCGGGCCCCCCGTGCGCACGTCGACGGCGGGGCGGGGGCCCTTCAGAGTCAGGAGCCGCAGGATCCGAGCCTCGTCGGGTGCGATCTCCGAGATGATGCGCGCATATGCGGGGTGGGCGTCGATGTCGTGCTCCACGTCAGCCGAGCGGCGGAGCAGCTCGGCCCCACGCTCGCGAAGCTCCCGCTCGGTGAGCGGGTGGCCGTCGAGCGAGACGGCCTCGCCCTCGACGTAGGCCTGGGACGGCTGCTCCGCCGGCGGGGCGGGCGGCTCCGCGCCGTTGCCGGTGGAGTCCACGATCCCGAGCAGCTGCCGCATCCACTCGCGGAGCTCGGCCTGGGCCTCCTGGATCAGCTCGGCCGGCGACTCGCCCCGAGCCGCGCCACGCAGCACACGGATCCACGCGCGCACCGACGTCTCCACGGTCCACTCGGCTGCTCGAGTCCACGCCGCCACCGCCAGGCGCGCGAGGACCGGGGCCGCGCGGAGCAGAGCGTCGTCGAGCGACGCAGGCTCGCCGTCGCCGCGGGTCGGGATCTCCCCCGTTCTGCCGTTCATCCGGCCACGAATGGTCTCACGCGAAGAGCAGCAGGTGCAGCGCGCCGCCGACGATGCCGAGCGCGCCGCCGTGGGCGAGCAGGAGCCACTCGTCCTGGCGGATGACCGTGCGCAGCATGTCGGAGAAGTCGTTCGCCGGCATCTCGCGCATGCGCTCGACGAGGAGGCTCCGGACGGCCGCGCCCTGGCGCCGGTTCAGCTCCGGATCGGAGAGCGGCGTCATGGTGGAGTCCACGCCCTCACGAGCGACCGTCTCCCGGATTGCGTCGTACTCGCGTGGACCGACCGCGAGCCTCACGAGCGGCCGGGCGCTGCCCACCGAGCGGTCGATCGCCGGTCGCAGGGCCTTCTGGATCATCTGCCGCGTGCGGTCCGAGTTCGCGCCGTGCAGCAGCTCCTCGCCCATGTTGTGGACCGTGACGATGTCGTTGGCGATCACGTCGGCGTACACCTCGGCCACCTCGTCCTGGCGGCGGAGGAACATTCCCTGGAAGCGGATGCCGAGGATCCGCTTCGGCTCGACGGGCTCGAAGATCATCAGGATCGCGATCCAGTTCGTGACCCAGCCCACGATGGGTCCGCACACGAGCAGCACCCACGGCGCGCCGGCGATGGCAGTTAGGGCGGCGACCGGTATCCCCTGGACGAAGCCGAGTACGAAGCCCATGTTGATGATCAGCCGCAGCTCCTTGTCGCCGACCGACCGGAAGATCTTGTTCGCGAGCTCGGGCGACTGCTCGATCCGCCGCATGACCATGAGCTTCACGTCGAGCAGCTGGTCGATGTTGCGGCCGATCCGCTCGAAGACCTCGTGCACGATGGCGGGGTACTGGCGCTCCACACGCGCGTACACCTGCTCGCGCAGCTCGGGCGTCAGGTCGCGCCAGAGGCGGGGGTGCTCGCGCCGGACCGCGCGCTCCACCAACTCGCGGATCTCCGCCCGCGAGGACTCCACGATGTAGTCGGCGAGCTTCTCCGGATCGACACGGTCGTAGAACTCGCCCGGGCTGCCGAGCTTCGCGATCCCCTTGTCGACCGCGATGCTGCCCATCTTCGCCGCGCGCGAGGGGATGATCCCCTGCCAGCCCACGCCGCCGACCATGATCCCCGGTATCTGCTGGATCCTGCGGGGGAGAAGCTGCGAGATTACGCGCAGCCCGGGGAGGCGGAAGCCCGCGAACCGGACCGGGTTGAAGAGCATCCAGACGCCTGTCCAGTTCGTCACGTAGCCGATCGCCGCGGAGAAGAGCGGGATCGTGATCAGGCTGATCGTCTCGGAGCTCATGGCGCTCGCGTGACGGAACTCAATCACGGCGAGATGGGGCCCCGATACGCTTCGGGCGCTCGATGTCCGCGACCAGGACTGCATACGCAACCTGTCCGCTGTGCGAGGCCACGTGCGGCCTCGAGTTCGAGATCGGAGAGGGGGAGCGCGTCCTGCGCATCCGCGGCGATGCGGACGACGCCCTCTCGCACGGGTTCGTCTGTCCCAAGGGCGCCAGCCTGAAGCCGCTGCACGAGGACCCGGATCGCCTGCGCACGCCGCTCATCCGCCGCAACGGGCGGCTCGAGGAGGCGACCTGGGACGAGGCGTTCGCGGAGGTCGAGCGGCGGCTGCCCCCGCTGCTCGAGGAGCACGGACGCGACGCCGTGGCCGTCTACATCGGGAACCCGGCGGCCCACAACCTCGCCACGCTGCTCTACGGCCGCGTCCTGATCAAGGCCCTCGGCACGAAGAACATCTACTCGGCGAGCACCGTCGACCAGATGCCCAAGCAGATCTCGGCCGGGCTCATGTTCGGCACGATCCTGTCGGTCCCGGTCCCCGACGTGGACCGCACCGACCACCTGATGATCCTCGGGGCGAACCCGCTCCAGTCGAACGGCAGCCTGCTCACCGCGCCGGACATGCGCGGGCGCATCCGGCGGATCCGCGAGCGCGGCGGCAAGGTCGTGGTGATCGACCCGCGCCGGACCCGCACCGCCGAGCACGCCGACGAGCACCACTTCGTCCGCCCGGGCACCGACGCGCTCCTCCTCTTCGGCCTCGTCCACACGATCTTCGACGAGCGGCTCGACGACCCGGGGCCGGTTGGAGAGCACGTCGACGGGCTCGACGTGGTGCGCGAGCTCGCCCGCGACTTCGCACCCGAGCGCGTGGCCGACGCGTGCGGCATCGAGGCGCCCGAGATCCGGCGGATGGCCCGCGAGCTCGCCGCGGCCTCGAGCGCGGGCGTGTACGGCCGGATCGGGACGTGCACGCAGGAGTTCGGGACGCTGGCCAGCTGGCTGGTGGACGTGCTCAACGTGGTCACGGGCAACCTCGACCGCCCGGGCGGAGCGATGTTCCCGCGCGCCGCGGCCGGCCAGCCGAACAGCCTGGGGGCGCCGCGCCGCGGCCGCGGCGTGAAGCTCGGGCGCTGGACCAGCCGCGTGCGCGGCCTGCCCGAGGCCTACGGCGAGCTGCCCGTCGTGTGCCTGGCGGAGGAGATCGACACGCCAGGAGAGGGCCAGGTGCGCGCGCTCGTGACGGTCGCGGGGAACCCGACGGTGAGCACGCCGAACGCCGCCCGGCTCACCCGCGCGATCGAGGGCCTCGACTTCATGCTGTCGGTGGACGTCTACGTGAACGAGACGACGCGCCACGCCGACGTCGTCCTGCCGGGGCCGTCGCCGCTCCAGCGGCCGCACTACGACCTCGCGCTCTACCAGCTCGCGGTCCGCAACGTGGCCAACTACTCGCCGCCGGTAATCGAGCCCGACCCCGACATCCCGCCGGAGTGGCGCACGCTGTTGAGGCTGGCCGGGATCGCGGCGGGGCAGGGCGCGGAGGCCGACGTGGACGCGCTGGACGACCTGGTGGCCGCGGAGGCGGTGCGGCGCGGGGTTGGTCGCCCCGGGCCACTCGAGGGACGCGACCCGGGCGAGGTGCTGGCCGAGCTCGACGGACGCGGCGGTCCCGAGCGGCTGCTCGACGTCGCGCTGCGGGCCGGGCCGTACGACCTCACGCTCGCGGACCTCGAGGCGGCTCCGCACGGGATCGACCTCGGACCACTCGAGCCGCGGATCCCCGAGGTGCTGCGCACGGCCAGCGGGCGGATCGAGCTCGCGCCAGAGCCGATCGTCGCCGACGTCGAGCGGCTGAAGGCGGCGCTGCAACGCGGCCGGAACGGAGGGATGGTCCTCGTCGGCCGCAGGCAGCTGCGCTCGAACAACTCGTGGATGCACAACCTCGAGCCGCTGGTGCGCGGGAAGGAGCGCTGCACGGTCCACGTTCACCCCGACGACGCGGCGCGGCTCGGCCTCGTCGACGGCGAGCCGGCGCGGGTCAGATCACGCGCCGGCGAGGTCGAGGTGCCGGTGGAGGTGACGGATGCGGTGATGCCGGGCGTGATCAGCATCCCCCACGGGTGGGGACACGACGTGAACGGCGTCCGCATGGAGGTTGCCTCGGCACACGCCGGCACCAACTCCAACCTCCTCGCCGACGAGACGCTCGTGGACGCGCTCTCGGGCAACGCGGTCCTGAACGGCATCCCGGTCGAGCTCGAGCCGGTGGTCGCACGCGAGCCGGCCGGGGCCGGCGCGGCGGCGTAACTCAGCCTCGGGGATCGACGACCTTCAGCACCTCCGCCGCCGGGCGGGCCGGATCGTCCAGGACGCCGTCGAGCCGGCTACCCGCGAGCGCGGCCACCTTCGCCGACAGCGCCCGCTCGTCCATCGGGCGCGCCGGCGATCCGAGCGCCGCCTCCACCCGCGCGACCTGCTGACCCTCGACCTCGACTACAGCCTCCGACTCGCGCATCGCCGGATCCGTCCGGACCGTGACCCGTTCCGCCGCCAGGTCCTGGGCGGCCGGGTCCAGATCGCGGAACGAGTCGATCCCGGGCGGGCCGTTCAGCAGCGTGAAGGCCGTCAGGTAGGGAATCGAGAACTTCGCCTCGAGCCCGTTGGCGACGGCCGTCCGCCACGCCGTTTGTAGCGACACCGGATGGACCGCCACGACGATCGCGCCGGCTGGCACGCCGCGGTCCTTGCGCAGCAGCTCGGCCGCCTCGATCGCGCCGTGCGTCTGGAGGCAGCACGGGTATGCCTTGATCCAGTTCTCGCGGATCGCGGCCCGCCCGGACGGAGCCTCGAGCGCATCGGCAGGCCAGCGCGCGCCAAAGGCCTCCTCGAACCCGCCGAGCACCTCGGCCCCCGCGGTGGCGCCCGCCGCGGCGAGGCGAGCGGCGTCCACTCCGGAGGCGGCGGCCATCCCCACCTGAAGCGCCTTGCCGTCGGATCCGAACGCCGCGTGGAGGCCCCCGGCGCGGAGCAGCGCTAGGCGAACGGCGTGTTCGGTCCGGTCCCGATCGAGCTCGAGCAGCCGGGCGGCGGACACCGCAGCGCCCACCACCCCGCAGACCGCCGTGGGATGCCAGCCGCGCGCTCGGATCTGCGGATGGTTTGCGGCGGCGACCGCGCCCATCACCTCGAACCCCGCGGCGTGGGCCTCGAGGGCGTGCCCGAGGGTGGTCCCGAGGGTCGCTCCCAGCACGAGTGCGGCGGGCGCAGTCGGGGCGCTCAGATGCGCGAGGCTCGACGCGTGCGTGTCGTCGAAGTCGAGCACGTGCCCCGCGGCGCCGATGGCCGCCACGCGATCGGCGACCCCGTCGCCCAGCCCGCGCGCGGCCACGGCGGCGGGCTCCTCGCGCCCCGCCACCGCGCAGGCGAGCCAGTCAAGCAGTGCTGTCCGGTGCACCTAGGGCGCCAGCGCCTCGGCAACCGCGTAGGCGAGGGTCACCGCGTCGCGCACGGTCTCGTAGTCGACGTTCTCGGGCACGTCGCTCGGCCAGTGGTAGTTGGCCAGGGAGCGCCACGGCGTGACCGAGGAGACCGTCGCCGTGGGGTAGCCCGCCCGGCTCGGGATCACGCTGTCCGTGGACGCCCGCGAGCGCAGGTCGCGCTCGAGCGCGATGCCGGCCGAGCCGGCCTCGCGCGCGACCAGTTCCCGGAAGGCGGGATCGTGGTAGTCGCGCATCACCAGCGGACCCTCCCCCTCGAGGAGGGCGAGGTGGGGCGACCCGATCGTCTCCAGGTTGAGCATCCACGTCCGCTCGGGTGGAAGCGCGTGCCGGTGGCTGCGCAGGAACCCGCGGATGCCGTCCTGGAAGGCCTCCTCGGCACCGCAGGAGACGAGCAGGACCCGGATCCCGGCAACGGGCCGCTCGGCCAGGAGCTCCGCAAGCCCGACGAGGCCCGCTACCCCGGAGGCGTTGTCGTTCGCCCCGGGCACGGTAGGGCTGCGCGAGATGTCGGCCATGGCCGCGAGGGCCACGGCCCCGACGACCAGGCCGGCGCCGGCGGGCCCGCGGCGGCCGGTGACCGCCGAAGCCACAGTTCCGACCGGGCACGCCAGGCCGATCCACCAGAGCGGGATCGAGGTGCGGAAGCGGTCCATGAACTCGGGCATGAGCTCGAACGCCTTGCGCTGGAGGCCCTGATCGAAGATCGCACCGGTCTGGGGGGCGTCGTGGTGCGCGAGCACGACGAGCGTGCGGCCCGCATCGTCCGGACCGATCCGCGCCACCACGTTCGCCAGGTTTCGCTCGCTCCGCAGGCGGGAGCGGAACAGCCGAGGGCCGTTCTCGACCTCGTCGACGAAGGCGACGGTGCACGCTGTCGCCATCGCGGCCCCCAGCCAGCGCCTGCCGAGCAGCGCGGCGCCGGCGCCGGCGATCGCGAGCGCTCCGAGTGCGAGCATGGTCTTCGGGTACGTGCCGTAGCCGGTCTCGCGCTCGACCTCCACCCGGTCGACGCCGGCCGCGGCCAGGCGCGCCCGGAGCCATTCGGCCGCCCGCCACTCGCCCTCGGAGCACGGCGGGCGTTCGATGGCGCAGAGCGCATCGACGACCTCGCGGAGCGTCGCCTCCGGCGCTCGCAGGGGCCCTGTGGCGACGCTCACCGCTCCGGTCTCTCGAGCGAAGACGGGAAGCGCTCGAGGATCCAGGCCGGCCCCACCTCGTCGCGGCGGTAGGACCGCCCGCCACGGCGTATGTAGTCGCCGGTACGCGGGTCCATCGGAAGGCGGGTCTCGATCGGATACCACATGTTGTGCTCGCGGATCAGCTCGTTGACCCGGTCGAGCCGCCAGGCTGAGGCCCGGGCCCGCCACCGGCGGGCGAACTCCTCGGCGTCGCCGCGGCAGGCCGCCTGTAGCGCGCGGTAGACCCGCTGGAGGCGATAGGTGTGGAGCGAGAGCTCCGCGTCGATGTCGCGAAGCCGCTCCATGTAGCGCGGGACGCCCCCGGCTCGCAGGTAGGCCTCCACTGTCCGCCTGGTCTGCCTCGCACGCCGCGAGAGCGGCTTGCCCACGCCGGACTCGTCCTCGAGGCTGCGCCGAAGGCGGTCCTCGATCGGGGAGCGCTGGTCGGTCGGCTGGCCGCTCACCGGCCGGAGAATAGGGCGCGCCCGCGCCCGGCGCTAGGGCAAGGT
>Ga0066699_10000342_pt1 | contig 12677 bp, 10 predicted proteins | sample GraSoiAngelo_148_FD_66455 | JGI IMG/M metagenome (GOLD analysis project Ga0066699, IMG submission 66455) | Grasslands soil microbial communities from the Angelo Coastal Reserve, California, USA - 14_1009_09_20cm | ecosystem: Environmental > Terrestrial > Soil > Grasslands | place: USA... | reverse complement strand
ACGTCGCCGGGCTGCGGCAGACCGGTGAGGCCGAGTACTTCGACCGGCGACGCCGGCCCGGCCGCTTTCGTCGGACGGCCGCGATCGTCGATGAGCGCGCGGACGCGGCCGACGATCGGTCCGGCGATGAACGTGTCGCCGACGCTGAGCGTGCCGTCCTGAACGAGCACCGTCGCCACCGGACCGCGCCCTTTGTCCAGCTTCGATTCGAGGACCGTCCCGGTCGCACTGCGCTTCGGGTTCGCCTTGAGCTCGAGGATGTCGCTGACGAGGAGCACCATCTCGAGGAGCAGCTCGATGTTCTGCTTCTTCTTCGCGGACACTTCAACGGTGACCGTCTGCCCGCCCCATTCCTCGGGCATCAGGTTCAGCTCGGTCAGCTCGCGCTTGACGCGCTCCGGGTTCGCGTTCGGCTTGTCGATCTTGTTGATGGCGACGATGATCGGCACGTTCGCGGCGCGCGCATGATCGATCGCTTCTCTGGTCTGCGGCATCACGCCGTCATCGGCCGCCACCACTAGAATGACGACGTCGGTGACCTTCGCGCCGCGGGCGCGCATGAGCGTGAATGCCTCGTGGCCCGGCGTGTCGAGAAACACGATGTTGCGCCCGTTGATCGTGACCTGATACGCGCCGATGTGTTGCGTGATGCCGCCGGCCTCGCGCTCGGCGACGCGCGTCTCGCGGATCGCATCGAGCAGGCTCGTCTTGCCGTGGTCGACGTGTCCCATCACGGTGACGACCGGCGCGCGCGTCCTCTTGTCTTCGTCGCGCGCTTCGCCCGTATCCACGAGCAGCTCTTCTTCGAAGCTGCGCATCTGGACTTCAGCGCCGAACTCCCGCGCGACCATCGTGGCCGTCTCGGTGTCCAGCGTGTTGTTGATGGTGACGCGGAGGCCTTTCATCAACAGCTTCGCGAGCACGTCCTTCACGCGGACTTCGAGTTTGTCTGCGAGATCGCGCACGGTCATACCTTCGGCGAGCGTGATCGTGCGGCTGACCGGTGGCGGCGTCGCCGGCATGGGCGGCGGCGCGGGACGCGAAGTCTGCTCGCGGCGCTGCCCGGCGGCCGGCCGGCCCTGGCCGCCAGGCCGTGGACCCTGATAAGCCGGACGCTGCGGCATACCGGGCCGCTGCGGGTACGGTTGTCCGGGTCGCGGCGCCATGCCCGGCTGCTGCGTGCGCACCGGCTGCGACGGCAGCGGACGCGGACCGCCAACCGGCATTTGCGGAGGACGCGGAATTGGCGGACGCGTTGGTGACGCGCCGGCGGCGGGACGCGCGGCGTGCGGCGCCGCACGCGGCGTCGCGGTTCCGGTCTGTCCGGCCGCCCCTCCGGCCACCGGACGGGCGGCCATCGGAATCGCCGGCCGCTCCGGCGCCTTCGGCCGCAGGACGACACGCGGCGCCGGCGTGGTCGGTAGCGGCGGTGTCGGTGTATCGGGACGTCGTTCTTCGATGCGCAGTCTCAGCGTCGGCGGTACGACGCGGCCGGCCGTCGGCGCCTTCGCCGGTGTGCTCGCGGCGGGCGCCGGCGCTGCGGCCAAGGCTGGTTCCGCGGCCGCCGGTTCCGCGACAGCGATCGGCGTTTCCGCAACGGCAGCCGGTTTGTGATCGTCTTTCCAGGGCTTCTGCGCTGCAACCGGTTCGATCTTCGGCGGCATCGCGACGACCGGCGCGCGATGGACGTCGGCGACAGGCGACTCGGGCGCGACGACTGGCTCGTGTACGGGCGCGGGCTGCGGTGCAACAGCGATCGCCGGCGCAGCTTCGGCGACAGCCGCCGGCGGCGGCGCCACAGGTTTGACCGTCTTGACGAGTCGGGGCGGCGGCAGCACCGGCGCCGCGGGCTTCGGCGGTTCCGCCGGCTTCTTCGACGGCGCCGGCTTCTTGCCTTTCACGACGGGCGTCTCGGCGAAGATGTCGCCGCCCGGCAGCGTGATGCCGCGCTGCTTCGCGAGGCGCTCGACGAACTGACGGGCGACGACTTCTTCAATCGTGCTCGAGGCGCTCTTCACCTCGATGCCGTGATCGCGCTTGAGCAGCGCCGTTACTTCCTGGCTCGTCGTCCCGAGCAGCTCCGCGACTTTGTAGATCCGGACAGTTGCCAACGATTACTCCTGAGTTTCCTGCGCTGGGGTCTCGCCGCGCGCCGCCGCGAGAATTTTCTCGGCGGTCTTGCCGCCGATGCCGGGGACCTCGGACAGCTCCTCTACCGTGGCGCTCGCCACTGCGTCCTGCGTGGCGAAGCCCGCGTCGACGAGCCTGCGGACCGTCTTCTCGCCGACGCCAGTGAGCGTATAAGGCGCCGGCACATCCGACGGTTCTGCCTCGGCGAGTCCGTGTTCGGTGTCGGCCTGCGCGTTTGCCGCCGCGTTTTCGCTGGAGCCTTCCGACTCCTCGGCAAGGGAATCGGCGGCGGCGGCTTCGAGCCCTTCGAACTGCGCTTCGACCTCGCGGCGCTTCTCCTCCTCGCTCTTGATGTCGATGCGCCAGCCGGTCAGCTTCGCGGCCAGGCGCACGTTCTGCCCCTTCTTGCCGATCGCGAGCGAGAGCTGCTTGTCTTCGACAATCACTTCCATCACGCGCTCGTGGTCGTCGACGATGGACACGCGCTGCACTTTCGCCGGGCTCAGCGCGTTGGTGACGAACGCGACCGCGTCCTCGGACCATTCCACGATGTCGATCTTCTCGCCGCGGAGCTCGCGGATGATCGACTGCACGCGCGTACCTTTCATGCCGACGCACGCACCGACCGGATCGACGTCGCGCTCGCGGGAGAACACGGCCACCTTGGCGCGGTCGCCCGCCTCGCGGACGGCGCCTCGAATCATCACGGTGCCGTCGTAGATCTCGGGCACTTCCTGCTCGAACAGCTTGATGAGCAGCGCCGGATCGGTACGCGAGAGCATGATCTGCGGACCCTTCGCGCCGCGGTTCACGCCCTTGATGACCGCGCGGACGCGATCGTTCGGGTTGTAGCTCTCGGCGCGCGACTGCTCCTTCCGCGGGACGACCGCTTCGTTGCGTCCCACCTCGACGACGATATCGCCGTTCTCGAAGCGCTTGACCGTGGCGTTGACGACTTCGCCCACGCGCTGGCTGAACTCGGCGTAGACGTTTTCGCGTTCGGCTTCGCGCACCTTCTGGAAGATGACCTGCTTGGCCGTCTGCGCCGCGATCCGTCCGAGCACTTCGGTCGGCTTCGGGAATTCCATCTCGTCGCCGAGCTCGATGCTGTTGGCGACGTCGTCGCCATAGAGCGACCGGTAGATATCGCGCGCCTCGTCGAGGCCGATCTCGGTCGCGGCATTGGCGACTTCCTGCACGACGGTCTTGAGCGCGAAGAGATCGACCTGGCCCGTCTCCATGTTGAAACGGGTTTTCAGGTTCTCGCCGGTCTTGTAGTACTTGCGCGAGGCCGTCGCGACCGCTTCCTCGATCGCGCTGATCACCACGTCGGGCTCGATCCCCTTTTCCTTGGCGAGCGCTTCAATCGTTTGCTGCAGCGGATTGCTCATGTTGCCTTCAGAACTCCACTTCGAGATGTGCGCGCGTAATCACGCCGATCGGCACGCGGTGCCGGCGCCCGTCGTCGGCGTCAATCAGCACCTCGCCCCCGTCGATGCCGCCGAGCGTGCCCTTGAAGAACGACTGACCGTCCACGGCGTGGCGCATGACCAGCTTCGCGCGGCGGCCGGCGAACCGTGAATAGTCGGCCGCGCCGCGCAGCGGTCTGTCGAGGCCCGGCGATGAAACCTCCAGCACGTAAGCGGTCGGCACGACGTCCTCGACGTCGAGGATGGCGCTCAAATCGCGGCTGACGTGCGCGCAGTCTTCCACGCTCACGCTCTCTTCCGCGGTTGCCGCCGACCCCGGCCGATCGAGCCGCACGCGGAGCACCATGCCGCTGCCTTCGCGCCGGAACTGGACGTCGAAGATCTCCAGGCCGTAGCCGGCCGCGACACGCGCCGCCATGCTGCGGACCTGTTCGACAACGTCGCCAGCCCCCATAAACTAAAAAAGTGGGCACATGCCCACTCGGTCTTCCAACCTAGGCTCCGAACACTAAATTATAGCACGGGGCGCGCGATGAAATCGTAGCCACGAGCGCCCACGAGCTCGACCTTGGCCAAATCACCGGGTGCGAGCGTCGACGGGTCGCATTCGGTGAGAAAGACCGACGCGTCGATGTCGGGTGCCTGCGTCGCGAGCCGGGCCCGGAGCACGAGATCGTGGTCGCCCGACGGCCCGTCGACGATGACGCGCGTGCGCTCGCCGATGCGGGCGCGCTGCCTTGTGGTGACCAGGCGCTTCTGGAGGCTCATCACGCGATTCCGTCGGGCCGTCTTCTCCCGCGCCGGGACGTCATCGTCGAACCCGAACGCCGACGTTCCTTCCTCGTGCGAATAGGTGAAGACGCCGACGTGATCGAACGCGTGATCGCCGACGAAACCACACAACTCCTCGACGTCCGCGTCGGCTTCGCCCGGGAACCCGACGATGAACGTCGTGCGAAGCGCGACGCCGGGGACGCATTCGCGGATCCGCGTCAGCAGCGCGTCGTAGGTCTGCCGGGTCCCAGGCCGCTTCATCCGCTTCAGAACGGCATTCGACGCGTGCTGCAGCGGCAGGTCGATGTACTTGCACACCTTCTCGCATTCGGCGATCGCGGCAAGCGTCTCATCGTCGATCGTCGTCGGATAGAGGTAGAGCAGCCGGACCCATTCGAGCCCGTCGATCGCGTTGAGGCTGCGGAGCAGCCGGGCCAGCGCGCCGCGCTGGCCGAGATCGATGCCGTAGAAGGTCGTGTCCTGCGAGATGAGCAGCAGTTCTTTGACGCCGCGCGCCGCGAGCGCGCGCGCTTCGCGCACGATCGAGTCGGCCGGGCGGCTGCGGTACTTGCCGCGAAGCTTCGGGATGATGCAGAACGCGCACTTGTAATCACAACCTTCCGCAACTTTGATGTACGCGTAGTGCCTCGGCGTGGCGAGGAAGCGCGGTGTATCCGCATCGTAGAGATAGGTCGGAAGCGGTGTCTCCGCGTTGCGGACCGTCGGTTTGGTCTTGAAGAAGGTCGCGCCGAATGTTTCTGGTTGGGGACGCCCTTCAGGCCGCCCGACGCCGATCGCGTTCACGATTTGCGGAACCTCGCCGGTGCCGAGCAGCACGTCGATCTCGGGGATTTCTTTCTTCAGCTCCTCGCGATAGCGCTCGGCCATGCAGCCGGTGACGATGAGCTGTCTGCAGGCGCCGTCTTTCTTGTGCTGCGCCATCTCCAGAATCGCGTCGATCGATTCCTGCTTCGCCTTGTCGATGAACGCGCAGGTGTTGACGACCAGGATGTCGGCCTGCGCCGCATCCTGCGTCAGCTCGTGCCCCGCCTGTTTCGCGAGACCAAGCATCACCTCGGAGTCGACGAGGTTCTTCGGACAGCCGAGGGAAATAAGGCCCAGTTTCATATGTTGAACAATTCTCCACCACGGGTGGAGATGTTATGCCTCACGGATACAACCTATAGAGCATGCGCGGATACGGAATCGCCTCCCGCAAATGATCGAGCTTGCAAATCCACGAGACGACGCGTTCGATGCCCATTCCGAAGCCGCCGTGAGGCACCGTGCCGTATCGACGTAGATCGAGATACCACTCGAACGCTTCCTGCGGCAGATCGTGTTCCTTGATCCGCTTCAGCAGCAGATCGAGATCGGCCAGACGCTCGCCGCCGCCGATGATCTCGCCGTATCCCTCGGGCGCAAGCACATCGACGCCGAGCGCGAGCTCGGGTCGATCGGGATCCGGCTTCATGTAAAACGCTTTCACCGCGGCAGGGTAGCGGTGAACCATCACCGGGCGGTCGTATTGCTCCGACAGCGTCGTTTCGTCGGGCCCGCCGAAGTCGCCGCCCCACTCGATCGGCAGCCCTTTGGACTGCAGCGTCTTGACCGCGTCGTCGTACGAGATTCGCGGAAACGGCTTCTTCACCCGCTCGAGCGTCGACGTGTCGCGTTCGAGGACTTTCAGTTCAGGGCGCCGTTTGTCCACCACCCGCGCCACCACCTCGACGACCAGGTCTTCGGCGAGCTCCATCACGTCGTCGAGAGACGCGTATGCCATCTCGGGCTCGACCATCCAGAATTCCGTCAGGTGCCGCCGGGTCTTCGACTTCTCCGCGCGGAACGTCGGCCCGAAGCAGTACACCCGGCCGAGCGCCATCGCGTTCGCTTCGTTGTACAGCTGGCCGCTCTGTGTCAGATAGGCCGTCGTCTCCTCGAAGTACTGCGTCGGAAAGAGCGTCGTCGTCCCCTCGCACGCGGCGGGCGTGAAGATCGGCGTGTCGGCGAGGATGAATCCGCTCGAGTTGAAGAAGTCGCGAATCGCGTTGATCACCTCGTGGCGCACGCGCAGGATCGCCTGCTGCCGTTCTGTGCGGATCCACAGATGACGGCGGTCGAGCAGGAAATCGACGCCATGCTCCTTGGGCGTAATCGGATAGTCGTGTGATTGGCCGACGATCTCGAAGCCCTTGACATCGATCTCGTATCCGCTCGGCGCGCGCTTGTCGCCGCGGACCGTGCCCGTCACGATGATCGAGGTTTCCTGCGAGAGGTGATCCGCCTGCTTGAACAGCTCTTCGCCGACCGCGGCCTTCGACATCACTCCCTGGATGAAGCCGGTGCCGTCGCGCACGATCAGAAAATGAATTTTTCCGCTCGAGCGGCGGTTGTGCAGCCATCCTTTGATGGTCACCTCCTGCCCCTCGTGCTTGCCGATATCCTCTATGTAGACGTGCATAATCAGCTACAGCGTTCGGCTATCAGCTTTGGCCGGGAGCTGACAGCTATTCAGTGACCAACATGCGTTCCATTCGTTCGCGCACTTTGCGCGCCCGCTGAAGTGTTTCTTTCGCCGCGACCCGGCCGACGATGTCGAACACGAACGGCCCTTCGTAGCCGACCTTCTGCACCGCCGTCAGCGCCGACAGCCAGTCGATTGCGCTGTCGACCGGCACGTGCGTCGTGATCAGATGCTCCGACACGGTCTCGATCGTGTCGACCAAATCGCCGCCTCGCTGCGCGTGCGCGAAATCGAGGCAGACGCCGGCAGCCGCGTCGAGCGTCTCCACGAAATGGACGAGCGAGCCGGCGGGCGTCATCGAATCCGAGCTGGAATCGACGGCGATCCGAACGCCGAGCGGCGACGCAAATCCCGCCAGCCGCTCCACCTCGCGTGCCGCGCCGCGCGGTTTGCCCGCGTGAAGGACCAGCACGCGCATCGGCAGGCGCCGCGCCATGAAGAGCGCCTGATCGGCGTCCTCAGGCGGCGTTCCGATCGGGACGTCCACGCCGTGCAGCTCGAGTCGCGCTTCCGCCAGCCACTGCTGCAGGTCGGCGACAACGGCCGGGTTGTGGAAGTCCACGTGCGTGCGATCGGCCACGACCTCGACCGTCTCGAATCCGTGCGCGGCGATCTCCGCCAGGTGCTCGCGGCTCAGGCGCTGATGCCGATAGAGACGCGTCGACACCCCGAACTGACGTTTTGCCACGGATCGAACCATCCATTGTAACGTGGTCCGAACCCAAGCCCTTACTTCAACTCATCGATGTGGGCGCCGAGGAGCTCGTTGAGCCGTGCGAAGCGTGCGTACTTCTGAAGATTGTCGCGCACGTAGCGGAGCGTTCGCGGAATGTACTGGATGTAGACCGGATTCCGGCGCGTCATCGTCTGGAAACCGAACGTGCCCAGCGCCTTGAGATTGCGTTGGACGGCCATCAGGTCGAACCGGCGGCGGAAGTCTTCGTCGTCCGCGCGACGCTTGAGCGCGAGAAAGTACGCGATCAGCTCGTCGAGCTCGCGGTCGGTGACGTCAACGTACGAATCGCGCAGCAACGACACGAGATCGTATGTGTCAGGTCCCATCCGCGCATCCTGGAAATCGATGATGTAGAGGCTGCCGTCGTGCAGCATCAAGTTGCGGCTGTGATAGTCGCGATGGCACAGCACACGCGGCTCGGAGGCGAGCTCCTGCACGATCGCCGCCCATTCGGCATCAAGCGCGTCGCGCTCGGCTGCGCCGAACGGCGACGCGCGATAGCCTTCGACGAAGTGCTTCGCGAAGAAATTCAGCTCCCATGTCAGCTTGTCGACGTCGAACGCAATCGTGTACGGGACGTAGCGATCGGACTGCAGCTCGGCGCCGCGCCGCTGCAGCTGCTCGATCAATGAAACGGCCTGACGATACAACGCCGCGTGCTCGGTTGCCGACGCCGCGCCAAGATGCGCCTGCAGCGTGACGTCACCGAGATCCTGGAGCGCAAGGATGCCGAGCTCGTCGGAGTGGCCGAGCAAGACCGGCACCGGCAGCGACATCTGCTGCAGCAGTTCGGCGACGTTGGCGAAAGGCAGTGCCGCGAACTCGATCGGTCCGGCATGCAGCGCGAGCACGAACCCTGGGCCGCCGAACGGGATGATGCGGAAGTACCTGCGGTCCGACGCATCGCCGGTCAGCGGAACGACGCGCGCGCGCTCGTCCGCGAGACCGCTATCCCGGAGATAACGGGTGATCCGATCGCGCAGTTGCAGGCCGTCAGCCGTTCGCTGGTCCATTTCGTACTTTGTGCGCGGGCGCCCCACCCCCGCGCACCTGTCGCCGCTCGCTCGCGCTCGCGGCGGCGGTCAGCGGCGACTTTTCGCGTGGGAAACATCTGCCACCAGAATTGCGTTCCGGTGGATGGCGCCTGATGCGACACGGACGCGATCGGTGATGATGCAATCCTCGATGATGGCATTCGCGCCGACCTCCACATCGTCCCACAGAATCGACCGCACGATACGCGCCGTGGGATGAATCGATCCAGCTCGACCGGCCGACACGTCGCCGCGCCCTTCCTTTTCGGCGAAGGCGTTCGACGTGCGCCAGTAGTCGTCGACCGTGCCGACGTCCCAGAATTCGGCGTCTGTAACGACGCCGCGCACCAGGCCGCGGTCGCGTGCGATCAGCGCGTCGTACACCTGTCCGATCGAATTGATCGGCTCGCCGAGCGGCAGCGGTTCGAAGATCGAGCGGTTCGCGATCTGGACTCCGATGAAATGGAACGAACCTTTCGCTGAAGGGCCGCGGCGCACGAAGCCGGTCACTCGGTGCTCGCCGTCGAGCACAACGCCGCCGTAGCGCTCGTGTTCACGATTCGGCACCAGCGCCAGCGTCACCAGCGCGCCCGATGCCGCGTGCGCGTCGGCGAAGTCGCCAAGGCGCAGATCCGTCAGCGTATCGCCGTTCACGATCAAGAGCGCATCGCCGTCGAGCAGAGGCAGCGTCTGGCGCGGTCCGCCCGCGCTGCCGAGCACGCGCGGCTGTTCCCACGAATAGCGCACGCGAACGCCGAGATCGCCGCCGTCGCCGGCGACGGCCGTCAGCGTTTCGGGAAGATGATGGAGGTTCAGCACGAGGTGCGACACGCCGTTCGCAGCCAGCCAGCCGATGATGCGCCGAATCATCGGCTCGCCCGCGACCGGAATGGCGGGTTTGGCTCGAACGTTGGTCAGCGGCCGCAGACGCGTGCCCAGTCCGGCCGTCAGGACGAGCGCGTCGCGAATGCGGCTAGTCCTCGAACAGCATGTCGGCCGGCGTGACGCCGCATTCCTCGCAGTGCCTGAGGTAAATGCGGCGATATGAGTCGAGCAGGTAGTCGGAGGGTCCGCGCCCGAGCACTTCGGCGGTCTCGTGGATGCCGCGATCGCCGCCTTCGATCTCGACGAAGGTTCCCACCGGCGTCTCGTCCACCGTGACTATCACGTCGTCAAGCGCGAATTCCTCGCGGTACTTCTGATAACGAAACCACGTCTGGAAGCCGAGCTGCTGGAGGATGGCCACGAGCCCCTCGCCGTCGGCAACGATCATTTCCATCTCTTCGCGCGCCTTCACGAGCGACGGCTGCACCGGACCCTTGTAGGTCAGCACGCTGCGGCCCGACTCGACGCGAACGCGCAGGACGCAGCGATGCCGCCGCAGTGTCTCGTCCGCCGTGTCGAGGAGGCAGTCCTCCTGCAGGCGCCTGCAGCGGACCGGCGTGGCGCCGGCGCGCAGGATGGCCGTCCGCGCCGCCTCTGGGGTCTCAAACCTGAGCTTGATCTCACGCTCGAGTATCGCGGTCATGGCGCGTATTTAACTCCCAAGTCTCTGAAACATCAATCGAACAAACACATACATCGTGAAGCACTCGAGCGCGAACGGAGGGAAGCCCAGGTAGCCGGGCAGCGGCATCTCGAAAACTTTCCAATCTTCCATGATCGGAACGGTGTAGTGCCATTTCGTTCCGGCCCAGAAGTTCCACACCTCCCAGAGCACGCCGCACAGCACTCCGCTGCCGAGGAGATCGGCGGTCCGATGACGATCGGCCATCAGCGTGGCGCCGCCGAGCCGAGAGTTGATCGGATCGAGCAGGAAGATGAACCCGAGCCATACCGGCGCCGCGAGATACCTTGCAACGTCGCGGGAGACGAGAAAGGGCACGAGCAACATAGCTGTCCCGATCGCGATGGACAGGGAGCGCCCGCGGCTCGAGCAAGGCGCGGGGTGGCCCGCCGGAGGGAACGTTCTCCGTCCGTCTCCTGCCGCTGTGGCCCCTCCCGCCGCTCTGGCCCATCCCGCCCCTCCTGCCGGTCCCGCCCAGACAGAGATCAGATCGGCTCCCTCGAAGATCGCGGGCCATATCGTCGCGAACGACCAGGCGTAGCCGAACATCCGGAGGAACCAGTTCTCCGGAAGGCCAGTGTAGTACCAGTTCCGGATAATCAGGTTGTAGCCTTCGAACACAATCCAGAGCGGAATGGAAAGGATCGCGAGCAGCGCGAACTCGCGCGGCGACGATCGCATCCACGATCGGCCGCGCGCGCGGTACACGATGGTGTCGGCGAAGAGGATGAAGCCAGTCCAGCAGATCGGTGTATTCCACGAATAGAACGGCTCGATGCGCGCGATCGTCGCCGCTTCGGACACGATCATGATGGCGAGGCCGGCGACGGCCGCTGCGCTCATGTGACGCGCATCCTGTACGAACAGCCCATGAGCGATGGAGTGCCGACGTTCTTTCCCAGGATCAGGACCTTGTGACTGCTGCCGAGGCCTCCTGGCATCAGCAGCGTTCTGAGGGCAGCGTTCCGCTTCAAATCCGCGCGAGCGGTACTCTTCTCCATTGCGGCGGGTATCCCATCCCCGACGCTGCTGCTCGGCGCGTTCGCGCCTCGCAATGGCTCGAGGCTGCCGCTCGCCGACGAGCCCGCATTTTTCAACGGGCGGCGGGTCCCACCCCCACTCGCCTCGCTCGTGCCCTCGCGCTCGCTCGAGCCGCGGGCGCTGGTCTCGCGCGCATGTAGAAAAGTGCGTCGCAGGCGATCGTCGCTTTGCAGAAGGCCAAGCAAAAAGTACGTCTGATCGAGAAATCCGAGGGTCGTGAGGCCTTCGGCTTCGGCCGCTCGGCGAACCGACGTGAAATCGACGTGCGCGGTGATGTCCTGCCCGCCGGCACTCTGCATCCACGCGGGCGCATCGGGCCGCAGCTCCGAGCCCGCGCTGTGATGGCCGTAGAACGTTGTGAGCGTTCCGGCAGAATGCGACGCGGAGTAGAGCTCGCGCGCCTCGTGGCCGTAATCGATCACGATGATGAAACCGCGCCGCAGCCGGCGCGCCGCGTCCCGGATCCATTCGACTGCGCGCAGATTGACTTCGACGCGCCATCCGGGTTCGAGACGCGCGGCGATGCTATCGAGATATTCGGCTAGTGCCGGTGTCGAAGGCGGACCCTCGACAGTCGTCAGTCGCCAGTCGTCGGTCGTCGGTCGCGACGACTGCTGATCGCCGACTGCTGACTGAAGACTGATGACTGGTGACTGAGGATCGATGACTGACGACTGATGACTGACATATATTTCCCGTAATCCGTCCGTCCGCATGACGACCTGATGCACGGGCAACGCGTCGAGCAGCTCGTTGGCGACGAGCATCCCTTCGAACGACGCGGGCAGCGATGATTCGGAAGATATCAGTCGATCGGCGACCTCGGCGAGCATCGCACGTTGAGCGCCGCGTGCGGCGGCGCTGGCTTCGACGAGGTGCAGGCGAATCCGGGCGTAGAAGTCTGGATGCTCGCGCGTCGCGGCGCGAAGGATGTCCGTCGAGAGGCGGGCATTTCCGGCGCCCGCTTCGACGAGATCGAAGGGCCGAGCAAGCTCGGCCCCCAGGCCGGATTCTGCTGCGAGCAAGCGGAACATTTCCTCGATCTGGACTTCGAGGAGCTCGCCGAAGAGCGGACCGATATCGACGCTCGTAAAAAAATCGCCCGCGCGGCCGGATCGTTGGGCCGCGCGGGCGTAGTAGCCGAGCTCGGGATCGTAAAGCGCCAGCTCCATGAACGCGGCCACCGTCAGTGGACCGCGCTGGCGGATGCGCTCGGCGAGTCGCGATTCGGGATTCGGGATTCGGGATTCCGACGGCGTCGTCAACCTTGCGAATCCCAAATCCCAAATCCCAAATCCCGACTCCGCATCACTCTTTTCTCACCGGCACAAACGTCTCGTTGTCGCCGCGCCAGACGCGCAGCTGCGCGAGGTGGCCCGACTGCACCTTCTGCAGCTCGCGCTGTGCTTCGGATGCGTTCGACACGCTGCGGCCGTTGACC
>Ga0066699_10000330_pt1 | contig 12797 bp, 9 predicted proteins | sample GraSoiAngelo_148_FD_66455 | JGI IMG/M metagenome (GOLD analysis project Ga0066699, IMG submission 66455) | Grasslands soil microbial communities from the Angelo Coastal Reserve, California, USA - 14_1009_09_20cm | ecosystem: Environmental > Terrestrial > Soil > Grasslands | place: USA... | reverse complement strand
TATCCGTACCTGGTGGCGCTGCAAACCTTGCCCAAGATCGCGATCGCGCCGCTGCTGATCGTGTGGCTCGGCTTCGGGCTTTCCTCTAAAGTCGTCATCGCCGCGCTCGTCGCGTTCTTTCCGATTCTGGTGAACGTGATCGTCGGCCTCAAGACCGTGGACGCCGGCAAGCTCGATCTGATGCGCTCCCTCGACGCCAGCCGGTGGCAGACGTTCCGACACGTGGCGTTTCCCAACGCGCTGCCGTTCGTGTTCGCGGGGCTCGACATCGCCATCGTCTTCAGCGTGCTCGGCGCGATCGTCGGGGAGTTCGTCGGCTCCCAGCGCGGGCTCGGCAACTTGATCTTGCAGTTCCACACATCGCTCGACATCGCGGGGATGTTCGCCGTCCTCTTGCTGCTGGCCGCGCTCGGTGTCGGGCTCCACCTCGTCATCCAGGTGATCCAGCGGCGGGTCATCTTCTGGGCCCAGGCCGACCACGTCATCGGCGCCTGAGGGAGGGGTTTCACGTGAAGCGAGTGCTCGGCTTCGTCGTGCTCGGCGCCGTGCTCGTGCTGGCGGGCGTCGTCGTCGCCCAGCAGAAACCGCTGAAGAAGGCGGTCTACACGATCACGACCAAGGACATCTCCGTGGGGCTCTCCGCCAACTCGTCGATCCCCGAGACGCTCGGGTACTGGAAAGCCGAGGGCCTCGACCTCGAGATCACCACGCTCGAGGGATCGACCGCCGGCATCCAGCAGCTCGCGGCCGGGAACATCCAGTTTGCGACGGTGGGGCCGGAGACCGCCCTCATCTCGCGCGAGAAAGGGGTCAAGATCAAGTCGTTCTACGTCATCTCGCGCGTCACCATCTTTCGCGTCGTGGTTGCTCAGGGGAGCCCGATCCAGAGCGTGGCCGATCTGCGCGGCAAGACCATCGGAATCTCGGCGCTGACCTCCGGCGCGGTGCCTGTGGCCAGGGCCCTCGTCGCATCGGGCGGGATGGATCCTGACAAGGACGTGAAATGGCTCGCGGTCGGCGTGGGCGCGCCGGCGGCCGTCGCCATCACCCAGAAGAGCGTGGACGCGATGGCTCTCTGGGGCGACTTCCAGGCAGGCCTCGAGAACCGCGGATTGAAGTTCCGTGAGATCACCGCGCCATTCATGAAGGATCTGCTCGGCCAGGTGGTGGTGGCCCGCGATGACTTCCTGGCCGAGCATCCGGACGTGGCGGTCGCCTTCGCCCGCGGTCTCGCCAAGGCCACCTTGTTCGGCCTGACCAACCCCGAGGCGGCGGTGCGCATCCACTGGAAGGTCTATCCGCAGACCCGGCTGCAGGCGGCCGATGACGCGCAGGCCCTTCAGGCCTCGCTCCACGTTTTCAACCAGCGCTTCGAGACCCAGCGGATTGACAACCGCGAGGACAAGCGGTGGGGCGCCTCGTCGCCGGCGCAGTGGGCTCGGCTGAAAACGCTCTACCGGGAGCAGAATCTCATCCAGGGCACCGGGGACGTCAACGAGGTCTTCACCAACCAGCTGATCGACGAGATCAACCGCTTCGATCAGCAGGCGGTGATCCGGCAGGCGAAGGAGTACCGCTGATGCGCATCGAGAGCCAGTCGCGAGGAGGCACGGTATGAAGGTGAGCCCGTCACTCGCCGCCATCGTGGTCGCCGGGATCGTCGCCGCGAGCGTCGTCGCGGACGAGCCGGAGAAGATCGGCCAGGTCCGGTTCGCGGTCTCATGCCGGGCCGACGTTCAGAAGCCCTTCGAGAGGGCCGTCGCGCTCCTGCACTCCTTCTGGTACCTCGAGGCGGCCAAGGCCTTCACGGCCGTCGCCCAGGCCGATCCCGACTGCGCGATCGCGTACTGGGGCCTGGCGATGAGCAACTGGACGCAGATCTGGTCGCCGCCTCCGCCGGCGGCGCTCAAGCGTGGCTGGGAAGCGGTCGAGAAGGCCAAGGCCGCGAGCGCGAAGACGGCGCGCGAGCGTGATTTCGTGGCCGCCGCGGAGGCGTTCTTCAAGGATGCGGATAAGGTCGATCACCGCACGCGCGCCCTCGCGTACGGCAAGGTGATGGAGCAGATGGCCCAGCGCTATCCGAACGAACGCGAGGTCATGGCGTTCTATGCGCTATCGCTCCAGGCCACCGCGGATCCGCACGACAAGACCTACGCGAGCCAGAAGCGCTCGGCGGAGATCGCCGAGAAGATCTTCGCCGCCGAGCCCGACCATCCCGGCGCCGCCCACTACATGATCCACGGCTACGACTACCCTCCGCTGGCCGCTCAGGGGCTGCCCGCCGCGCGCCGCTACGCTCAGTTCGCGCCGTCGGTGCCGCATGCGCTGCACATGCCCTCGCACATCTACGTGCTGCTCGGCATGTGGCCGGAGACGGTGCAGGGCAACATCGCGGCCGCGGCGGCGGAGAAGGACCGTGGAAACCCCGACGACCGGATGCACGCGCTCGACTATCTGGTATACGGCTACCTGCAGCAGGCCCAGGACGAGGAAGCTCGGCGGGTTCTCGACGAGGCGCGCGCGATCATGACCGATCTCGCCGCGCGCAAATACGACTCCGGCCGGCCCACGGCGCACTTCGCCATCGCCGCGATCGAGGCGCGATGGGCTCTCGAACGCGGGAAGTGGGCGGAGGCATCGGCCATAGAGCCGCGCCCCAACCGGTTCCCGCACACGGAGGCGATGATCTACTTCGCCCGCGCCATCGGCGCGGCTCGAAGCGGCAACCCCGCGCGTGCGCGCGCCGACGTCGATCGGCTCGCCGCGCTCAAGGAAACGATGAAGGACGCGTACTGGGCTGAGCAGATCGAGATCCAGCGACGTGCCGCGGCGGCCTGGACCGCGCGCGCGGAGGGTAAGGCCGACGAGGGCTTCGCGCTGATGCGCTCGGCGGTCGAGCTCGAAGCCTCGACCGAAAAGCACAACATCACGCCCGGACCGATCGTCACAGCGCGCGAGCTCCATGGCGACATGCTTCTTGAAGCCGGCCAGCCAGGTCCGGCCGCGCAGGCGTACGAGGCGTCCCTGCGCGTCGCGCCGAACCGCTTCAAGTCGTTGCACGGCGCGGGCAAGGCGTTCGAGCGCTCCGGCGATCGCGACAAGGCGAAGGCCTACTACGCGAAGCTGATGGCCACGGCGGCCTCGGCGGACACCGAGCGGCCCGAGCTCCGGGAGGCCAAGGCGTTCCGGTGATCGCCTCGGCGCGGATGTATTCCTGGTCGCCGTCCCTCGCGTGGGCCTGGCACCGATTGCTCGCGTGGCTGGGGAAGACGGCGGGCGCCGACCTGGCCCTCATGGACCAGTCGGATCCGACGCCGCTCGACGAGCTGTGGGCGCGCGACGACATGGGGTGCGTCTTCATGTGCGGCTATCCGTGGGCCCTGCGCCGTGACCGTCCGGCGCTCCTGGCCTCGCCGGTGCCGTCGCCGCCGCGCTATGGGGGGCGCGCCGTCTACGTCACCGACTTCATCGTGCGCGCCGACAGCCCGCACCAGACCCTCGTCGATACGTTCGGTGGCGCCATCGCCTATTCCACCGAGCACTCGCACTCTGGCTACAACGCGCCTCGCTACCATCTGCTCGCCCACGTGACGCCGACGCGCCGTGCGTTCTACCGCGCCGTGCTCGGGCCCTTCGTGCGCCAGCGTCCCTGCCTCGACGCGGTGGTGAAGGGCGACGCCGACGTGGCCGCCATCGACGGCTACGCGCTCGACCTGCTGCGCCGCCACGACCCGGGGGCGGCGGCCCAGGTGCGCGTGATCGAGACGACGGCGTTCGCCCCGAGCCCGCCGCTGGTCGCCTCGCCGGGTGTCGACGCCACGGCTCGCGAGCGCCTCACGCGGGCGCTCCTCGAGGCGCATCACGCCGCCGACGCGCGCCCGCTCCTCGACGACCTTCTCCTGGCGCGGTTCGATCGCGTCACCCCCGCGGACTTCGACATCTTTCTCGACCGCGAACGGGCGGCGCGGGACGCGGGCTACCCCAAGCTCGCCTAGCGCGGCCATGCGGACGCTCGTCAGGGGCGGCTGGGTCGTCGGCTTCGCTGGACGGACGCACACGCTCATCCCCGACGGCGTCGTGGTCTACGAGGACGATCGCATCGCCTACGTGGGCCGCCGCTTCGACGAGCGTGCCGAGGTCGAGATCGACGCGCGCGGCAAGCTCGTATGTCCGGGATTCATCGACACGCACGTCCATTCAGGCCATCGAGCCTCGCATCGGCTCATCACCGACACCGGTCGCCCCGATTTCTTCGGTCAGCCGTTCCTCGACATCAGTGTCCCGCGCGAGGGCCGCCGGGTGGGCGGCGATCCTCGCTACGCGCGACCGACCGACGCGGATGCCGACGCCGGCAGCCGGCTGCTCGCGACCTTCACGCTCGCCGAGATGCTGCGAAACGGCATCACCACGTTCATGGAGTTCGGTAGTCAGCTCCGCGTGCAGGAGGCGCTCCTGGGTGAGGTCGAGCGGCTGGGACTGCGCGCCTATCTCGGGGCGGGATACGACTCGGGCCGCTGGGTGGGCGACGAAAAAGGACGGCTCAAGCGCGTCGTGGACGAGGCCGCGGGCGTGAAGGAGTTCGAGAGCGCTCTGGCGTTCATCCGCAAGGTTGACGGCAGTGTGAATGGCCGCGTGCGCGGGCTGCTCGCACCCCGTGAGGTCGAGACGTGTACTCTCGATCTGTTGCGCGCCACCCGCCGGGCCGCCGATGAGCTCCGCCTACCCATCGTGACCCACGCCGCCTACAACGTGATCGAGTTCTACGAGATCGTCCGGGAGCACCGCATGACGCCCGTGGAGCTGATGGAGAGTGTCGGCCTCCTCGGCCGCGATCTCACCGTCGGCCACGGCAACCTCATCGCCGACAACGGGTTCATGAGCTATTCGGGCGGCCGCGACCTCGAGCTGATGGGGCGCCACGGCGTGACCGTGTCGCACTGCCCGGTGAACATCGCGCGGCGGGCGCGCTCGCTCGACTCCTGGCAGAAATACCGCGCCGCGGGCATCAATCTGGCCCTCGGCAGCGACACCTATCCGCGCGACCTCATCATGCAGATGCGCGTGGCGTCCTACTTCGGCAAGGTCATGAGCAAGAACCTCCTGAGCGCGTCGGCCGCGGAGGTGTTCGAGGCGGCGACGCTCGGCGGCGCCCGCGCGCTCGGGCGTGAGGATCTCGGTCGCCTGGCTCCCGGCGCCAAGGCCGACATCGTCGTGATCGATCTCGAGACCCGTGACGGCCTCCGCTTCGGGCCGGTTCGCGATCCGATCAAAGCTCTGGTGGAGTGTGGCATCGGCGACGACGTGGTGACCGTCATCGTGGACGGCATCGTACGCATGCGTGATCGCGTCATCCCTGGCGTCGACCTGTCTGCCGTGCGCCGCGAAGCGCAGGCCGCGGGGGAGGGCGTGTGGGGGCGCGTGCAGGAGTGGGACCCGCTGGGTCGCACCGCCGAGCAGATCAGCCCGTGGTCGTTTCCGCTCGTGACGGAGTGACCCGCCGACGGGTCAGACGCACCGGCAAAGCCTTCGACTCGAGGAATGCGAGCGTTGGACAAGTCTGGACAGAATCTCGGGAACGCACGAGGATAGTGCACCGGAGGACCCAGCCATGAAAGGCGTCGTGTTTCTCGGAGACCGCAAGCTCGAGCTCAGAGAGTTCCCCGATCCGACACCAGGTCCCCGAGAGGTGATCCTCGAGATCAAGGCGTCGGGCATGTGCGGCAGCGACCTGCACAACTATCGCGCCCCGGCCAATTCGGGCGGGGCGGTGACCGGCGGCATCAAGCGTGAGTCCGGTGTGATCGCCGGCCACGAGCCCTGCGGCGTCGTCGCAGCGGTGGGCGCTGGTGTCACCGAGAAAGAGGCGCGGGTCGGCCAGCGCGTGATGGACCACCATTATGACGGCTGCGGCAACTGCAAGCATTGCCGGGCTGGCTGGACGCAGATGTGCCTCGCGGGCACGGTGGTCTTCGGCTCGGGTGGGCACGGCGGGCACGCCAAGTACATGAAGGTGCCGGTGTCGACCTTGGTGCCGCTGCCCGACCCGCTCTCCTTCATGACGGGCGCGGCGATCTCGTGCGGGACCGGCACGGCCTGGGGTGCGCTGAAGCGGATCAACCTGCAGGGCGGCGAGACGATCGCCATCTTCGGGCAGGGCCCGGTGGGCTTGTCGGCGACGCAGCTGGCCGTCGCCATGGGCGCGCGCGTCATCGCCATCGACGTCGCGCCCGAGCGGCGCAAGCTCGCTCAGGCGTTCGGGGCGCACGAGGTGATCGACGGCAAGTCAGGCGACATGGTGGCGGCGATTCGCGATCTGACGCATGGCGAGGGCGCGCACAAGACCCTGGACGCCTCGTCGGCGCCCGAAGCTCGCGCCGCGGCCGTACGCGCGGTCCGCTCGTGGGGCACGGCCTGTTTCGTCGGCGAGCGCGGCCAGGTGACGCTCGACGTGAGCCCCGATCTCTTGCGCCGGCAGGTGACGCTCGTGGGCTCTTGGACGTTTTCGAAGCAAGGCCAGGCCGAATGTGCCGAGTTCGTCGCCGACCGGAGCGTCGACGTGGAGAAGCTATTCACGCACCGCTGGAAGCTCGAGCAAGCCGAGGAAGCCTACAAGCTCTTCGACACGCAGACCACGGGCAAGGCGGTCATCCTGCCGTCCTGAGCGGGTGCGCTCGGAGGATGTTAAGGAGTGCGGCGTCGAGGCCTTCGCGGCCTCCCGCGAGTTGAACGCGAGCGCCGAACCGTCGGCCGACGGCCCGCCGATTTGGCGAGCCAGCGAAGAGTCGTCACCACCGCGCCGCGAAGGCCTCTGTCGTGTTGCGTGGTCTTCGGCCTTCTCCGCTCCGTCAGCCGCGCACGTACTGCGGCGTCGATATCGCTCAGAAGCGAGGAGAGCTGGTACGCGAGATCGTGGAGGGTCTCCCGCGCCACGCGGTCACGGCCTCACAAGCGCCTCGGCGGCGCTGACAGGGTGAAATAGTTGGCTATGGCCCGGCGTGCCGGCTCGTAGTCGCCGGCCCTGGCGCGGGCGTCGTAACGAACCTCGGCCTTGAACGCGCACGCGGGGTGACGCGCCAGACCGTGCTCCCGCCACGACCGGAACAATGATCCAAACTGTTCCACGGACAGAGGGACGCCGATCGCATCGGCGCTGAGCGGTTGTCGCTCCTGGAGCTCTCGCGCGTGACGTCCCAGCGCGACGACGATCCTTCCTTTGTGGTCGATCGTCGCGTCGGCCACGACCATCTCGACTCCGCCGGAATTTCGGCACGAAGCGTTACCCGGGCCTCTGCCTGCTTGTTTCTCGCACGCGCCGACTTTGGCGTCACAGGCCAGCAGATCGTCTTGCAGTTTCTCGTACTTGCCCTTGATGTCGGCGACCTGGGCGCCCGCGTCCCGAAGGCTCCGCGGATCGACATCGAAGATACTGATCAGCGTTTTCCACACCTCGGGGGTCACCCAGCCTTGCTCGTGAGATTCATTCCCCATCACGTCGGCGGAAATCAGGATGAGCGCGAACACGAAAATGATCTGGACGAGAAGATCGATGAGCGTCGTGAGCGCGATGTCCCGATTCCGCGCGAGTCGATTCTTGCTGATCACCGGCGGTCTTCAACCTTGCTCAGAATGAAGCGTGAGGCATCGATGAGATGATGATGGACTTTTCTCACCGCTTCTTCCGACGTGCGGAGGTCTTCCTGTAGACGATTCGCCAGGGCGCCGGCGGCCTCACTGTGTTTGCGTAATTGATCCGCCAGGGGCCCGGATATTTGCGCGGACAGTTGAATCTGGGTGGCGACGGCATCCTTGCCGAGCCGCACGGCCCGCTCCGTGATTTCGGTCAGCGCCTGCAGCCCGACCCCCGCCTTCATCAAGCCACCGCTCCAGTTGTGGACCGACTGCTCGGCCGCGCGCGTCCCGTGCTCGAGCGCGGACAACGCCGCACCGGCTCTCGTCATCGACTTGCTCGCTCCGTCGGTCGCGCCGGCCACCTCCGCCCATGCGCGGCTGGCTTCCCCGATGTGCGTGCTCAGGTCGCCGAGCGTGGCCATGATGGTCGCCGCCTCTTGAGGCAGCTTTTCGAGGTCCGTCCCCAGCTCGCCGATCTGGTTCAGATGCGTGGCGAAGTGCTCGACGTTCGTCTTCGCCGACGTCACCGCCGACGTGGCCGCGTCCGCGGAGACCGCCAGGCCGCTGAGCGCCCGGCTTCCGTCTCGTGCGCCTTTCACCGCGCTGGCCAGTGTCCCTTCGAGCTCGCTGTAGGCGTCGGCCACGGTCGTGGTCGCCCGCCGGAGCAGGTCGGCGCGCTCGGTGAGCTGCGTCAATACCGCGACGAGCTTCTCACCGACGCCCTCAGGTGGTAGCCGAAACGCCCCGAGACGAGCCTCGAATTGCTGGAGGGTTGCTTCCACGGTGCCGTTCGTGCGACGGAGGAACTCGGTCAGCTCCGTGGCCGATTCTCGCGCGACTCGAGTGACGTCCTGGACGACTTGTTCCGTCACATTGCGAACCGCACTGGTCGTCCCGGCCGTGAGGCTCGTGACCTGTTCCTGAGCCATGTCGTGCGTCTTCGCCGCCTGGCGAGACGCGGCGTCGATCTCCCGGATCGCGCGATTGCGGACCTCGGCGAAGGCGGATTCGGCATCGGCGCTGACGCGCTCGATCACCGTCGCGAACTGCTCCAACACCTGGGTGCTCATCGAATCGAACTGCTGCGTGACGCGACCCGAGAGGATGCGAATCGTCTCGACCGCACCGGAATACGACTCGCTCAGGTGCCCTTCGGCGCGCTGCTGCGCGTGCACGATTCGAACCGTGCTCCTCTCGATGGCGCGCGCCGCTTCCGCATAGGCGTCACCGAGCCGACGGGCGTCGTTCTCCGGGCTCGCGAGTGGTCCCGGCGACGTCTGGGCGAAGACGATGCGCCCGGCCAGGCCGACGAACGTCGTAATGAGGCCGAGACCGAACAACCCCAGCACGTGTCTGCTTTCCGGCCGCTCCGACGAGTTGAGCAGCGGCGCGAACGTGGCGACCAGGGTCGCGAGCGTGTAGATGAAACCGAGATAATAGAACGTCTCCCCGTCGGTCTCGGAGGCGAACGCCGTCCTCGACCTGATCAACAGGACGACTCCGTAGACGACCATCAGCCCGACGACGAGGGTCGTCATCGTCCAATGCCATGACCCGCTCGGGGCGCCCCGATACGACCAGCTGAATGTCAGAATCACGCCGACCCCGACGGCCGTGAATCCGAGAAACATGGCAGGCAGACTGGCCACGAGACGCGTCATGAGGGTCAGTCGACTCCGGCCCAGCGAGTGATCTTGCCGCCGGCCTCGTGGAAATATCGCTGCCAGAAGTCGAGATGCGGCGCCTGCTGCAGCTGCCGATCGTGGTACCGACGAAGGTAGATGACGATGATGTTCCAGTCCCGGAAATCCGCCTTCACGTCGGTGGCGAAGCCCGATCGCCGAAAGTCCTCGTAGCTGCGCCGCGCGCCGTAGTGATTGAACGCCGGGGTGTTCTGGAGCATGTCGGAGACGACGATGAGGGTCTTGCGGCCTCCGTCGTCGATCTCCTGCGACCGGGAAATGAGCTGCAGCGTCTCGAGAATCGGCGACTGCTCGCCGACCTCCGTGGTCAGGCTCTCTTCCAGCGCCGCGGTGACCGGGACCAGAAATCGCCGGTAAAAGTCCTTCGTGATCTTGCGACTGTTTTCGTAGAGGTCATTGCCATGCGACGGCGGGCGGCACAAGTCCGAGCTCGGACGCAGGCGCGGGCCGCTCCGGGATTCGAAGGTCGCCTTGCTGAACGTGAACAACGCGATGCGCGAACGCACGGCGAATTTCGAGTCGTCGGCGACGTAGTCCTTGATGAAGTTGAGGGCGAATCGTCGATGCGTCTCCGTCAGGGCCTCCGACTGGTCGACGAGGATCACGGTCTGATCGGTCGGTGCTCGGCTGAGGAATCGCTTGTCCCGGTAGACGCAGTTGTCGGCCCCGATGATGGGGCGGCTCCACGTGACTCCGATCACGGTCGCCAGCAGCACGACCGCGAAGCCGCCAATGCCGCTCAGAATCCAGATGCCACGCCGATCCAGGCTGCTCAACGGCACGACGTCAGCTCTTGACTTCCCATGCCTCGCGAATGAGTCGTTCCCGGATGTCGCGCTCGAGCTTGTTGAAGTAGTAGTCGCGGCGTCGTATTTCGGCGGTCCTCAGGCTCTGGACGGTCGCGTCGTTCTGCCGGGCGATATCGCTGAAGTCCTTCATGGCGCTCTCGTAGGACCGGGACAATCGCTCTTCGCTTTCCGAGATTGCCTCGGGCGGTCTGACGAGCTGGCCATCGAACGTGAAGCTGTTGTTGAAATAGAACGGCGCCGGGGACTGGCGCACGCGCGCGTTGGTCTGCCGGTACCGCTTGAGCACGATGTTGCACGCGTCCTGGATTTCCGCCACGTCGTGGACGAACGTCCGGCGCTCGTCGACGCTCCGGCTGATGAGCTGCTGATAGTATTCGATGTTCGACTTCACGTCCGAGAGCAGACGCGCTTGATCTTGCAGGACGCGATCGAAGACCTGGTCCACCAGGCGGCAATAGTCGGCCTTGGCCGCCTCGTAGCTTGTCCGCCTGGCGTTGAGCTCTCGGTCGAGCTCGCCATAGCCTGGGTAGACGTCATCGAGGCGGTACCCCTTGTACGAGGCGAAGATGCCGAATATGAGCGCGAGCACGACCAGGATCCAGGAAAAGACGTCTTCGAAGCCTGCCGGGTTCCTGGCGAAGCGCTGCCACGCCAGTCTGGCCGCTCGCCACTGATCCTGGTCCTGGGTGACCTGCGGCGGCGGCGAAATCGCGCTCTGCGTCGACACGCCCGGCTGTGTCTGCGCGACGTCGTTGGTGGCAACCCGATAGTGAGCGGCGGCGAGCGTCACGAGGAGAAAGCACGTGTAGAGAAACGCGACCCCGGTCAATGCGAGCCCCTTGCGGCGTGGGCTCCGGTGGTTCACGTACCGAAGAAGGCTTCCCGACAAAATCGCGAGACTGATATTGACGATCGAGAGCGTCATGGCGATGAGCACGCCACCCAACAGCCCGAAATCGCTGCCCTCCGCGTAGAACGCCGCCAGCGCAACCCATTCGACGAGGGCCAGCGCGGCCACGATCGCGAAGTGATAGAACTGCGATTGTGGATACGACGCGGCCCGATAGTGAAGGCCGTGCTTCTGCTGGAACCATCGAAGATGTTTGAGCGCCCGCGCCTCATTCTCCTTGGCCTGATAGAGGGCGGTCGAGCGGTCTGACTTGAGCGTTTCGAGACTCGGCTCGACGGGGGACAGCAGACGGGCAAAGGAATCCCGTGTTTGCTCGACGTCGATCTTCGCCGCCGTCGCCTGGCGATCGAGTTGCAGCCTGGCCAGGCTCTCTTCGCAACTTTCCCTGCGCTGTCGAGCGAGAGCGATGAAGTGGGCGCAAACCTCCGATTCGGTGACGTCGAGCGAGGCGCTCAGCGTCTTGGGATTGTCGTGACGGGCCGCGTCGGCCGCCTTCTGGTCGATTTCGAGGGTGCGGCGCGCCATGTCAACGAGCTTCTGCATCTCGGGAACTCCTGCGGTCAGCGTCTCTTCGGTACGCACTCTTGGACCCGCGCGTCGCCCGGGTCGGCCTAGATTTAGGACATCGCCGGCACTTCGGCAAGTGTTTTCTCGTCCACAATTCCACTCTTGACGCCGGCGGCGAGTGGTTCCATGATGCCTCCGACCGCTGACGGGCACGTAGTGAGAGGACGTATAAGCATGAGAGTGTGGATCGCCTGCGCCGCATCGATCCTGCTCGGCGTCGAAACCGATCGGGTGGGAAGCCAGTCCTGACCGCGATCGAGAGCTTTCTGGGTGGCTAGCGACGTCACGGTCGGCGCCGCGCGACCGTCCGGGGCTGCGCCGGAATTCAGCCTGGGCCTCGCTGGCTCCCTCATCAAGTCGCGCTATCGCGTCAATGCGGTGTCCTCGGTCGGCCGCGATGTGGTCCTGTATAGCGCGGAGGACGTCCGTCACGGCCGATCGATCGCGCTGAAGGTGCTGCGAGACGAGCTCGCGCGCGACGCGGAGTTCGTGGCCGCGGTACGGAATCAAGCCAGCTCACTCGCCGTAGCGGCTCACGTTCTCCGGGGAGTGCAGCGGGTCTACGAATTCGGCGTGACGGACACCGGCCAGGTCTTCGTCGCGCTCGAGTGGGTCGAGGGCGCCACCCTTCGCGAAGTCCTCGATGGCGGCGGTGCGCTCGCCGTGTCCACCGCGCTGCGCGTCGCGATCCGGGTCGGGGAGGCGCTCGAGGCGCTTCATCACAATCGAATTCTCCACGGCCAGCTCGGACCTGACTCGGTGATCATGGTCAACGACGGCGAACGTATCAGGCTCGTCGGGGCCGAGCTGACGGCCGCGTACCGGACTCCGGCCGGGCTTCGCCTGCGCGACGCGTTCTCCCTGGCGTATCGGGCGCCCGAACAGATCGAGCGCGGTGAGACGACCGACGCGGCCGACGTCTATGCGCTGGGAATGCTCCTACGGCAGCTGTTGACCGCGGGCAAGGTCGCCCACCCGACCAGCGCCTTCGCGACGCCGCCCCAGTCGCCGGCCGTCCAGCGGATCATCACGACGGCACTCGAAGCGCAACCACGGTATCGCTACCCGGACGTCAGCGTGATGGTGAATGACATCTGGGGCGCGACCGCGGTGCTTCACGAGCCGGCGTCTCGCCCGCGCTCCGTGAAGGCCCGGGGGAACCCCCGCCGACGAGTGCGC
>Ga0066699_10000322_pt1 | contig 12880 bp, 10 predicted proteins | sample GraSoiAngelo_148_FD_66455 | JGI IMG/M metagenome (GOLD analysis project Ga0066699, IMG submission 66455) | Grasslands soil microbial communities from the Angelo Coastal Reserve, California, USA - 14_1009_09_20cm | ecosystem: Environmental > Terrestrial > Soil > Grasslands | place: USA... | reverse complement strand
CCCCACCGTGGTTGCTCATCGGGACTGATGCCGAGCGAGATCTTACCCACGATTTCGTGTGTCAGCAGCGGATTGGCGGGATGGAACTTCCCTGCCCGCGCATCGCGGAACAGCCGCTCGAGCTCGCTCTTCTTGAACATGCCGAAGCCGCCCGACAGATCCAGCGCGCGGTCGGCGATGCGGAATGCCGCGTCAACCACCTTGTGCTTGACCGAGAAAATCTTTATGAACCAGTCAGGGCCGACGCGCCCTTCGGTCCAATCGCTGCCGACGGCTTCGATGTGCGGACCCATTGCTTCGATGTCCATGGTGATCTCGGCGATCCCGTGCTGCACTTCGGGGTGGTAGATCATCGGCCGCGTCAGCGCAATCGACGTCTTCGTCTTCAGCTGCTCCACGAGCACCTCGCGCACGCGCATCGAGAGGCCGTAGTAGATGTTGGCGAACCCATAGAGCGCCCACGTCAGGAAGCCGACGACGAAGTTGTCGGCGCCGGCGGCGCCGGCTGGCACAACCCGCGCGATGTACTTGTCGGGCACGAACGCGCCTTCGAGCACCGTGTCGTCGCTCCGCGTCGCGCGCATGCCGAGCACGTCCCACGTGTCCTTGATCGTGTAGCCCTTCGCGTCGCGCGTCATGAAGCCGTGGACGACCTTTGGCGCCGCCGGATCGCTCGTGTCCATGCCGTGCAGGCCGAAGCGCGTCCACACGGGTGTCAGGCTTCCGAACGACTTGCGCCCGGTGAACGTATAGCCCCCATCGACCTTCACCGCCTTCGTCGTCGAGAGCAGGCCCGGAATGTCGTTGCCATGCTCCGCGTGACCCGCGGCGAACACTTCGCCGGCCGCGGCCTCCTCGAGAATCCACTGCAGCGATTTGTCGCCACTGCGCCACGCATCGGCGGCGTCGCCGACCCAGTAGTTGTGCATGTTGAGCGCGAGCGCGGTCGCGGGCGCGTACATCGCCAGCTTCCGCGTCTCACGGCCCACCTCGGCGAGGTTCATGCCGAGGCCGCCGAGCTCGCTCGGGATGGCCATCCGCAGATAGCCTGCGGCTTTCAGCTCGTCGAAATCTTCCTGGAAAAACTTGTTATCCCTGTCGTACCCCGCGGCTCGCTCGCGACACCTGGTAAGAAGCTGATCGGTGAGAACGGATTCGGCAACGACCGCCATGGACACACCTCCCTGGAAATTTGGGGATGAAGGCGGCCGAGTATATACCCCTATTGGCGCATCATCACGAGGATTGAACGCCCCTGGACCGGAACGGTGGCGCCAGCGGACACACTGCCGTCACCTTCACCCATCTCCGTACTGGTATCGACAACGACGCGCCATTGCTTCCCGAACATCCCGGCCGGCAGCGTGAAGTCGAGCGGCTCGTGATGGGCGTTGAAGAGCAGCAGGAACGACGCGTCGCGCACGCGTTTGCCGTCCTCGTCGAGGTCGTTCAGGCCGTCGCCGTTGAGGAACACCATCAGCGACTTGGCGAAGCCCGTCTGCCAGTCCTCTTCCGACATTTCTTCGCCGTCGGTGCGCAGCCATGCGATGTCGCTCACCCCCTTGCCGCGCAGGGGCCGTCCCTTGAACCAGCCACGGCGCCGGAAGACCGGATGCTCGTGGCGGAGGCGGATGACGCGGCGCGTGAACTCGAGCAGCCCGCGATCCATCGCCTCCCAGTCGAACCACGAGATCTCGTTGTCCTGACAGTAGGCGTTGTTGTTGCCCTGCTGCGTGCGGCCCATCTCGTCGCCGCCGAGCAGCATGGGGATGCCCTGCGACAGGAGCAGGGTGGCAATGAAGTTGCGCTGCTGCCGCGCGCGCAGCTCGTTGACGGCCGGATCGTCGGCCGGCCCTTCGGCGCCGCAGTTCCACGATCGATTGTGGCTCTCGCCGTCCTGATTGTTTTCGCCGTTGTCGTCGTTGTGCTTTTCGTTGTAGGAGACGAGATCGCGCAGCGTGAACCCGTCGTGCGCGGTGATGAAGTTGACGCTCGCGTACGGCCGCCGCCCATCGTCCTGATACAGATCGGCGCTGCCGGTGAAGCGGTTCGCGAACTCGCCGAGCGCCTGATCCTCCCCGCGCCAGTAGTCGCGCGCGGTGTCGCGATACTTGCCGTTCCACTCGCACCAGCGCACCGGGAAGTTGCCGACCTGATAGCCGCCGTTGCCGAGATCCCACGGCTCGGCGATCAGCTTCACGCCGCGCAGCGTCGGATCCTGATGCACGACGTCGAAGAACGCCGAGAGGCGATCGACGTCATAGAGCTCGCGCGCCAGCGTCGAGGCGAGATCGAAACGGAAGCCGTCGACGTGCATCTCGCTCACCCAGTAGCGCAGCGAATCCATGATCAGCTGCAGCACGTGCGGGTGGCGCATGTTCAACGTGTTGCCCGTGCCCGTGTAGTCGGTGTAGCAGCGCGGATCCTCTTCGGACGGCCGGTAGTACGCCTGATTGTCGAATCCCTTGAACGAGAGCATCGGTCCGAGGTGATTGCCTTCGCCCGTGTGGTTGTAGACGACGTCGAGGATCACTTCGAGGTCCGCCGCGTGCAGAAGCTTCACCATACCCTTGAATTCGCGAATCGCGCCGATCGGATCTCTGTCCGCCGCGTACTCGTTGTGCGGCGCGAAATAGCCGTAGGAGTGATAGCCCCAGTAATTGCGCAGCCCCTTGTCGGCGAGATGCTTCTCGTGGACGAACTGATGCACCGGCAGCAGCTCCACCGCCGTGATGCCGAGCGAGGTGAGGTGATCGATGGACGCCGGATGCGCGACGCCCGCATACGTGCCGCGCAGATGCTCCGGCACCTCGCGATGCAGCTGGCTGAAGCCCTTGACGTGCACTTCGTAGACCACCGTCTCGTGCAGCTTGCGCCCCGGCGGACGATCGCCGCCCCAGTCAAACGCATCGTCGATGACGATCGACTTCGGCATGAACGGCGCGCTGTCGCGATCGTCGCGCTGCAGGTCGTCGCCGCCGAGCGGATAGGGAAACACCGCGTCGTTCCACTCGATGCCGCCGCCGATCGACTTCGCGTACGGATCCACCAGCAGCTTTGCCGGATTGCAGCGCTTCCCCTGCGCCGGATCCCACGGGCCATGCACGCGATATCCGTACTTCTGCCCGGGGCGAACTCCCGGCAGGTATCCGTGCCAGCAGAAGGCCGTTCGTTCCGGAAGTGCAATCCGTGTCTCGCGATCGGACTCGTCGAATAGGCAGAGTTCGACGCGCTCGGCGACCTCCGAAAAAACGGCGAAGTTCGTTCCGCGCCTATCCCACGTCGCGCCGAGCGGAAACGGCTCGCCGGGACGGATGGAGGCGCGAACGGAGGACGAGATGGAGTCGGTCGAAGGAGCGGGGGTGCTGCTCATGTCCCTTCAAGTCTTGCAAGCTGAGCGCCGCACACCGGGCGAATCCGCACGGCGCGCGCACGAAAGCCCGCCTGGCGCATCCAGGTTTTCTTGTAGGATACGCACGGACAGAGTCGGCATTAGTCCTGCTACCTCTGCTGAACATGATGACCGACGACCAGCTTCCCCGAAGCGAAGCCACAGGGGCGCGCCCCACGGCGCGCGTACTCATCGTCGACGACGAGGAGTCCATCCGCCGCCTGGTCTCGAAGTGGACGGACATCTCGGGCTACGAGGTGAAAGCCGCGAGCAGCGCGGAGGCGGCACTGCTGATGATGCACGCCTGGACGGCGGACATCATCGTCTGCGACATCCGCATGCCGCGCTACAGCGGAGTTTGGCTGATCGAACACCTGCGGACGCTGTATCCGACCACGGCGATCATCATTTCAACCGGATACGGCGAGGTCGATCCGTCGCTCCTCATGCGCGCGAAGATCACCGGCTATCTCGCCAAGCCGTACGACCGCGAGACGCTGATGGCCGCGCTCGACCAGGCAATGGAAGCTCGTAAATCGGACGAGCCTCCCGTCCATTAGCTATTGCTGCTCGACGCGGTACCCGCGCTGCTGCAGCATCGCCAGCAGCCCTTGCGGACCGACGATGTGCGCGGCGCCGACCACCACGAAGCAGGGCGAGGAACGTTTCAGGCAGGTGTCGAGCTGCGGCATCCAGTTGCGATTGCGCTGCGTGATGAGTGAGTCGTAGGCCGTCGGGTTTTCGCTGAACGAACCAAGCAGCATCTTCTCGATCGCGCCGGTGTCGCCGTTCTGCCAGGCGGTCATGATCGCGCGCAGGCTCGACTGCTCGGTGTCCATCTCCGCCAGCTCGCTGCGCAGCATCTGCTCCTGCATCCGCTCCGGCATCTTGTCGAAGCGATCGATCTGCGATTCGGCGGTCTCGAGGCCGATCACCTGCTTCCCTTTCGGGCCCGCCAGATCGTAGAAGTGCTTGTCGAGGCCGAGCGAGGGATCGAGCCCCGCGGCCTGCGACCCGAGCGCCTCGAGCATCAGCATCACCATCCACGGCTTCATCGGCTGAATGAGATCGAGCGCCAGCGGCGTGTTCTGCAGCTTCCGCTCGACCATCGCCGCGGTGTCGCGCGACACGGCGCTGCTGAACGTCCGTCCGTCCTGATACATCCCCTTCGCGAGCAGACCAAGACCGCCGTTGAGCGGGTCGGCCTCCGCGAGATCGATTTCCTCGACGAGCGCGCCCGACGCATCGAAGGCACGCTGGTACGCAGGATTGAGCGGATAGGCATCGACCGTCAGCGCGTGCACCGAGCCGGCGAGATACATCACGTTGGCGCCGGACTGCACTTTCCAGAGGAAGCTGCGCCCTCGCGTCTGGGCGATCGCGCCCGACGCGAGCAGAAGCGCAACGGCAAGGGCCGCGAAAAATCGGCCGATAAGAGCATCTCTTCGCATGCCTTGATTATCGGCCGATCGCGATTAGTACTTCGGCGCAGGATTGCTTTCGCCGGTCGCCGGGGCCGGTGCAGGCGTCCTCGTGCCCGTCGTCGCACGGGGCGACGTGCCGAGCGTGTTGATGAACGTCGTCGAGCCCGCAAGCGTCGGGCCGCCGCCGTTGAGGACGCTGTCGAGCGCGACCTTCGCGCCGTAGGCGTCCGTGTTGGAATCCTTGTCCACCCTCAGCGAGCCGCCGGAGAGGTTGACACCGGCGAACACGCCCTTGCTCTGCGAGTACGACAGCACCTGAGCAAGATTTTCGGACGTGGCGGCTGACGCCGCGCGGCCCACCGGACCGGCCGCCACCGACGCATCGGCGCCGAGCGACACCTTACTGTTGAGCATCTTCGTGGCGGCGTCGTGGTTCATCACGAGCAGCACGAGGTCGATTTCCGTCGCGCCGGCCTGGAAGCCGAGGCTCCCTTTCTGAAGCTCCATGAATACTGGCGAGCTCCAGCCGTTGCTGGTGCGGCAGCTCATGACGCCCTTGCCATATTCGCCTCCAACGACGAACGCGGCTTTCTTCATACCCGGAACGACGATGACACAGTCCGCCTTCTGCCAGAGGTCTTCCGAAATGCCGTTCTCGGTGCCCCGAAGCGACGTGACGACCGCCCCGGCGTCATTGAGGCGCTTCTGCTCGCCGGTTGAAAGCGCGGCGAATGCGGTGGTTGCAATCAGTGAGGAGACTATCAATGCGAGCCCGACAGCTCGCGTCTTACGCAAGTACATACAACACCCCCGCGGGTCGAGGCTTCCAAATTCGGTGCCGTGATCCGGTCAGAACCAGCGAAGTATCGCGTTCTCTACGTAGATCAGCAGCCCCATCAGCGCCATGATCTGAGCGATGATGGGCGTCATCTCGCGGATCCACTGCAGAGGCGTGTAGCGGGCGTCAACGTCGCGCTGGATGAACGCGAACGCGACGACCGACTGGGCGCAGCCGATGTGAGTCCAGCAGCCGCCGAGCGCGTATCCGGCGATCTGCGCCATCGCGAAGAACTGCACGACGTCGGTCGTGAAGCCGTGCAGGCCGCGCGAAGCGAAGTCCGCAACGATGTTGTTGTCGAGGATCGCCGAGAGGAACGTGCTGGCGGCGAACTGTGCGAACGCCACGTGCGCCTGGCCGAGCGCAGCTATTCCGCTGACGATGAGGCTCTGCAGTACGTCGAAGAAGCCGGCGCTCGTGAGCAGCGTGATCGAGAGGAACAACGGGAACAGAAAGTAGTACTCCGCGTATTCCTGTTTCGCTTCCCGGAGCGCCAGCGCCCGCATGTTCGGGATACGCGCGATGGCCGGTAGCGCGGCGAGGAAGCCGGCGAACGAGGCGAGGAACAGCGGGATGTCATTGTCGAGCGTGTGCGCGACCAGCAGCGCGACGAACGGGACGAGCGAGAGCGCGCCGAGCCGCTGCGCGCGCTTCCGCAGCTGGGCCATCGACTCCAGCACCTCGTCCACCGCGAGCTCGGCGCGAAACGCCTCCTCGTCGCGTCCTGCCGCCGCGTACAAATAGTGACGATCGAGGCCGTCAGCGAGCTCGTCGCTGACGAAATGACCGAGGAGGAGGCGCCGGACGTCGACTTCGACGTCGGCCAGCACGAGCGCGAGGCCGAGCGATTCACCGCTCCGGACGCGTACCATCACCGGTTCGAGACGATCGCCAAGGATGTCCGCGTGCCCCTCGAGGAGCTCGATCGGTGTCATCACCTCGCCGTGGCGGGACGCCTGCAGAAAGCGGATGTCTTCGGCGTTCGCGTCGATCACGTCCATGGTATCGAGGGAGATCTGCTGCCCCTTCAGGCGGCCGCGAAGGTGCCACGCCACCATGACGAAGCTGGTGATGGCGACCGGCGCGCCGTAATAGAGGAAGAAGGTGTTGGTCAGCGCCGGATACAGGTTCGCCTTCATGATCAGGTTCGGCGGCTCGCCGTATGCCGTCCATACGCCACAGATGGTCGTCACCGCCGTGCACACCATGACCGCGTAGCGGATGGCCGCGATCGGCGATCCCGCGAGCATGAGGATGATCACGAACGTGCGGATCGTGAGACCGATCATCGACACGCCGCCGAGCAGCCCCGAGCTGATCGCGACCACCGCCGTTACCGCGATGATCGTCGGCAGGATCGATCCGCCGTAGCGGCGCAGCAGCATGAACGTCACGCCCTCGAGGACGCGGGTCTGCGCGATGACCGACACCATCAGCGTCAGCCCCAGGATGAACAGCATCGTGTCGGCGTGAATCAGGTCGTCGAGGCCGCGAAACGTCAGGAGATGATGCTGGACCCATGCGAGCGTCCCCTGCCGCGCCAGCTCGACGTGCCAGGTTGACGCCGGCATCCGCGAGAAGGTCGCGACGATGACGAGCAGCATCCCGTACGTCAGCGCGTTCTTATGGATCTGGTAGCGGAACGATCCGAAGACGAACAGTCCAAGGATCGTGGCGAGGACTTCCGTCGCCAGCAGCCACACGGGCAACGTCACGCCGGCGAGCACAATGCCTGCCGCGACAGCCGCGCACACGCCGGCGAACCATGCCGCCGGCAGCATGACGACGGCCGGAGGCGACGTGTCTATCGAGGGAAGCCGTTGCTCCGTCGCCGCAGCTTCCACGTTACGAGGCCGGCGGTCACGAGACCGGCGGCAATGGGAACAAGGGGTACGCCGACCTTCACCAGGGCCGCCCCGACGATGATCGAGGCGCCGATGAAGAACTTCCAGCTCATGTCCGCTGCCACGTCAGCGCCACATCATCACGACGAATATCAACGCGATCATCGCCGCCAGCGCGAGCGCGGGCGCCGTCAGCGGCTTGGTCCACTCGACGTTGCGGATACTCGAGTGCTGCAGCTCGCGAATCTCCTTCATCTGCTTCCGTGCCATTGCCAGCTGAAAGGGGCTGGCTGCGAGTTCGGCGGCGCGCCGCGTTTCCTGCTCGGCGCGGTTCAGCGCGCGGAGCCGATAGTGCAGCTCGGCGTACTTCAATTGCGCCCAGAAGTTATCCGGATCGATGGTCCGCGCCTCCTCGAGGGCATCCATCGACTTGTAGACATCGTAGCCGACAGCGTACGCCATCCCGAGGCAGGTGCGGAGATCCGCGTTGTCCGGCTCGGCCAGGCACGCCGCCTTGAGCTGCTCGATGTAGGTCGCCAGGTCCGTGGGCGAAACGGAGTACGGGTCGCGCCACGGGACCGGAGGAAGCGAGCGGCCGCGGGGCTCGAGCCCCGCGGTCGTGGTCGTCGCTAATGCAATGGACATGGTTATCAGCCCGTGACGCTTTCTGTCCTCATCACGAACTCCGGATAACCGAGCGCGCCCATTTCCGGGATGTCGAGCCCCTCGAGCTCGACTTCCTTCGTGACGCGATGGCCCCAGACCACCTCGAGAATCGCGTTCAGCACGAAGCTGAAGGTGAAGACGAAGCCGAGGAGCGTCGCCACGCCGATCAACTGCGCGACGAGCTGTCCGGGATCCCCGTAGAACAGGCCGGTCACCGATCCCGGAACGCCGTTCCACGCGCCGGCATAGTTGCTCCTGCCGTCCGCGAAGAGGCCGACAGAGATCACACCCTAGATGCCGTTCGTGCCGTGCACCGAGATCGCGCCGACGACGTCATCGAGCTTCGCCTTCCGCTCGATGAACTCGCACGAGAGGCACACGAGGATGCCGGCGACGAGGCCGATGATGACAGAGGCCATCGGGTTGACGAACCCGCTCGGCGCTGTGATCGCGACCAGACCCGCGAGCAGTCCATTGCCGGTCATCGATGCATCCGGCTTCCCGTACCGGAGCCACATGTAGTACATCGCGCCGAACGATCCGGCCATTCCGGCGAGCATCGTATTCACGGCGATGGAACTGATGCGAAGGTTGCCGCTGGTGGCGGCGCCGAGCGTCGAGCCCGGGTTGAACCCGAACCAGCCGAACGCCAGGATGAAGCAGCCAAGCAGCACGAGAACGATGTCGTGCCCTGGAATCGCGTTCGGCTTCCCGTCGCGGGTGTATTTGCCGATGCGAGGCCCGATGATGATCGCCATCGCGAGTGCGGTGACCCCGCCGACCGCGTGCACGACGCCGGAGCCCGCAAAGTCACAGTACCCGTGGCCGAGACCGAAGTTCGCGCCAAGCGTCGCGAGCCAGCCGCCGCCCCACGCCCAGTTGCCATAGATCGGATACGTGAACGCGCCCATGAAGAACGACGAGATGATGAATGCCGAGTACTTCCACCGCTCGGCTGCCGTGCCGGTGACAATCGTGAGCGCGGTGTCCATGAAGACCATCTGGAAGAGGAACATCACCATGACGCCCACGTCATACGTCGCCCCGCCCAGGAACATTCCCCGGGTCCCGAAGAGCCCCACGTTCTTCCCGAACAGGCTCATCGTCACCTCGTGATTGAGCGGCGCCAGTCCGCCCAGGTTCGTGTTCGGCGCGACGCCGCCCATCTGAATGGCGAAGCCGATGATCCAGTACGCCGCCATGCCGACGCCGTACACCATGAAGTTCATCATCATGGTGTGGTTGGCGTTTTTCGCGCGCGCGAGGCCGGTCTCGACAATCGCGAAGCCAGCCTGCATGAACATGACGAGGAAGCCGGTGACGAGCGTCCAGATGAAGTTCGACGCGATGACGTTCTGTCCGACGGTGTTTACCACGTCGGCGACCGTCAGTCCTTTCTTCGCATCGCCCACGGGAATGTCGTTGACCGTGCCCGTGATGGTGCCGGCCGGATCGCCCTTCACCTTGTCGTCCGCCGAGGGCCCGCTGACGCTCTTGATGTCTGCATCAGTGATGGGTACGGGGGCGGGAGCCGCAGCTGCGGGAGCGGCGGGCGGCGCTGCCGGCTCGGGTGCGGGTGCGGGCGCCTGCGCCCGCGCGAGGCCGGCCGCAAGCAGCCACGTCGCTGCAAACGCTATGAGGATTCGTCTCATCATCTCCCCCTTACCGCTTCCACAGGGCGTTCTTCTGGTAGGCGGGGTTGATGAGTCCGAAGATCCCGCCGAGACACAGCGCGATACCCACCAGCACGATCACGAGCCGCACGCCGTTTGCCGCCGCAATGCCGACGCTGCCGGCAGCGAGCAGAAATCCAGCGAACGTAACGAGTACTCCCGCGATTGCCATCGCTTCCCCCTGCGTATGAATCGAGTGAACGCACACATCGACCGACGTCTCCAGTCCGATGCCGTCTTGTTGCGCCGCGCGTGAACGCGCGAACTGAAATGAAGAGCGTCGAGGCTTGTGGTGGCGCACGGGAGCAAGATCAACGCCACGGCAACCGTGGACCCGGCTTCGTTGAAACACGCCGGTTTTGACGGGAATCCGCTCCGGCGCGAGAAACGCGCGGCGGATCACATCACGACTTTTATGAAGCTTTCATGCGAGCATCGCGACGTTCTTGAAGCCATTCGGTGACGTCGGGTGGGAAGACGCTCGGCGAACGGGTCGCAGAGCGCGACGCTCGACTCGCTCGAACAACCGGCCAGACAACTTTGATCGAATCGCGAGACACTCGACATTTCTGAAGGGTGGACTCGCCGGCTACCGGCTGTGCGGCGAGTGTCTCGAAGCCTGGGCCTGATGACGACGCGGGTCGCGAACGTCCGGCGGTCCGATGAGCGTTTCGTCAACCGTGCCGAGCACGAAGGCGTGGCGCGGGAACGCGAGGCGAACGAGCGGAGGGGCAACGATCGTGGTCACCAGCACCATGACGACTGCCGCAGAGAAGATGTCACGGCCGATGATGCCGCTCGCCAGCGCATAACCGGCGATGATGAGCTCGACCTCCCCGCGCGGGATCATGCCGACCCCCACGCGGATCGCCGGCGCCGGCGAAAACCCGGACAGCCAGGCGAGCGACGCACAGCCGACAGCCTTGGCGACGATGGCCACGCCGATCAGTGCAATCGTGAAGGCAGCACGCGCCCCCAGCTCGCGTGCGTTGGCCTGGAGCCCGATGCTGATGAAGAACAGCGGCACGAAGATCGAATAGGTCAACGGGTGAATGCCCGCATCGATGATCGTCTTGAATTCCGTCTGCGCGATGAGGACGCCGGCGACGTACGCACCGGTAATCGCCGCGACCCCGCCGATGTACTCCGCGCCCCACGCGTAGGCGAACATGAGGACGACCGCCGCCGAGAGAACCGCCTGGCTGACGCCGAGCGACGACGCCCATCGCAGCGCCGCCGTCAGCCACCTCCGCGCCAGAATCGCAATCGTGAAATAAATCGAGACACGCAGCGTGACTGTGGCGAGCACCCTCCAGTCGATTCCCGCCGTCGATGCCCTCGCGAACGCCACGACGAGCGACAGGACGATGATCCCCATCACGTCGTCGATGACCGCCGCGGCGAGAATCGTGGAGCCTTCACGCGAGCGAAGCGCGCCGATTTCGAGCAGCGTCTGCGCCGAGATGGTGACGCTTGTCGCGGTCAGCATCGCGCCGATGAATACCGCTTGCCAATAGAGCGGCAGCCCGAACGCGAGCGCGACCGCGGTGCCAACCACCAGCGGCACCACCACGCCGCCGAACGCCGACCAGAACGCCACCTTGCCGACGTGCCGCATCATCGCCACATCGGTTTCGAGCCCCGCGACGAACATCAGCAGCAGCACACCGACCTGCGCGAGGTCGCGGACGAGATCGAGCAGCGGCGCCCCGGGCGCGCCGGGCGGCGGCAGGAATACGGGCCAGGCGAGAACGTCGAGCACCGTGGGACCGAGGATCAACCCCGCGAGGATCTCGCCGAACACCGATGGCTGATGCAGCCGGTTGGCGAGCGCGCCGGCGGTCTTGGCCGCGGCGACGACGAGCATCAGCAGGAGAATGACCTGAAGCGAGTGGGTCAGGCGAATAGGATACTGAATAAAAAGGCCAGGATTGCTCCTGGCCTCTCCGTCATCGCGAGGCGGGCTGGAGACCCTCTCGCGTGTGCCGTGCGGGGACTGGAGACCCGCACGGCACGACGAAGCTCAAACCGTCACACATGTACCCACATCGGCGACCTCACGAAGCGCAGCATCGACAGATCACAGCTCGAGAAGGGCTCCGTAAACGGGAGCATCACGAGCACGATGAGCAGCGATGCGGTGAAGCGCGAACACACGGCGCTGCCCGCGTTACAAACGGTGTGCCGCGGGGCGCACGAGAATTCCTGAGAAAAAGTCATCGTGATTTTCCGCGTCGATCGTCTCGCCCGACAAATCTGGGACTCCATCCGGGGCAATCCGACAGCGATGTCGAGCCGTCACGAGATCGCGCCCGCGCCGCGTCCCGCGGACGAGCCGACGGTCCGACGGCGCGGTGAGGAGCCTTTTCGCGTGCGGCGCGCACGTACGCGACGCCAAAGACCAGCAGATTTGGTCGACAAATCAGCGCTCCGGACCGACATGCGGTCGCGCCTCGCGCTGGCCGCGATCTTGTTACCGCGCTCCATACCGAACGGTCTGCCCCCTCTCGTGATTACCGGCGGATGGTCGAGTGGCGCTTGGTGTCGCGCATGCCCACGTACACAAGGAGCGACACGGCAATGACTGCGGTCAGGTAGTAGTAGAACCAGCGCTCGTGGCCGATGGACTTGAACCAGAGCGCGATCGATTCCGCCGTGCCTCCGAAGATGGACACGGTGACGGCATACGGGAGCGCGACGCCCATCGCGCGAATGTGCGTTGGAAACAGCTCGGCCTTCACGACCGCGTTGATCGACGTGTAGCCCGCGACGATGAGCCACGCGCCGCAAATCAGCACAAACGCGATCAGTCCGCTCTTGGTGACCTGCAGCGCGTCGAGCAGCGGAATGGTGAGCAGCGTCCCCATCACGCCGAACCAGATCAGCAGCGGCTTGCGCCCAATGCGGTCCGACAGCGCGCCGTAGGTCGGCTGCAGGGCGAGCGCGAAGAGCAGCGATCCACCCGTGACGATCGTCGTCTGCATGTCGGTGAGGCCGACCGACAGCTTGAGGAACTTCTGCATGTAGGTCGTGTAGGTGTAGAA
>Ga0066699_10000321_pt1 | contig 12902 bp, 12 predicted proteins | sample GraSoiAngelo_148_FD_66455 | JGI IMG/M metagenome (GOLD analysis project Ga0066699, IMG submission 66455) | Grasslands soil microbial communities from the Angelo Coastal Reserve, California, USA - 14_1009_09_20cm | ecosystem: Environmental > Terrestrial > Soil > Grasslands | place: USA... | reverse complement strand
ACGGCCGGATCGAGGAGGCTGCCGGGCTTAGGATCGCCGGCCTCGGAGGATCCATCCGCTACCGTCCGGGCCCCAATCAGTACACACAGCGACAGATGAGGTTCCGAGCTCTGAGGCTCGAGATTCGCGCGCGCTTGACGCGCCGGCCTGTCGACATCCTGATCACCCACTCGCCACCCGCCGGTTACGGCGACGCGGACGACCCCGCACACATCGGATTCACCGCGTACCTCCGGCTCATCGCCAGGCTGGCCCCGAAGGTCATGTGTCACGGCCACGTGCGCCACTACGGCCCCAAAGGCGCCGACCGCCGAGTCGGCACCACCCTGATCGTGAACGCGATCCCGTATCGCCTGATCGAGGTCTGAGCTCGGCAAGCGGCGGATTTTGCAGCCTCGAAAGGCCGCAAGCGTTGTTTATCTGAGGTGAACAGGCTCGTTCGCGCCCTTTTGCTGGTGGCCACCCTGGGCGTCTGGGCCTGCTCGGATGCGACCGGCGCCGAATCTCAAGCCCAGGACACTTCGCTGCCGCAGCTCAACGTCCAGCTCAACGCGGATCCCGGCAATCCGCCCGCGCCTTCGATCGATCCCAACGCGCCGTCGCTGGACCTCCGCATCATCAAGTCGATCCTGTACGCGGACGCGATGAAGCATCGGGTGAACCCGTATCTGGTCATGGGCCTGGCATGGTGGGAGAGCGGATGGAATCAATCAGCGGTCTCCTCCGCGGGGGCGATCGGAGTGATGCAGATAATGCCTGCCACCGGTGACGCTTCCGCGCCTTACCTGCTGCACCATCCCGTCGACATTCATGACATCAACGACAACATCGACCTGGGCTCAGCGATCATCGCGCACAACATGCAGAGCTATAACGGCGACCTCGTGAAGGCTCTCGCCGACTACTACGGCGGGCCGTCACTGGTCACCGATTGGAACCATCTCCGACTGGACGCAAAGCGATACGTTTGGGGCATCTATCACCTGGCGCTCGCGTTTCAGGCGGGCCGCGGGCCGGTCTAGCCCTTGTCCACCGGGAGGCCGGCCGCCTCCCACGCAACAAAGCCTCCGATGAGGTCGGTCGCATTCCAAAAGCCGAGCTCCTGCAGGCTCGCCGCGGCCAGGCTGGATGAGAACCCTTCAGCGCAGACCACGATCACCCTCACGTCGAGATCGACGGCCTGTGGTATCCGCGACGGCGAGCTCGGGTCGAGGCGCCACTCGAGGACGTTCCGGCCGACCACCAGCGCGCCTGGGATCACGCCCTGCTCGGCCCTCTGATCAGCCGGTCGAGTATCGACCACAAGAGCACCGTCGGCCAGCTCGCGCGCCGCCTGCGCGGCATCGACCCGCAGGAGGCGGCTCCGCGCCCGCTCGAGCAGCTCGTCGATCGTCGGCGGCATCCACGTTCAGGTTCTCACGTCCCAGCGCCGTGTGGGATGACCCTCTGATCCGCCCCTCCAACCACCGTGGTCCCGTCGGGGATCAGATCTGCATCAAGTCGCCGGGTGGGCGACAGCCCGGGGCCGGCCCCGAAGCGGGGCCGGCTTCTGGCGATCAGCCAGTGGGCTGACGATGTGCCTTCGGTCGCTCACTTCACAGACCTGCGCTTCATCCTCCTTCCATAAGCGCGCGATCGTGGTCTCACCCCAACGGCGCAGGCTGTTGGTGGCGACCTCATAGGCAGCGATGACGAAAATTGGAGGCACGATCCCTTGGCGAGCCGCTGGCCGCCTCCGCAGCGACCACGGCTGCGATGGGACGACGGGCTTCCTCGAGTCGATCTCATGCCCGCTCAAGATCGGCCCCATCCGTCTGCTCCCCATCGGGGAATCCGGTTTCGGCGATCAGCAGGGTCGGCAGGTTGAACCATCCGACCACCAACATCACCTTTCTCATCTGCGGTGGGAGCCCGTAAAGGATCAGCCTGTGCCTGCCATCCGTCTTCTCGGCAGCCGAAGCCAGCGCACGAATGCCGCTCACGTCATTGAATTCGAGACCGCTTAGGTCGAGATGGAGCTCGGTTTCCGATTGGCCGTTCAGGGCCCCCGCCATGGCCTCGGCCACCGGGTCGGCGTTGGAGGCGTCGATCGCTCCCACGAACCGAAGCCCGCTCGGCCTCAGCACACGAACGATAACCAGCTGCTTGTCCTGGTACACAGCGTCCGGGATATGCGTTTTTCTTCTTCTATCCATTCCCCCCAACCAGCCGCTTCCCCCTTGTGGAGCCAAATTTGAGGCTAGCACCACTGCATTAGCTTTGCAATACCTCACTATTAGCTCTTCAATGCTGATTTTGATGCACAACTGTAGAGGTTGCGCCGAAGTCTAGGTCGGGTTAGGCTTATCCAGACGAGCCAGTGGCTGAGCTTGATGAGCCCGTCTACAGCATCGGCGCCGCAGCCAAGATCCTTGATGTCCCTTCGGCGACGCTCCGCGCCTGGGAGGAGCGCTATGGCGTGATCACACCGATCCGCAGCGAAGGCTCTCAGCGGCTCTACTCCCGGAGCCAGATAGAGCGGCTGAAGTACATCAAATCTCAGATCGACGCCGGGGTCAGCGCTGCCGACGCGCACCGGCTTCTGGCCCAGCAGCTGGCCATGGGAAGCATGCCCGCCGCCCTACCTGATCGCGTCGCAGAAGGGCGGCCTTTGATCCTGCTCGCTGACCGAGACCGGTACGCCGCCGACCTTGCCGAGTACTTTCTGCGGACCGAGGGCTACGACGTCAGCATCGCCACCGACGCTGCTCAGGCACGGCTTCTGTTCGCGGAACGGTCGCCTGACCTGGTCGTGATCGACCTGTTGATATCGGGTGGCGCCGGCTTCCGCCTCTGCAGCGATCTGTCCGGGGCGGGAACCGCCCAGGTGCTTGCGGTCGCCGCCATCGACGCGACACATGAGGCACTGGCCGTGGGCGCATCCGCATTCCTGCGCAAGCCGCTCGAGCCGCTGATCCTCGCGTCCACCGTCCGCGACCTTCTGGGGACGAGCGCACTGGCCCGCGCCGCGAGGCGGACCACAACGCCTCGGTGACAGACCGGCTCTCGAGCGGTCACGTGCGTCTCGACGAGATCCTTCACGGGGGGATCTTCAAGAACTCGATCACGCTGGTGGTCGGCGTTCCCGGCAGCGGCAAGACCATCCTTTGCCAGCAGTTCGTCTTCCATAACGCCACGATCGACAAGCCTGCGCTCTACCTGTCCACGGTGACCGAGCCGTTCGACAAGATTCTGCGGTACAGCCAATCGCTCGACTTCTTCGATGCTGCCGCGGTGCGCGAGCGCAGGGTGATCTATGAAGATCTCGGGCACGCCCTGACAGCCGGAGGACTCGATGCCGTCCAGTCCGCCGTGGGCCGCTTCCTGAAGGAGCTGCGTCCCTCGATGGTGGTGATCGACAGCTTCCGGGGCATGCATGCCTTCGCGAAGGACGAGGGAGCGTTCCGGCAGTTCCTGGACGGTCTGACCAGGCAGCTGACCGCCTCGTCGGCCACCGCCTTGTGGATCGACGAGTACCCGCGCGGCGAAGCGCAGAACGCGGCCGAGTTTGCGGTCGCCGATGGAATCATCGCGCTGGACGCCAAGCAGCTCGACGACCGCGAACATCGAACCCTTCAGGTGCTCAAGCTGCGCGGGAGTGGCTTCCAATCGGGGCAGCATGGATACCGGATCTCGTCCAGGGGCCTCGACGTCTTCCCGCGGCTGGCCGACTTGCAGGACACCTCGGGTTACACGCTGGGAAAGGAGAAGGTCGAGACCGGCGTGGCGGCCCTGGACCGGATGCTGGGCGATGGTCTGTGGCCTGGGGCTTCCACCCTCGTGGTCGGGCCCACGGGCGTCGGAAAGACCCTGATCGGCCTTCACTTCCTGTTCCACGGGGCGAAGTCGGGACAGCCCGGCATTCACGCCACGTTTCAGGAAAACACCACGCAGCTGAGACGAATCGTCGGCGGCTTTGGCTGGTCTTTGGAGACAGGCGGCGTCCACGTCCTGAGTCGCAGCCTGGTCGACATCTACATCGACGAGTGGGTCTATGAGCTGCTCGACCTCGCCCAGTCGACGGGGGCCAAACGCATCGTCATCGACAGCCTTCCGGACGTCATGACCGCGGCGGGCGATCCCACCCGATTCCGGGAGTGGATGTTCTCGATGGTGCAGAGGTGCACGCGGCAGGGCATCAGCCTCTTGATGACGCTCGAGGTGCCGGAGCTCTATGACATCAAGCACATATCGGAGCACGGCCTATCTCATCTGGCCGACAACGTGATCGTGCTCCAGTACGCGAAGGACAGCACGCGGGTGACGCGCACGCTGACGGTGCTCAAGACGCGCGGCTCACATCACGAACAGGACGTGCGCGCGTATGAGATCACGAGCGAGGGTTTGACCCTGGAGGACTCGCCCCCGGACGACCGTCGCTAGCGCGGAGCGATCACTGCCTGCGTTTGCGTGACCTGGGCGACCCGCCGGCCGGTGGCATCGTTGAGATCCGTCTGGACCACGATCGTCGAGCGGCCAACATGCAGCGGCCGTGCTAGCCCCTCGACGTGGCCCTCACGTACAGCGCGGAAGAAATTTGTCTTGGATTCGATGGTGGTGGTCAAAGCGCCTTCGGGCAGATTGAGGAACGCGCAGCTGGCTCCCAGCGTGTCCGCGAACGCCATCAGCACACCCCCATGCAGCACCCCGCCCGCGGTGCAAAGCCGCTCCGACCAGGCTATCCGGCCCCTGACCTCGTCGTGTGTGGCCGCTGTGACCTCAATCCCAAGCTCCCGAGCAAAAGGCATCGAGTCGATCAGGTCCTGCATTTCATCCAATCGCTGCAAAAGCTCGCGCGACCTGCGCGGCCACGTGCGCGTTGTTGACGACGAGCTCCACATTGATGTCGAACGAGCGGCCGCCCGAGAGCTCGGCCACGCGCGCCAGCAGACGGGGGGTGACCTCCGCGCCCGCAAGGTTCGTCAGCTCGCCGATCGCTTGCTCCACCAGCAACTCGGCGTTCTCGAGCTCGCGTGGCGGCGGCACGCACAGCACCACGCCTTTGGAGCCCGTTTGCCACGCAGCCGCCAGCGTCCGTGCGGCCTGCTCGGCGCCGTCGACCCGGGCGCTCACGCGGCAGCCACTGTGGCGCGTATAGAAGGCGGGCACGTCGTCGCATCCAAATCCCAGCACCGGCACGCCGAGGCTCTCGAGAGTCTCCAGCGTGAGTGGAAGGTCGAGGATGATCTTCGGGCCTGCGCAGAAGACCGCGACAGCTGTCTGGCTGAGCTCGAAGAGGTCGGCTGACTGGTCCTCAGGGTGGCCGCGGTGGACGCCGCCGATGCCACCGGTGGCGAGAAAGCGGATGCCCGCCATCGCCGCCGCCCGCATGGTCGCGGCGACAGTGGTCGCGCCCGGCCTCCCGCCGGCCAGCACCGGCCCGAGGTCGCGAGAGCTCACCTTCACCGAACCGCTGGCGATCCGCTCCAGCTGCTCGGAGGTGAGGCCGATGCACACCTTGCCATCAAGCACCGCGACCGTCGCGGGCACCCCACCCTCGTCTCTGATGGCAGCCTCGCACCCGGTCGCCGCGCGCAGGTTGTACGGGGCGGGAAGGCCCTGTCCGACAATCGAGGTCTCGAGCGCCACGACGGGGTGGCCCAACCGTACCGCTTCTGCGACTTCGGCGGATACCTCGAGGCGGGCAGTCAATCGTGCGCTCTCCAGCTCAAAGGCGGCCGCGCGCCGACCCTCGAAACTGCTTCTGCGGCGACGGCCACCGCGGCCTCGGCCGCTGCGACCGGTGAGCCCCGGCGCAGGAACGAGCAGCAGAAGGCGGCCGCGAATGCATCGCCGGCGCCGGTGGGGTCGACGACGGTCACCGAGGGAGCAGCGATCCTGCGGCCGCCGACCTGGCAGCCTGCTGGGCCCAGCTTGACCACCGCCACGCCGGCCAGGCCATCTATCCCTCCGAGCGTTTCCGCCTCGGCCGCGGTCGCGAATAGAAGATCAGGTTTGAGCGATTTGAGCTCGCCGACCATGCGAGCCGGTCCGTACTCGAGCAGTCCTGCTACGGACGAAAGGTCGACCGCCAGCGCGGCCCCGCGGCCTCGGGCCATGTCGACCGCGGCCCTGGCAGCCGTGGCCAGAGGCTCGTGGAACAGTGAGTAAGCAGGCACATGGATGAGGTCGACTCCGTCGATCCACTCAGACCTGATGTCCTCGAGCCGCAGGCCGAGGCTGGCGCCACGCTGCGTCGCCATCGTCCGTTCGCCATCAGGACCCACGAGGATCGCGATCGCTCCTGTCGGCTCGGCGCCGATCACCGCGAACACCTGCACTTGGAGCGCCTCGAGCTCGCCGACTGCGCGGCGCCCGGCATCGTCATCGCCAACGCGTGTGATGAGGCGTGAGCGATCTCCAAGTGAAGCCGCCCAGGCACAGAAGTTGGCGGACTGCCCGCCACCTCCGATGGTGATCGCTGCCGGCGTGTCGTCATCTGGCTGCAGCCGCCGTTCGGGGACGATGGTGATATCGAGCACCAGGTCCCCGATCGACAGCATCACTGCGATGGGAAGGCTATTTCATCGCCGGGACTCGGGGCAGCTGTTCGACTGCCGCGTCGATCCGCGACTGCGAGAGCTCGACGTCTTCCAGTTTGCCCGCGAAGTATGCGTCGTAAGCGGACATGTCGAAGTGGCCGTGGCCCGAAAGGCCGAACAGGATGGTGCGCCGCTCGCCCGCCTCTCGCGCAGCCGCTGCCTCTTCGGCAACAGCGCGGATTGCGTGCGCCGACTCGGGCGCGGGAAGGAAGCCTTCGGAGCGAGCGAACCGAACAGCCTCGGCGAAGCACTCGTTCTGCTTGTACGCGCGCGGCTCGACGACCTTGTGGTCGACGAGCATGCAGAGCGATGGCGCGTCTCCGTGATAGCGGAGGCCGCCTGCGTGAATCGGATCGGGTACGAAGCTGTGGCCGAGAGTGAACATCTTCACCACCGGTCCCATCCCCACCGCGTCGCCGAAGTCGTAGGCCAGCACGCCCCGGGTGAGCGTCGGGCAGGCAGCCGGCTCGGCGGCGATGAAGCGTGTGTTCGGGCGGTGGCCCTTGAGCTTGTCGGCGATGAACGGATATGACAGGCCCGCAAAGTTCGAGCCTCCGCCGACGCAGCCTATGACGACGTCGGGATACTCGCCGGCCATCTCCATCTGCTTCTGCGCCTCGAGGCCGATCACGGTCTGGTGAAGCAGTACATGGTTGACGACGGAGCCCAGCGAGTACTTGGCATCCTCATGTGTCGCGGCATCCTCGACCGCTTCGGAGATCGCGATCCCGAGGCTGCCGGGCGAGTCAGGGTCGTCGGCCAGGATCCCGCGTCCGGCATTGGTGAGCTTCGTGGGTGAGGCATGAACCGTCGCACCCCACGTCTCCATCATCGCCCGGCGGTATGGCTTCTGCTCGTACGAGACCTTGACCATGTAGACGGTGACGTCGAGCTTGAAGAATGCGCCCGCAAACGCCAGCGCGGATCCCCACTGGCCCGCACCTGTCTCGGTGGTCAGACGTTTCACGCCTTCCTTCGCGTTGTAGTAGGCCTGGGGCACCGCCGTGTTCGGCTTGTGCGAACCCGCTGGTGAGCCGCCCTCGTACTTGAAGTAGATGTGCGCGGGAGTGTCCAGCGCCTTCTCCAGCCTTTCGGCGCGGTAGACCGGGCTGGGCCTCCAGATGCGGTATACCTCCCGCACCTGCTCCGGGATGTCGATCCAGGGCTCGGCCGAGACTTCCTGGGCGATGATGGCCTGGGGGAAGATCGGGGCGAGGTCGGCCGGTCCCATCGGCTGCAGCGTTGCGGGGTGGAGGTAGGGCGCAGGCGGCTCCGGAAGGTCGGGCAGGATGTTGTACCAGCGCTCGGGGATATCCCTCTCGTCGAGCACGATCTTCTTCGACATCTCTATCTCATCTCCTCTCATCTCTCGCGAGCGAGCGCCCGTGAGCTCCGGCTAGGCAGGTGCATCAGCGTAGCGCGCTGAACCCCTGGCGGCATCAAGGGGGTAGTTCTTCATGCGGCGATCGGGCTTGCTAATCTGGACCTAAGTCAAGGGTGGGGACCCGAGGGCCGACTGTTGCCCGCGCACGCGCCTCCCGTTCGGTGGCGAACCTTCGTCGCCAACCTGCCGAAGAGCAGGTAACCACCCATCCGTCGCCGCCAGGCCCGCTGATCAGGCTCGCCTCCGTCGGCAAGACCTTTGGCCGTCGTGCGGTGGTCGAGAAAGTTGACCTAACCGTCTCGCCCGGAGAGCTGGTCGAGATCACCGGCCCCAGCGGCGCGGGCAAGACCACCTTGCTCCGCCTGCTGCACGGGCAGCTGCGGCCGACGTCCGGAGAGGTCTGGGTGGAGGGCCGCGCTCTTCACCGCTGGTTTAGGCGCGACCTCGATCGCATCCGGCGAGATGTCGCGTTCATCTTCCAGGAGCAGCGCCTGCTCGCGAGGCTCACCGCACTCGAGAACGTCGTCCTCGGTCTGACCGTCAATGACCCGTACACGCCACCTGCAGAGATCACCAAAAAGGCAGTGGCTGCCCTGGAGGCTCTTGGCATCGGTCATCGCCGGGACGCGTATCCGCGCCAGCTGTCGGCGGGGGAGAGGCAGAGGGTCGCCGTCGCGCGAGCGCTCGCCACCCGTCCGAAAGTGATCCTCGCCGATGAGCCTTTCACATCGATCGATCGCGACAACGCCAGGGCGGTCGCGCGGATGCTCGAGGAGGCCGCCGCCCAGGGAACCGCGGTCGTGATTGCGACCCATCACCAAAGCGGCCGCGCGGTCCGCACGCTGGCCCTGCCTTCGGGCACCGTTCTCGAGGCGCAGCGCAAGCCGGGTCCGGCGAACGGCGCCCGCGCCGCGCGTTTGGGTTGGATGCGCCTGGTCGCCTCTAACGGGCACGGCCCCAACGGCGCCTCGGCGAATGGTCACGCCTCGAATGGCGCCAGAGCCGAGCGGTCAGCGACTAGGCGCCCTCGCCGGCGTGCCGGCCAACTTATCCACTGGGGCCGGATCGGCGCGTTGGTGGCGAACAGCTTCCAGCTCGTGATGATGGGCGGCCTGCGCAGCTGGCGGCGCGACCTCCGTTTCAATGCCCCGGCTCTGCAGACCATGGCCCTCCTGCTTGTCATGTGCGGGCTGCTGGCGATGGTCGGGATCGCGCTCGGCCAGGCCGCCTCGCGCGCAGAGCTGCAGGCGTCGACGGTGCGTGTCTATTTGGCGCCTGACGCGACGCCGCTCGAGGTGAGCGCGCTGAAAGACCGCTTCCTGGCCGATCCGCGCGTGGCATCGGTACGCGAGGTGAGCGCGGCCGAGGCCCTTCACGAGGCGGCCGGCCGCCCTGGCCTCGGCACGCTGGCCGGGTTGAGCGATACCAACCCTTTCCCCGCCAGCCTCGATATCGGCGTGAAGCTGGTGACCGAGGTGGGCGCTGTCGCGCAGCTGGCGAAAGGCGACCCCGCAGTTGACCCGTCCTACCCGACCTCATACGACCCCGATGTCTACAGCCGGCTGCGCAAGCTGGCGATCGGGGTCGGTGTGGTCGGAGGCACTTTGATCCTGCTCTTCGGATTCATTGCCTACGCCGTGGCCGCCAACTCGATGCGGGCGACGGCCGCCGCGCGCCGCGAAGACGTGGTCACGATGCGCTTGCTCGGCGCGCGCCGGTGGATGGTGCGCGACCCGTTCGTGATCGAGGGCCTCATGACCGGTGCGCTCGCAGGCGCGGTCGCGGGGATCATCGTGGCGGGTGCCTGGCTACTGGCCGGACAGTTCGCCGGCGCCACATATATCCAGGTCCTGCCGGGGGTCGGGTTCGGCGAGCTCCGCACGGTGGTGGCCGCGGTGATCGTTTCAGGAATGGTGTTGGGCGTTCTGACGTCTCTGCTCAGCTTCCGCCGCGCGCGCGCATGAGCTCACGATTCAGTGGCGGCCTGCTGATCGCGGCCGCCCTGGCCATCATCCTGGTGGCCGGTCAGGCCTCCCCGGCCGCAGCCGTTGCGAGCCCATCGCCGTGCCCATCCCCGGCCGCCTCAGGTTCGCGGTGCGTCACTCAAAGCTCCTCGGAATACGACCAGCTGAAGACGCGGCTGGGCGCCGATCTCGCAGCGGCCTTGTCCACGCAGCAGCAGCTCAGCGCCGCTGTGGCACAGGCTTCGGCGACCGCGCTCCTGCTCGCCAACGAGCTAACGCAGGAGGAGGCGCGCATCACCGACCTCCAGAACCAGATCGCGCAGCTCGACCAGCAGATCTCCGACCTGGACACCCGGATCGCCGTCGAGAAGGAGCAGGTGTCGGCTCTGGCGCGCGCGATGTACAGGCGGCCGGACTCGTTCCTGGACATCCTCGCCAGCTCGGGGAACCTCGGCGACGCCCTCGCCTCGTCGGCCGACCTGATCGTGGCCGGGCAGCGTGCCCACGCGCTCCAGGAGCGTCTCAAGGCGGACCTCGAACAGGTCCAGGCGGACCGCGTGGCCCGCCAGACGGACCTCGACTCGGAGAACGCTGCGCTGATCCAGGTACAGAGCGGCGTGGCAGACCTGGCTGCGATCCAGACCGAGCTCGCTGGGCTAGCCGCACGGCTGAACAAGCTGATCGGCGAGGTCCGGTCGGCGGCGGCCGGGTTGACCGGCCAGCCGGCCGACGTGACGGCAGCGCTGGCGAAGCTGCTGGAGCAGGAGGAGGCACAGCTGATCTCCGAATCGAACGCGGCCGCCTGGGCTCAGGCGAACGTGGGAGCGGGCCTGGCCACCGACTATCTCCAGCTTCCGGCCGGGACAGGTCCCGCCGGGCTCAAACTGTCATGGCCCATCCTCCATGCGCGGATCACGCAGCTCTTCGGGCCGACCGCCTACGTGCTCGAGCCCCCGCTCGGACCCTATGCGCATTTCCATACGGGAGTCGATCTCTCAGCGGCTTCGGGATCACCCATCCTGGCCGCGGCCGATGGGGTAGTGGTCGGCGTCGCACACACCAACGTCGGCTACGGGAACTACGTGATCATCGCCCACGGCGGAGGGGTGCTGACCCTGTACGCGCACCTCCTGGAGACGGACGTCGCGGTCGGGCAGCACGTGGTGCGGACGCAGCTGATCGGCCGCGAAGGCTCGTCAGGCCTCTCGACCGGCCCCCATCTCCATTTCGAGGTGCGCTACAACGGCCAGGTCGTGGACCCGCTCAGATACCTGCCTCCGGCTTGACGTCATCGGGGAGCTATGCGCTGGCCGATGAGGCGTGCGCACTCCCGCATGAGGTCGAGCAGCTCCGCCTCGATCCGAACTGCGTCCTTGCTTGCGCCGCAAAGAGTGCCGAACCACTTGCCGTCGGACGAGAACACCGGATAGGACACGAACGTGCGGATGTCCAGGAGCCGCGCGACGCTGCTCTTGGGAAATGCCTTCTGGGCGTCGGTGGTGTAGTTCGGCCCGCCCTCGACCACAAATCTGCACACACCTTCCGACCACGGAAGCGAGATGTCCTCCGGGATGTGGAACAGTTCGCTCGTGTTGTAGGAGAAGAGGATTCGCTGCTCGTCCTCGTTGAGGCGGGTCTCTGCCAGATAAGTCGAGCTCAGGCCGGTCAGCTCTGCCAGCCGCGCGAGCAGGCCTCGGGCCACCGTCTCCAGGTCCTCGCCCTCCGCCGCCACCTCCGCCAGCAGCTCATGCGCCGTCTGCGCCATGTGGCTAGTTACCCTACTCGGCCTGGCTCGCCTTCGCCTTCGCCTTCGCCGCCGGTGCCGGCCAGAGGATGAGCGGCGCCGCAAGCAGGACCGCGCCAGGCAGCACCCACGCCGCGGCGCCGTAACCGTACTGAGCAGCTGTCAACCCGATCAGCGAGCCTCCGAGCGACGATCCGAGGTCGATACCGCCGTTCCAGAGCGCGCTGATCGCGCCCGAGTCAGACCGTGTCCCACGCTCAGACATGGCGAGGTAGGCGGCGGTCTGCATGGCACCGTAGCCCGTGCCGTACGCCACCGCCGCGAACAGCACGGCCGCGACGCTGCTGCTGAGGGCCAGCATGGCGAGCCCCGCCAGCGATAGCGCCATGCCCCCTACCAGCACCATCCTGGAAGGCCGGCGGTCGCCTATCACACCGGCGAGCCAGCGGCTGGCGGCGCGCGTGGCGCCGGAGACAAGCAGGAACGACGCCGCAGAGCCCAGGCCGTCCAGGGGCAGCGCCACAGGCGCGTACGTCACCACTCCGCCAAAGCTGCAGCTGGCGAGCACGTAGCCGCCCATGATCAGGAACATGCCGGGCCGGCGCAGCGCGCCGATCAGGTTCGTCGGACGCTCCAGCTCGGTCACGTGGACTGGCCGCTCCGGAACCCGGAGCGCGACCAGCCCGCCGGCGACACCAGCTCCAAACGCGATCAGAGCGTCGAGGTCGGACCTTCCGCTGGCCAGCAGGAACACCCCAATTGACGGGACGAAGATGCCAGGGCCGCTGAGGGCAAGACCTATGAAGCCGATCGATGCGCCCCGTCGCTGGGGCGGGGCCAGCTCTGAGATGAGCGCGACGGAGATCACGATTGCGACGCCCATGCCGAGCCCTCGAGCGCTGGCAGCGGCGAGCATGGCCACCGGCGCCGCGTGCGGGATCAGGTACACGAGGCTTGGCACCGAGGTGAGCACCTGGGCGGCGATCAGTACCTTCTTGGAGCTCCAGCGGGAGAGGAGCCAGGGGGTCGAGAGCTCGCCTGTGACCGCGCCGAAGAACAGCGCGGCGGTCGCCGCACCCGCGGCGCCGTGAGGGCCGACGCGCTCCACCATTACCGGCACGACCGGAAGCAAGATCTGGAAGGTGATCGCGATGCAGACCGCGAGGAGGCCGATGAGGACGGTCGGGCTGATGCGCGATTGGGAGATCAAAGAATGATGCGGTAAGGTG
>Ga0066699_10000320_pt1 | contig 12906 bp, 14 predicted proteins | sample GraSoiAngelo_148_FD_66455 | JGI IMG/M metagenome (GOLD analysis project Ga0066699, IMG submission 66455) | Grasslands soil microbial communities from the Angelo Coastal Reserve, California, USA - 14_1009_09_20cm | ecosystem: Environmental > Terrestrial > Soil > Grasslands | place: USA... | reverse complement strand
GGGGTCGTCCCGGCGGTGTATGTGATCGGCACGACCGCCAACGGGAGCGCGCCACCCTGGAAGCTGATGCTCGACACCAGCGTCACGGCCGACGGAACGCTTCCGCAACCGCCACCCGGTCCGCCCCCTCAACCGCCACCGCAGCCGCCGCCGGCAACCGGCGCGCCATTCCTGCTTGTCACCTCGGCCAACTCGGCAGCCCTGGCGCTCGGAAGCCAGCGCCGGGTGGCCACCCTCGCCGACGGCAGCCTGGCGGTCCTCGACTTCGACGGCACCGACACCCACCTCTACCAGGTCGGAAGCCCGGGCGGTAGCAGCCCGACGACGACCAGCGTCCGGCAGTTCGCGAACATGAACTCCTTCTACTCGCTGCCGGACCTGTTCGTCTGCAACAACGCGGACGGCACCACGGATCTTTGGATCGCGGACACCACCACGGTCGCCAGCATCACCCACGGCTTGTACACGTCGGCGACCCGGACCTGGACCTGGGACGCGACCCAGGTTATCCCGGGCTCGTCGACGGGCGCCTACTACATCAACCTGGTCTGGACCGGCACCCGCCTGATCGTGGCCTACAACGACGGCTCCCCATATGCCCTCTACTACAACTGGACGGCTGACAAGACGGGAGCCTCCGGCTGGAGCCCTGAAGGCTCGAAACAGCTCTCCAACGCAACCCACGTCGTGGTCAGGCCGGCTCCCGTCCTCGTCCACGACGCCCGGCTGGGCGCGACGGTGTGTATCTACTTCATCGCGACCCAGTTGATCTCGCGCGTCCTCAACGACGCGACCTCACCGCTCTTCGCCAACTGGGGTCCGGAGACCAACTTCCTGGTTGCCAACGTGGAGGCGGGCGTGAACCACGGCTTTGCCTACTTCAACAATCACTCGGCTGTCATAGATCCTCGGACTGGGACCCTCCACTACGGCTTCTGCGACGCCGGCAGCGGCCCGGCGAGCCCCGGTTACATGAAAGGGACCGTCAGCGCCGATCCAGCGACACCGAGCAACAACCACGTCGTCTGGTCACCGCCGGTCGGCATCGGGCCCCCCTCCCGGAACGCGTCCAGCCCTGCCATCGGCGTCGACTCGTCGTCGACGGTCCATCTCTTCTGGGCGACGACCACGAACTCGACCACCAGCGACGTGCTGTACGCGACCCTGCAATCGCCGTACTCCAGCGCTGGGTCGATCTCGAACGTCACCAACAACGCGGCGGGCAACAACTTCCAGCCGCACATTCCGCGAGCCGAGGCGATCTCGGGCTATGTGCCGCTGGTCTACCTGTCCGCGGGGACGAGCGCCTGGGGAACATCCAGCCCCTGGGCGGTCGTCTTCGACAACACCTTCGCGACCAGCTCCCGCACCAGCAAGGATGTCCCGGGGCGCTTCAAGATGACTGTCCCACAGGCGGCCCGGCAGGACGTGCACGCGCGATTCAACCTCTTGGTGCCCGGAACTGCAAGCGGCTCAGACAAGGCCGCGCGGTTCGCCTTCGCGGCACGCAGCCAGCGCGACGTCCGGGCCCGCTTTGCAATCGGGTCGCCGGGCAGGACGACCCTCTTCAACAGCTCCAGCAACCAGGCCTTGACCCTCCCCAGCCAGAGACGGGTCGGGACGCTCTGCGACGGTTCACTCGCCGTTTTGGGCTGGGATGGAGCGCAGGAACGGCTGTTCAGAGTGACCAATCCGCGAGGCCCGACGCCAACCGTGACGGGTGTCCAGGCGCTCGCCGCCCTGAACTCGTTCTACGCTCTTCCCGATCTCCTGATCGTCAATAACGGCACCACCTCGAGCGACGTCTGGATTGCCGACTCGACCTCTGTGGCAGCCGTCCAGCACGCGACCTACTCAGCGGTTTCGCAGAGCTGGACGTGGGACGCCCGCACCAATATCCCGGGCTCCTCCAACAATGCCTTCTACGTCCAGCTGGCCTGGACTGGCAGCAACCTCATCTGCGCCTACCAGGATGGTTCGCACGCTGTCTACCTCAACTACACGAACGTCAAGAACGGGACTTCAGGCTGGCAGCCGGCGCAGGTGCAGCTCTCCAGCGCCGGGAGCGCCAACGTGCGGCCGGTGATCGTCCTGCTGCACGAGGCCGCGCTTGCGGCCACCGTCGCGCTCTACAGCATCAATAGCCAGGTGATCTCCCGGGTGCTGGCCGACTCCGCCCTTCCCGGTCTCGCGAACTGGGGAGCAGAGGTTTCGGTGGTGAACGCGAACGTCGGCTCCTCGTCGATCGGTGGCTACGCCTACGCGGCCAATCTCACAGCCGTGGTGGACCCGGCTACCAAGCTCATCCATGTTGCATACGGTGACGGCGGTTCGGGCACCCGCAGCCCCGGTTACCTGAGCGGCACGGCAAGTGTCGACGGCGCTAATCCACCTAACAGCAGGGTCGCTTGGGGAGCACCCGTCACCGTGGGCACTCCCAGCTCCTCGAACTCGGGTCCCGCGATCGGAGTGGACCGAGCCTCGACGGTATTCGTGTTCTGGGCGGGAAGCACCGGTACGTCAGCGGCCGACATCAAGTATTCGAAGCTGGTCTCGCCCTACACGGCTGCCGCACCCGAGTCGAACTTCACCACCAACGCGGGGGGGAACTACACGCAGCCGCACATTCCCCGCTCGGAGGTCTTGGCCGGCTACGTTCCGGTGGTCTTCGAATCGGGCGCCGCCAATCCCTATAAGGTCCTGCTCGACGCCAGCCTGACTGCCGGCTAGAGCTCGTCGCGTGCACCCCCTCGCGGACAGCCCGGAAATGTCGCGAGACATGCTGTTGCTCAAGCGTGCAGGCGCCTAAACCCACCGCGGTCGGTTTTGGGATTGGGCCGAAGCCACTGCTGGAGCGGGTCGCGACCCTGGGTAGGTCGAGGCTGGGGGCGACCTTGCTCTGGCTCGCCGCTCTTCTCAGCTGGGCCTTCGAGATCCTGAAGGCGGCGCGATCCGGTGGTGGCGACATCTACCAGATCTGGAAGGGAACCGAGGCCTTCGCTGCCGGCCACCCGATCTACTTCCAGGACGGAGCAGACATGTCATTCCTCTACCCGCCGTCCGCGGTGCTCCTGCTCCTTCCCTTGGCAATCCTTTCCTTTCCGGCTGCGGCGGCCGTTATCGCAGTCCTGCAAGCAGTCTGCATCTCCCTGGCCGGAGCGCTGTCGCTCAGGCTGGCGGGGAGGTTCGAATGGTGGCTGCTTCCCATCGTGGTGGCCGCGGCGAGCCTGCTCCTGCCAGCTCGAAATTCGCTCTGGCTCGGCAACGTGGACGGCCTGATAGCCGCCCTCGAGGTCCTCATGCTCCTGCTCGCAAGCCGGAGGCGGTGGATCTTGGCCGCGCTGGCGTTGGGGCTGAGCCTCGCTTTGAAGCCAGTCCTGCTCCCGCTGCTCCTGATCTTCGCACTGCGCAGAAAATGGCTGGCCCTCGTCAGCGGTCTGGCGTTGCCGCTGGCCGCCAGCCTCATCGGTTTGCTGCTGGGTCGCGACGGCTTAGCGTTCGCGACCAAGGTCGTCCCCTTCCTATTGCAGGGCCAGTCGGGCCAACTCCAGGACGTCAACATCTCGCTGGCCGGCGCGGCCCTGATGCTGCACGCCCCCGCCGGCCTCGGCCTGGCGGCGCGGGCGCTGATTGCGCTGGTCCTGGCCGCCGTCCTGGCGGTCCGCTGGCAGACCGCCCGACCACCGTTGGCAGAAGGCATCCGGCTGGCCGAGCTGGCGGGGCTGATCATGCTCGGGGTGCTTCTGACCTTCTCCTACGCGTGGGCGCACTACATCCTGTTCCTGCTCCCCTTGCTTGCCCTGCTCGGCGACCGGAGCTCGATCGCCAGGGGCTGGCCGGCATTCGCTGCCGCTTACCTCCTGCTCTTCCCGGACGAGGCGCTCTGGTCACACGCCTCCTGGGTTCTAAGCCAGCTGCGGCTGACCGCCGGATTGCTGCTCCTGCTGGCGGCCGTCACCTGGTCTGTCTGGCCGAGCCTTGCAGTTCGAGCCGCGGGGTTCGGCGCAAAACGTCGGCCGGTTCAACAGGCCGCGGACTGACCGCCGACGGCCCTCAGCGCGAAACGCGCCAGCCAAACGCCGTCCAGGAGATAGCGGCGAAAAAGGCGCCGCGGCTCGTGGGCAAGCCGCCAGCTCCACTCCAGCCCGCTGCGCTGCATCCAGGCCGGCGCCCGGCGGGCCCGCCCGGCGATCAGGTCCAGAGTGCAGCCGACCCCGATGGCGACCGGCACCTCGAGCCGGTCGCGGTGCTTCGCGATCCATAGCTCCTGCTTCGGGTTGCCAAAAGCAACCAGCAGCACATCCGCGCGAGAGCGGTTGATCGCCTCGATGATCAGCTCGTTGGGCATCCGGTCCACGTCGGAACGGGGAGGCTCGAAAACGCCGACAACGGCCAGGCCGGGATGATCGTCCTTGAGCCGGCGCGCCGCCTCTTCAGCCACTCCTTGCTCGCCACCCAGCAAGAAGACCCGCCCTCCGCGGTCGCCCAACCGGCCCATCAGTCTGGGAACCAGGTCGCTGCCCGCGGTGCGCCCGGGGAGCGGTCTGCCCGTCAGCTTGGACAGCCACACGACGGGCATCCCGTCGGCAAGGTTGACCGAGCTTCGACGCAGGATCTCGCGGAGCTCGGGGCGGGTCTGCGCCTGGACCAGGAAATCCAGGTTCACCGTGGCCACCTGGGTGAAGGTCCGGGCGCAGATGGCGCGATCGAGGAGGTCCAGTGCCTCTTCGAGCGTCAGGGGGTCGATCCTGATCCCCGCCACGGCCAGCACGCGCTGGCCATCGGTCCCGCGCTCGGCTCGTTCCCATCGCGTTGGGTCGAACCCGCTGCGGAGCCGCGCGTAGGTGAGCAGCTTCCAGGCCAGAAAACGGGGGACTTCGAGGAGGGCGAGATAGGTAGAGGCCGGAGCACGTCCCGCGACCAGGCCAACGCATACGAAGAGGAAGAGCAGGACTGGAGCCGCCGCCGCGGGTGCGACGGCCCACGCTGGAACGAGGCCCGCCCCTGTTGCCACCGCCCCGACCAGGAGCGCGGCCGTGGCCAGCAGCGCGAGAAGGCCGAGCGGAGGCACCAGCAGGTCGAGCAGCGCGTCCCAGGCGCCGGCGTCGACGCGGAGCGTGTGCGCGGCCAGCTGAGGCAGCCGCCGGCGCATCACGTCGAAGCGGCCACCCTCCCAACGGACACGCTGCCCGGTCATGCCTGCGTAGCTGCCGGGGATTGGGCCCAGCACTACCGCTGCCGGTGCGAACCGCGGCCGCACGCCGGCCACTCGAAGCCCGATCGTGTACTCGAGGTCCTCCACGCCGGTGAACGCGTCCCAGGGGTGGCGTTCGAGCAGGGCGCGGCTGAACAGCATCCCGTTGCCGACGAGGGCGGCGGGAAGGCCCAAGCGCCGCCTGCCCCCGAGCCTCACGCGGTGGAAAAGCAGGAAGCCAGCCGCCACCAGTCGGCTTCGAGCTGACTCAGTGTCGGGTAGGACGAGATACTCGGCCTGGACCGCCTCGGCGCCGCCGGCCTGTTCGGCCACCAGGTTCACGATGAGGTCCGGGTGGGCGACCGAGTCGGCGTCTACGACCACGATCGAGTCGGGTGGCCGGGGCGAGCCCAGCAGGCGATCCATCGCCCACCGCAAAGCCTGCCCCTTCCCGACCGCCAGCTCATCTCGGCGCTCCCAGACCTCTGCGCCTGCTTCTCGCGCGGCTGAGGCGGTCGCATCGGTGCAGTTGTCGGCGACGACTATCAGCCGGAGCAGCGGGGCAGGGTAGCTCTGGCCGGCCAGGCTGCGGACCGCCCTCCCGACCAGCGCCTGCTCGTTATGAGCCGGCACGATCACGGCAACCCGGTGGGTTGCGGTGCGGCGGGGGGTCGGGCGAAACGGGAAGAGGGCGGCGATGGCCAAGGCGGCGAGGTAAGCAGCCGGCAGTGCGAGGGTTACGCCCACGACCGCGGTGGCCGCCGTCAGCAGCGCCTGGGCCAACGGCAGCAGGAGGGTCAGCATCGCAGGAACTGCCGTCGCCCGGTCGCGCTTAGTAAGCGCCTGCGCAGCTGAGCACGGCCGTGACCGTCCGCAGCAGGATGCGCAAGTCGACCCCGAGAGAGATCGAGCGGATGTACTCCCGGTCGTACTCCATCCATTGTTCGAAGGAACAGTCCGAACGGCCGCTCACCTGCCACCAACAGGTGATCCCGGGCTTTACGGTGAGCCGCAAAGCGTCCTCCGGGCGGTAGAGCTCAACCTCGCCCGGCAGGGGCGGCCGGGGCCCGACCAGGCTCATCTCGCCCTTCAGCACGTTGTAGAGCTGCGGCAGCTCGTCGAGGCTGGTGCGGCGCAACAAGCGGCCCAACCGAGTGATGCGCGGATCGTGACGCAGCTTGAAGACGGGCCCGTCAGCCTCGTTCAGCGCCAGGATCTCAGCTCGGCGTTGCTCCGCGTCCGCATACATCGAGCGAAATTTGTAGAAGCGGAAGCGCTGCCCGCCCAAACCGACCCGCTCTTGTGCGAAGAAGGGCGATCCAGGCGACTCGATTCGGATGACGATGGCGATGGCGAGGAGGAGCGGGAAAGTCGAGACCAGGCCCAGCAGAGAGAGCACGATGTCGAGTGCTCGCTTCAGCGTGGCTTCGTAAGACCACCACCGCTGTTGACGCACGGCGTGGAGCCAGGCCGACTCGGCTGCGCCGACAACGTCCGTTTCGATCGCGAGTGCCAAATTCGCCACTCCTCCCCGCAATGGATCATCGGGTCCGGGGATGCGGCGGTGAATAGGGAGATTGGCCAGGAGGCGGCCCCGCGAGACCATAGGGTCCCGGGCAATTAGTCCCGGTTACCTGAGGACTAGCCTTGCCGCCGGCTCGAAGCGATGAGGGCCGCCATGATCAAGACTCCGATCGCGATGCCGATCAGCAGGCCGGCCAGGAACGCGGCCAGCGTCACCGCTTGCCGCGCAGGGGACACGGCGGGGAGGCCAAGGCAAGGTCCATTTAACATGGCGTCGGCCGGAATGAGCGAAGACCCTGCGCAGCTGATCCTCATCTTCGACGGCACTTGAGGCTTTTGAACGCGGTGGGTGCGCTGGCTGAGAGCGCGCGACCGAGCCGGCCGTGTGTCGGCATTGCCAAACCAGATTCCGGGCCTGCGGGCACGATTCGGCCTCACCAAACGGGATGTTCGAAGGACGGCTTGGACGATCGATGGTGAAGGTACGAGGCTCAGTGGCGCACGGGCGATCAACCGGGTCCTGAGAGAGCTCGGCGGAGGCTGGCGGCTGCTCTCAGCAGTGCTCGGCGCGGCACCGATCGTGTGGCTCGAAGACGCGATCTACAGCATGGTGGCCCGCCACCGGCACGCGCTGTCGCGCTGGTGGAGCACCCAGCCCGAGTGCGACCGACCCGACGTCGACTGCGAGTGAGCTCAGCCCCTCGAGCCTGACACCTGGACGAGCGTCCTTCGCTGCACCAACAGGGGCCGCAGCCGGCGAAGGAAAGCGTCCGCCGCCAACAGTCCCAACACGGCAAGGACCAGCAGGGCCGGAAGACGAGCAAAGTGCTCTGGAAGGGGCGCCACGACGGCGACGAAGGCCAGGTAGGCCCAGGGGCTGTTCAGGAGGATGGTGAGCAAGCCGGCGAACCCACGTCGATGCGTCGTCTTGCCCAGCACCGTAAGAGTGGCGACCGGGCTCGATGTCCACTGGAAGATCCGGTCGATGTCCAGCCGGTGGAGGCTGGCGGTGGCCAACCGCCAGGCGGACGCCGGGTTGAAAACCACCTCGCCCGATCGGACGGGCCAGTCGAGGAAGACGGCAAAGGAGGCCAACAGAGCGAACCAAAACAGGCCGAAGGTGCGCCCCGAGATCATCAGCAGGGATGTGTGGTAGCCGACCGCGAGCCAGACCGCCGGGCGACGCAGGGCCGGAATCAATAGGCCTCCGAAGATTGCCGCCTCAGTCAGGATCACCGACCAGCCGATGATCGGGAAGACCGAGTCGGGGATCATCGCGTAGACGGAGTGATAGCCGCTCACCTGGCCGAAGGCGACGAAGAACTGCCCACTGCGCCAGTCGGGCTCGAGGAACTTGTTCAGGGTCGCGCCAAAGTAAAGAACGATCACCTGTGCCCGGAGCAGCGAGAGTCCGAAACGATCCGAATAGAGCCCGGCGAGGAAGAGGAAGCTCCCGGTGAAGAATCGGTTGTTCTCGAGGTAGGTCCGGGAGGACAGGATTGCAATCAGGATCGCCGTGCCGAGCACGAGGCTCGAAAGCCGCGGCCAGAGGTTGAAGAGAATGCACAGGCCCGCTCCAAGGCACGCGGCCTGCAGAACCATCGGCAGGATCCCACCGGCGGGGAGCGAATCGAGGCCCGGCACAAACGATAGAAAGGGTGCGGGGAGCGCCTGTAGCTGGTTGTGGAGCAGGAACGCCAGCGCCATCACCTTCACCGCCAGGAGGACCGCCGGCGGCAGGCTGGTGCCGGTCACCCGCAACGGACTGTGCGGGGACTCGAGTCCCATCCTTATCAGCCGTGCCATACCCAATCCACGGGGGCTCGCTCGTCGAGCCGGTAGGTCAGGGTCACCACCGCATGGTCCTTTCGACCGTAAGTGCGCTCGTACTGGAGGATCTGATCGATTAGCTGCTGGGGTGGGTTTTCGTACACGCCCTCGACACTCGCCGAGGAGGTCGCGCCCGCAGAGACCCCGTAGAGATGCCGATAGCGCGCCAGGATCTCGGAGGCCGCCAGCTCGCGGTCCCCTTCCCGGACCGTCAGCCGGTACCGCACGACGTAGTCGTTTGGCGCCCAGGCGAAGTAGCGGGTTGGCCCCAGATGCTGCGTGAAGACGGCTCCTAGTTGGAAGAGCAGGAAACCGACCCCGACGGCAGTTCCCAAGCGGCTCGCCGCGCCAGTGCGACGGTGACGTCGACTCACCGCGGTTGCCGGTGCCTGCGCGGAGCCAATCAAGGGCACGTGGCTCAGGCTAATTGCCAATCTCATAGGCGTACATGGGCCTTGCCCGTTTCGGCAGGGACGTCCGTCCCAGCGCGCGGGGACGAACTCCCGCTCGCATTGACCGGCGGCAGGACGCATGATTGGATCAGGGCAGTCCGGCCGGGCCTGACGTTTACGGCTCTGGCCGCCGGCGCCCTGGATTGGAGAAATCCCCCCGAAGCGCTCCCAGTTTGCGACAGAGCCGGCGAGGAGAAGGTGTGGACGACCGCGCCGACAGGGCTCGACGTCGATTCGAGACCATGCTGCGGGCTGCTCGAACCGCGATCGGAGAGGCATCCCGAGGTCACGAGGGGAGCCGCCCCACAGCCGAATCGCTGCTGGTGTCGACGCGGGCCCTCAACCGCGCGGGCGGGTTCGTCGAGGCGGTCGCAATCACCTTCCCAGAGCTGGGAAGGGAGCTGATCGTCCAGCTCGAGCATTTCGCCGAAGAGGTCAACAGGCTTCACCAAAGCCCAACTGGAAGCTGGGTTCCACGGACTTCCTCCGAGCGTCGTACCCGAGTGGACCGGCGCCGGCAACGCGCCGGGCCACCCGACCCGCGGGGCGGCCGGCCTGTGGAACGCCGGGGCGGGGACAGACGAGTCTTGATCGACCGGCGGTTCGGGGCAAAGGCGGGCTTCTAACCGAAGCGGCCCCCTGTCAAGACAAGCTGGATCCGGCGGCCAAGATCGTACCGAGCACAACGATATTTGTCACCGCGGCGAGCAGCTGAACGCTGATGCAGAGCTGCAGCCCCAGTGCCAGGGCCGCCGAGGTCCGAACGGAGGCCTCGTGTGGCAACCGCCGGCGCAGTCGGTCGGCGACGGCGATCAGGAGGACTACCGCGGCGACGGCGACCAGCTTCAGGATGGCGAATTGGGCCACGCCCCCGCCGGCGATGATCCCTGATGCGAGTGGATTGGCCTCCAGGCCGCCAAAGCGCAGGCTCAAAGCGGTCGTGAGCAGGTCGGCGAGCTGGGAGGCGACGAACAGGCCAAGCCACAATCGAATCCGGCTTGAGCTCGCCAGGTATAGATCCAAGGCTTTAAGTCTGACAGCCCTGCTTCGAGGGCGACCGCGGCCGAGCGGACGTCTCTAACAGTGGAGCCGGCGCCAGGAGCTTACGGCTGGTGCGCCTCCGCGGCTACCGCCTTCTCCACTAATGACTCGGCGGACTGCCGGGAGACCAGACCCAACCAGCGGCCATCTGGATCGGTGATGAGGGCGAGCTCGAATCCTCTCGATTTCATCCGGTCCACCAGCTCGGCGCAGGGAACCGAGGGACGGTAGGTGCTGGGACCTTCCTCCATCACGGAGGACGCCCGGGCACTCGCTGCCGCCTCATCGACGTCTTCCCGGCGGATCCGTCCAAGCACGACTCTCTCTTCGTTGATGACGACTGTCCAGGACCAGCCGCCGATGGCCATCCGCTCGCGAATTGCTGCAACAGGCGTGTCCAGCCCGTAGGTGGGAGCGCCGGGAATGATGGCGTCGGCTGCTGTCGGAGCTGGCCGGCCACGCTCAATGGGATAGCCGAAGGCCAACCAGTCGGCCTTGCCGCCCTTGTAGTCGAACACCTTGTTGAATCCGAGACTCGTGAGCCGCGACGCGGCTCTCGGACTCATGTCTCATTGGAAATCGTTGCAGTACGTCACGACTGTGCGACTCGGATCCAGCTCGCGGGCGCGGACGCGAATCTCCTCCAGCGGGATCGAGATCGCACCGGCGATGTGGGCTTGCCGGTATTCCTCCGGAGCCAACACCTCGATGACCTGGGCGCCTTGAGCATGCAGCCGCAGGACCTCTTCTCGGCTAATGCTGCGCGGCATCTCTAGGCGCTCTTGCTGAGCTCTGACTCCGACACGGCCGGCATCACATGCTCGCGGTAGAAGCGGTGGAATCCCGCCTGATCCGGCCCCACCTGGTGGACGTAGACGTGGTCGAATCCGGCTTCCGCGTACTTTCGGAGCAGCTCGATGTGGCGCGCGGGATCTGGTCCGAGGGCGGCCTTGCTCGAGACATCCTCCGGCCGGACCGTCTCGCTGGCCGACTCGAAGTCGCGGGGCGTGGGAAGTTCGGCATTCAGCTCGCCCCCGATGCCGAGGATCGGCCACCATTTCAGCGCTGTCTCCGTAGCTTCTTTCTCCGAGTGCGCCCAGCAGACTGTCGCCTGGCCGTAGCGAGGCTTGGAGCCACCGCCAGCGGCTTGAAAGGCCTTCACAAGTTCGGCCTGGGGGGCGGTCGAAATGAGGCCATCGCCAATTCGTCCCGCAAGCTCGGCGGCCTTTCTCCCGACTCCGGCCAGGACGATTGGTGGCAAGGGCTCGGGGAGCGAATAGATCCGGGCCCGGTCGACTCGGTAGTGGTCGCCGTCCCAGCTCTTGACGCCGCCCTCCCACAGGTGGCGGATCAAACCGACAGCCTGCTCCAGCATGGCCGCCCGGACCGATGGGCGGGGCCAGTGATCGCCGAGCACGTGCTCATTGAGATTCTCGCCGGTGCCGAGGCCGAGAAAGAACCTGCCGTCGAAGAGTTGCTGGGTGGTGGCCGCCGCCTGGGCGATGATGGCCGGGTGGATGCGGATCAAGGGGCAGGTCACGCCGGTCCCGACCTGGAGCCGGTGGGTGGCGCGGGCGATCGCGCCCAAGGTCGACCAGACAAAGGGTGACTGGCCTTGCTGGTCGATCCAGGGATGGTAGTGGTCGGAAATCAGCGCAAACTCGAAGCCGGCCTCTTCCGCCTCGACCGCCTGCTCGACCAAGCTGCGCGCGCCATGCTCCTCGCTGGAGAGTGCGACGCCGAGCTGCACGATCCTAGCCGGCTCGCTTGACCTTGTTGGCTTGCTTAGCCAGCGCGGTTCGAGTCGATTTGGGCAGATTGGCGATCGTGCGTTTGCTGCGGGCTCCCGCCTGAGCTTTCTTGATGTTGTTTCGGGCCGCGGCGCGCTGCTTCTCGGTTGCCACCTCAGTCCTTCTCCTTCTTCGCCTGAGCGTTGCTGATGCGGGCCGCCCGCTGCTTGCTCATGCCCTTGTCGCGGAGCGCCTCGTAGGTCTTCGGCTTCTTTACCGTTGGTCCGGGTTTCTTGCCTGGCATGAATACAGTATCTGATAGCGGCACTATCAGTTTCAAGGCGGAGCCGCGCACTGGCGCCCAGCTGAATCCCTTCGCCGATTCAGCAGCTACCGCTGGTATTGAAAGCTGATACGACTAATGTAACTATTGATAACGGGGAATCGAAACGAGAGCCGTGGGCCAAAGAATCCGTGATGGTGCGTCGCCACAGGCCCGAGCCGCCCGAGTAAAAGCGTGACCATGGCTGCTAGGCGCCTGCTTCAGGGGGCCTTGGCCGGCACTCTCGCCACCCTGATCATGAGTGCCGTAATGTTCGCTGCCAAGCGGCTCGGCCTGATGGGGGAGATGCCGCCGGAGAAGATAACCGCCCACCTCCTCGACCGCGCCGGCTGGCGGCGGCGCGGGCGAAGATCGCAGGATCTGGTCTCCGCGATGACCCACATCGGCTTCGGAACCGCTGCCGGATCCGTGTTTGCGCTGCTGGAACGTGGGCCGCAGCCCCTCGTACCCTTCCTACCGGCCGGGCTGATCTTCGGCGCGGGCGTCTGGTGGGTGAGCTACCACGGCTGGGTGCCCGCCCTGGGGATCATGCCGCCTCCCGCCCGTGACCGGCCCGGACGTCCTCAGTCGATGCTGATAGCCCACCTGGTCTTCGGTGTGGCCCTCGGCGGAATTCTCCAACAAGTCACGAGGGTGGGGCGCGCCCCAACCAGCGGACGCGCCAAGGCAAGGCCCAATTGAATTCAGGGCGCGATGCCGGTTGACGACTGAAGCCTCAGCGCTTCGGCGCTTGGAAGCCCTGCTCCCCGCGACAGGCAACCGATGACAACCGCCAAGGGCGGCCCTGGACTC
>Ga0066699_10000319_pt1 | contig 12911 bp, 14 predicted proteins | sample GraSoiAngelo_148_FD_66455 | JGI IMG/M metagenome (GOLD analysis project Ga0066699, IMG submission 66455) | Grasslands soil microbial communities from the Angelo Coastal Reserve, California, USA - 14_1009_09_20cm | ecosystem: Environmental > Terrestrial > Soil > Grasslands | place: USA... | reverse complement strand
CGGGCTGGATCGTAGGGGGAGACAGGCGGCCCCCAGTAGAAATCGAAGGTGGCCGGGATGATACTGCCGGTGATCCGGGAATACCCTCGGCTCTCTGCCTTGTTGATGGCGTGACGATCGCTGGCGTGGTTGGCGGCGAGGCGCCGCGCCGGTCGTGCCAGGGCGATTTCGGATCCCACTGATCAGCGAAGTACACCCAACGTCGCCGGAACCACGGTGGGACTGATGTATCTGCGGGCGGCGCTTCGGCTGGCCCACCGACAAGGCGCATTCCGCATCTGCCGTACGTGCCGACAGCCGGGCAGGGCGGGGTGCGGAAGGGGTTCGTGGACGTGGAGCAGTTCGACCAAATCCACGCGGCAATGCTTCAGCCCTACGCGGACTTGGCGGAGTTCGCCTATCTCACCTGGATGGCGCTACGAAGAGGTTTGTGGGCTCGAGCTCGCTTGGGTATTCCAGGCGGACGCGGAGATCCGTCTGCCAGACAGCAAGAACGGCCAGGGGCGTGTGATCGTCCTACAAGGCCGGCTCTGGGAGCTGGTGGAGAAGTGGTGGGCCGGACGGCGGCTAGACTGCGCGCGCCTCTTCCAGAAGAACGGGCGACGCGTGAAGGACGCGTTACGCGAACACTGGCGGACCGCGTGCGCGACGGCCGGCATCCCCGAGGTGAAGCGCCGGGGCCCGACCGGCTGGCGCTCCTTCGCCGGCGTCTCCATCCACGATCTCCGCCGATCGGCGATTCGCAACATGCGCCGGGCGGGCGTCGCCGAGAGCGTCGCGATGACGATCAGCGGCCACTAGTCGCCGCTCGTCTTCAAACGCTACGACATCACGAGCCACGAGGATCAGCGTCAGGCGCTCGAGGCAGGCGGGCCTATCGCGCCCAGCGGCGGGCCGCTCAGGTGACACCCCTGAACACGGACGAAAGGCGGACAGCAAAAAGGGGTGACCCGTGGATAACGAGCTGATTTTGAAAGGCCAGGGCGCGGCGGATCGCCACAGTGTTGAGTATAATCCATGCCCATGGGGTTGCGCCCGTCCACGCCGTGAGCCGGGCGAGCGTCGTCGTCTCCTGCCCCTGCGGCGAGGTCTACGAGCTGCGGCCGGAATACGCGGGCCGCCTCCTCGAGTGTCCAGCGTGCGGCCGGCACCTGCGCGCGGGTCCTTCTGCAAGCGCGCCCCGCCCGCCGACACCGGGGGTCGACCACGCCTTCGACCGCGACGTCTTCCTGCTGCGCGAGCGTGTCTTCACGATCACGTCGAAGTACGAGGTCTGGGCGGAGAACGGCACGCCGGTTCTCTACGTGGAGCGGCCGACGTACCCGATCCGCACGCTCGTGGCCTACCTGCTCGCCGTCATCGTGACCGTGACCATCATGGGCTGGGCGGCCGGAGCCCTCGCTCGGGATGAGAGTGGGCTGATCATCCTGCTCTCGATGCCGGCGGCCGCCTTCATCTTCCTGATCATCTCGATGTCATTGCGCCCGCGCCGCCACGTGACGATCTACCGCGACGACTCGCGGCGCGAGACACTTTTGCGAGTGCTCCAGAATCAGCGCGTCGCGTTCCTGACCCGGACGTACACGATCGTCACGGCGGCCGGCGAGCCCCTCGCGATCTTGAGGAAGACGTATCTTCACAACATCGTCCGCAAGCGCTGGTACGTCACGACTCCCGAGGGCGCGCCGCTGGCCATGGCGATCGAGGACTCGATCGTGCTCTCGCTGCTCCGGCGGGTCATGGGCACGTTCTTTGGATTCCTCCGGACCAATTTTGTCTTCGTGCGGGGCGCGGACGCGGAGATCTTCGGCGAGTTCAACCGGAAGTTCACGTTGCTGGACCGTTACGTGCTCGACCTCTCCACCGACTCGGCGCGCACGTTCGACCGGCGGATCGCCGTCGCCCTCGGCGTCATGCTCGATACCGGGGAGCGCCGCTGACGTGAGCACGACGCCCGAGCCGCCGCTTCGCATCACGCCGGACATGCTCCTCTCGCGCAAGGTCGACTTCGAGCGGCGCATGGGGCGCGTCCCGCCGGTGACGATCGCGACGCTCGCCCTGCTCGCCCTGATCTTCGTGGCGGAGATTCGGATGGGCGCGCTCGCCTCCAAGGAGGCGATCATCGCCATGGGCGCGCTCGCGCGCGAGCGCGTCGTAGCCGGGGAGTACTGGCGGCTCCTGACCGCGCCCTGGCTTCACGGCGGCACGGAGCACCTGGTCGGCAACGGAATCGCGCTCTACATCCTCGGGATGGTGTGCGAGGCCGCGTTCGGCCGCGCCCAGCTCGTCGTGCTCTACGTCCTGAGCGGGCTGGGGGGCTCGCTCGTGAGCATGTTGGTGAGCGCAGGTCCGTCCGTCGGCGCGTCGGGCGCGATCTTCGGCCTCCAGGGCGCGGCGATCGTGCTTTTGCGCCGCGAGCGCGATCGCCTGCTGGTGCGCGACCGGCGCGTGGGCTTCGTGCTGCTGATCTGGGCGATCTACACGATCGCCGGCGGCCTCACCGATCCGTTCATCGACAACGGCGCCCACATCGGCGGCGCGCTGGGCGGCGCGCTGATCGCGCTCCGGCTCCGCCCGGTCGTGCTCTCGCCGATGCCCGCGGAGGAGGCGGGGGTGGTGCGCCGCTGGCTCTGGCTCGTGATCGCGCTGGGAGCCTACGCGATCGTCGGCTGGCTCCGCCGCTGAGCGGGCACTCCTCTACGGACTTCTCCGGGGTCCCGTTCAAGGGTTTACCGGATCGTCGGCGCGAGAAGCCGTCGGTAGAGTCGGTACTGGTCTTGAGACGCGCTCATGCCATGGCTTGAGGTCAAGATCCTGCTCGCCACGAGTCTGAGGATATTCTTTGGACTCGTCATGTTGTGGCTGCTGACCCGCCACTACATCTCCGATTGATCAGAGAGACCGCGGGTAGCCGCGTCAAAACCCTTGGAGGTGTCCTGGAGACATGCGGAGCCCTCTGCGCCCCCTGCCCGCGGCGGTCGTGCGCTGGACGGCGGCGGCGCGCGCGCTGCGCTGGCTCGACGCTCTCGCAGCCTGGCTCGCCATCTGGGGCGGCGCAGCGGTAGCCGCCCCGAGCACGTCGCGCGTGCCTCTCGCCGTCCTCGCGGCGCTTGTCGCCGCGCTCGGGGCGCTGGTCCGTCCGCTTCGGGTGCGATGGCGGCCGGTGAGCGGCGTCGTCGCGCTCGTCCTGAGTGCGCGGCTCTCCCCAGGCGATCACGCCTGGTACGTGCGTCCGGGCCATGCCGAGCGCGTCCTCGTGACCGCAAGCCATCGGACACGCGTCGTGATCGCACGCCTCAATGACGAGAGCGCTGAAGGACTCAGCGTGCGCCGCACCCGCGTGATGCTGGTGCCGGCCGACTCAGCCTGATTGTCCTTCGCGATCCCAATCAGCTCCGACGCGCTCAAGCCAGGCGCGCACGCGGGCGCGCACGAACGGTGCCTTGAACGGCTTGGTCAGGTAGTCGGTGACGCCCGAGGCGAAGCCCTCCTTCGTTTTCTTGGCGCCGGCCTCGGCGGTCAGCAATACGATCGGCACGTCACGGAAGTAGGGATCGGCGTCGGCGCGCAGCGCCCGGGTGACCTCGGTGCCGTCGAGCCCGGGCATGAGCCAGTCGAGCAGGATCAGCGACGGGCGGACGGCGCGCGCGATACGGAGCGCAGTCTCGCCATCGGTGGCCGTGTACAGCCGGAACGCGTCGGATTGCAAGGTCGCCTTCAGGAGCTCCAGGACGACGGGATCGTCGTCGGCGATCAGCACGACGTGAGCCGGCGCCGATTGCGAGGCGGCGGAGGCGGCGGCGCGCCGGCGGGGCCGCGTCGTGCGAGCCTCGCGACGCGTCAGCTCGAGGGTCAGGCCTTCGGCGGCGGCGAAGACGTCGAGCGTGCCCCCAGCCTGCCGGACGCGTTTGCGGCAGACGTCGACCAGCCGGTCGACGGCGTCGTCGTCGCGCAGCGGATCATGATGCGTGAGCGCGAGCCGTCGAACGTGCGCGGCGAGGGCGTAGTCCACGGCGGCCTCGGCAGGCGAGTGGCCCCAGTTGACCTTCTCGGGATACTCCTCCGCCGTGTACTGTGCGTCGTGGATCACGAGGTCGGCGCCGTCGAGGAAGGCGACGTGGCGCGCGTCCTCGGCGTGCAGGGTGGTCTCGCCGGTTGAGCCTATGCCGCCGCCCTCGGCCCGCTCGCGCATGTGCGGCTCGTGATCGACCGCGTAGACGACCGCAACCCCGTCGGCTTCGAGCCGATAGCCGAGCGTCAGCGCCGGATGATTCAGGTACTGGGCGATGACGCGTACGCCGCCGACCGTCAGCGCGCCCTCGCCGAGATCGTGGTAGCGGATCGTCGCCGCCAGCTGGCCGAGCGTGACCGGAAAGTACGGATGCTGCATCTGCGCCGATAGCACGGCTTCGAGGCGCTCGCCGCGACCGCCCGGCGCGTAGAGATCCCACTCGCTGCCCTCGGCGAAAACCGGGCCGAAGAAGGGAAAGCCCTGGATGTGATCCCAGTGCGTGTGGGTGATCATCAGGTGGCCGCGCACGGGCTCTCTGGCCTCGGCCATCAGCGCCTGCCCGAGACGATGGGCGCCCGTGCCGCAGTCGAGGACGATCAAGGTGCCGTCGGCCGCGCGCGCCTCGACACAGGCGGTGTTGCCGCCGAAGCGCAGGGTGGTCGGCCCCGGCGTCGCCAGTGAGCCACGCGTGCCCCAGAAGCGAATGCGCATCATCGCCTCCCAGTGCGGAGCGGCGTTGCCCCGTCGATTACTCCAGCTCGCGCGCCGCCGGAAGTCCCGGCAGCGTCGTGGCCGCGCGGACGCCGCGCACGATCGCATGGGCCACGGCGTCGGCCGCCGCGAGGCCCAGCCGCGTGATGTCGGCCGGCAGATCACCGACCGAGAGCGCGAAGAGCGTGTCGCCGTCGAACGCGGTGTGAGGCGGCGACAGCGCGCGCGCGTAGCCGAGCATCGCGAGCGACGCGAGCTTGGCGGCTTCGGGCTTGCTCAGGCGCGCGTTGGTGGCGACCGCGCCGATCGTCGTGTTCTCGGGCCTGGCGAACCGCTCGAGGGCTCGGCCGCCCGCCAGCTCGCGCGCCGAGTCGACGAGCCGAAGGCTGTCGGGCGCCTCGCGGGCGCCCGCAATCAGCGCGCCGGTGTCAGGATCGCGCACGTCGCCGACCGCGTTCACCACCACGAGCGCCCCGACCACGACGTCGCCCAGCCGGCGCGAGGCGCTGCCAATGCCGCCGCGCATCGCCCGGGCGATCCGATGCACCTTGCCCACGCTCGCGCCCGTGCCCGCGCCGACGTTGCCCTCGGCGACCGGCCCGGCCGCAGCGCCGGCAGCGGCTTCGCCGCCCATCTCGCGGGTGGGACGCGCGCGCCCGTCGCCGACGTTGAGGTCGAAGATGAACGCGCCCGGGACGTGCGGGACGACGGTCGGCCCCGCGGCGAAACCGCGGCCGCGCGCCTCGAGCCAGCGCATGACGCCCCAGATTGCCTCGCCGCCGAACCGGCTGCCGCCGCCCAGGACGACGCCGTCGACGGTCGGCACCAGGTGGCGAGGATCGAGGTAGTCGAGCCCGACGACGTCGTTCGCGCCGCCTCGCAGCTCGGCGCCACAGACCGCGGGGCGATCACACAGCACGACGGTGACGCCGGTGAGTCCCGTGAGATCGGTCGCGTGACCGACGCGGATCCCCGGGACGTCGGTGATCAGGGCTTGCGACTCACGTCGGCGGCCCGCAGCCGGCCGGCCGCGACCTCGCCCGCCAGCTCGAGCGCGCGCTGGGCGAGGGCTCGTGCCAGCGGGTGGTGCGAGAGCCGGCTCTCGTTGTCGGCGAATCCCATCGCCGCCGCCGTGGCGATCGCGGCCTGCTCGCTACGGTCGGTCGCGGCGAAGATCCACGCCATCTCCGCGAAGCGGCGGCTCCAGCGCCGGCGCCCCTCGGGCGTGAACTCGCGCTCGATCACCCGCCCCAGGATCGCCTCTTGCCGCTCGGCCTTGATCTGGTCGGAGACGACCAGTCTGCTCTCGCGCGCTTCCTGGACCTCGAGCGCATCGCTCTGAACGCTCTCGGGGTCGAGGAACCAGCCGGCCATCTCGGGGAGCCCGAGCAGCTCCAGGGAGCGGTCGGCGAGCGCTGGATCAGCGGCGGGGATGGGCGGCGGCCCGGCGGGCGCCGCGTCCGCGAAGAACGGCTGCCAGCGCCCGAACGTCGCCGGCGGCGACGTGCCGCGCTGGCGATGGAGCTCGAGCGCCTCGGCCACCAGGCCGAGGGCGCGCGCGGGCTCTGTCTCGACCCACGGAAGCTTCTGCGCTGCGCGGAGCGAGGCCAGCTCGGCCTCGAGCCGGCGCTTGGTGATGTCGCCACCGGCGACCTCGGTGATCCCGACCACGTCGTTGAGGATCAGCGAGCAGAGCGCGCCGCCACCGTAGGCGCCTTCGAACAGGATCCAGGCGGCCCGCGACCCGCTGCCGTCGATCCCCGAGAGCCAGGCGCGGACGGCATGCGGCGTGCCCCGCCGGACCACCGGCGCCGCCGGCGGCGCGGGGGCCGGCGCGAGGCCCCGTTGCGAGAGCCGATAGAGCGCCCGCTTCGCCGCCCGGCGCACTGAGCGGTCCGCGGAGCTCTCGGCGAGCCCGCTCAGCGCGGGCAAGGCGCCGGCGCCGTGTTCGTTCGCGAACGCGCGAAGCCTCTCGTCGAGGGCGTCCTCAGATAAGCCCCGGAGTGACCCCGGGTCGAGGGCCGCGGCAGGATCGGTCATCCGAAGCGAAGCTGGAAGAATGGATGAGCCGGATGGTCGATGAAGTACACGCGGCGGGCGTAGTCGAGGGCGCCCGCGTAGCCTTCGAACCGGTCGGCAAGCCGCCGAAATAGCGGCGCCGCGGCCGCCGCATCGGCGCGCGAGGTCGCTCGGCTATGCTCGGACACGAAGTGGTAGGCGCGCTTGCCCTGGCCGACGTAGTACCCGACCGACGCGGTGCGCTCGACGCGTTCGCGAAAGATGCCGGTCATGAAGAGCGTGAAGTCGCCGATGTGCTGGGACACCGTGACCTCGTGCTCGGGCTGGAAATACGACCCGTCCCAGGCGGTGCCGGCTTCGATGAGCATCTCGACGACGGTCTCGAGCCGCGGGATCGACGTGCCGCGCGGGTACAGGTTCTCGGTCCGCGCGAAACGCGTCAACAGATCGGCGAGGTACGGCGAGGCCAGGTCGTTCCCGATGGCCAGGTCGTGGAAGCTCGCCCGAATAGCTCGGTCGAAGAAGGCGCGAAGCTCCACACCCGGGATGATAGCAAATTCCGAATTTTGCTAGAATCCGTGCCCGTGGCTGACCGGCCGACCGCGCGACTTCCCTGGTTCGTCGTGCTGGCGACCTTCATTCTTCTCTTGCTGGTCGTGTATGTGCTGTTCGTCGGCTACCTTCCGTCCAAGCAGCGCGTCGCGGGCCTCGAGGCCGAGCTGAAGGACCTTTACAAGCGAGAGGCGGAGCTCCAGACGAGAATCGCCCAGCAGGACCAGCGCTACGCGCTCCGCGAGCGGCAGATCTCGGCGCTCACGGCCGAGCGCGACACGCTCATCCGGCGCCTCGAGGAGCTCGAGAAGCTGCTCGCCGCCTCGCGCGGCCAGCGCCACTGAGCGCGACCGCTCCAACCCTGAAGGTTTCGGAAACCCCTGCAATTATGCTATGGTGCGGCGCGCGAAAGGTGTAGGTCGACCACAGCCCACGGAGGGAAACGATGACGGATCGGAACGAGCAGTCCCCAGAGCAGGCCGGCGTCAGCCGGCGTGACACCCTCAAGCTCGCCGCAGCCATCGCGGCGTTCGGCGTCGCCATGGGCGTCCGCCCGGCCGACTCGATCGCCCAGGGCAAGACAGAGGGCAAGACCGAGGGTAAGACAGAGGGCAAGACCGAAGGCAAGACCGAAGGCAAGACCGAAGGCAAGGGCGAGGGGAAGGCCAGCGGTAAGGGTGAGGGTAAGGCCGGCGGCAAGGGCGAAGGCAAGATGGGTGGCAAGGGCGAAGGCAAGGCCGGCGGCAAGACCGAAGGCAAGACCGAAGGCAAGCAGTAGGGTGATCCTGCGTCAGGAGCGCGGCCGTTCCATACCGTGACCTCCTGGCCAAGGTCGACTTCAGCCTCGAGCGAGGCAGCCGCTTCTCGTATGTGTGCAACGCGTGCAAGCGCTGTTGCTACGGCAAGGCGATACGCGTGGGGCCGTACGAGGCGCTGCGCCTCGCTCGCAGGCTGGGTCTGACGACGACCGAATTTTTCGCGCGCCACACCGAGGCGGGCGGCACCGTGCTCCGAACCCGCGAAGACCGCTCGTGCGTGTTCCTCGACGAGCACGGCTGTAGCGTCCATCCCGACCGACCGCTCGCCTGCCGCCTCTATCCACTCGCGCGCTGGACCGATCCCGACGGCAACGAGAGCTTCGGCCACCTGGAGCCGCATCCCCAGACGGCCGGCGTGTACGGCGACCAGGGCACCGTCGCCGACTATCTCGCCGTGCAAGGGCTCGCACCGTACTTCGCGATGGGCGATCGGTATGGCGCGCTCTACGAGCGCATGGTGGCGCTGCTCGAGCGCCTGGCGCCCGCCGAGAACGAGCGGCGCGCCGAGCGGCGAGCGGAGGTGAACGAGATGGAAGCGGGCGAAGTCGCGACGTCGTTCTTCGACGTGGACGCGACCGTGGGCGACTACTGTCGCGCCCGCAACCTCGCGGTGCCCACCGAGATCGACGCGTTGATCGATTTCCACATCCGAGCCGTCGGCGCCTGGCTCGACGATCTCGAAGCGCGTCTGGGCCGCTGAAGCAACCCCATCGGCCTCGTTGAGCGGCCCCCTCGACCGACGTCCGGCTAGAGCAGGGACAGGAGCGTTTCGTTCGTCTCGCGGAGTCCGACCGAGAATCGCAGGTGGCCGGGGAAGCCGACGCCGGCGCCGTCGCGAACCAGGATTCCCGCGCGCATGAGACGGGTCCGCAGGCCCGCCGCGTCCGGGACGGCGACCAGCAGGAAGTTCGCGTGCGAGGGCGGGAACGCGTAGCCTCGCTTGGTCAGCTCGGCGCTGAGGTACGCGCGCTCCTCGAGCACGAGTCGCCGCGTCTTTTCCGCGTGCGCGTCGTCCTCGAGGGCCGCCAGCGCCGCGACCTGTCCGAGCCGGTTCACGTTGTAGGGCGCGCGGACGCGATTGAATCGATCGATCGTCTCCACGCTCGCCACCGCGTAGCCCACGCGCAGGCCCGCGAGCCCCGCGATCTTCGAGAACGTGCGGAGCACGACGAGGCGCGGATAGCGCTCGAGGAGCCGGATGCCGTCGACGTGGTCGGCGTCGTCGCAGAAATCCATGTAGGCCTGATCGAGGACCACGAGCGGCGAATCCGGGCCGAGCACGTCGAGGAACGCAAGGAGCGGTTCCCGGTGGATGATCGTCGTCGCCGGGTTGTGCGGCGAGCAGAGCATCACCGCCTTCGTCCGATCGGTGACCCGACGCCGGACGTCGTCCAGGTCGGTGTCGTATCCCGCCAGTGGGCTCTCCACCACGCGGGCGCCGGCGAGGGTCGCCGAGATCTCGTAAGGCTCGAACGAGGGCGCGGGTACGATCACCTCGTCGCCCGGCTCGAACGCCGCCGCCGCGATCAGCGCGATCAGCTCGTCAGCGCCGTTGCCGACGACGATCTGGTCGGCGCCCACGCCGAGGCGTCGTGCGAGCGCCTCGCGCAGGGCGCTCGAGCCGCCGTCGGGGTAGAGGTGGATCCGCGCGGCCTCGCGCTCGACGGCGGCCACCGCGCGCGGCGAGGGCCCCAGTGGATTTTCGTTGGCCGAAAGCCGCACGAGGTCAGACCGCCCGAGCTCTCGGGCGAGCGCCTCGAGCGAGAGGCCCGCATCGTAGGGGATCAGACCGTCGAGGACGGGGCGCCAGAGTCGTCTCACCCGGCCATTCTAGTAAGTCTGCGTCGCATTTGACAGTCTTCGTGCGGGATTGCTACGCTCTTCTGTCATGTCCGTCGAGCTGTTTCGCCGGGCCCGGCGTGCCGAAGCAAGGGCCGAGCGCGCCGAAGACCGGCGTCGCCTTCGGCTCGAATTCTTCCGTCAGTCACTCGCTCAGGGGTTCGACTCCCTGAAGGTGAGACACGCCGAGGGCGCGTCGGGACAGGAATCAGTCCGCACGCACGCCCGCCTCATGGACGACGTCATCTTCTCGCTGACCCGGCTCATCGCCGACGACGCCGACCGGGCCCGCCTCGAGCCGACCGCCCTGGTCGTGACCGCCCTCGGCGGCTACGGCCGGGGCGAGCTCCATCCGCTCTCCGACATCGATTTGATGGTGGTCTACGACGGCGAGCAGTCGCCGTACGTGCAGCGGATGATGCAAGAGCTCCTGTACTCGCTCTGGGATCTGGGGCTACAGGTCGGCCATAGCCTGCGCTCGCTCGACGACTGCGTGGCGATGGCGCGAACGGACTTCCCGAGCCGCACGTCGATGCAGGAGGCACGGTTCCTGGCCGGCGACCGGCGGCTCTTCGGCCGCTTCAGCAAGGTGCTGCGCGAGAACGTCTACCGGCGCGACTTCGCCCAGTTCCTCGAGACGACCTTGACGGAGCGCGACCAGCGCTACCGCCGCTACGGCGCCTCGCCGTACATCGGCGAGCCCAACGTGAAGGAGTCGGCGGGCGGTCTGCGCGACGTACACACCGCGATGTGGCTGGGCGCCGCCAAGTTCGGAGCGCGAACCCTGCGCGAGCTCTCCGACAAGGGGCTCATCACGCCTCGCGAGCAGGCCGCGACCGACGCGGCGCTGACCTTCCTCTGGCGAGTGCGGAACGAGCTCCATTTCTTCTCGGGCCACAAGAACGACGTGCTCTCGCGCGATCTCCAGCCGCGGATCGCGAAGAACCTCGGCTACGAGAACGACGAGACCTCGCTCGGCGTCGAGCGCTTCATGCGCGACTACTATCTGCACGCGCGGGCGATCCACCGCGTGTCGCGCCGCCTGATCGCGCGCTGTCAGGAGACTCTGTCCCGCCGCGGCTCGGCCGGCCGGCGCCAGCGGCAGCAGGCGCTGGCCGACGGGCTCGTGTTCTTCGACGGCCAGCTGCATCTGGTCGATCGCGACTCGGGCCCGCTGCGCGCCGATCCGGCCCGGCTCATGAAAGTCTTCTGGCACCTGCATCGCCTCGGCTGCGAGCTGTCGCTCGATCTCGAGCGGGCGCTCGAGGACTCGCTCTACCTCGTGGACGGCGCCTTCCAGCGTTCGGCGCCCATTCGCGATCTGTTCCTCGACATCTGCCGGACGTGGGGGCGCGTCGCGCAGACGTTCCGGGAAATGCACGAGCTCGGACTGCTCGGACGGTTCTTGCCGGAGTTCGGCGCGCTGACGTGCCTGGTGCAGTACGACGTCTACCACAAATTCTCGGTCGACCAGCACTCGCTGCTCGCCGTCGAGCACCTCGAGGCGCTGGCGCCCGGCCAGTCCGCAGAGTCGGAGGGCGCCGCGCAGGTGCTCGGCGAGGTGGAGAAGCCAGAGCTCCTCATGCTCGGCATGCTGCTGCACGACGTCGGAAAGGCCCGCGGGCACGGCCACGTCGCGAAGGGCATTCCGTTGATCCGCGAGCTGGTCACGCGGATCGACCTTCCGCCCGGCGACGGCGCGCTGGTCGAGTTCCTGGTGGCCCACCACCTCACGATGTCGCACATCGCTCAGCGGCGTGACATCGACGATCCCAAGACCATCGCGGACTTCGCGGTGACCGCCAGCGATCCGCAGCGACTCAAGATGCTCTACCTGCTCACCTGGGCCGACATGCGGGCGGTCGGCCCCGGCGTCCTCACGCCCTGGCAGGCGACGATCCTGCACGAGCTCTACAAGCGCACGCTCGCCCGGCTCACCGGCGGACGCAGCGAGCGCCCGAGCCGTACCCAGCTCGCCGATCGGCTGCGCCAGGCCGTCGGCGAAGAGCTGCCGGCGCAGGCGGTCAAGGCGCACCTGGCGATGATGTCCGACCGCTACCTGGCCACCACCGGCGTGCAGCGGATGGCCGAGCATCTCCAGATGCTCCAGACGCTGGGCAACACGTCCGTCGTGACCGAGCTGTTCCACCACCCCGATCTGGGTTCGTCCGATCTCGTCGTCGTCACCCGGGACCTGCCCGGCCTCTTCTCGCTGATCGCGGGCACGCTCGCCTCGCAGGGCGTGAATATCATCTCGGCCCAGATCCACACGCGCGGCGACGGCATCGCCATCGACACCTTCCAGGTCAACGATCCCGTCGGCGACGCCGTCATGTCGCCGGCGTACTGGGGACGCACCCTCGACGCGCTTGGCATGGTGCTGACGGGCGAGGCGCAGGTCGCGGCCTTGCTCGAGAAGCGGCGGGCCGCCGGACGCGCCGCCGGCGCCCAGGGGCCCGTGAAGATCACCCTGGACAACCACCTCTCGGACGACTACACGGTGCTCGAGGTGAAGTGTCCCGACCGCCTGGGCCTGCTCTACCTGATCACGCGCACGCTCGCGGGACTCGGCCTGGACATTGCGACCGCGAGGATCGCCACCGAGATCGATCAGGCGGTCGACACGTTCTACGTGCACGACGGCCAGGGCCGGAAGGTCGAGGACCCCGACGCGCTGGGGCACGTACGCGAGGCGCTCGAGCAGGCGCTCGTCCAGCCGATCTGACGATGCTCGGGCGCTACCGTGAGCCCATACGCAGCTGGACCGACCCGATCGGTCTCGCGCTCTATCGCCAGTTCCACCTGCGGCCGAACCATCTGACGCTCATCGGGCTCGGCGTGAGCCTCCTGGCCGCGACCGCCTTCTGCACGGGGCGGATCCGCACCGCCGGCGTCCTCCTCATCCTGGCCGGGCTCTGCGATTTCTTCGACGGCTCGCTGGCGCGCGCCTCCGGCCAGGT
>Ga0066699_10000314_pt1 | contig 12954 bp, 14 predicted proteins | sample GraSoiAngelo_148_FD_66455 | JGI IMG/M metagenome (GOLD analysis project Ga0066699, IMG submission 66455) | Grasslands soil microbial communities from the Angelo Coastal Reserve, California, USA - 14_1009_09_20cm | ecosystem: Environmental > Terrestrial > Soil > Grasslands | place: USA... | reverse complement strand
GCCAACCACCAGGCCTGGTTCGACCCGGCGTTCATCATCCCGTTCTTTCCCGAACGCCCTCTCATCTACACGATGGCCAAGCGCGAGACGGTGTTCAACCGCGGCTGGAAGCGAAGGCTCCTGCCGCGCATCGGCGTATTCCCGATCTCACCCAACCGCGGAGAGCTCGACGACCAGGGCCTGCGCACCGTCTACCAGGTGCTGGATCGCGGCGGTGTGATGCTGATGTTCCCCGAGGGCCGCTACTCGCGCGGCCGAGCGCTGCGCCCGCTGAAGAACGGAATCGGCTACTTCGCCCTGCAGGCGGGCGTGCCGATATGCCCCGTCGCGGTCAACGGCACCGATGCGCTGTGGCCGTTCCGGCGAATCGACGTGACGATCGGGCCGGCGGTCCTGCCGGATGTGCCGGCGTGGTGGGAGCTGAGCCGTCGGGTGACCAGCATGGTGGACCGCGTGCGCGGCGCCATCACCACCGCCCTGGCCAGGCGCCGCGCCTAGAATCGTTCGGCTTTGCACCTTGTGATCGGCGCGGGAGAGTTTCTCGGCACGCATGTCACGCGGGCGCTGGCGTCGGAGGTTCCGGTCATCGAGCTCCACGCCGACGCCGACGAGGAGACGTTGGCCGACGCGATAAGCGGCGTGGAGGTTGTCGTCTTCTGCGCCCAAACCGCATCGCCCGCCCGTCGTCTGCGATACCGCAGGCGGCCGCCGCCCGCCCTGCAGCGCGCGGTCGAGGCGGCCCGGCGGGCGCACGTGCGCCGGCTCGTCCACGTGTCCACCGCCGACGTTTTCGGCCCGGATCACTTTGCACGCGTGACCGAGCACTCGCCCGTCAAGCCGGTCCACGCGTACGAGCGCATCAAGCTCTTCGAGGAGGAGTGGCTGCTGGACACTGCCGGCGACCTCGAGGTCGTGATCGTCCGCCCGGCGCGGATTTTCGGTGAAGGCGAAGACTGGCTGCTGCCCAGGCTGATGGCCGCGGCGGTGCGCGGACGCGTGTGGCTGCCAGGCGGCGGCAAGGCGACCCAGACCTTCGTCGGCGCGGAGGACGTCGGCCGCGCCTGCCTGGCCGCCTCCGACCGCGGCCGGCCGGGCCATCGCTACCTGGTCGGAGGCTTCGACTCCACCTGGCGCGATTTCGTCACGTCCTCCGCGCGTGCGGTCGGGTTCGCCGCCGAGATTGGTGCCATCCCCTACGACCTCGCCTACCTATGGGCGCTTGGCCTGGAGACGGTGACGGCACAGGGCGCCGCGGTGTGGCCGGGCGTTTACGCCCTCGACGTCCTCGGCAAGCCCCACCACTACGACGACTCGCATTCCCGGCGCGAGCTCACCTGGTCGCCTTCGATCGGCAGCTTCGAGCAGGAGCTGCCCGCGATGGCGCGGTGGCTGACCCAGCTTCCCGTAGTTGCGGCGGCGCTGGCGGAGAGCTTGCAGCGGCCCCTCCCGGCCGAGCCCGCGAGCGGGCGGGGCCACCCTCCCCGCTAGCGGGGAGGAAGGCGGCCCCTCCCGGCCGAGCCCGCGAGCGGGCGGGGCCACCCTCCCCGCTAGCAGGGAGGAGAAGCTACTTCACCGCCAGGCAGGTGATCGTCTTGAAGACGCCGTCGATCTTCTGGATCTTGTCGACGATCAAAGAGCCGATGGAGTTGACGTCGGGGGCCTCGCAAACCGCGATCACGTCGTACTCGCCCGTGATGGCGTCGGCGGCTGAGATTCCCTGCACGCCTTCCATCTTTTTGGCCACCTCCAGTGCACGCCCGGGTGACGCGTTGATGAGTACGTACGCCTTCATCGCTTAACCCCCAACTCTTTTTGTGGATGGAACTTCGCTCAATCTACTTTTTCTTGCGGCGTTTGTCGGCCAGGTGCTGGGCGAGCTTCTTCAGACCCGGGTTGACGGATACGACCTTGGGCCCGCGCGACTTCTTGTCCCGGGCCTTGGCGCGCGCGCTCTCCCGAGGAGCGACCCGGTCGAGCTCGTCGCTCACTGAGCGGGGGCCGGCGGAGCGGGCGGTGGAGGCTGGAACTGATAGCTGGGCGCCGGCACGTAGTCGATGTCGAGGCGCCTGAACGCGAGCGTCCAATACGTCGAGCCCTGGGCGGCGAAGAACGACTGCACCACCAGCGAGATCGCGAACAGGACGACCACGCCCACGACCACCAGGGGAACGACCGCCGTCGAGTTCGTCGCTCCGATGGCGACGCCCACGAGCACGAGGGGGGCGAAGATGAGGGCAAAGACGCACGCCAGGGCAATCCCAACCACGATGGCGACCGCGATACCCAGGAGCCAAACCAGCAGCGTCCGGCCCAAACGCTTGAACACGAGCCGGTGCGCACGTACGATCGCCGGCCACGCCATGAGCTGCTCCAGCACCACCGCCCGAGTCCCCAGGCGGTCGAGCAGGAAGAGGTAGATCAGGTAAGGGATCGCGATCAGGACCAGGAGGAAGCCCAGGCCCACGAACGAGGCGACCACCCCTCCGTTCTGGTGTCCGAGGCCGGCGAGGACCCCCACGACGAAGCCGGCGAACAGCAGAAAGAGTGGGAGGTAGAGCAGCAGGAAGAGAAGGCGGAACCGGATGACGACCCACATGGTCCCGACGCCTGAACGCCACGCCCAGCCGAGGCCGAACGGCCGCTCCGCGTCGTGCTCCGCCGAGGCGCGGACGGTCGCTCCCTCGCACACCGCGGCCAGGATGAAGAAGGCGATGACGAGCAACAGCCAGACGACCGCCACCAGCACGATCAGCGCGACGTGGTCGGCAAGCCAGGTCGTGACCTGGTTCTGGAAGGTCGCGAAGTCGGTCTGGCTGCTTGTGTTCGAGGTGCTCTGGGAGTAGTTGAAGCTGAACCCCCCGGCCTCTCCCGAGAACAAGGCGATCAGCCACAGGTACTTGCGGGCCCAGGCGATCCGGAACGACCGGGTCACGCACTCCCAGTAGGGCATGACTTAGAAGGTGGAGGGCACGATGGCCCGCTTGTGGATGCCCGACCCGAGCAGCATCTCGCCCTCGCGGCACTCGACCTCGAAGTACAGCTTGTTGCCCTTGACCTCGATGAGGCGAGAGGTGACGGTGATCGTGTGGCCTGGCGCGGTCGGCGCGAGGTGGCGCACGTGCACCTCGTAACCGACGGTCGTGTGTCCCTCCGGAAGTAGGCGTTCTACCGAGCGATGGCTGGTCATCTCCATCAGGCCGATCATGGCCGGCGTGGCGAAGGTCCCCTTGCCGCCCACGTGGTGGGTGAGAAGGTCACCGTCGACGACGCGTTCCAGAAGCCCTTCGACGCCAGGCTGGATGCCTTCGCTCGTCCCCACCATATAGATTGTCTTTGGTGACGCTCCCTTCCGTACGTAAGGCTATCTTCCCCGCGGCAGGCCTGGGGACTCGATTTTTGCCCGCGACCAAGGCCCAGCCGAAGGAGATGCTGCCGCTCGTCGACAAGCCGACCATCCAGTACGGCGTCGAGGAGGCGATCGCGAGCGGGATCGAGCAGGTGATCATGGTCACCGGCGGCGGAAAGCGGGCCATCGTCGACCACTTCGACCGCTCGCTCGAGCTCGAGCACTACCTCGAGGAGCGAGGCAAGAGCGACCTTCTCCACATCCTGAGCGAGGTCGACGAGCTGAGCAACCAGCTCGACATCACGTACATCCAGCAGAAGGAGCCGCTGGGTCTCGGCCACGCCGTCTGGACCGCGCGCCGCCTGGTCGAGAACGAAGCGTGCGCCGTTCTGCTGGCGGACGACGTGATCCTCTGTGAGGGCCGCCCCGCCCTCAAGCAGCTGATCGACGCGCACCGCAGCACGGGCGCGACGGTGCTGGCCGTGAGACGCGTGCCCAAGAGCGAGGTCAGCCGCTACGGCATCATCGCCACCGGTGGCTCCAGGGGTGGGATCCACGAGATCGTCGACATCGTCGAAAAGCCCCCGGCCGGCGATGCGCCGTCCGACCTGGCCGCCCTCGGCCGCTACGTCCTGCTGCCCGCTGTCTTCGGCGAGCTCGACCGGGGGGAGCCTGGCGCCGGAAACGAGATCCAGCTGGTCGACGCCATCAAGCGCACCATCGGCCACCAGCCGGTGGTCGGCGTCGAGTTCGAGGGCGACTACTACGACACCGGCACGGTGCCGGGCTACTTGAGGGCCAACCTGATGCTGGCCATGAAGCGAAACGGGCTCCGGGAGGAGCTCGCCCCGCTGCTTCGGGAGCTGCTCGAAACCTCGCCCGAGAGCGTCTGATCCCCGTCCTATAATCTGTAGACGCTCAATGAGCCGAATCCCCGCCCGAGTGATTTACCTATGGCTGTTTCAGGACGAAAGAGATTCGACGACGACAAGGTTGTCCGGTATGAGACCGCGGAGAAAGACTTCGAGGTCGAAGTCTCGCGCACGCTCAACAAATGGTGCGTCACCGTCTACCAGCGCCCGGACCGCCAGATCGTGGTCCAAGACTTCTACCCGGAACGTTGGAAAGCGCTCGCGCGGGCGCAGGACTTCATCCGACTCCTGAACCAGCGCAAGAAGAAGGAAGAGGAAGGCCTCAACTCCTCCGACGACGACTACTAGTCGTCGGTAGACTTACCGGCTCGTGAACTGGGCAGTGCTGCGTCGGGAGTGGGGGGCGGTCACCTTCGTCCTGACGGTGGTGGCGGGCATGATCGTGGTGCCGCTCGCGCTCTACTTCGCGAACGTGAGCCCGGCCCCGATCACGACCCCCAACCTCACAACCTCGAGCAGCGCGCGAGCCAGCTCCGTGCACAGCCCGAGCCCCTCACCGTCCCCGACACCGTCGCACTCGCCGACACCGTCGCACTCGCCGACGCCGACTCACTGAGACCGCGCTAGGAGGCGACTCCCCACAGCAGTCGGTCTCCGTTCGGCCGGACGATGTCCGCCAGCGGAAGCGAGAAATCGGCCACCGACCTCTTGTCCGCGGTGACCCGCATCTCGATCACGTCCGACAGGCGCAGGTGCGCGATTGCGGCGCAGTCATGGAGGAAGGTGAACACGACCGGGCGCACCAGGTTCAGCACGTAGTCGGCGATGTGCGCGCCGTCGGAGAGCGTCTGGCCCTCGACGCTCCTGTCCCGATAGGCGAGCACGACGACACCGTCGCCCAGCAGGACAGGGTTGGTCCAGACATATGAGCTCGAGCTCGAAGCGCTCAGCGCCTGCAGGATCTCGGCGAGCCGCTCCATCGGAGGTGGCGGCCCCTCGAACAGCAGCGGCACGTCGCGCTGCGGCTCGTTGAAGCGCTGGGCGCGGTACTGGGCCGTGAAACCCAGGTCGGAGATGCCCGCGAACGGTGCAGGCACCTTGATGGACATCTCGCCAAGATTTGGGGTGGGACGCATGCTGGAACCGGACTCTGCCATGTCGTATTAACGCATGCGTGCCTGCCGAAAGTCTCCTACCAACGCAGTAGTGCGCTGAAAATGAGATCGAGATGCCCCTGACCGGGATCCGGGTCCTGGACCTGACGCGGCTTTTGCCGGGCGCCTACTGCACCCAGCTGCTGGCCGACCTGGGCGCCGACGTCATCAAGGTCGAGGAGCCAGGCACCGGCGACTACATGCGCCTGACGCCGCCGCTGGTGGATGGGCAGAGCGTCCTCTTCAACGCGATCAACCGCCGCAAGCGGAGCATCGCCCTGGACCTGAAGACCGACCGAGGCCACCAGGCGCTCCTGCGCCTCGTCGAAACCGCGGCCGTGCTGGTGGAGGGCAACCGCCCCGGCGTGATGGACCGGCTGGGGATCGGCTGGGAGGTCCTGCACAAACGCAACCCTCGCCTCGTCATGTGCTCGATCACGGGCTACGGACAGGACGGGCCTTACGCGTCCCGCGCCGGCCACGACCTCAACTACATGGCGATCGCGGGAGGTCTTGGGTTGAACGGGACTCGGGACGGCCCGCCGGTTCCGCTCTCCGTCCAGGTCGCCGACATCGGCGGTGGCGGGCTTGGGCCGGCGGTCCAGATCCTTGCCGCGCTCGTCGGTGTGGAGCGCGGCTCCGAAGGGCGATGGATCGACGTATCGATGACCGACGGCGCCGTCGGGGCGCTTGCCCTTGCCTTCGCCGCGCAGGCTGCCGGCGAGCGCGTGGCGAGGGGCGACCAGCGGCTCGCCGGCCGTTACCCGTGCTACCGCGTCTACGCGTGCGGAGGCGGCGGTTACTACAGCGTGGCCGCGCTCGAGCCCAAGTTCTGGAAAGCCCTGTGCGAAGCCCTCGACCGGGCCGACCTGGTCGAGCTGCAGTACTCGGAGGACGTCGGCGTGCAAGGCACGATGGAGGAGATCTTTGCCTCCATGACGCGCGACCAGTGGGAGGAGAGGCTGTCCTCGCTCGACGCTTGCTGCGAGCCGGTCCTCGACCTGGACGAGGTGGCGAAGCATCCTCAGATCGTGGCCCGGCGCCTGCTCGAGCCCCGCCCGCAAGGGCGTGCGCCGCAGCTTGGCGAGCACACCGAAGAGCTGCTCAGAGAGATCGGACTCTAGCCCAGACCTGCTCTACCTGCCGCCGCGTTTCTTCGCGTGCGCCGCTGTTGTCGACGATGTGCTGAGCACGTGGACGTTTCTCGTCAATCGGCATCTGCGACGCCATGATCGCTTCGGCCCGTGCACGCGGGAGGCCGCGGCCCTCGACCAGGCGCTGCAGCTGCACCTCTGGTGGCACGTATACGAGGACGACGCTCGAGTAGAGCCCCTCCAGGCTGTTCTCGAAGAGCAGCGGGACGTCCTGGATGACGATTTCGGCGCCCCGTCCCGCCGCCTCCACCGTGCGATCGGCCATCCACTGCCGCACGAGCGGATGCACGATCGCGTCGAGCCGCTCGAGTGCGCCGGGATCCCGGAAGACCAGGTCGCCGAGCCTGGCGCGGTCGACCTGGCCGTCGCGCACGAACTCCTTGCCGAATTCCTCGACGATCGCGTCGAAGCCAGGAGTGCCCGGCGCGTAGACCGCGTGCGTCGCCTCGTCGGCGTCCACGATCGCCGCGCCCAGGTCGCGAAACATTCCGGCCACCGTCGACTTTCCGGAGCCGGCGCCGCCCGTCAGCCCAATCAGCTTCAATTTGTGTGCATGGCTGACGACGAGAAATTCGACGCCGTCGTGGTCGGCGCCGGGCCGGCCGGGACGGCGGCCGCGCTCACCATGGCGAAGGCCGGCCTGCAGGTGGCTTTGCTCGAGAGAGGTGCGAAGCCGGGCGCGAAGAACGTGATGGGCGGCATTCTCTACAACCACTACCTCGAGGAGATCGTAGGCGAGGACTGGAAGCAGGCCCCGCTGGAGCGACCGATCATCGAGGAGCGGCGGTGGCTCATGACCCCGGAGGCGGCCATCGGAATCGACTACAAGAACCTCCGCAACCGTTCGCACCCGCACTCGTACTCGGTGCTGCGCGCCCGATTCGACCCGTGGTTTGCGGAGCAGGCCGAGAAGGCGGGCGCGATGGTCGTGCCCGAGACCGTGGTCGAGGGCCTGATCCACAAGAACGGCCGCGTGGTGGGCGTCGCCACCGGGCGGGGCGACGACCTGTACGCCGAGGTCACGATCGTGTGCGAGGGCATCGGGCTGGGCACCGGACTGCTCGAGAACACTGTCATCGACGGCAAGCCGCTGCGGCGCAAGCTGCGGCCCGACGAGGTCGCGATGGCCGTCAAAGAGATCATGCAGCTCGACTCGGGGCTCATCGAAGAACGATTCAACTGCGAGCCCGGCGAAGGATGCACAGTCGAGTGCTTCGGCGACTCGACGATGGGCATGTCCGGGTTCATGTTCATCTACACCAACCGCGACACCCTCTCGGTCGGTGGTGGCGCGTTGCTCAGCGAGTTCAACAAGACGCTGCGTACCCCGAACGACCTGATGGAGCACTTCAAGCAGCACCCTGCGGTCAAGCCCCTTCTGCGCGGTGCGGAGACGGTCGAATACCTCGCACACCTGATTCCCGAAGGCGGCTACCGCGGCATCCCCAAGGTCTACGGGCCGGGCTACCTGGTGTGCGGGGACGCGGCGATGCTGTCCAACCCCGTCCATCGCGAGGGATCCAACCTGGCGATGGAGTCAGGCAGGCTGGCGGGCGAGACCGTGGTCCACGCCAAGGAGGCAGGCGATTTCTCAGACCGGCGGCTGGCCGAGTACCGGGGCCGGCTGGACCACTCCTGGATCATGGCCGACATGAAGAAGTACGACAAGGCTGTGCCGCTCCTGGAGCACAACCCTCAGCTGCTGACGAAGTACCCGTCAGTGGCGGACCGCGCCCTCGACGAGTTCTTCCGCGTCGACGGGACGTCGAAGTGGGACAAACAGAAGAAGATCTTCAAGATGCTGCGCAAGGAGGGCCTGTTCAGGATGGGCTGGGATACGTTCAAATCCGTGTGGGCGATGAAATGAAGGCGCTGCAGCAGACCGCGGACGGAGTGGTGTACGAGGACGGCGTCCTGCGCCTGCCCGACGGGCGCGAGATGGCGTGGCGATGGTGGGGAGAGCCGGGAGGCAGGCCGCTGCTGCGCATCCAGGGGACGCCCAGCTCGCGTCTGCAGCGAAACCCAGACGAGAGTGCGCTCAAAGAGACGGGGGCCAGGTACCTCATGGCCGACCGTCCCGGGTACGGTGGCTCGACGCGCAAACCGGGCCGCGGGATCGCCGACGTCGCGGACGACTACGCGGCCCTGCTGGAACACTTCGGGCTCGAGCGGGTGCCGGCCATGGGCACCAGCGGCGGTGGGCCACACGTACTGGCGCTGGCGGCGCGCCATCCCGACCGCGTTTCCGCGGTCACCGTGGTCGTGGGCGGGACGCCGCTGGTCGAGGACGAGGTCAAGCACCTGGTGGGCGTCAACGCCCGCGGCTACGCGCTGGCCGAGCAGGGCTGGCAGCCACTGCACGAGTTCTTGGTCGAGGTCCGCAAGCGATTGCTGAGCGATGAGGGCATGCAGGGTGTGCTCAGCGATGCGCCCGAGTCCGACCGCAAGATCATGTCGGACCCAGCGTGGCAGCGAATGTCGCGCGAGAACATCGCCGAGACCTTGCGCCAAGGGGCGGAGGGTTGGACCGACGAGTCGTTCGCGATGCACGGCAGCTGGGACTTCGAGCCGGCGGACGTCAAAACGTCGGTGACGTGGTGGCACGGCGACGACGACAAGAACGCGCCGCTCTCAGCCGCGCGGCGTGTCGTCGCGAAGCTGCGGAATGTCGACCTTCGGGTCTGGCATGACGAAGGCCACTTCGCGTCGCTGGTCCACGACAAGGAGATCGTGAGCGAGCTCCAGTCCCGGTCTACTTCGAGACGCTGACCTGGATGGTGTGGTAGCCGCTGGCGCCGCTCGGGAAAGACGGCGCGGAGCTGGGGTCCTGCCTCTGGCCTGAGCCGTCGGTGGCGCGCACCCTCAGCCTGTAGACGCCCTCGGAAGCGGGCGTCCAAACAGTCCGCCAGCGCACCCAGGTCAGGTTGGAAAGAGGCGGGTCGAGCGAAACCTGGGTCCACGTCGAGTCATTGGTCGTGATCTCGACCTTGCTGACGCCTCGGGTGCCGGCGAAGGCGACCCCGCCGACCTCGATCGCTCCGATGCGCACGATGTCACCGTCCCGGGGTACGTCGAACCGCGCCGTGGTCTTGACGACGGCGTTGTGGTCCCAACCCTGCTGCTCCCAGAACCCGCGCAGCTCCGAGCTCGACAGCTCGATTGTGTCGAGCCATTTGGGGGCCTTCATGCCGTAGTGCCCCGGGATGACGAGTCGAGCGGGAAAACCGTGGACCATGGGCAGCGGCGCGCCGTCGAGGTCATAGGCGACGAGGATCTCCGGCGTCCCCTCGACCGTGCTCAGGGGAAGGCTCTCGGTGTAGCCGTCGCGGGCCCGAAAGCCGACCCACGACGCGCCTCCCTGGGGCGACGCGCCGGCGACCAGGTCGCGCAGGCGCACTCCGGTGAACTGACCGGTGCTCATGAGGTCGCCACCGACGTTGTTGCTCACGCAGGCGAACGTCACGTACTCCTCCGTCGGTGAAAGTGCGCGCAGGTCGCCGAGGGAAAGGGTCATCGGCTTGTCCACCATGCCGCTCACGTGCAGCCTCCACGCCTGGCCGTCGACCGTGGGGTCGTAGCCGACGATGTTCTTGGAGACGACGTAGAAGTTCTGGACCGGTGTGATGTCGGGCGAGATGCCGCGCAGGGCCGACTCCGGCGAGTTGAAGATGGCCGCGTACCAGTCAGGGAGGAGGCGCAGGGCCAGGCCGCCGATGCTGATCGCCGCGATCGATATCGGCACCGCCGAAAGGAGCCGGCGCCGCCCCATGTCGACCCCGTACGGCCCCTGCCCTCCGTACTGCAGGACCACGGCGTAGATCGCGAACAGCGCGGCCCAGGTGAGCGGGGTCGCGGGACCGTCGTTGAGGCCGAGCATGCCCGCGCCGCCGACCGGGAGCAGCACGGTGCAAACGAGGAGCCAGCCCGCCCCCGCGAAGACGAAGGGAAGCCACGAGGAGGTCCAGCGGAGGTTGGCGATGGCCGACACGGCCCCCAGCACGCCGAGGGCCAGGACCATCGCGACGATCAGGCCTGCCTCCTCCAGCACCTTGCCCGCGTGCTGGAGGTTGTCGATGAGGAAGCCGAATACGAATCCGGGCATGAGCGAGAGCAGCGGTTCGTTGAGCAGCCCGGGCAGCGGGCGGAGGCCGAGGAGGAGCGCCGCGTAATACATCACCGCCACGAGGGCGGCACCCGCGACACATCCCCACCCGAACCCGCTGAGAGCCGCCTGCTTCCGTGTCACCGCGAGAGGTTGTACCACCGAATCATGTCGATTGCTTTACAGCGAGAAGCAACGGCACAGTCGGCGGCTGGTAGCATCCTCGGGTCGGAATGGCCGCCCCGATCACCCCCGAAGACCTCTACCGTTTCCGCTGGATCGACCACGTCCGCCTCAGTCCTGACGGCGAGCGTGTCGCCTACCAGGTGAGCTGGGCAGACGCGGCTTCCCGGCAGAATCGAAGTCGTATCGTCGTCCGCCGGCTGCTCGACCCGGAGCCGGTGGAGCCGACCGCCGGCATCCTTCGCGACCACTCGCCGGAGTGGTCGCCCGACGGCCGCAGCATCGCGTTCGTGAGCAGGGTGGGCCCGGTCGATCAGCTGTTCGCGCTCGATATCACCACCGGCGGACCGCCGCGGCAGCTCAGCTCGGTTCCGGACGGCGTGGGCATGCCGCAGTGGTCGCCAGACGGTAAACGCATCGGATTCCTCGGCGCCGTGCTCGCGGACCCCGACGCGGTGGTCGACGACCCGCGGGCGCCTGAGAGCCGTGAGCAGATCCGGCGAGCGCCGGTCGCCCGGGTCGTGCGCCGTCTCGACTACAAGCACGACGGCCGGGGTTACGTCGACGGTCGCTACCACCACCTCTTCTGTGTGCCTGCGGCAGGCGGCGATGCCAGGCAGCTCACCGACGGCCCGTGGGACGTCTCCGACTTCGACTGGGCGCCCGACAGCACCCGCCTCGTCGTCGCCGGCAACGCGGAGCCTGGGGCCGACCTTCAGCGGGAGCTGAACCTCTACCTCGTCGACGTCGAGGCCAATCGGGTACGGCTCGGCGGCGGCTTCTATCTGAGCTCGCCGATCTGGTCCCCGAAGGGCGACCTGATCGCCTTCATCGCCCCGAACGGCCTCGACGTCGGCCTGCTCGAGCGGCTGTGGGTGGTGCCCCTCGCCGGCGGCGGTCCGCGCTGCCTCACCGCCGACCTCGACCAGGCGGTGAACGACAGCGTCATCAATGACATGCGCTCCGGGCATGCGACCCGGGTCATGTGGTCGGCGGAGGGGGACCGGATCTTCTTCCCCGCCAGCGGGCCGGGCGTCACCACCATCCAGTCGGTCGACCTCGACGGCAATCTTCGCGAGGAGGCGGGCGGCCGGCGCCGGATCTACGACTTCGATGTCGCTTCGGGCGTGATCGCGTTCTGCGCCTCCGACCCTCGGACCCCCGGCGAGCTCTACATGCTCACCAAGGGCGCCGAGGCGCGGGTCACCGACCTCAATCCGTGGCTTCACGACCGGTTCGTGGCCGAGCCGCAGCAGGAGTACTTCAAGGCCCCCGATGGCTGGAGCCTGGAAGGGTGGGTCCTGAAACCGCAGGACTTCTCCCCTGACCGCGTGTACCCGACGGTGATGGAGATCCACGGAGGACCCCACGCACAGTACGGCTGGTCCTTCTTCCACGAGCTCCAGGTCCTGGCGGGCATGGGCTTCGTCGTCTTCTACATGAACCCGCGCGGCTCCGACGGTTATGGGGAGCGCTTCCGGCGCGACGTCGTCCGCGACTGGGCGGGCAGGGACTACATCGACCTGATGAGCTCGCTCGACCAGGCAATTGATCGGACAGGATTCATCGACGCCAAGAAGCTTGGGGTTGGCGGCGGGTCGTACGGCGGCTACATGACCAACTGGATCATCGGCCAGACCGACCGCTTCGCGGCCGCCGTGTCGATGCGCTCGATCTCGAACCTCGTCAGCGAGTACGCGCAGCACGACATCGTGCTGTGGGGCCTGCTGCAGCTCGGGCCGCCGCCCTGGCCGGACCTCGACGAGCTGTGGCGCCGGTCGCCCATCCGCTACGTCAAGAACGTGCGCACGCCGCTGCTCCTGACCGCCGGGGAGATGGACCTGCGCTGCGCGATGTCGCAGTCAGAAGAGCTGTTCGGCGCCCTGCGCCTGCTGGGCAAGACCGTGGAGCTCGTCCGGTTCCCAGAGGAGTCGCATGACCTGTCGCGTGCGGGCCGGCCTGACCGGCGCGTCGAGCGCCTGAAGCGGATCGCCGGCTGGTACGAGCGCTACCTGGGCACCGCGTCCTCCGAGCGCCCCGCGCCCGAAGAGGAGACCCAGATCCTGCCGATCCCCGCGGAGGCTCCGCGGGAGTGGGCGAAGACGATTGCGATCACCAGCGCGCCGATCGAGTCGGTGGACGT
>Ga0066699_10000313_pt1 | contig 12959 bp, 9 predicted proteins | sample GraSoiAngelo_148_FD_66455 | JGI IMG/M metagenome (GOLD analysis project Ga0066699, IMG submission 66455) | Grasslands soil microbial communities from the Angelo Coastal Reserve, California, USA - 14_1009_09_20cm | ecosystem: Environmental > Terrestrial > Soil > Grasslands | place: USA... | reverse complement strand
TCGGTGGCAGTGATGGTGAGGGTGTGGCTTCCAGCTGCCAGACCGGTCAGATAAACGTCAAGAGTTTGCGTATTGGCCTGGTAAAGGACGTTTCCGTTCTCGAGTATTTGCAGCGATTGCACGGGACTGGAATCGGTTGTTCCGGCGACAAAGTGGACAGGCAAGCTCACCGTAGCGGACGTGCCCGGAGTGCAGATCGTGATCGTCTGGTTAGTGGCGCTCAATTTGCAAGGCGGAGTCATGCTTACGTTGATGTTGGTTTTGAAGGTGGCTCCGGTGGAGTCCCAGGCCTGAACGGTCAGCAGATGATTTCCTAATGATAAGCGAATGTACGTATCCAGGGTCGCGGCGCTCACCTGGTACACCAGCGCGTTGTCAACATAGATCTGCAGCTTGGTCACGGGATTGGAATCCGTGGTGCTGGCTTGCACGTGCGTGGGCGTGGCCACGATATCGTTCTGCTTCGGCGTGCAAACCGTGACCGAAGGATTTTTGGTGCCGGGGTTGCAGGTTTGGGCTGAAACCGGAATGCCAAAACACGAAAGCGCGATCAGCGCAGGAAGCACAAACTGTGCGCCGGCGATGCCAAAGGCAGGCGCCTTGCGACGCATCCTGTGGAGCGCGAAAAGGCCGTTCTTCCAGAAATCGAAGTTCATTCAGTCCTAAGTGACGTAGGGGAGCGCAACGAGGGCCGGCGTAATTAGGACGGCCCTGGCGGGCTGAGGGTTGCTTCGACTATCTGCTAGCCGGCAAGTTCAAGCGGGAATGTATTGTCTGTGGTAGCGGGTAACGCTTTCACAGCCGGCTTCACCTGCTCAAACGTACACTGTCGAGGTTTCTTTTCGGGACGCCAGCGCAAGAATTTTGTGCCATGGCGAAATCTGCCGCCAGAAAAGTGATCGTACTGCACCTCGCAAACCAACTTGGTCTTGAGCGGTTGCCATTCGGTGGAGCGCTTGGTGCTCCAGCGACTGGGTCCGGCGGGCGCGTGTCCGGTAAAGCCGGGTGGACCAATCAGTGGCTCGACGATTTTTTTAAGCTCACGCCGTTGTTCAGCGTTGAAGCTGGAAGTAAAGCCCCCGTGATCCAGCAGCCCTTGCTGGTTGTATAGACCTAGCAAGAGCGAACCGATTCCGCCACCCTTCTCCGCGTAGCGGAAGCCTCCCACTACACAGTCGGCAGTGCGAATGCGTTTGATCTTCACCATAGCCGTGCGTTCACCCGAACGGTAGGGTTCGTCCAAACGCTTAGCAATAATGCCATCCAGTCCGATTGCGCCCATCTGGCGCATCCATTGCTCGGCCTGGCTTCGTTCCTTCGTGGCAGGGGAAAGGCGAACCATTCCTTTTGGAGGCACCGTGCTGAAGAACTCTTCAAGCTTCTGGCGGCGTTCTACTAGCGGCAGGCGAATCAGCAATTTGCCATCGTCGTTCACCAGCAGATCGAAGCACATGAGAGTGGCTGGGGTTGCCGCGGATAATTTCCGGATGCGCGATTCGGCAGGATGAATGCGCAGAAGTAGATCATCGAAGGAGAGCTGTCCGGCGGAAAAAATAGCAATCTCGCCGTCGAGCACGAAACGGCGTTGGGGCAAGCTGCGCAGTGCGGCAACCACTTCAGGAAAATACCGGCCCAGCGGCTGACCGGCTTTCGATTGCAACAGCACCTCACTCTTGTAGCGAAAAGCGAGGCAGCGAAAGCCGTCCCACTTGGGTTCGTAGAGCCATCCGGGGCCGGAGGGAATCTCGGACACTGACTTCGCTTCCGCCGGCGGGTATGGTGGTTGAAGGGGAAGACGAATTGGGGGAAACGTCTGTCCCAACTCTTCGGACGGGACGGCCCCGGCTTTCACCCGAGTGGTGAGGTTCCGCTTCGGTGGGGCGATGTTCCGCCGAGACTTGGGTCGGGTCGCTTTTGGCATCAAGACTTTTGATGCTTGGGCTGGCGATCGTGGCCGAAAACAAAGATCGGATATTTTCCAGTAACTTATCTTCAGGGTTGCGAGGCGGGAGCAGGAATCTTGGTCTGAGTGGCCACTTGTGACGATTGCTTTTCCAGTTGTTGCAGTTTCTGCTGTGCCATAAGCGCATCCTCGGCATGCGGCGCCAGTTGAAGATAATTGCGTAAGTGTTCCGCCGCGCCGTGGTAATCATGTTTGAGGGCCAAAATTGCGCCCAGCAAAAAGTGAAGCCGGGGGAGACGATGTTGCGCATCCACACGCAAACCCTGGAGGGCAGACTTTTCTGCTCGATCCACTCGGCCAAGATAATAATTTGAAGCTGAGTTCAGGAACCAACCCTGGGGGAAGCCGATCGGGTCGAGGGCAAGCAGTTGATCCGTGGCGTCCACTGCGTCCTGCCAATGCTGCTGCCGGGCAGCAATTTGCGCGAGTTCGGCGTAGGGCATGACTAACTTCGAATCGGCTGCAAGTGCTTCGTGAAACGCCAGCTGCGCGTCAGTTATGTTCCCCAGTTGGATTTGCACCCGTCCTAATTCCAACCATGCCAGAGCGAACCGGGGATATTCCCGAATGGCTTTTTCAAAGCTCTCCCGCGCCGCCGCCCATTTGCCCTTCTGTTCTTCTTCGCGTCCTTTGTTGAAATTCTTTTGCGCGTTCCTGGGTGCCGCCGCACTGGTGGCGCTGATCATTGCAGCTTGTTCATGAGTCAGGGGATGAAGGAAAATCGTTCCGACGTTCGCGGTACCCCCATCCGTCGAAAGGCCTGCCAGGGTTACGGTTTCCGATGTGAATCCAGGCAACTCGGCCTGCAACTCACAGTTGAGTCCGCCGTCCCTGGTTCCCTTTAGTGCAACCGGTGCACTTGAGCCCCTAAACTCCTCACTGGCATCTGGCACCGCAACCACGCCGCCCCATTCGAGTGAGAAGTAGCCTTTGGAATCGGTGTAACCTGCAGTGTGGACGTTGCCATTGCAGTTACTTTGAATAGTGACCGGACCGGCAGGAACTGCTCCTCCCTCGACTATAACTTTGCCCGAAAGGAAATGAGCCGAGTGTAGATGTTCCCGAGAGTCGAGGTTCGCGAAATTGGTGATGGGCCCTGAGCCAGCGCTGGGCAGCGACGGGAATGCCTGGGCAAAAGAGAGCACGCTTGCCATGAGCAAAATCGGAATCAGGAATACTGCCCTCACTACCCACCTTCCGAATTCTCAGATGAGGGTATTTGCGCCGACAGATGCAGGCGGCAGCCTTCCAAATGCTTGATTTAGCGGGGAAAAATCCCTTAGAAAGGGCGGCGGAAACTCTCAACCATCGCCGGATTACTATCCAGATTGCCTGCGCCAGCTGCCGTGGTGCACCTTGGCCGGGCGAAACTATAATGTCCACAATGTCCACAGAAACTAAAAACCCTCTCAGGGGAAGCTGAGAGGGTTAGCGAATGGCTCCGGATCAAAGGATCAGGCGCGAACCACGTTACCCGCCTGGAATCCCTTGGGACCCTTGAGCAGATCGAACTCCACGGTTTCACCTTCGTTAAGGGTGCGGTAGCCGTTCTCCTGTATGGCGGAGAAATGCACAAACACGTCCTCGCCAGTGGAGCGTTGAATGAACCCGTACCCTTTAGCCCCGTTGAACCACTTCACTGTACCCTTCTCTCTCACAAAAAACTCCTTTCGCTCATCGCGAAGAATTCATTCTTCCCGCCCCTGCGAAGCTCCGATGTTCCGGAGCGCCCCCTCAAAGACGTGAAGAACAAGGTCGCGTTACCGCGTGCGGGCGACTCCGCTCCAAAAGATCAAAGCTCCGACTTCGACACCGAAAGAAACTACGGCGCGAAGCTCGGAGCGCTTGAGACGATGGCGCGAATTTCGACGGCGTAGCACAGAAACGTCAACCCAAACCCGGAAGACTCGCTACTCACATTTCGGTAGCGAGCAGAAGATGATATTCAGGAATATAGCTATTGGCAAGTTAAGAAACGTTCATAAATCTGCTCCACTCACACGTTTTAATAACGCGTGCGACGGTGAAAGATGACGTAGGGTCACCTGCGCTGCCTGCCTTAAACGGCCGCAACTCATTGATATTAAGGCCTCAACGCGCCATCCGACCAGGAAACCCGACCCGTGGGCATTGCCCGGGAAAGGAGCGGTGACTCGCCCCACGTTTTTCATCCGGTCATGATGGACGTTCGTGGTGCATGTGCTGCGCGAACATTTGCCCGCGAGTCAGGACATTGTAACTAGGAATCTGAATGTGCTGTTGGCCCGCTCGGCAAGAGGCGCAATTGGTGTCCACTGGCTGTGCTCACACTGACTGGAATTTTTGGCCCGAGGTGATTTCGGCTGCTAATCACATTCTCTTGTGATCACCGTTACATCTCGGCCGATTTCTCCCGCGTAGCATCGAGAACGTTCCTAGCCTGTACCTCGCGCACGCGTCCACCCTAGCAAACTCTATCGGAGTCGTATGTCTTCCAGAATCTGCTCGTGTCTTTTTCTGGCCTTCATTTTAGCGGGCAGCACTGTTTCAGCTGCTGCCCAGCAGCACGGTCAACCGCACAACCAGACACGCTACTCAGCAGATCGGCAGGAAACGCATTTCGCGGAAATTACGCACCCAGCCGGTACCATCTTTGCTGGTGTTGTCATCGTGGTACGGCCTACAGCGCTGGTGAAACTCAATGAAGTTCAAACCATGGAGATCACCTTCCATGTTGACCATGCAATCCGGGGAGTGCGTGCGGGAAGTATTCTTACGATCCACGAATGGGCCGGCTTGGGGAACGTTACCGCTTGGGCGAGCACGTCCTATTATTTCTGTACCCCCCGAGCAAGCTGGGTCTAACCAGTCCTGTGGGAGGTGCTCTGGGACGCTTCCCCGTAGACCAGGCCAACCTCGTCATATTGAAAGCGCCACGATTCGAGCCCACCGTCAGTAACGACCAGCGGTGGCGCCTTCGGTGTTGCAACTCGGAATCGTCAGCGGCGCGAGGCAAATGATTACGGTGGGACAAGGCTTTCTGCCGGTGATTGTGGGTGTGACGGATTCCTCCGCACCGCCGAATTCGGTTCTGGGAGCCGGAGTAATTTTTCAGAGCTTCGTGTTGCGGCCGGAGGCGGATACGGTAATCGATTCCGGCGGCGAAGCCGGCAGTGGGCATGGCATGCCCGTGATCCTGAGCTCATCCCAGGCAATCGTGATCTCAGATTCAAATGGACTCGCAAGCCTGGTGCCGTCACCTAACTCAATTCTGGGCGCAGTCGAAATCGACATGATTGCGACGGCAGGAACGGCCGCGACGCAACAATTCATCGCGCGATCTTTCTGGCCTGTGCTCACGGCCGGTGCTGGCGGGGGAGCACCAGTACTGCCGCCGACCGGAGCAGCCGCGAAGAGAGCAACGCGACGCCGGAGGTGCGGATGTTCCAGACCGCGGCCAGTGGCGGGAAATTCTGCGCTAGCGACCCACGCACCCTCAAGCTGTCACTTCTTCGTCCACTGGTCTACCCAGGCGTTCACCGTTTGGTACCACAATCGGCTGTTCTGCGGCTTGAGCACCCAGTGTCCTTCATCCGGAAAATACAACATTTTTGAGGGCATATTCAGCCGCTGCAGTGTGGTGAAGAGCTGGAAACCTTCTGACACGTCGAGACGATAATCGAGCTGCCCGTGGACGACCAGCGTCGGCGTTTTGAAACTGGTGGCGGAGAGGTGTGGCGACCATTTTCTGTAAAGTTCGCGATTGGTGTACGGCGTGCCTTTGAATTCCCACTCGTTGAACCACAGCTCTTCGGTTGTTCCCCAGGCAGATTCCGTGTTGAACATGCCATCGTGCGCGACGATGCATTTGAAGCGGTTGGTGTGGCCAAGAATCCAGTTGGCCATGTATCCGCCGTAGCTGGCGCCTAGAGCACACTCGCGGTCTTTATCTATGAATGGATAGTGCTGCTCTGCATAGTCCAGACCCTTCATCAGGTCCTCAAAGGGAGCGCCGCCCCAGTCGCCGTTGATCGCGTCAATGAACTTCTGCCCGTAGCCGGTCGAACCGTGGAAATTGATCATGATGACCACGTATCCGTTGGCGGCGAAGAGTTCCGCGTTCCAGCGATAGCTCCAGTCATTTCCCCAGGCGCCTTGCGGCCCACCGTGGATGAGGAACTCTACTGGATACTTCTTGCTGGGGTCGAAGTTGGGCGGCTTGACCAGGAAGCCCTCGACTTCGGCATTCTCCGCGCCGGTGAACCAGAAAGACTCGATCTTCTGCATGTCAATTTTGGACAGCAGCAGATTGTTGACCCGCGTGATGGCTCTGTCCTGGTTTAAGGAACAATTCTCCTTTCCGGGATCCACATCACCCGTTTTAGCAGGACACCCGCTGCCCGCCACATCGCTAGCGTAGATTTCGTTCGGTGCGCTGATCGACATCCGGCTGAACACTAAACTCTTCCCGTCAGGGGTCACCGCTAAGTCGTCGTTATAGCCGGCCACGAGGACGCGTTTGGAAAAATCGTTGCGGTGTATATTGGACCCGGTGGTCGGCCTCGTGTCGACGGCGTAGATCAGGCTGTGGCTCTTATGCTCGGCACTGAAGTAGATCATCCTTGAATCTGGTGCCCAGATGAAACTGCCTACCCAACGGTCGAAGTTCTCAGTTAGATCCATCTTCTCTTGCGTCTTGCGGTCATACCGCATCAGCCTGAAGCGATCGCTCTCATACCCCGGCCGAGCTTGCGCGCGATAAGCGATGTACTTGCCATCGGGCGAGTAAAGCGGATTGGAGTCGCTGGCGGGATTGCCGGCGGTGATGTTCTTCGCCGGTCCTCCATTCACCGGGACGATCCAGAGATCGTTATTGGTGGATGTGGCTTCGACCCTATCGTGATTTGAGGTGTAGCAAATTTCCTGGCCATCCGGGGAGAAGGCATATAGGTCCTGGCCCCCGAGGCTGAAGACGGGAGAGTCGTAGTCGCCCGGAGTCAGGTCGCGGTACGGTGATGTAGCTCCCTGAATGCGGTCGAAGCCATTCGCGGCGGGCGCGTTCGGAGCGGGAACAACCAAGATGTGCGTACGCTTACCCGCCCTGTATGCATTCCAGTGCCGGAAGAGCAGTCGGTCGAAGATGAGCGCCTTGACTTTCGACTCCTCGGCTTCCTTCAGCTTCTTGGCGTTGCAAGCTTCATCCGCGCACTCGGGATAGACATTCGAAACGAAAAGGATATTTTTCCCATCCGGCGACCACAGCTCGCCATCGGCTTCGGTTGCGATTGAGGTCAATTTGTGTTTGCCGCTTACAGTTCCGCTGGCAGCATCGAAGTCAGCGATCCAAATCTGCGAGCCGCCTTCTTTCGACGACACGAATGCAAAGCGCTTACCGTCCGGTGCCCAGCGGGGACGGTCGGCATCCTGGTCGCTGATGATCTCGCGCGACTCGCCGCCAGCGATGGGCACGATCCAGACGTGCGGCGTTTTCGTGTTGGCATCGAGGCTGACATCAACGGCGCTGAACACCACCCACTTGCCATCCGGCGAGGGGACAGGCTCGTTCACACGTTTGAGCGCCATCATGTCTTCAAAGGTGAAGGGATGTTTGCTTTGCGCGGATGCCAGCGAACAGATCAGTAAACACGGAAGAAGCGTGAAGACGACGAACGCACGGCGCATCAGTGCCTCCCAGAAATGGGGTAAGTTTAGCAGGCAGAAGGTGGGAGCACTCAGCATTCAGCAATCAGCATTCAGCCAGCGGGCAGTCGAGATCTGGCGTCCCGGGAACTGCCTCCGACTTCGACCATCTGAGATTTACGTACAATTACAATGGTCAGGAGCCGAAGGCTTGAGTGTTGAATGCCGGTTGGGCGAATCGAAAGCTAAATCCGCTTTCCCCCAGCACCCCGCGTCAGCAGCCCGCATCTAATTAGAGAGGCAGAACAGTAGCTTGCCATTCCCTTCCCCACGTATGCTAGTTGGGGGTGGAAGGCGCGGTCATGTTCAGCCTTATCCATTTTCTTCGGTAAACTAATCATTATGAAACCAGTGATGCGCTTTACGTGGCTGATGGTACTCCTTGCACCCTCAGTGTTAAGCCTCGGCGCGGCCGCCCAGGAGGGCCCACTCGATAAATCCGAGCCCAAAGGTGTCGCTCCGGAGCAGATAATTCAGCACTTTGCCACTAAGGAAAAAGAATTTAAAGAGGCACGCGATCAGTACACCTACCGGCAGGAAGTGAAGGTGCAAACGCTGGACGGCAACACCGTGACCGGGGAGTACCAGGAAGTTTTCGATGTGCTGTTTGATGATAAAGGAAAACGTCTGGAGAACGTAGTATTCGCGCCGCAGTCGAGCATCGAAAATGGCGGCATTTCCATTACGAAAGAAGATCTTTCCGATATTCGCAACCGCCTTCCGTTTGTTCTCACCAGCGACGAGATCCCCGAATACAGCATTCTGTACGTTGGCCAGCAACAGGAAGACGAGCTGCATTGCTACGTCTTTGACATCGCACCCAAGACGATCGAGAAGGACAGGCGTTACTTCCAGGGACGCGTCTGGGTGGATGACCATGATTTTCAAATTGTGAAGACTTATGGGAAGACTGTCCCCGATATCCGCACCAAAAAAGGCGAGAATCTGTTCCCTAAGTTCACCACTTGGCGCGAGCAGATTGATGGCAAGTATTGGTTTCCTACCTACACCCGGGCGGACGACACTCTTCACTTTTCGATGCAGGAAGTACACATCCGCGAGATCGTCAAATACGAAAATTACCGACGCTTCGGATCGAACGTGAAGATCACCTACGAAGGAAAAGAAGTGCAGAAAGAGAAAGAGCAGAAGAAACCAGATCAGCAGCAGCCGCAGAAGTAGGGTTCAAAGTCAGGTTTCAAAGTTTCAAGGTTGCACAGGTTTCAAAACTCGGGAGGCTTTTCCTGGTTTGCGACACCCTGGTTTTCGAAACCCTGTTTTTTGAAACCTTGGAAACCTTCAAACCTTGAAACCTGCGGCTTGAAACCTTCCAACCTTGCCCCCCAGCTAGTAGAACAAATACTTCCGCCACTTATCATCCGAACGTCCCATCAGGCGCATGATGTGGCGGCTGGTGTGCAGATTGAAGGCGCGCGGCTCACGCATCAGCTTCATACCGGCTTCGATGGGGAGCTGATTACCTTTCTGCCGATTGCAGGGGTGGCAGCAAGCCACCAGATTCTCCCAGGTGGAAGACCCGCCGCGAGAGCGCGGAACTACGTGGTCAAGAGTAAGATCGCCCGAGGCAAGCAGGGTCGCACAGTATTGGCAGGTATTGCGGTCACGGAGCAAAATATTCTTTCGCGACAGAGCCCGCGTCTGGTGCGGAATGCGGCGATATTCCAACAGGCGAATCACCGAGGGTACGCGCAGCGCGAAGCGGGCGGCGTGCAGAAAATGACCGTTCTCTTCCTCGGTCATAGCAACGCCCTTCAATACCAGGACGATGGCGCGGCGAGCGGCGCAAACATTGATCGGCTCGTACGATGCGTTGAGCACCAGAACGGGCGCATGCAGAGCATGGCCGTCGCTATCCTGATGAGTCGCTCCCACCACGATCGCCGCACTGGCATGCATCCGCAGCGAATTGTGAAGCTTGCCTGACATAAAACCGCATTACCCGTGAGCCGCCATAGCCAAAGCCAGCCGGGCTTCCTCGTCCTGATTGGGTACGGCGTGCTGAGCATTCGTCTTTAGCGTTCTCGCAACCGTTGCAACCCAGACGCGAGTCGCTCCAGCTCGACGAAGTATGCGCGCGCACTCGGACACCGTGGTACCAGTTGTAAACACATCGTCCACCAGCAGAACTTCGCGACCTTCGATTTCGCGTGGCAACGCCACGGCAAAGGCGCCACGGATATTCTCCCGCCGTTGATGATTACTGAGGCCGGTCTGGGACTGAGTGTCGCGCCGACGCTCCAAGACCGACCCATTGCAGGCTAACTGGTCTCCCGCAGGCTTCAATTTCAGGGCCGCACGGGCGATCAGTTCCGCCTGGTTAAAACCACGCTGGCGCATCTTGCTGGGATGTAACGGCACCGGAACAACGACCAAGGCCGCGTCGCCAAACGAAGGCTTTAACGCCGCAATCACCTCGGCCAACATGCGTCCCAAGACATTGGATGCAGTCCGCACGTGCTCATACTTCAGCAGGTGAATCAGTTCGCGCAGGCCCCCGTCGTAGCTTCCGTAAGCCGCGGCCTTAGCGAAGGGGGGCGCCAAGCGGCGACATAAACCGCATCGTGGCTCATTATGATCTTCGGAGAAGGCGTTGGGGCTCACCAGCCCTTCGCCGCAACTGGAGCAGACTCCGCCAGCGATCGGTCGCATGGCGAGCAGGCAATCTTCGCAGACTGGAAGCCGAGAAACTTTAATCAGGGGAGTGCCGCAAAGGCGGCAGTCGGAAGGAAACAGGGTGGCGAACAAACTCTCAGCAGCAAGACCTGCCCACGAGGCAAAAGAAGAGCTTCCCCCTACAATTTTGATCTTGGCTGCCGGACTTAGCTCCTGGCTACTGCTGAAGACGACCTCCATGCTAAATGCGATGCTAGCACTTTATGTCCACGAATCCCCTTCAGTATAAAGGGGTTGTCGCGTTTCAGGCAACATGGCCGGGGTGGTTCGGCGAGTGCGGTAGTCGCACCGCGGACGGCTTACGCCCAAGTTCCTTGCGATCACGCACTTGGACGGATAGAAGGCGATAAGACCGCCGAAAACAGTCGCCACAACGCACCGGCTGGAGCAGAAACAACGACAGAATGTATTTTTCGGTGAAGGTCCGCCGGCGGGAATGGTACCCCACAAGACTACCGCAATCGGGACACCTGTATTCCTTCAGGTACCGGACCCAGTACTCTCGGCTGGTAAGTTCTTCCAGCAAACTACACCTCGCAATTCTCTTCGGCAGAACCTATTTTAACCCAAGTAGAACCAACGAGGCTGGCTAAAAATCGTGCGGAAACTCAGTCCGGGAAATTTATCGCAAACTATGGTGGCGCATCGTACTTGTAAAGTGAGCGCGGTGCATGCTAAGGTGCGCCGTCCCTGAGGTTAAGCATTTAAGCGCACGATTCTACTCATCACTTACGAGGGGTCTATGAGCATGCCGCCACCACTGAATGCTACCGAAGGTCGAAAAAAATACCAGCCCTATGTACCCGAAAACATGGAGATGAAGGAGTTTACCCTCCGCGCAGTGTTGCTGGGGTTGGTCATGACGGTGGTTCTTGGCGCGGCAAACGCATACCTGGGTCTACGTGCGGGGATCACAATCGCCGCGACATATCCCGCGGCAGTGATTGCCATGGCCGTATTGCGGGCTTGGAAGGGATCGCTGCTTGAGGAGAATATCGCTCGAACCGCGGGATCGATCGGAGAATCGGTCGCGGCCGGCGCAATTTTTACTATTCCTGCATTCCTGCTTGCCCGGGCCTGGACGTCCTTTCGGCCCGCCGATGCCTACTGGAAATCCACCGCGTTGATCATGGTGGGCAGCATCCTTGGGGTGCTTTTTATTTCGTTGGTGCGCCGGGTCATGGTGGAAGATCCGGAGCTACCCTTCCCGGAATCCGTGGCAGCGGCCGAGATTCACAAGGCGGGCCAGCGGGGTGCCCAGGCAGCCAAATATCTTTTCTGGAATATCGGAGTTGGGGGTCTGGTGTACATGCTCGGGCGATTTGGTTTGTTTGCCGCGGATAAGGATTTTCACCCGCTGGTTGGCACTCTCGGCCACAGCCAAGTTCGCTTGGGCACGGCGGGAAGCACCAACTTGGTGGCTGCGGGAGGAACCAGCATGTTCGCGGCTCCCAGCGTGAGCCCGGCATATTTGGGTGTGGGATACATCATCGGGCTGCGACTGGCAGCACTTCAGTTTGCGGGCGGCGTGCTGGCGTGGGGATTGATGGTTCCGCTGCTCATCTTTTTTCTCGGCCCGCAGCTCAAGCAATACCTCCCTTCGGATACGCCGGATCATTGGGCGGCCATAGCGGCGGCGGTTTGGAGATTCATTGTGCGTCCCATCGCCGTTGGTGGAATGCTCGTGGGCGCGGCCTACACACTTTTCAAAATGCGGCAAAGCCTGACGGCAGGCCTGGGCAAAGCATTTTCTGACCTGAGACAGACTGCGGACCAGCGAGCCAAGCTTTCGCGGACGGAACAATACATGAGTTCGAAGGTCGTTTTCGGATTGATTGTCCTGATGTTCGTACTCATGTGTTTTCTTTACATCCATATTTCGGGTTTGGTTGGGCCGGCCGTACTCGCGGCCGTGGTCATGATTTTTGTCGGCTTCTTTTTCGCCACTGTTTCTGGGAACCTGGTTGGATTCATCGGCTCGTCTAACAATCCAATTTCGGGCTTGACCCTTTCAACCTTGCTGATTGCCGCGCTCCTCATGGTGGCGCTGGGAGTTTCCGGAAATTCTGGCGTTGCCGCTGTATTGGGGGTTGCCGCTGTGGTGTGCGTCTCCTCGGCGGTTGCGGGCGAGCTGCTGCAGGACTTCAAGGTGGGATACATATTGGGCGGCACACCTCGCAGAATTCAAATGGCAGAATTGATTGCGGTCGTGGTGGCAAGTCTCGTGATGTACTGGCCCTTGATGCTGCTGCATGAAGCCAACATCAAAGCCGGTGGAATCGGATTTGGTGACCGTCAGCTTTCTGCTCCACAAGCGGGTTTGATGGCCACACTGGCCATGGGAATCGTAGGCGGCGAGATGCCGTGGCCGCTAGTGGTGGTCGGCATATTTATGGGCATCGGGCTCATCATGATGCAGGTACGCAGCCCGATGTTGGTGGCAGTCGGAATGTATCTGCCTTTCGAGACCACATTTGCCATCTTCCTCGGCGGAGTTTTCCGCACACTCGGAGATTGGCTGGCGAAGCGGCGTGGATTCAACCACGCGCAGATGGCGCGAGTGGAGAATGCCGGAGTCCTCACGGCTTCCGGATTGATTGCGGGAGAAGCCGTGCTAGGTCTG
>Ga0066699_10000312_pt1 | contig 12979 bp, 6 predicted proteins | sample GraSoiAngelo_148_FD_66455 | JGI IMG/M metagenome (GOLD analysis project Ga0066699, IMG submission 66455) | Grasslands soil microbial communities from the Angelo Coastal Reserve, California, USA - 14_1009_09_20cm | ecosystem: Environmental > Terrestrial > Soil > Grasslands | place: USA... | reverse complement strand
CTTTCGTCTGGGTGGTGATGGCCATCAGCGGATCCTCCTGAGCGATGGTGCGACCACGACAGGATAGCAAGCGCCAGGCACGCCTTGACACCCTCAAGTCGCGGGCGTATGTTGGCCCGGAAGAAGCTGGCGAAGGCGAACAGCGCCGGCAAAGAGCTACCCAGGAGGGATGATGGCTTCGGAATCCGATACCGGCACACGTCCGACCGTCGACGCGACAAGCACTCGGCGCGGATTACTCAAGCTGGCCGGAGCCGCTGCCGCGGGCGCCGCCGGAGTGACCGCACTGCGCATGATCCCAGTCTCGGCGGGCGGATCCGGCAATGCGCTCGTACTGCTGCCGCCCATCCGCATCGTCGACACGCGCAACGGCTTCGGCAAGCTGACCGGCGGCAACGACTACGACTTCGGGCCCTTTCCGTTTCCCGGGACGGCGTTCGATTCGACGAGCTACTACGGGATGTTCTTCAACATCACCGCCACCGGCTGGAACGGCCAGGGCTGGCTCTCGGTCCGGGGCAAGGGTACTGCCGCGCCCAACCCGCCCGTCTCGAACGTCAACTTCAGCGGCACCGCCTCCGCGTGGGGCAACTTCGCGCTATCTTCGTTCGGGCCACCTGTCAGCAGCCCTCCGCCCAGCGTGGTGTCGAACGGGATGATCACCGTCCACTGCGGCGGCCCGGTGAGCCTGTCCGTGGACGTAGTCATCGATCTCTTCTCCTATCTCGGTCCCGACCAGTAGAATCGCCCGGATCGAAGGGGCGCGCGCCACCGAAACGTGACGCACCAGCGGCGACGACATGGAGATCCTGCTGGCGGCTGACCTGGCTGCGGCACTAAGGAATAGAACTCCGGCGGCGGGAGGGGGCGGGGGGGCACCCCCTCCCCCGCGGAGGAGTCAACGGACTCGAAGCATCGCACTAATTTTTGCGGCATCGGCCCCATCGTCAGCATCGGTGATTCTGCCTAATTTATCCTTTCGCAAACATGTGTTCGCGCGACGGGGCGGAGCTGTGAAGGGATAATCCGACGCAGGATGTGCGGCCGGATCACCTTCGAGATCGAGCGGGACGACCTCCTGGACAACTACTCCTGGCTCAAGGACGCCCCCGAGCAGACGGCGCGCTATAACATCGCGCCGACCGATCCAGTTCTGACCGTCGGCCCGGAAAGGGCCGAGGTCTTGCGCTGGGGAATCGACGGAAGGAAGGGCGGACTCTTCAACCTCCGCGCCGAGACCGCCACGGCAAAGCCTTACTACCACGGGCTGCTGCTGCGTCACCGGGTCCTGATCCCGGCCAGCCACTTCTACGAGTGGCGCAACGCCGGCGGACGCCGCCAGCCGGTCGCCATCTCCCGCGTCGACGGCAGGGTCCTGCATCTCGCGGGCCTGATCGGACGCTGGCAGGACAGGCTGGGGGCAACGATCCTGACCACCGTTCCAAACGCCGACATCGCGGCCCTGCACAACCGGATGCCGGTGGTGCTGAACGACGACGATGCCGCGACGTGGGTTCTGGAGGAGATGTCCCCGGAGCAAGTGGCGGCGTTCCTCAAGCCCTGTCCCGACGGCTGGCTGCGCTTGAAGCCGGCCTCCCCGCTGGTGAACGACGTCCACAACCAGGGCCCCGAGCTGCTCGATCCGGCTACCCTACCGCCGAGCCTGCAGCTGGAGCTGATGCCCCCGGCCTAGTTGCTGTAGTAGCCGCTCAGGTCGACGATCGCGTCCACCTGGCCGGCCGCGTTGTAGAGGGCGACCTGGCCGCTACTTCCGAGGCGCACCACCGCGTGGTTGGCCCGCGTGTCGCCGGCCAGGAAGTTGACGTCCGACGTCCCTGGATAGGCGACGTTGCCGGCGTAGATGGAGAGGAAGTCGCTGGGCGCCGTGCCGCCGGTGGCCGCGAGATTCAAGATCAGCGAAGACGCCCCCCCCGGCCCGACCGAAGCGGGCAGGGAGGCGGTGAACACCGCCTGGCCCACTGCCAGCGTGCGCAGGCCGCCGAGGCCCGTGCGCGTGTCCAGGATGCGGCTCGGGAGCAACCCGACGTAGCGGCCGGTCGTGCTCGCCGGCGCGCTGGTGTCGCTGAACCAGCCGACCACGTCGACCACGACCTGGACCGAGCCGGCGCTGTTGAGGATCGAGACCTTGCCGCCCGCGACTCCGACGATCACGCGGTTGGAGGCCGTTTCGGAGGCCTGGAAGTTGAGGTTTGCCGTGCCGTTGAAGGTCGTCCCCGAGGGCCGCAATGAGAGCCAGCTGGCTGCCGTCCCGCCGGTCGCGGTCAGGTCCAGGATCGCGCTGGAAACGCCGCTCGCCGGCACGCCGCCCTGGCCCGCGACCTGCAGGTCGACCGACTGTCCGGCGCCAATCGGTCCAGAGAGGCCGATCGCCGAGCGGCTGTCGGCGATGCGCGTGGGCGTCAGCGGATGGAACAGCCCGTCGCCCGTACTGCCGTCCTGGGTGTAGTAGCCGAGGACGTCGGCGACCAGGTCAGCTGAGGCTCCAGCCAGATAGATCGAGGCGTCGCCGCCGGTCCCGACCGGGACCTGGACCAGATTGCCCCGAGTCTGCCCCCTCGCGAAGTTGAGCGTCGCCGTTTCCGGCCGCGGACTGCCGGTGGGAAAGACGGTGGCGAACCCCTGCCCTGCCGGATTGGTGACCGTCAGGTTGAAGGTGACCGCGGCCACGCCGCTGCTCGGCACTCCGCCATGGCCGACCACCGGGATGGCGATCGACTGGCCGGCGCCGACCGGCCCGCCGTAGCCGCCGACGTGGTTGCGCGTGTCCAGGATGCGAGCCGGTGCCAGGGTTCGGAATTGCCCGGCCCAGGCGGTCGGAGTCACCGGGTTGGACGATCCGGAGGTCGCCGAGCCGACCCCGTTGAGGGCGGTGACGGTGAAGGTGTAGGGCGTCTGGTTGGCCAGCCCGGTGATGACCGCCGAGGTCGCGCTGCCGGGCACCCAGACCAGCGTCCCGCCGGGCGAGACAGTCACCACGTAGTAGGCGATCGGAACGCCACCGTCGAATGACGGCGGCGTCCAGCTCACGGTGGCCGAGGCGTTGCCGCCGATCGCGCCGACGTTCGTGGGAGCGAAGGGTATCGGGAACTGAGCGCTTCCGGTCAGCCAGAGGCTGGGGGGATCGGAAGGCCAGGGGTCAGCGCCGGGCTGTCCCCACCAGCCCCAGGGGTCAACCGCGGTCCAGGAGCTGGTGACATAGACGCCGAAGTGGAGGTGCGGCCCGCTGCTGCACCCTGTGTTTCCGCTCTGGGCGATCACCTGGGCCCGTCTCACCGCCTGGCCGACGCTGACGTAGATCTGCGAGAGATGAGCGTAGCGCGTGCTGTAGCCGTTGCCGTGATCGATGATGATGGTCTGGCCGAAGCACGGATTGACGCTGTCGGCGCCGGCCAGGGTCACGGTGCCGGGCGCGGCGGCGAAGACGTTCTCGTAGTTGAGCGCATAGTCCCAGCCGTTATGGCCATCGTAGTAGAGGTAGTCCTGGCCGCCCGGGGTCTGGGCGTAGCCGAGCGAGAAGTAGGGATCCTGGCCATTGGACCTCAGCCCTACGGTGCCGTCGAAGCGGCAGACCCTGCCGTCCGTGCTGTAGTCCGGGTTGCAGTGGTCGAAGACTGAGGTGATGTCGTGCCAGGAGAGGTAGGGCCGGGTGAGGAACTCAAGGGAGGTATCCGCGCTCGTGGTGTTGGGTTGCATCCGTCCCCGGAGCGAGGGAGACAGTTCGCTGCGCTGCAGGTTGATCAGGCTGGGCATCTGCGGTGAGCGCACGCCTGCCCGAATCGGTACCGGGCGCACGTGCTCGTCGCGGATTACGGGCGCCTGGACAGCGCTGACCGGCTGCATGGCGGTGATCCCGGTAACGAGTCCGCTCCCGGTCCCCACCAGCACTCCAGCACAGAGAGTGGTGATGCGAGCAACGACCCCTTGCAAGGCCTAGCAGAATAACGGGGAATCGTCGGCCCATCCTGCGGGCTGAGATGCCTGAGAGATTAGCGAGACGCTATCAGGATTGAATTGGAAGGCTCAGCTGTACCAGCCGAGGACGTCCATGACCACATTGGTCGTTCCGGCGGCATTGTAGAGGTCTACCAGGCCGTCGGGACCGACCTTGACCACCACCAGGTTACCCACGGTGGCCCCCGCCGCGAAGTTGAGGTCAGCCGCGAGCGGCGGTGCCGGGCCGGAGCCGCTGGGAAAGAGGGTCAGGTAGCTCTGAGCGCTAGGACCGGTTGCGGTCACGTTCATGACCACGGCGGCCGGCGGTGTCGGCGCCGTGTTCACGGGAAGGGACGCAATCCCGGCCACCTGGACCCCGACGGTCTGGCCGGCGGAGACCGATCCCGTCCCCAGCCCCAGGCGCGAGTCGACGATGCGGACCGGCGAGACGGCCGTGTACAGGCCGCCCGCGGGAGATGCCGCGGCGCCGCTCACCCATCCGCTGACGTCGACGATCACGTCGACGCTGCCGACCGCGTTACGGAGGCGCATCAGGCCGTTGGCGTCGAGGGGTACGTAGGCGCGGTCCGACACGGTCTGTCCGGCGACGAAGTTGAGATTCGACGTCGGCGGAGGGTTGGGAGCTGGAGCGTAGGCGGTGACGTAGCTTGGCGCGGTCCCGTTGGTGACCGCGATATTGACGACGACGGCCTGAGCGCCGGCAGGGATGCCGTCGCGGCCGGTGACCTGGAGGTCGCGAGTCGCGCCCGGCGTCAGCGGTCCGCCGCTGCTCGGGCCGCGGCTGTCGAAGAGGCGCGCCGGCGCCACTGGCGTGACCCGGCCGGCCGAGCCGCCGGCCGGCGCCGGCGAGTACCACCCGAAGGCGTCGATCACGACGTCGGCCGATCCAACCGCGTTGAAGATAGTCGCCTTGCCGCCTGTCCCGAGTCCGACCTCCACCAGGTTGTTGACGATGCGCCCGGCGGACGCGTTGACGTTTGACGCGCCTGGGCGCCCGCTCCCGCTGGGGTAGATGGTCAGGTAGGTCGCCCGGCTGGGCTGGACCAGGGTGACATTGAGGACGGCGGCCGCGGCGCCGGCCGGGATCGCCCCGCCCGTCGCCGTCAGGTCGAAGACCTCACCTGGGGCGAGGGGACCGACGTGACCGCCCAACGAAGAGCGGGTGTCGAGCAGGCGGCTGGGCGTGATGGCGTGATAGGGCCCCGGCCAGGCGGTACCGAACTTGCTCGCCAGGACTGCCCAGAGCTCGGGCGCACTGTTAGGAGTGGAGAGGTCGGGATTGCTGTCGTAGCCCAGCGCCCAGGGTCCGCCGCCGCGGAGGCCGTAGCTGTTGACCAGGTCGTACTTGATCCCGAGCGAGGCGGCGTCGTCGTAGTAGAGCTCGCGCCAGCTGTTGTGGTTACCACCGCAGGGGTCGTTGGCCGCCGGGCTCCACCACGACGCCCAGGGTGATTGGGCCGTGTAGTCCCAGAACCCCTGCAGCTGCTGGGCGCAGGCGAACTCGCTGAGGATGTCGCCGTAGGTATCCGCCGACTGTGTGCTCGTCGCCGTGGCGTAAGGGCCCGGCCTGCTGTTGTTGGGGCCCGACAGCGTCGACCACTTGTAGCCGTAATAGGGGACGCCAAGGAGCACCTTGGAGGCGGGCGCCTTGCTCACGTACTGGCTGACCGAGAGCTGGTCGTCGTAGGACCAGCCGTTGACGGGAGCATTGGGCGCGGCCTGACCGGGCAGGTTTCCATACATGTCGTAGTCCATGATGTAGATGGCGTCGACGATCGAGCCCAGGCGCAGGATGCTGAAGATCCCGCCTTCCCAGCTGGCCGAGCCGCTGTAGGTATCGACGCTCACCTCCCAGGAGGACGCGTGCTGGTGAGCCTGGGCAGTCATCTGGCTCATGAAGTTAGTGAATCCGTCCTGGATGTTGGCGAAGTCGGCGGTCGCGCTGCAGCCGGGACTCGAGCTGCCCTCGAAGTCCACGTTGACGCCGTCCAGGTTCTTCGACGCCGCCTGGGCGATGGCGTTGGCGACCGCCGTCTGCGTCGCGGCCTTCGACATCACGATCGAGCAGACGGTCTCCTGGGTCGTCGGGTGAGGGCTCGTGCTGTAGGGCTTGGCGACCAGCACCACCCGATCACCGGCCGTGTGCGCCAGGTTGACGATCGTGCTCAGGTTGCCGTCGCTCGACCAGTGGGCGTAGCCCGGCGTGCTGGTGTTGAGGCTGCCGTCGCCGTTGAAGTCGAGACCGAAGTAGGCGACGGTAGAGAGCACCGAGTAGTTCCATGCACTGCCCTGCGCCAGCCCCCAGTAGGGGGCGAAGGCGAAGACCTCCTTGTTCGGGGCGCCGGAGCCGGTCGCGGGAAGAGCCTGGGGATAGAGTTGGCGAGGCGCCTGGCGGGGGAGGATCGACGCCCGGTCGGGCGCGAACGGGACGACGTCCTGGGCATGGCGCGCCTCGTCGAGCGTGTGCGGGCCGATCGACGGGTCGGCGTGCTGGACGGACGGTGCAGCCGCGGCCACGGGAAGAGGCTCAGGCAGCGCCAGGGCCAAGGCCGCCAGGAGCGAGCCCAGGCCCGCGCGCAGTCGCATGTCAGGCATAACGGAGATGGCAGGGTAACAGATTCGCCGTTTCGAAATGTTGCCGCCCCCCAGCGAGCGGGTCAAGACCGGGAGGGTAGATGAGCCGCGCCTAGCCGTACCAGCCCATGACGTCGGCGATCACCTGTACCGAGCCCGCCGGGTTGTAGACGTCGACCCTTCCGTTCGCACCCACCCGCACGATCACCAGGTTGGACACCGTCTGACCGGCCACGAAGTTGAGGTCGGCCGTCCCCGGGCGGGTGGCGCCTTCGGGCCAGAGCGTCAGGTATGAAGAGGAGGCCGTCGGAGCGGTGACAGCCACGTTCAACACCACCGCGGTAGGCGGCACGGCGGCGCTCATGCTGGGGACGCCGCTCCGCCCGGCCACCAGCAGGCTCAGCCGCTGACCAGGACCGAGCGGGGCGGAGAAGCCGCCCGTTCCGTTGCGGGTGTCCAGGATGCGGGCCGGGGCGACGCCGGTGAAGGAGGAGCCGGTTCCGCCCGGCGTGACGTCCGTGAACCAGCCGCTGACGTCGGCGATCGCCTCCACGCTCCCGACCGGGTTGTAGATCGTGACCATGCCGCCAGCGCCCAACGGGACGACCACACGGTTGGGCACGGTCTGCCCCGCGGCAAAGCTCAGGTTGGCGGTCCCGGGACGGGGCTGCCCTTTGGGATAGACGGTCAGGTATCCGGGAAGGGTGGGCGCGGTCGCGGTAAGGTTGAAGACCACCGCCTCCGCGCCGCTGGTCGGGACCGGGCCTGTGGCGGCCTGGAAGTCGATCGTCATACCAGGCCCGATGGGGGCGGCCGGCGCTCCGACGCCGGTGCGCGTGTCCAGGATGCGGGCCGGGACGACCGGCCTGTACAGGCCGTCGGGCCCCGCTGACGCCGACGACACGCTGACCCAGCCCGTGACGTCGATGATCAGGTCAGCCCGACCCTGCGCGTTGTACAGGCTGACCTGACCGCCGACGCCGACGTCAATCTCCACCAGGTTGGAGACCGTCCGGCCGGCGCTCCAGTTGAGGTTTGCGGTGTTGGGCAGGGCGGAGCCGGCGGGGAAGGCGGTCAGGTAGCTGCCCGCCGTCGTGTTGGTCACCGAAACGTTGACGAACACGGCCAGCACACCGCTCGCCGGCACTCCTCCGTGGTTGGTCACGGGAACGTCGCGTATCTCGCCGGCGGCGAGCGGGGTCCCGCCGGAGCGACTGTCGTAGACGCGGGCCGGCGCCATGGTGTGATACTGCCCGCCTCCCTGGCCGAAGGCGCGAACGACGTCGGGGCCGGCCCCATCGGCGACGAAGATGCGGCCCAACCCTGCCGACGGGGTGGAGAAGTGGGTCTGGGTGCCCACGCTGGCCGTGAAGAGGGAGGCGCCGGTTGCCGGATTCAGACCGTACAAGACGCCGCCACCGACGTCGATAGTCCAGAGCACCCCGCCCGAGAGGATCGGCGCACCTGGCTGGAAGGACGGACCCGACCAGGCGGGGCTGAAAGAGGGGCCCGGGCCGAGCCTGAGCGCCTTGATCCCTTCAGGACAGGGGACGTAGACATAGGGGTCGGAGTAGGCTACTCCGCCGAAGACCTGGTCGAAGGCGTAGGTGGGGTCGGTGGGCTGGGCCAGCGCCGTGCTGCAGACGGGGGCCGCGAAGGCCTCACCCCCGATGTGGTTGGCGTTGGCTGAAAGAGCGCCGGTGTCGAGCAGGTAGCCCCAGCCGTTCTTGCCGCTCTGGAAGACCAGGTTGCCGCCCGTCCCGACGACGGCCGGGCCGATCGACCCCATGTCGGTGTCCCGGTTGTTCAGCGTCGCCCAGTAGGTGGGCGCCCAGGAATCAAGGTAGCCGAGGTTGGCGTTCAGCTTGAAGACCGTCTCGCCGCAGTCGTAGGCCGTGCCGCTGCTCCCGTTTCCGGTGGCGACGTAGACGTTGCCGCCGGCGTCGACAGCCGGCCCCGAGGCCCCCCAGATACCTGCCTCGTTGGCGGTCGTCCCGGCGCAGGGAGACTGCGGCTGGTCCTTGAAGACGGTCAGCGCGGTGCTGCTGCCGTCGGCCTTGATGCCCACCACCCAGCCGTGATAGACCTGGCAGTCACCGATGTAGCCACCGAAAGGGACGTAGACCGTCCCGTTGGCCAGCGCCAGCGCCCCACGCTGCTGCTCGCGGTAGACGTCGAATCCGGCCGGGTTGATGGCTATGGGCGTGAACCTTCGCGATCCGTCGCTGAGGTTGACCGCGACCAGTTGGTACTGGTCGGTCGCCCCGTGGACGAAGGCGACCGCGTAGGCCACTCCCGCCACGGGATCGACCACCGGGGTTCCGGTAATCCCGTCGGGGCTGATGTTGCCGCAACCGGCGAAGAGCGAGTTGCCCGCCACCGTGACCGGCATGCCGAAGTTCGCCGGGGCGGCCCAGGTAGAACTGCCGGTGGTGCCGTCGAGAGAGTAGATGGAGTTGTTCTCGGTGGCGACGATGATCTGGTTGCCCACCACCAGCGGATTGCCGTAGACGTCGCCGTCGAGGGTGGGCGAGATCCACTGCTGGGTGATCCGGGTGATGGGGCCGGCGACGGTGTCGTCGCCGTCGCGAGCGTTGCTGCGGTGATACGTCGGCCAATCGCCGGTCGCGGCCAACGCTCCCTGGCCGGAGAGGCCGGCCGCCAGGGCCGCCAGGCCGAGACCCATCAGGAGAAGGCGGTGGCGCATCGCGACATCATGACCGACCCGGCGGGAGGTCGCAAGCTCGGCAAGGTGTCCGGAATCAGGACAGAGGAAGACTCAGCAGGATCACCCGTACCAGCCGACCACGTCGGCGACCACGTCGGTCGAGCCGGCCGCGTTGTAGACGTCGATCACCCCGTTGGCGCCGACTCCCACGAGCACCAGGTCGGGGACAGTCTGCCCGGCGCTGAAGGAGAGGTCGGCGGTGACGGGCCGCGCCGCGCCGTCGGGGTAGACAGTGAGGTAGCTGCCGCTCGACGGGTTGGTGACGGTCACGTTGAGGACCACCGCCGTGGGCGGGACCGGAGAGGTGGAGCTCATCAGCGGCACGCCGCCCCAGCCCGCAACGGTGACGCGCATCGTGGCGCCGGGGCCGACGGGACCGCCGGCGCCCGTGCCGTCGCGCGTGTCCAGGACGCGGTCCGGAGTCACGCCGGTGAACGTGGCGCCGGTCGTCGACGCGATCCCGTCCGAGTACCAGCCCACGACGTCGGCGATCGCATCCGCGGTGCCGGCCGCGTTGTACAGGCTGAGCTGTCCGCCCGCGCCCAGCTTGACCGTCACCCGATTGCCGGCGGTCTGGCCGGCCACGAAGTTCAGGTTGGCCGTGGCCGGGAGTGCGCCGCCGGCCGGGTAGAGCGCGAAGTAGCTGGACGGCGCGCCCGCGGCGCTCGTGTCGAAGAGGTTGAGGACCACTGCGGAGGCTCCGCTCAGGGGGACACCGCCCCGGCCGGCGACCGTGAAGGTGATCGTCTGGCGGGACGCCAACGGCCCGCGGTAGCCTCCGTTGCCGTCGCGAGTGTCGAGGATACGCGCCGGGACGATCGGATGGTAGAGCCCGCTGGCGCTGGGTGAGCCCGTGGTCGTGGGCACGTAACCGAAGACGTCGAAGATGACGTCCGTGTAGCCCGCGGCGTTGTAAATGGTGAGCTGTCCGGAGCCCCGGACGGCGACCTGCACCTCGTTGGCGACGGTCTGCCCCGCGACCCAGTTCAGGCTGGCGGCCAACGGCCGGGGATCTTCCTGAGGGTAGACGGTGAGGTAGCCGGCGTTGGTGGTATTGGTCACAGCGACGTTGAGCACGACCGCGCCAACCGAGGCGGCGGGGACGCCGCCGGTGCCCGTCACCCTGACGTTAAGCGATCCCCCAGGGCCCAGGCGGGCCGCGGGTACGCCACCCAGCCCGGTGCGGGTGTCGAGGATCCGGGCGGGCGGGAGGGCCTGCACGCCGCTTTCGACCAGGGTGGCGCTCGCGCCCAGGAACTCCTCCGCGACGTAGGCGTAGCCGTTGGGAGCCACCGACCAGGCGGTGGCCACGAACTGGTAGGGGCCGAGGATGTTGGCCCTGTGCGGAGCGCTGTTCATGAACAGGGTGTTGGCCTGGCTGTCGTCGATGCCGCCCGACATGTAGGCGATGTTCTCGCCGCCCTGGGTGGCGCCGACGCCGCAGTCGAGGGCCAGTGTCGGCCCATTGGTGTGCGAAAGGTAGCCCTGAGCCATGATTCGCTCCGCATTCTGAACCGCGACCGCCGCCAGACAGTCACTCCAGCTCAGCGCCGGCAGGCCCGCCCCGGCGCGATCCTGGTTGATCAGCGTCTGCTGCAGGCTGATGCCAGTACCAGAGGCAGCGTAGGCCGCCGTAGGGTCGCCGACGGCAGATATAGATGATACGAAGGCGGAAAGCCCAAGACCGAGAAGGAGCGCGTTCACCGCCGCGGGCCGCATTACGGTTTCCACTACGAAGCAAAACGGTGCCCGCCAGCCCCGGCCTGCGGACCGTCACCGAAGAGTGAGGGACGTCACCCAGGGGTTATCCGGGTTTCTTTCTGTCGCGGCGCCGCAACGCCGCTGCGCGGGCTAGTTGTACCAGCCGACCACGTCGGCGATCACGTCGACGCTGCCCGAGAAGCTGAAGACGTTGGCCCGGCCGTCCGGACTCAGCTTGACCACGACCAGGTTGGGGATGGTGCCGCCCGGCGGCCAGTTCAGGTCCGCGATCACCGGCTGCTGGGCGTCGCTGGGATAGATGGTGAAGAAGCTGCCGGCGGTGGTGTCGGTTGCCGTCACGTTCATGACGACTGCTGCCGGAGCCGCGGGCGAGTCCATCCCCGGGACGCCGCCCCTGCCGGCCACGATCACGGAGAGCGTGCCGCGGGCCGGAAGTGGGCCGGTGTACCCGCCCGTGCCGTCGCGAGTATCGAGAATTCGCAACGGACTGACGCCGGTGAACTGGACGCCGGTGATCTGGGCGGCGCCATCGGTGAACCAGCCGTTGACGTCGACGATCACCTGCACCGAGCCGAAAGGATTGTAGATCTTGATCGCCCCGGTCGGCCCCAGCTTGACCACGACCCGGTTGCTCTTGGTCTGGCCGGCGGTGAAGTTCAGGTTGGAGGTCGTGGGCCGGCTGACCGAGGGGTCGGCGGGCCACAGAGTCAGGAAGTCTCCCGGCGCGGTGGACCCGGTCGCGGCCAGGTTGAGGATCACGGCGGAGGCGCCCGACGCCGGGACTTGAGAGGGGCCGCCGGCCTGGGTATTGCTGCCGCCGACCTGGAGGGTGACCGTTTGCCCCTGGGTCAGCGGTCCGTTCTGGCCGCCGGTCCCGTCGCGGGTGTCCATGATTCGGCCGGGCACGACCGGGTTGTAGAGGCCCGCGCTGGCGTTGGCCGGGCCCTGCCCCGGCGTCGAGACCCAGCCCTGGACGTCGAAGACGACGTCCGCGGATCCAGCCGCGTTGAAGACGGTGACCGTGCCGTCGGCCGGATTGAGCGCGGCCTCCACCAGGTTGCCTACCGTCTGTCCTTGCGTCCAGTTGAGGTTGGCGGCCAGCGGCCGCGTGCCCCCTGGATAGACGAGCAGGTAGGAGTTGGGCGCCCCGGTGGTGTCGGTGACGGCGACATTGATCACTGCCGCCGAGGGCGGGGTGCTGGAGTTCATGGCCGGGATTCCGCTCCCCGGATAGCCCGCGACCTGCACCGTCAGGATCTGGCCGGGCCCGAGCGCGCCCAGGTGCTGGACGCCGCCAGGACGGGTGTCGAGGATGCGGGCAGGCGGGACCGCCGTGTACTGGCCGCGATAGGTGGCCGCGATCGTCACCGGCACCACCGGCGAGCCGCCGGTGCTGGCGAAGGCCAGGGAGTGAGGATTGGGATCGAGCCCCGCGGTTGAGGGGCAAGGCGTGGCGCTGACGTTGATCACGGTCGAGGCGCCGGACGCGATCGGTGTCGGCGCCGGCGTGACGGTGATGCCGGAGCTGGGCGTGACGCTCCAGGTCAGGGTGCCTCCGCCCTTGTTGCTGAGGGTGACGGCCTGCGGCGGCGGAGTGGCCGTGCCCCGGACGCAGGTGAGGTTGACCGTGGTGGGCGAGACGTAGAGAGCGGGCGTTCCGGTGCTGTTGAAGAGGGCCCAGGCGCCGCGCCCGTGGGTCCAGGCGACCAGCTCGTTGTTCTTGGTGAAGCTGAGCGCGTTGACCTTGACGTTGGGCAGGTTGCCCAGGATCGACCAGGCCGGGACCGGCGTGGCGCCGTTGCAGGCGGTGCAGACCATGACCCCGGTCTCCGTCCCCAGGTAGAGCTTGCTTGACGTGGAATCGAAGGCGATGGCGTCGGCGGGGATGTCAGGGACGGCGGTGGTGCTGGTGCCGTCGATGCTCGACCAGGTGGTGGCAGTCCCGTTGTTCAGGTTGGTGGTGTGCCAGACGTGCGCCAC